>TARA_R110001592_G_scaffold29350_7_pt1 | contig 26008 bp, 21 predicted proteins | sample TARA_R110001592 | Tara Oceans TARA_R110001592 (sample SAMEA4398387) | marine metagenome | biome: Polar Biome; feature: [SRF] surface water layer (ENVO:00010504); material: water (ENVO:00002006), including particulate matter (ENVO:01000060) such as... | depth 5 m | reverse complement strand
GCGTGGCGATGCCTGCCCACATAGGGAAAAAGGACGTTGCCATATTATAATCACGGAAAGGTTCAATCTGGTGCTTTTCCAGCATCTCTGTATTGATGTTTAAATTGCGGAATGACGGGTATCGCGCTTGTACGCTGTTCGAATCGATACCGTCATCGAAGAGATGCGTTTGAATTTGCTCTTTTGTTTGTTCGGCAAGTCCTGACCATGAGGCCTTTTTGTCTGACCATTGGGGGTTGTCAGGCTCTGCCTTACTCAACTGATCGTAAATATCCCCCAGTTCCTGTTCCATTTTAAAACGCAGCGCGTTGAGCGACACGGGTAGGTGGTTGATCACATCAACATTGAAAAACCCAAACAGGCGCGACGGGTCGAAACCGCTTTCGCGCATGGCACGATCACCGCGATAGAATTGATCGCTCAGCCCTTTTGGCGCGCCGTCTTCATCCAGTGTGAGATATTGCTCCAGATAATAGCGATCTTTACGATCCTGATAGGGGAGTGTTTCAATTGGAACATTGCCGATATTGTTTTGGCGGTTGTGCATTTCGCTGAGCAGCGTGAAGGCCGATACATAATGCTCGGGCTCGCTATGCATGACCTCGATGCCGGGGGTCACGTTGTTTGAATTATACATGGACAGGCCGGTTTTTGCGTCAATATGCGGATCGGTTGTCCAGTGCGCATGGTATTTTTCTGCCATCTCGGCCGCGTTCTTTAACCAAGTGACTTTGTCGGTGCTTGGTTGTTCTAATTGGTCATAATGTTCATAGAGTGATAAAACCGCAGACGTTAATAAAGGCGGCTGGGAGCGCGGTTTTTGTCCGTTTTCCGAATCCAGATAATAGGTGCGGTTTCCATTTAAAATGGTGCCGTAATGATCAATTTGATACAGCATATTATCGACCATATCTTTGGCCTGTGTCGCCTGACCATCTTGCAGTAAGCCGCGAATCGTAAAAGCCGAATCCCAGTTATACATCTCGTTAAAACGCACCCCCGGCACGATATAAGGATGCGGCAAATAGAGCAGGCCATGTTGATCTGCAGGAATATCAATATCCCCGTTTTCATTGCGTGGCAGGCGGCGTATTTCAGTGCGCGATAGCTTGTCGGCGTTGGCGCTGTCTTCTTGTATCAGGGCGATTCGGGCATCATCGATGACGCGCTGAACGGCGTTTATATCCTCCTTATCGGAGATATAGATAATGCAGGGATCTTCGGGGTTGTGCGGTACTTTTTCGTCTTTGAGTGCACCTAAAAGCCAGCTTTTCGGGCCGCGTGTTAGCTCCCCGAACATGGTGTGAATATGGACGTTTATATCCGGTCTTGTGTCTGATGCGGAATCGGTGTGTATGCCCTCAGAATTGTGGGTATTCCATGCTTTTCCTATATCACCGTTAAGCGCCATTATATATGCCCCTCATGACCTTATTTATTTTTTTAACCCGCACTGGTTGTATGCAGCTTATAATATTAAGAACAGCGCGATCAATGTTTTATGTCAATTTTTGGCGTGAGGGGTCGGTTTTTGGCTCTGTTTTATATCAAGAAAGCCCTGTTTTTCTGCGCCTTCTAAAGCCGATGGCGGGAGTTTGCTCGTTGCTATTGTCAGAATATGGCGTTTTTATGACATTTTATTTGTGTTTTAAGTGTGTCTCACGCTATACTGTTATAAATATAAGAGATGGGTTCAAAATCTGAAGAACAGGTTTGAAAGATAAAATAAAGGTGTGACGTATATATGGCAATCGGGACAGTAGCATTTAATGATATAGCAAGTAGTGGTTATTCTGCTTCGGCGAATGCTGTTGAGCAACGTGATATTATGAAAGTCTGGGACGCATACGCTGCACCGGCACCAGGCGATGATTTCTATGAAAACACGAATTACGGCGGCGCGTATGGCTCGACGGTTATGCCTGACCCAATTTATGGTGAACAGCAAACCTTTACGCAATCCCTTGTAGAAGGGAATACCCGTCAGGAATCACTGATGGAAACGATGTTCCCTGATAAGAGCTACGCCGCGCCGAAAGTTAATGCACAGAGCATGATGCGTGACGCAAACAAAGTTGTCACGGATGGTGCAAAAGTATCACGTCAGGCCAATATGGCGATGGAAGATACCAAGAGTCAGATTGCAAGTTTCCAACAAGACTGGAAGCAGGCCAAGGCCGAAGCGTTTGAATCATTCATTGATTCTGTACCCGAGGGTGTTAACCCGATGGATGCGGCGAATCAGATGTTGCCCGAGGGGTCCCCCGGTAAGGCTGATGCGATGTTGTATGTTGCCGCGTCAGTGGCTGTAGGCGGCGGGACATTTGCTGCTGCTGCGATGGAATATATGAAAACGCCCGAGTTAAGCAAGGCGGATAAATTACTATCTCCCGATCAACAGAAAAAGATCATGGAAGATACGTTGACCCAGTTGCAACAATCCAGAAAATCACCGGACACACGTCAAGAGGCAAGTGTGAGTGGTGCCGCGGAAGTCGTTGATGACGCGCCGCAATCCGGAGTTGCATGGGAAAATATGGAAATTGATGACCTTATAGAATTCATGGGTGCGGATTCCGATGGTCTGGATCAACCGGAAATGCAAGAGCTTCTACAGATGGAACATGATCTTGAGATCGTTCTGGATAACCATGAATATGTGCAAGAACATTACGGCGATGTTATTACAGCGGATAAAATGTATGCGTCTGCGAGTACGGGCAATGAACAAATGGTTTCTGTTCTGGCCGATGCAGAAGTTGTTCAGGCAATGCCTGTTCTTGATGAAGTGCCGCGTTATGATTCTCTTGATGGGATGTTGGCCGGCGACAGTGTAAGAGGGGTCACGCTGTTGGCTTCTGATACACGTTTTGATTCGAGCGGCGTGCAAACTGTTCTTGATCTTACCAAGGTTAATACATCAGAGGCAGAGCGTCAGCTTACTGCAGATATCGAACAACAGTTTAAGGCTGGTATGATGTAGGGGGGATAAGTTCTTACTTTCATCGTATATGTAGGTACTTATATATCCTAAAGAACCACAGTTGGTTTTATTATCTGGTTGCGGTGTCCGTGTGTTTTCAGTATCTATGGTCTATTCATTTTAAAAATAGATAAGAGTTATATTATTGGCCTATTTTCATTCTCAAAATAAAGTACACGACCTTTCTGATTTATCATTGAAGCGTATAAAGGAATTTAAACTCCTTCCAACGCCGGAAAACTATGAGCTGTGGTTTATTTATTTCTCCCAAACAGACCCTGAATTGGTTAAAGAGATAAATAGCGCCGTTAAAAGAGATGGCGGCAAGCTGGATGATGAGGCGTGTTATGAAATTTTCCAAGAATTTCTCAGCACGGATCGTGAAGAAAACACAGTGAAGCTGGCGGGCGATAAAATCCAGCAAACCATTCAAAATGTTAATGATGTTGTGACATCGACCAAGCAAAACGCTCTTGAGTATAATGCTCATTTGATGAGAGCCAATGAGGGGTTGAAGGAACATAAATCACAAGAAGAGATTAATGCTCTTTTAACGGATGTGATGAGCGGCACGCAAAATATGCTTGATCGTAATGAGCATTTGGAAGTGACGTTAGAGCAATCCGCCCGCATGATGGAAGATATGCGCCGCGATCTTGAGATTGCGCGTAAGGAGGCAATGACTGATCCGCTGACCGGTTTGGGGAACAGAAAAGCTTTCGATCATGAAATTTATCGCATGGTTGAATTATCGCAAGATGATGAATACACATTCTCCCTTATTTTGATGGATATCGACCATTTCAAAAAATTCAATGATACATTTGGCCATCAGGTCGGCGATCAGGTTTTGAAACTTGTATCCAGAACGCTGAAGCAGGGTGTTAAGGGACGTGACGTTGTCGTGCGCTATGGCGGTGAGGAGTTTTCTGTCCTATTGCCGGAAACGAATTTCCATGGCGCGATGAAGGTTGCTGAAATCCTGCGTAAGGAAGTTGAGAAAAAAGAAGTCGTGAACCGTTCGACAGGTAAGAAGATTGCTCAAATAACATTCTCCGCCGGTGTGTCCCAATACCGCAAAGGTGAAGAGATTGATGTTTTGATTGAGCGCGTTGATAAGGCACTGTATGAGGCAAAAGAAAAAGGCCGTAATCAGGTCGTTTCCGCGCCGTTAGACAGATAAAGGATCGGGCGATTCCTTTGATCGTTCTTCCCCATAATTCACTATAATTTATTGTTTCACCCTTGCGATTGGCGTTATAAAACGCCATATCTATAGCTATGCAAAATATTTATGACATAGATGATTCGCCGTCTCATCAAACTGTAGCGCCCTATATGGATGGGTTAAACGCAACGCAGCGCGAGGCTGTTGAAACGACGGAGGGCGCATTGTTGGTTCTTGCGGGCGCAGGAACGGGCAAGACCCGCGTGCTCACAACCCGTTTGGCGCATTTGCTGAATACGGGGCGCGCTAACCCGTCCCAAGTTCTGGCGGTGACCTTTACCAATAAAGCTGCTCTGGAAATGAAAGAGCGCATAAGCGCCATGATGGGCGGACGACCTGTGGAAGGGTGGTGGCTCGGCACGTTCCACTCCCTTGCGGCGCGGATGCTCCGCCGCCATGCGGATTTGGTGGGCTTATCCAGCAATTTCACTATTCTTGATCCTGACGACCAAGTGCGCTTGTTAAAGCAACTGATGGAAGTGCACGGGGTGGACACCAAAAAATGGGCACCAAAGGCGTGTATTTCGTTTATTGATCGCTGGAAAGATCGTGGCTTGGTTCCCGCGCAGGTTTCTGCCGAAGATGTGGGCGACGTCGCAGACGGTAAAATGCCGATGCTCTATGCGAAATATCAGGAACGCATGCGCGCGGTGAATGCGTGTGATTTCGGTGATTTGTCGCTGCACATGATTACGATTTTGAAAAACCCCACTCATCGCAATGTTCTGGAGGAGTATCATCAACGGTTCAAATATATCATGGTTGATGAATATCAAGATACCAACGTGGCGCAATATCTGTGGCTGCGATTGCTCGCGCAGGGGGAGGGGAATATCTGCTGCGTCGGGGATGATGATCAATCAATTTATGGTTGGCGCGGGGCAGAGGTCGGCAATATCCTGAAATTCGAAAAGGATTTTGCGGGCGCGAAAATTATCCGTCTGGAACAAAATTACCGTTCGACCAATATTATTTTGAATGCATCAGGCGCGGTGATTCAAAATAACGACGCCCGTTTGGGCAAAACGTTATGGTCGGATCAGGGTGATGGTGACAAAATAAAACTGTGCGGTCTTTGGGATGGTCAAGCGGAGGCGCGCTGGGTTGGTGAAGAAATTGAACAGCTCCAACGCGGGTCATTTGAACAGGACAAAGCATCCTTAAGCGAAGTGGCAGTTCTGGTGCGCACTGGGTTTCAGACACGCGAATTTGAGGAAAGATTTATAAAACTGGGCGTTCCGTATAAAGTGATCGGCGGCCCGCGTTTTTATGAAAGATTGGAAGTCCGCGATGCATTGGCATATTGCCGCGTGATCGTACAAAAGTCCGATGATCTGGCGTTTGAGCGCATTATCAACACGCCGCGGCGCGGAATTGGAAACACGACCATAAACACGCTTTATGCCTATGGCAGATCAAAGGGGATAAGCCTGTATCACGCGGTTATGGATTTAACCCAAACCGATGAATTGCGCGCGAAAATGCGCGGTACATTGATGAAGCTGTTGGATGACTTTGAACGCTGGCGCGCCGCGCTTGATACGATGCATCATGCTGAGGTCGCGGCGATGGCTCTGGATGAGTCGGGTTATATGGATATGTGGAAACGCGACAAAACCCCCGAAGCACCCGGGCGTGTTGAAAACTTGAAAGAGCTGATTGGCGGGATGCAGGAATATAGCTCTATGCAGGAATTTTTAGAGCATGTCGCCCTTGTGCTTGAAAATCAGGATAATAGCGGCGGCGAGCATGTGACCTTAATGACACTGCACGGTGCAAAGGGGCTGGAGTTCGATAACGTGTTTTTACCCGGGTGGGAGGAAGGCTTGTTTCCCTCTCAACGCTCCATGGATGAAAGCGGCGTCAAGGGGCTGGAGGAAGAACGGCGTCTGGCCTATGTCGGGATCACGCGGGCGCGTAAACGGGTCTTTATTTCACATGCGGCAACGCGGCGTATGTACGGCAGTTGGAATAATGCAATTCCATCACGCTTCATCGATGAAATCCCCAAAGATTTACTGGATGTCACAAGCCAAAGCGGCATGGTTCAGGCGGGGCGCTCACGGCACTGGGATTCCAGTGGTTTCGTGCCCAAGGCCAAAAAGGCGAAGTCATTTGACCGTAAAGTGCAAACCCACAGCGGCGATATTCTTGCGCGCGGTGATCGGGTGTTTCATGATAAATTCGGCTATGGCAAAATCATCAATATTGACGGGCACAAGCTGGACATAGCGTTTGAGCATAGCGGCACAAAACGCGTTATGGATAGCTTCGTCGAAAAGGCTTAATTATTCTCAAGGCCGTCATGATCCACAGAGGAATCAGGCGCGTTGGGCTCTTTTAAAATTGAAGCTGACCTGCCGCGACGATTTCGCCGTATCCGTCACGCTGCGCCAAGATAACGATGCCATCCATGGGGCCTTCCGGCTTTTTGAAGGATAGGTTTTTTGCCATGCCTGACCATTTCCCCAGATTGGTATAGCTTGATACAGGGTGCGTGTAGGTTATGGCGCGGCCTGTATTTTCACCGCCGCCGATATTTTCTTGGCGTTCGGCTTCATAGCCAAAGGCCCATAAATGATAATTATCATTGGGCATATCGGACAGAGTGATATCTATGGTTTTTGTATCGTTGAGTGCGACGGTGATCGGGCGGATCGGTTTTTTCTCGGCTTTTTCAAAGGCGGATTTGATCGCTTCTGTGCGTGAACCGATGAAGTAATCAAGGCCGTTTACAACCATTTGCGGCGTATAGATTTTTTTATCACCGCGCAGCCCGCTATAGCCATGTTGGCGCATATCGCAATATTCACGTGACATCGGGTCTTTCCATTGCGGGCGATCCCAATAGCGCACATGACAGGCCAGCGCGATGACATTCTCCTTTTGTGCCAAGGTCGATAAAATGCGATCTGCGGGCGGGCAGGATGAACAACCTTGCGATGTGAACAGTTCAACGACAATCGGCGCAGAGGGCGCGATCGTGTCGACGGCCAGCGTGGCGCACACCTGCATTGTCAAAGCAAATGCAACGGTGATCGTCATGGCAAGAAGCAGGCGTTTCGTCATACTGTGTCCATTCAGTGTTGGAAGCGAGATTGTTACAATTTATAACGTATTTTTATAACGTATTTCGCCATTCGTCCAGCTTGTGTGTAGTTGTGGCGATTGTCTTTTGGTTTTGATTGAAAGCCGCCGCGTTCTGTTTTAAACTCCACCACATTGATTGAGATAATGAACCAACCATAAGGCGCATACGCGATGCATAGAGATAAAATTGCGACAATTTTCGGTGGCACAGGGTTTTTGGGCAGACAAATCGTCAGAGAGCTTGCTGCGCAAGGCGTTACGGTTAAGGTAGCAACGCGCGTGCCCGAACGTGCTTACTTCTTAAAGCCCTGCGGCTCTGTCGGTCAGGTTGTGGCTGTCCCGTGTGATTATTCAAACGCAGGCAATGTGCATGACGCGGTTAAGGGATCGGATTTTGTAATCAATTGTATTGGCATTTTGTATGAAAAGGGCAAGCGCTCGACCTTTCAAAGGGCGCATGTTGACGTGCCTGCCATGATAGCCAAGGCGTGCGCTGATGAAAATGTGGCGCGCTTTGTCCATGTGTCTGCACTTGGCTGTGATACGGGGGCATCACGTTATGCGAAAACGAAGTTGGATGGTGAAAAGGCGGTGCTTTCGAACTATGCAAAGGCAACGATCCTACGCCCAAGCGTGATGTTTGGCGAAGACGATCATTTCTTCAATAAATTTGCCGAAATGTCGCGTTATGTGCCGTTTTTACCGCTGATTGGTGGCGGCAAGACTAAGTTTCAACCTGTTTTTGTTGGTGATGTGGCGGATGCGGCGCTTAGGGCGCTGTCCGATAATTCCCGCCAATATCAGGGTAAAGTTTATCAGCTCGGTGGCCCCGCTGTGCTTGATTTTAAGGATATATACGCGGTTTTGTTCAAACATACAGGCAGAGAAAGACGATTGGTTTCTGTGCCGTTCGCTTTGGCCAAATTTCAAGCGCGGTTTTTAAGTTTGCTTTCTTGGTTGATCTTGGCGCAGCCGCTTTTAACCCCCGATCAGGTGGAAAGCCTTAAAACGGATAATGTTGTAGAGAAGGGCGCGCTTGGGTTTGGTACGTTCGGGATAGAACCAAAATCAATGGATTTGATTTTACCGCGCTATCTGGGGCAATACAAATCAGGCGGACGGTTTTCAAAATTGAAAGCCGCCTAACAGTAAAGAATGAGTTTGAAGGGATTTTAATTATGACTATGTTGCGTTGTTTATACGTCATTGGCTTGGCTTTGTGCACATATACAATGGCTGGCCATGTTAATCCGGCCGCTGCCGCGACGCAGGAAATTGTTGCGGTTGTGAATGATGCTGTAATTTCTGACAGTGATCTGAATAAGCGCATGCGCTTGATTATGGTGTCGTCGGGCTTGCCCAATACATCGGAAATACGGCAGAAACTAACGCAGCAAGTATTAGGCGGCCTGATCAACGAACAATTGATGCTGCAGGAAGCCAAGAAATTCAATATAGAAATCAATCAAGCGGATATTGATGCGGGCTTTGCACAAATCGCACAGCAAAACCAAGTACAGCCTGAACAGTTCATGGCGATGCTTAAAAGAAGCGGCATTGATGTATCAACCATGATTCAGCAGGTCACCGCGCAAGTAGCGTGGGGGAAGGTTGTGCAATCGCGCCTGCGTCCGCGTATTAACATTTCAGAGCGTGATATTGACGATGCGCTGGAGCGTATTCAATCCAAAATCGGTACAACAGAATATTTGGCGGCGGAAATCTTCTTGCCTGTAGAAGACCCGAAACAAGACGGACAGACGAGAAAGCTTGCCAATAATCTGGTGTATGAGATCAAGTCCGGAAAGGCATCTTTCTTTAAATTGGCGCAACAATTTTCGCAAGCTGCGGGTTCTATGAATGGTGGCGATAAGGGCTGGGTCAATGAAGCGCAATTGTCCGAGGAATTACTTAAGCCTTTGGAATCGGCGCAGAAAAATCAAATTACGGCACCTGTAAAAACATTGGATGGGTATCATATTTTGTTCTTAAGGGATAAGCGCGCATTAAGCGAGGAGACCGTCCCATCACGCCAGCAAGTGGAATATAGTATCGGAAACGAGCGCCTTGATAAGCTCCAGCGTCGCCATCTGATGGATTTACGCTTGGCGTCTTTCGTCGATATTCGCGTTTAAAATTCATGACAGATCAAGCAATCTTAAAGCGAAGACAGGCGGTTGAAGATTTACCGCCTTTGCGTGATGTGATTGCGGCGCATCAATTAAGTGCTCAAAAAAAACTAGGGCAAAATTTCCTGCTCGATATCAATATTACCGATAAGATTGTGCGTGAGGCTTGTCACCATGATGGCGGCGCTTGGCAAGATGCGCATGTGTTTGAAATCGGTTCAGGGCCGGGCGGTTTGACGCGCTCCTTGCTGAAATCAGAAGCGCGGCAGGTCACGGCGATAGAGTTTGATACGCGCGCGGTTGCGGCCTTAGGGGATTTGAAAAATGCTGTGGGCGATGATTTGTACATCATCCAAGGTGACGCGCTGAAAACGAATTTAATCGACCTTGCGCCGGCGCCGCGCGTGATTGTTGCGAACCTGCCTTATAATATTGCCACGCCGTTATTGATAAGCTGGTTGCGGCAAATGCGATCAGACCCGCAGGCTTTTCAATCGATGAGTCTGATGTTCCAAAAAGAGGTTGCCGAACGCATTCTGGCGCGCCCTGATACAAAAACCTATGGGCGGTTAAGTGTAATTACGCAATGGCTTTGCCACGTGAATATTTTGTATGACTTGCCACCATCGGCCTTTACGCCGCCGCCAAAGGTAAATTCAGCCGTTGTTCATTTTAAGCCGAAGCAAATCGGTGAAAACAGCCCTGATTTTCATGATGTTGAGCGCCTAACCGCCGCCGCATTTAATCAAAAGCGCAAAATGATCCGCAGCAGTCTGAAAGACTATATGCCTGTGCTAGAGGCGTTGGGCATTGATACGCAGAAACGTGCGGAAAATTTGACGGTTGATGAATATTTGGCTATTGCTTCTTATTGAAATAATATGACCAGCTCTGTTGAGGGCTTGTAAAAGAATCGGATCAGGATATGAGTGAAAAACAGCGACTAATCGATATTTTTGACCAAAGCCGTGTTGCCGATGAGATTCGGCAGTTGAGCGAAAACCCGACGGTTATAGAAGGGGCGAATGCCTTTTACAGCCATCAGGCATTATTGACCAATGATGTTTCAACAGGGCAGGCGATGTGTGAATGGCATGTGGCCGGAAAAGCCGATGTTTTAATGATGTCCGAAAAACATGCGCGTGCGTTGTTGGCCTTATCTGATGTGCCGTTGGTCGAGAATCGTTTTCAGTACCCGACCAAGGATTTTGCCCGCGCCCGAACAGGCGAGATAGCTCTGGGCATGACCAAGGAAAATACCGATATGGTTGTGATGATGCAAAAAGATTTGGTTCTGGGGTTGATTGATCCTGCGATGCGTCAGGAAAATCAAATGCGCGCACTTATGGAACGTATGCAGGATTTCATGACGGAGCGCGGTCTAAGCGCATCGGATATGGAGGGTGTCATGGATCAGTTGGAGCAAGATTATCCGAAAAACGATCATGACGGTTTAGATCATGATTAGGCGTGCGCGCCTATAACCCGCCCTTTAAGCCGCGCACAAAGTCCGACAGGCCAATCATACGGCGGCGCTTAATGCGCTCCGCATCCAGAATGGTTTGTGCTTTTGCGATGGCTTCCTCAACGTCATAATTGATAATAACGTAATCATATTCGGTGTAGTGCGACATTTCATCGGCGGCCTTGGCCATGCGCCCGCGTATATCAACTTCGGATTCTAATGTGTCGCGTGATCGGTTGCGCAGACGTTTTTCAAGCTCGGCGCGTGCAGGGGGCAGGATAAAGACAGTAACCAAATCTTCGCGCGCCATTTCCGAGAGCTGCTGCGTGCCTTGCCAATCAATATCAAAGATAACGTCTTTACCATCAGCGAGCGCCTTTTCAATCGGTGCGCGAGGAGTACCATAGTAGTTATCAAAAACTTTGGCATGTTCGAGCATCTCGCCATCATCCACCATTTTGCCGAATTCTTCGGGTTCAACAAAGAAATAATCTTGTCCGTGAACTTCGCCGGCGCGGCGTTTACGTGTCGTCGCTGATATGGAAATCACAAGGTTGTCGTTATTTTTGAGCAAAGAACGCGTAATGGTTGTTTTACCTGCGCCCGATGGAGAAGACATGACATACATAAGTCCGCGTCGCTGAATTTCTTTCAAAACTATTCTCCGGTTATTTGTGTTATTGTGACTTTATGGTTAAATTTAACAGGGATATACTAAATCGCAATTCTAAATTTCTGAAATTATGAAATTTAAATACATAAAAAATACATTTAAGGCTAAAATTGTGAGAATATGAGCATATATTATCGTTTTATGCGATGAATAGACAGTGTATCATTGATTTTGTGCAGTAGCAGATTGACAAGGAAAATGTATTTAAGGCACAGTTGACAATAAAAAAGTATATTTTAACATAAAATTTTGAACTTTTATTACATTCACGAGAATTATAAGTATGGACATAAATGAAATTGAAGAAAATATAGGCATTGCAGCCAGTCTTTTAAAATCATTGTCGAATGAAAAACGGTTGTTGATTGTCTGTACTTTGTTCAAAGGTGAAAAAAGTGTCGGCGAGTTAGAGCAAATCGTTGGTTTGAGTCAATCAGCGCTGTCACAACATTTGGCAAGATTACGTCGAGATAAAGTTGTGAACACAAGACGCGAAGCACAGACTATTTTTTATTCGTTGCACGATCAGGCGGCTAATAAAGTTCTGGCATGCCTCTATAGTATATATTGCTGTGAAACGCCTAAATAGACGTTTCAAACCCTGATTATCGGTTGTCTTTGAAAGATGCCATGACGGTGTCAACTGCCAGATCATCCAGATTACTTTCCTGCAAAACATAAACATTATCGCCTTTAGGGGCATGTCTTTTGGGATCGCTATGTGCGGAAAACAGGACAATGCTGTTGCACTGCGTTGGGCCGATCATGTGCATAGGGCCTGTGTCATTGCCGATTGCCGCGCTGGCTTGGCGGGCGAGTGCAGCGATTTGTAGTAATGATGTTTGCTCGGTCAGGTTAAGGCAATTGCTGCATTGTTGTGCAATATGGGCGGTGATTTCTTTTTCGGCGGTGGTGCCGAGCAATACAATTTGGTAACCCTTGTCATTCAAGAGCTGCGCCAGTTGCGCGTAAGATTCAACCGGCCATCTTTTTTGCGGATGTTGCGGTGCAGAGCCGGGGACGAGCAGGACAAAGGGCGGCTTCAGGGCGAAAGTTGATAAATCTTCATCAACCCAGTTTAGAGGATCAATCTCTATATCCTGAATACCTGCCATGGATAATGTTTGCCTATGTCCGTCAAAGGCCGTCCCCGCGATGCGTTCAGGGCTTTTATTTTGGTGTGATGCGCCCTTTGCTGCGCCGACCCATTCGGGGCAATGCCCTTTTGGGAATAACTTGAAATACAGATTGGTGCGATCATTATTTTGCAGATCATAAACACGTGAAAAATCCCCGCCCAGAAGCGTTTTGCGCAACGTCAGCCATTTTGAAAAATCAAATAATTTGGGGCGCTCGTCAATCCAAACCGCATCGAAATAACCGCATTTTTCACCAAATATCTTGAACATTTTGGTTGTCAGTAAGGTGATATGAGCATTGGGGTGATGTTTGCGAATAGCGGCCATTGGCCCCAAAGCCTGCATAAAATCGCCGAGGGCGCTCAGTTTGATGACAAGGATTTTTTCTGCGGCGTTATTCTGCGGCATTGAGCTTTTGCGCGTCATGGTTCTGATTATGTGTGTGGCTTTGATGCTGCAGCAATTCTGCATAAATATCGAGGGTTTTTTCCGCCATGATCTCTTTTGTGAAATGCTCTATCACATGCGCCATGGATCGCGTCGCAAGGATAGCGCGCTGCGTTGGGTCTAAGGCGAGCGCTTCTTCAATTGCGGCGGCGAGGGCATCGGGATCTGAAGGAGGGACGAGCCAGCCTGTTTTATTGCGTAATATGGTTTCGCGCGCACCGCCATGGTCGCTGGCGATGATGGGTCTGCCCATGGCTTGCGCTTCGACAGGAACGCGTCCGAAGCCTTCGGGGTCGGTAGAGGCGGAAATCACAACGGTGGAGAGCATATAAGCCGCAGGCATATCAGTGCACTGGTCAACAATACGCATTTTCTCGCCAAGGTTTTTTTCACGGATCGCGGCATCCAGTTCCTCACGATATTCTGTGCGCCCTTGGTCAGAGCCGATCATCACGCAAAAAATGTCTGAGCGTTTTAACTTTGCGATGGCCTCGATCAGAATATGATGTCCTTTCCAGCGCGTGATGCGCCCGGGGAGCATAATAACATTGGCACCATCAGGAATGCGCCATTGCGAGGCCAGATCAATCATACGTTCAGGTGTAACGGCGGCGGGGTGAAAGCGCTCTATCGGGATACCGCGGTGAATGGTGCGGATGCGACTTTTATCAATTGTATAGTTATTTTGAAGATATTGCGCAACATAATCAGAGATCGCAATCACGATCTCACCATTAGCGATAGAGCCGTTATACAGGCGCTTGGCCTCGCCACTGATGTTATAGGGGGCGTGGCAGGTTGTTATGAAATGGGCGTTTGTATTGTTGCAGGCGCGCCATGCACTCCATGCGGGGGCGCGGCTGCGGGCATGCACAACATCGACGCCTCTTTTCTTGATTATCTTTTTCAGGCGACCAATATTTTTCCACATGACAAGCGGGTTCTTGCTGTGTACGGGGAGATCGATATGCTCTGCGCCGATGCGCTCAATCTCAGTGACGCGATAGCCGCCATTTGAAACCACAATCGCCTTGCCGCCCGCTTTGGTGATGGCCGCGGCAATGTCGATGCATCCCTGTTCTGCACCACCTGCACCAAGTTCAGGGATGATTTGCATAATGACAGGTTGTTTATCGGTTTGGCTCATAGCTTTTAAAATAAAGTGGTTTTTAGGCTCTGGAAAGTTATTTTACAATTGTTTATGTATAAACAAGTCGCAGGGAAAAGGAAACGAAATGTCATTGTCATACTATGAATCATCAAGAGGAATAAAGCTCGCTTATATTCATAAATCACCAACGAAAGCTGGTGAAAACATCCCCGCGGTTATGTTTTTGGGCGGATTCAAGTCAGATATGGAGGGCACAAAGGCGCGCTATCTTGAGGAACAATGCACAAATCGCGGGCAGGAATTTCTGCGGTTTGATTATTCCGGTCACGGGCAATCTGGTGGTGCGTTCGTTGATGGTACGATTGGCGCATGGTTGCAAGACGCGGTGGAGGTCATGGATCACGTGCTTGACGGGCGCGATGTTATCTTGGTTGGTTCCTCCATGGGCGGGTGGATTGCGCTACGGATGTTATTGGCAGACGCCAAAGCGATTAAGGGCGTTATCGGCATTGCCGCCGCGCCGGACTTCACCAAAGATGTTGAACGCGCAATGGGGCAGGCGGAGCACGAGATGATGGCGCGTTTAGACCGCTTGGAAGTGCCCAATGATTATAGTGACGAGCCGTATATTTTCACCCGCGCTCTTCTGGAGGAGGGCGCGCAGCAATGTGTGTTGGGGCAGGAATATTCTATCCAAGTGCCGCTTATCCTTATTCAGGGCAAGCAGGATGCGGATGTGCAATGGGAAAAGGCTGTAGCGATTAAACAAGCGTTTAACGGGCCACAGACCAACATTATCTTTATTGAGGATGGCGATCACAGCCTGTCCAGAGAAAGCGATCTGGCGATTATCGGGCGTGAGGTTCAGGCACTGTCCGGCTTATAGCGATAGGCGCGTCTATTTCCGCCCGTAAGCATAGCCGCCGCCTTTACGCTTTTTGCGTTTTATGGATTTGATTTCATCCATGCTGCTTCTCGGTTTGAAAACCCAGCTGAAAAACGCATTAAGAATAAAAGCCAATGCCGCCAGTGCGGAGAAAATAAACAGTGCTTTTTGCTCCAGCAACACACCGATATATTTCATCAATGTGTCTGTTTCGGTGTCGAGCTTATCTTCTTTTTGAAGCGGGGTGGTTTTTGTTTCACCATCTTTGGAATCGCTTTGTGTGAATTCCTCCATAAAACCGGGCTTGTTTTCCTCGACGGTTTCTTCGAGCGTTTGAGCGACGCTTTTATCGTCCGGCGTGCCAAGCAAAATCTCCGGCGTTAGGTCTTCAACCGTTTCACCAACGGTTTCACTGACTTCGCGTACGGTGTTCTTCCACTGGTCATGGCTTTCCTTGTGGTATTTATCCCATAAAGCCCCCAAAGCGGAGAGGTGAAAACCCTTGTCAGGATTCTGCTGGAAAATATAAAGATCATGTCCCAAACTGGCGAATATCGGGAGGAGAAGAAGGAAGAAAATAAATTTACGCATGGGGAAGGCCTTATCAACGGGGTCATACTGCGGTGCATTCTATCAACGAAGTTGCAATTCGCAAAGCATAGACTTGAAATTTTAAACAAGAGTGTCTAATGTGCGCCAATTCGTAAGAGTTTACCTGTTGGTAAATTTATATGATCTGGAGACGTGGCCGAGTGGCTTAAGGCGCACGCTTGGAAAGCGTGTTAGGGTTAATAGCCCTACGCGGGTTCGAATCCCGCCGTCTCCGCCATTTAATCTTTCATTTCCACCTTCATGAGAATGTGTAACTTTATCCTGTTACAGCGGTGGTTCTTGGTATGCTTTCTACTGGAAGGGTAAAGTTGAGATTAAGAAGGTTTTAAAATAGTCATGAAAAATATCCATAATGTTAGTGTTTTTAAATATTTTGGAAATAAACAGCACCTTGAAAGCTTTGTAAATAAAGGTGAGGTCATGTTCAATACCTTGTCGTACTTTTTGTCCTGCGAAGATCAAGTAAGGCGTGATTACCTAGAAGGTTCAAATGTGTATAGACCGCCTGAGGGCTTGCAAATCACTCTTACAGAAACCCGACAAACATTATTAAATACCCGTGTTTTTATTTCTAAGATTAACAAACCGCATCGTGTTTTTGTTTTTTGCACAAGTACAGAAAATAGCGATTATCTTTATAAAAAATTCAGTGCCACGGGATGTGTAGAAATTTTAAATTTAGATGCATTTAAGAAAAGAATTTTGCATGAAATAAAAAAGCCAATACACAACATAAAAAATAAAACGCTCTTATCTGATGCAGTAAGTTATTATGACTCTGAACAAGAACCGAGTGCGCGGCATGCATGCCCAGATCAAATTATAATGTCTAAGACATTGCCCTTCTCTGATGAAAAAGAATACCGTTTTTCTTTTGCAAAAGATCAAAATGCATTTGATGTTAATAATATTGATTATTCTTTATCCAATAAAGTACTCTCGTCTAATTCAATAGGAAATGGAAAAAAACTTATTCTAGGAGAGTTGACCGATATCGTTAAAATTATTTCTTAAATTAAACAATACTTAAAAATAAATATCCACATCGACCTATCTTCATCAATAAATTGTGCATCTGAATCAGAAAGCTTCTCGCGCGAAGAGGTTAAAATTCGTAGCGGAAGGAGCTGATGCCCTTCATTTTGTCGTTATCATCAACATAGGTATAATTTAACCCCATATTGAGGGACAGGCCGCGGGCGATATCATAGCGCGCGCCCAATGCGGCGGAGCGCAGGTCATTATTATCATATTGTGCGACGCCACCTTCGGCAGATAAACTCAACGCGCGGATTTTATAACTCATTCCGACAGAGGCGAAGGGGTGATCGTTTTTATCATTTTGCGCGGTATCAATAACTTCGTAGCCGACCTCACTGTCAAACAGAAGCGCGCCGTAAGTGAAGCTGCCGACCGCCGCCGCGCCGTAGGTTTTGCCCTGATCGGTGATGACGGCGTTGCTGCCTACGTTCTCAATGTCGCCATTTTCGGACACTTCGCCTTTATGCAGGCGTCCGCTGACGAAGATGTTATGTTCGCCGATATTACGCTCATAGGACACGGAGCCTTCTGCGCGGCCTTCTTGATCGGCGACGAGTGATAGAATGTAAGAGTTCAAACGCACAGCGTAATAGGCGCCTGTTTCGTCCATATCCCCCAGAAATTTATTATTGGTCAAATCGGCATTGCCGACAGAGCGCATTCTTCTGGTGTTTTCAAATACTGAATTGGTGACGTTACCAAATGCAAATGTTCCAATTTCATCGGAGAAGAAAAACGCGATATTATCTTCGTATTTATCTCTGCTCGCATTGTTTAAGCGATTGAAATCTGAAAAATACCGTATGCCTGCTTGCCAGTTATTGGGGAGTTGTGTTTCCAGCGTAAAATCTGCGTTGATGCGCGTGTTATATTTGTCGTTCTCATCAATCGTGTCGTATTCAATGGATTGATCGACCAGTGCGCGCGTGCTGAAGGTGGCTGCGCCAAGATCAATGGCCAAAGGCTCCTCAAGAAAGGACATTTTATCGTAGTTAATGCCGGATTCCAGTGAATCTGCGTGCGCTTGAATGGGCGCCATCAGCCCCAAATATCCGGTTAAAATGATTGTTATTTTTTTCATATCCACCCCCCTATGCTTTTTTAACAAAGGCGTTTTTATAAACATAATCGGCAAGGTTTTTACCGATGCGTAGACCTTCGACATTGTCAGCGTCCCAATGCACACCGCCATAGATACGGCTTGCGCCGTTTTCCTCTGCGGCTTGCCACAGGCTCGTCCATGATCTGCGCACGTTACTGACATGCGCCAGCCAGTTGACGGTATCAGGTGACAGGCTTGAAAAGGCGACCTTGTCCGTGCCGATGCACAGGGCAATAAGATGCGCGGATACACCGCTGAAACAGGAATGCCCCGATGTATAGGTCGGGAAGTTCGGGGTGGGGATCAGGCTTTTCCAATTGCGATCTTGTGCATTGTTCAGTGCCTCGTTGCCCAGTTGATTGGCTCTGAACCGGATCATTGTTTCGGGGCGCGCAATGTCATGGGCGAATTTACTGTCCCATGTTGTGATGGCGGCGTCGGCCTGCCCAAGGCTTAAAAGGGCGAATATGCGCGCCTGTTCCAGCACCGATAAATTCATATTTTCCGTCAAGGTCATGGCAATGAGTTGCCAGTGTCCGGGCGGGGTTACGCCGCGCGGGCCGTCTTCCCAGAAAAACGCGATTTCTTTTTGATCTTCGGTGCGTGTGCGGCTGTTATAATCGCCGAGTTCTTTAACTTCGACATATTGGCGGGCGAATTCGTCGCTGCGCGGATCTATGAAATCCTGCGCGCGGAAATCCAAAGTGTTTTTCATGACCCAAGGTTTGATCGCGCCCCATCCGGGGTACAGGCCGCGCTCAAACGATTCAAAGGCGGGGCCAAGTTCAGCCTGATAGAAGGGGCCGGTTGGTGACCAGCCCATGATGCCTTCTTTGCGCGGATAGCGTCCAAGATAAAAGTCTGATTTATTCGGTTCTGCGCCGTCATTGGTGCGCTGTTTGATCACTTGCGCCGCAACATATTTACCCCAACGAATGCCTGCCGTTTTGGCTTCGCTGTTGGGGAAGCGATCAAGGAACCGTTTTCTGTCGAAGGTGAACAGAGCATTGAAGGCGTCACTGATGGCATAGGATACGGCAACGCCATAGGCGACATCTATATCCGCATTATGCGGGCCGTCTGCCAGATTATAGGGCGTATTATATTCATTCAAAATACCGTTTACAGCCAGAAATCCGGCCAGATGACCCATCGCCAAGGCGCGCGTCGCAAATGGCGGGGTCATGGACTTATTACGCACCGCCTGCAAGATGATATCCGTCCAGATATAGACCGTTGATATGTTGTTGGACTGGATTCGGTTGTGAAGATAGGATTGTTTCGTTTCAATCGCCGATGAACAGCCCGAAAGCAATAGTGAGCCGCTTGATGCACAAGCAAGGGCAGAGCCCGCCGCGATGTTTTTGATGAAGTCCCTACGGGAATAATTTTTTTGATAATCAGGCATTATTTTTAACTACTCAGCACAATATTGTGCAACCCTCGGTTTTATCTATAAGAAATTCCGATGATAACCACATAAATTTTCATATTATTTCTAAGTGATAATGCTTTAGTATGGAAAATACAATATCCCTTTTCATTTTTTTATGGTTTAAGGCGCAGATGCAAAAAACGAAGCATGAAACACGCTTCGTTTGTCATAGGTCTTAGTTTGTGCTGTGCCACAGTGTTTTAATTAATAAACACCAAGCGACTTAAACAACCGTGTCAGGCTTTCGGCTTGCGCGGCCTTTGCTGTGATGACTGCAGATTCCGCATTATTGGCGTTGCGCTGAACATCCAGAACATCAAGGAAGGATATTTCCCCTTCTTTATATAAGGATTGGGACAGCACAAGCGCTTTTTCTGCGCTGCTATGGGCGCGTTTCAGTGACACGGTTTGCTCTTCGATATGGGCGTAATCGCTTAACGCTGTTTCCACATCTCTGACAGCCACTAAAATGGTTTTGCGGTATTGCTCATAGGCTTGTTTTTCTCGCGCTTGGGCGGCGTCAATGCGGCCTTCTATCCGTCCGAAATCAAGCAAGGATACAGCCGCGCCAATACCAATACTCCACGGCGAAGCGGAATTGATGAGCGCATTATCTGCAATACCGTAAAAGCCGCTTAATGTGAAGGTCGGGAACAATTCCGCCGTTGCGGCTGCGCTCAAAGATGTTTTTGCCGCCAGATTGGCCGAGGCCATGCGTATATCAGGGCGCAAAGCAAGAACTTCGGCAGGAGCCATCAGAACAGGCAGAACATCGCCGCCCGGAATTTCTGCATCTTCGGCGAGATAGGGGCGTAACGTTTCAGGCAAAGCGCCTGTTAGAACGCTGAGCTGCAAGCGGGCGTTATCTTCCTGACGCTTAAAATTATGTACAGATGCACGCGTTGTGTTGACCAGATTATTGGCGCGCTCAACATCCAATTTCGGCGCTGAACCCAAACGGTTCAGATCACTGATAAGGGTTAGGGTTTGTTCTTGTGACTTCAGGTTTTTATTAGCGATCCGCACCTGATTTTGTGCGGCTCTATAGTCAATATAGCTGCGCACCACATCGGCGATAAGGGTCAGGCTGGTATCGTAATATTGCGCTTCGGTTTCTTCTAATTGTGCATCAGCAGCGCTTAAGTTCTTACGGTTTCGCCCGAAAATATCAAGCTCGAAGGAGGCATCGAACGAAGCATCCTGAAAGGAATCCGGATACAGGCTGCTTGTCTTTGAATCTTCACGGCCTGCCGAACCGGACGCGCCGATTTGCGGGAATAAAAATGACTTCGTGGTGCGGCGCAAACCGCGTGCTTCCGCAATTCTGGCCTCTGCCATCAGGCGGTCAGGTGATTGATGTAACGACAGATCAACCAGACTGGAAAGGGCAGGGTCGTTAAATTTTGTCCACCAGCCATGCAAATCTTTGGCATCGACATCTTGCACGAGAATACTTTTCTTGGCTGTCCATTGCTTCGGCTCGCTGGGTTTTTGCATCGGGGGCAAACCTCCCAGACAACTGCTGAGTAACAAAGACGCAGGAATGAATAATAATGATCGCATGTTTTTACTCCGTAATCGCGGGTTGTTTTTTCCCTGAAAACCTTATTTCCAGATTTCTAAGAGCAACATAGAAAACCGGTGTAAAAATAAGACCAAAGAATGTTACGCCGATCATCCCCGAAAATACAGCGATACCGATGGCTTGACGCATTTCCGCGCCTGCGCCGTGACTGAAGGCGAGGGGGATAACGCCCATGATAAAGGCAAAGGATGTCATTAAAATCGGGCGTAGGCGCAAGCGTGAGGCTTCGATGGCGGCTTGCATAACGCTGCGTCCTTGATGTTCCAACTCGCGCGCAAATTCGACAATCAAGATCGCGTTTTTACAGGCCAGACCGGCCAGCACAAACAAACTGATTTGCGTGAATATGTTGTTGTCACCGCCACTGAGATAGATACCGATAATCGCAGAGAGAATCCCCATCGGTACGATCAGGATCACCGCCAACGGCAAGGCCAGACTTTCATATTGCGCGGCCAAAACAAGAAACACAAAGAAGATACAAAGCGGGAAAATATAAATTGCGGTATTTCCGGCCAGAATTTGTTGATAGGTCAATTCCGTCCACTCAAATTCAACGCCTTGCGGAAGGGTTTCATTCAGCACTTTAGTGATGGCATCTTGCGCTTGTCCCGATGAATATCCGGGCGCGGCGTCACCGTTCAAATCTGCAGAACGATAGGCGTTATAGCGTGATGCAATTTCCGGCCCATAGCTTTCTTTGACATTAACGACAGAACCAAGCGGCACCATTTGACCGTCCGCATTGCGGGTTTGCAGGCGCGCAATATCCTGCGGTTCGGAGCGGAAAGGCTTTTCGGCCTGTGCAATAACCTGATAGGTGCGTCCGAATTGGTTGAAGTCGTTGATATAGATGGACCCAAGATAGATTTGCATGGTGCGGAAAATCTCATCAATCGACAAGCCTAATTGCTGCGCTTTTGTACGGTCAAGTTCGGCATAAAGCTGCGGTACATTGATATTGTAATTGGAATAAACACGCGCCAAGGCAGGCTCTTGATAAGCTTTTGCCGTTACTTCTTTGAGAACATTGTCTAATGCTTTATAGCCCAGATCGGCGCGATCTTGAATTTGTAATTTGAAACCGCCGGTCGTACCCAAACCGCGAACAGGCGGGGGCGGGAAGATTGCGATGAAGGCTTCGTCAATGCCGCCGAATTTTGCTTGCAAACGTTTGGCGATGGCACCGGCGCTTAATTCGGGTGAGTTGCGCTCTTCAAAGTCATCGAGTGTCACGAAAACGATCCCTGCGCTTGATGAGTTCACAAAACCATTAACGGAAAGACCGGGGAATTGTACGGCAGATTGTACACCGTCTTCGTTTAGGGCGATTTCACCCATTTGGCGAATTACGCCTTCGGTGCGTTCCAGTGTTGCACCCGGTGATAATTGCGCGAAACTAATCAGATATTGTTTATCTTGCGGTGGAACGAAGCCTTTCGGAACCAGACCAAAGCTGAAATAGGTTGAGGCAACCAGACCACAGAATAAAACCATCATGATGGCTCTTCGGTGCGTCGCTACGCCCACGCCCTTGGCATACACATGCTGCCCTTTGCCGAAAGCTTTGTTGAACAGGTTGAAGAACCAGCCGAATAAAAAGTCCATAATTTTGGTCAAGCCGTCTTTTTGCTCGTGTCTTGGCTTCAGAAGCATGGCCGACATGGCGGGGCTTAATGTGAGTGAGTTTATGGTCGATATAAATGTCGCGATCACGATGGTTAAGGCGAATTGTCTGTAGAACATACCTGTCAGGCCACTGATAAAGGCGATCGGAATGAACACACCGGCAATCACAAGGGCGGTCGCAATGATTGGGCCTGTGACCTCTTTCATGGCCTGAATGGTGGCTTCGCGCGGTTCTTTGCCTTCTTCGATGTTACGCTCGACGTTTTCGACAACAACGATGGCATCATCCACCACAATACCCACGGCAAGGATCAGACCGAACAGGGACAGAACGTTGATAGAAAAACCAAGGAACAGCATCACCGAAAATGTTCCGACAATGGATACAGGCACAGCCAGTAAGGGGATGATAGATGCGCGCCATGTTTGTAGGAAAACGATAACCACAAGAACCACGAGTAACACGGCCTCGATCAATGTATGAATAACGGCTTCAATAGAATGACTGACAAAGACAGTCGGGTCATAGACAATGGAAAAATCCATATCTTCGGGGAAGTTTTTCTTAAGCTCCGCCATGGTTTGACGCACATTTTGCGAAAGTTCTAATGCGTTTGAACCTGGTGCGGAAAAAATTGGTATCGCAACGGCGGGTTCATTATTCAGCATAGAGCGCAGCGCATAGGTTTGCGCGCCCAGTTCTGCTTTGGCGACATCTTTCAGGCGTGTAATAACGCCGTTTTCATCGCGTTTGATGATGATGTTTTCAAATTCATCCGCGCTGGTCAGGCGACCTTGAACATTCACGGGGAGTTGTAGTTCCGTATGATCATCATAAGGCGGGCCACCAATAACACCGGCGGCAACCTGAATATTCTGACGGCGCACCGCGTCAACAACATCGCCTGCGCTCATGCCGCGCTCTGCGATTCTGTCGGGATTGAGCCATAAACGCATAGCATAATCGCCGGACCCGAAAAGGCGCACTTGCCCGATACCTTTGATTTTCGCCAATTGATCTTTGATGTTCAGGGTTGCGTAATTCCGCAAATAGAGCATGTCATAGCGTCCCTTTGGGGACGTTAAGTGAACCACCATGGTTAAATCGGGTGAGCTTTTAACAACAGTCACGCCGAGGCTTCGTGTGACTTCCGGTAAGCGGGGCAGGGCTTGTGACACGCGGTTTTGCACGAGTTGTTGCGCAAGGTCGACATCTGTGCCGATTGCAAAGGTGATCGTCATGGACAAACGCCCATCGGCAGATGCCAAAGAATTGATATAGAGAAGGTTTTCAATACCGCTTATTTGCTCTTCCAGCGGCGTGGCGACCGTTTCTGCAATAACAGACGGGTTCGCACCGGGGAAGTTCGCCGTGACCTGTACGGAGGGCGGGGAAACCTCAGGATATTCGGAGATAGGCAACTGAAAGAGTGCGATGGCTCCAAACAGAAAAATCACAAAGGAAAGGACACTGGCAAAAATTGGCCGGTCGATAAAATAGCTGGATAAATTCATGGAATTAGTCTTCTTTTTCAGATGTATCGGGAGCAACATTCTTTGGTGTGGTATCAGACGCTTGGGCACTTACCAGTGCACCGGGGCGAATATGAACAATTCCTTCGGTAATAACTTTGTCGCCTGCATTTAATCCTGAAAGAACAACGCGTTCGCCGTTAATACTGTTGCCGATTTTTATTGCACGATACGTTGCGATATTATCATCGTTGACGATGTAAACGAATTTACGATCCTGATCGGTGCTGATGGCACGTTCGGAAATTAGAAGATGTTCTTCGTTGTCTGCACTGCCCATAAGGATGCTGACCGACATACCCGGAAGGAGCATATTGTCTTCGTTATCGAAAATGGCGCGGGCGCGAATTGTGCCGGACGTGGCGTCGATACGGTTGTCAAAACTGTGTACGAAGCCTTTATATTCCAGATCCCCATCCAAAAGTTGTAAGCGCACAGGCGTTTTTTGATCTTTTTTGAAAGAGCCTGTTTTCGCGGAGTTGATATAGGTGCTCTCATCGACTTCGAAATCAACATAAACCCGATCTTGCGCCACGATAGATGTCAAAAGCGGTGCATTTGGTCCCGTTTGAACCAAGTTTCCTTCCGTGATTTCGGCGCGGCTGGTTTTACCGGAAATCGGTGCTTTCACATGGGCATAATCAAGATTGATTTGCGCACTTTCTACGGCGGCTTGTGCGCCCTGAACGGCGGCATTGGCGGCCTGACGATTATTTGTACGCTCATCCATAACACTGTGCGATATGGCTTCGGTTTTAATCAACTTTATGGCGCGCTGATATTCTTTTTCCGCCAGACCGGCTTGCGTCTGCGTTGCGGCTAAAGTGGCCTTGGCTTGGTTCAATGCCGCCTCGTAGGGGCGCGGGTCGATGACAAACAGAACATCGCCTTTTTCAACGTGTTGTCCATCTGTAAAGTGTATTTCTGTAATTCTGCCGCTGACTTGTGGGCGTATCTCGGCGCGGTTCACCGCAACAACATGACCTGAGAAGTTGCCCCAGACCTGTATGTGGCGCGGTTTCATGACGGTGATTTTAACCGACATAGCTTGCGGTGCCTCTGATACGGCTTCGTCTGAAGCTTCGGCGTCATAGTTATTGTAAAACATCGCGCCAAAGCCGACGCCTGCGATTACGAGGAAGGTGAGGGTATATATAATGTGTTTCATGTCACGTCACTTAGCATTGCTTGACTGTATAGTCAAATAAATTAAACATTAAATTACGTTTTTAAACCAATAAGGTTAAAAATCGCATTTTCGAGGTTGTTTTCGATAAAATCCAAATCATTGTTAATCCGCGCCATCAAAAGCTGACCAACGACAAAGGAGAATATTTCTTTTGATTTTACTTCAAGGTCTGTGTCTGCGCTAATCGCACCGCTTGCCATTAAATCGCGCAGTGCGCTTTGGTAATAGGCGGTTTTTTTGGCACAAATTTCTGTAATTCTTATGCCGATTGCATCATCTTGCGCCGCCAATTCGGAGCCGAGCGTGGCAAATGGGCAGCCGCAAACATGCCCCAGTTCCTTTTGGATTTCTTTTTGTTGTTCAATGATATAGGCCACCATCAGCTTAAAACGCTCTAAAGGATCGCGGGTGGGTGAAAAGATATCATCGTAATGTTCTTTTGTGTCACGCATGCATGAATCCATCGTTTCCAATGCAAGGTGCGCTTTCGAAGGGAAGTAATGATAGAAACTTCCTTTTTGAACGCCGGCTTTCTTGCAGATGTCATCAACGCTGACAGCGTTATAGCTGTCACGCCAGATAAGTTCTGTGGCTGTTTCAATCAGCTTTTGCTTTGTGTTATTTGGTGCACGACCCATTAAATTTCTCCTGATGGTGTATTTTATAAGGAATTTGACCGACTAGTCAACACATCTTTTCACACACGGTTGTATTGTTGGTGAATATGTTCG
>TARA_R110001592_G_scaffold86031_4_pt1 | contig 26075 bp, 22 predicted proteins | sample TARA_R110001592 | Tara Oceans TARA_R110001592 (sample SAMEA4398387) | marine metagenome | biome: Polar Biome; feature: [SRF] surface water layer (ENVO:00010504); material: water (ENVO:00002006), including particulate matter (ENVO:01000060) such as... | depth 5 m | reverse complement strand
TGATTGATTTTAAGATCCATAATTATCTTATCATCAGGTGTAATTTGTGGTGTCACCTCTAAAGAAAGCACAGCCTCCTTAAAAGAAACTGATGTTGCACCAGATGATGAGGCTTGTTGATAAGGAATCTCTTCACCAGACTTAATCGTAGCGGTTTGACGATTCGCGGCAACTATCTTCGGTTGAGCAACAATCTCACCTTTACCATCTGACTCAAATGCTGACAATTCCAAGTCAATCAAATAGTTATCGCCACCAAAACCAATAGCTAAAGAAGAACTATTACTTCGAGTCACACCCAAATCAACTGCCAAGGCATTCGGAAAAGTAACACCCGTTCCAGTATTATTCGCAACATTACTTAATTCAGTTAATGTATTTGTGGAACCGCCAATTCTAAACAAGTTATCACCACTTCGATTCAGACCGCCGCCGCCCCACTGTATACCCATTTCTTCAGCGATATTCGAACGAGCCCTCACGATCCGCGCTTCAATTAATACTTGGCGTACAGATACATCCCAAGTTGCAATCAGTTTTCGTATTTGCTCTAACTTCTCTATGGTTTCACGCACACTGATTGTGTTTGTTCTCTCATCCGAAGAAATGAAGCCTCGAGAAGATATCAGCTCCTTATCCTGACTCAATAATTTTACGATATCCGAGGCTTTTGCATAGTTTATTTGAACAACCTCAAGACGCACAGGAGCCAACGCAGCTACCTGCTTATTAGTTTCTAGCTCCAACTTTTCACGCGCTGCAATCTCATCCGCCGGCGCAATCAACAAGACATTGCCAATTTTGCGTTTATCCAAGCCTTTCGTTTTGAGAATTAACTCCAGAGCCTGATCCCAAGGTACATTCTGTAAGCGAAGAGTAATTGTTCCACCAACAGTATCACTTGCAACCAAGTTTAAACTTGTAAAGTCTGCAATTAGCTGAAGAACAGCTCTTACTTCAATATTTTGAAAGTTAAGGGAGAGTTTATCGCCAGTAAAAGGAAATTTATCCTGCTTACGTTGAAGCACTTCATCTTCAGTTAATGACTCAACACTAACTGTAAACTGCTTATCAGCTTGATAAGCCAAGTAGTCATAATTTCCGCTCGGCTTAATAATAACGGTTGCGATACCATCAATAACATCACTATCTATTCGCTGAACAGGCGTTGCAAAATCAACAACATCAAGACGCTGCCTTAATGCCTGATCTAGCTTTATTCCTGGCAATCGTAAATGGATATTGCCAGCAATTTCCTCCATATCAATATCGACCTCATCTGTATTAAAGCTTAATACAACTTGGCCATCACCCTTATCACCACGCTGAAAATCAATACTTGTTACGCTATTAGCTGCTCTTGCAACTGAAGCTGACTCTCTTGATCCTGCCTCAGAACCTGAAGAAACCTTTATATTATTTGAGTTACCATCACTACCAATCAAAATAGATAAGCTATTACCCTTAACCGTCGTGCTATAAGGAACTAATTCAATAAGATCAACGATAATACGTGTTCGATCCTTTGTTCCAATGGCTGTCAGCCTTTTTGCGTTACCTAGACCAAGATTATGATACTTCTCGTCCAAATTATTTTGTACATCCTTTAAATCAAGAGCAATACGCGCTGGCTTCTCAATAGTATAACCATCGACAGCTGGAGGCACCCCATCAAACATCAGGGTGACCTCAGTTCGATCTCCTGACAAAGATGCAAAAGTAACATCATTCAAACTAAGCGCCCAAGCGTTAGTCGACGCTAAAAGACTGATAAAAACAAAACGCAGTATATTTCGTATATGGACAAACATTTTTGCAAACCTTAAAAGCTTGTTATTTTTAAACTTGAACTCACTTAACTTCATTGAATTTGTAAGCATCATCCCCAACATTCCCCTCTAAGCCTAATCATCCAAGGAGATAGTGCGAGGCCGTTCAAGCCATCCACCATAACCGTTAGGAACAATTTCAATTAAGTCTAAATGTCCCGCTTCGATAGCAACAATTTTCCCATGACTTTTCCCCATGTATTGGCCTATCTTAGACATATGAACACTACCTAAATTATCTGAAATTAATGCCCATAGAACATCATTTTCATTTCGCTGAAGCGTCCCTACCATTCTTAACTCACCCAATGCAAAAGACTCCAAAACTTCAGGCACACGATCAAGATTCGGCTTAACATTACTTTGGTCTTCTTGAACTCTAACCTCGGTTATAACCACATCCTGAGGCGGTAAAAAAGGCGAACGTCTATTTGCAGCACTATAAGAAAATACTCTATACACCTTCACATCAGGAAGAGCTTCAATCCGGCCTCTAGGCTTTGCATCTATTTCCTGCATAAACCGATCTAAGTCAGTAAAACCATCATTAGAACTACAACCGGAAGCCATAAGGGCAGCCAAAACAATCAAGATCAAGAAAACATTATGTTTCACTATTTTCTCCCCTTTTTAGCCATTTTAGATTGTTCTGCATCCTCTACATCACCATTATAACGGTAAGTTTTAGCTGAAACTTCCATCTTTAACGCTTCAGAATTAAATCGGTCTTTTTTTACTCCCGAAACGATTTTCAAATCATGCAGGGTCACTATTCTAGGCAAACTTGCGACACCACTCACGAAAGCAGCAATGTCGTGATACGTACCAGTCACTTCAATTTCCATTGGCAATTCTACGTAAAACTCTTTTGAAACCTCGGGCTTAAGTTGAATAGACTTAATCTCCAAGCCACTACCTAGCCCGGTATTGGTAATATCTTCCAGCAAACCAGGCACTTCAGTTTTTGCCGGCAATTGTTTAAGTAAGGTCCCAAATGATTTTTGCATTTCTAACATTTGCTCACGAAATGCATCTAAGTTAGCTACTTTAAACGCCCTACTTTCATATTGTTCTTTTAAGCTTACTTCTTCATTTGCAAAACGATCCAACTGAGTATATTGGTCCTTTATAAAAAACCAATAACCTCCAAAAACCAACGCAGAGAACAAGACTATATTAACAATAGCTTTCACAGGAACAGGCCATGAGCCAGCATTATTAAAATCAATATCGTTAGGATCGAAGCCTTTCAAGCTTTCCAATGCTTCAGAAAAACCCACTATTTCGCTCCTTTTCCAGAATTAAGGGAATCAACGTCAGAATTAGTTTCTGGCGTCACCTGCTTTACTGTCAAATCAAAACTATTCAAAGAGTTTTCGCCCTTCGAGACAGCACTTACATCTTTTAGATTAGGGCTAGCAAACCAATCAGAACTTTCGAAATTTCTCATCAAGCCTGAAATTCTATTATTTGACTCAGCCAAGCCTTTAATAGCGATTTCATCTCCGCTACGATCCAAGCTTTCATAATAAAGTCCGTCAGGTAAACTTCTGACTAACTCATCCATAACCCTTACAATGATAGGACGAGTACCCTGTAGGTCCTGAATCACCTTCATTCGATCAAGGAGTTTTTGTTTTTCAGCTTTCAACTCCTTAATTTCTTTTATCTTTTTATCTAGTTCAACCATTGAACTTTTTAAATATGCATTCCGAGAGTTTTGGTATTCGATTTGAGAACTAACAAAATCTTGCCATAAAAAAACAAGACCAGCGGCAACAAGAAGAACACCCACTAGTGTTGTTAAAAATTGCTTTTGACGTTCTGCCCGCAGCTCTTCTCTCCACGGACGGAGATTAATAGAAGCCATTAGTCAAAACTCCTCATTGCCAATCCACACGCAATCATTAACGATGGCGCATCATTACTTAATGCAGATGCATTCACTTTTGAACTCAATGTCATTTCAGCAAATGGGTTTGCAACTATGGTTTTAATGTTCGTGACATTTTGAACCAACTCAGCCAAGCCAGAAATTGATGCGACACCGCCAGCCAAAATAACGCAATCCACCTCATTATACTGACTCGATGAAAAGAAAAATTGTAGCGAACGAGAGACCTGCTGAACGACAGCATCTTTAAAAGGCTTTAATACTTCACGTTCATAGTCGTCAGGCAGACCACCTTGCTTTTTGGCTAGACCTGCCTCTTCCGTTGATAATCCATAGCGACGCTGAATTTCATCGGTAAGCTGACGACCACCAAATAACTGTTCACGAGTATAAATAGTCTTATTATTTGCCAGAACACTCAGCGTAGTCATTGTTGAGCCGACATCAACAATAGCAACTGTGTGTGCATCACTGCCAGTACTCAACTGAGAAGCAATTAATTCAAAAGCTCTTTCAATTGCATAAGCTTCAATATCAATAACTTTCGAAGTCAAACCACCGATTTCCAGCGACTCTTCCCTAAGTTCGACATTTTCCTTGCGGCAAGCTGCAAGTAAAACATCAACTTGGTCTGCAGAGTTTTCTGACTCACCAATGATCTCAAAATCAATAGCAACTTCATCCAGAGGATAAGGTATATATTGATCAGCCTCTAACGTGATTGAACTTTCGAGATCCATTTCACTTAAGCCTGAAGGCATTTGAATGGTTTTAGTGATCACAGCAGAACCCGCTACCGCAGCAGCAGCCAAGCGGTTACCAGTACGAGACCGAGCGATAACCTTTTTTATTGCTTCACCCACAAGCTCTGAATCGTTGATATTTTTCTCAACAACACAATTTGCAGGCAAAGGCTCCACCGCATAACTCTCTACACGATATTTTTCACCACTCTTAGACAGTTCAAGCAACTTGACTGAAGAAGAGCTGATATCGATACCTAGCAAGGTATCTTTTTTCTTTCCGAATAATCCAAACACGCGATAACCCATTAAAGTAATGGCAGCTATTGTCTATAAGCAGTAAACTGAATTCCATAATTCACTACTCAATGTACATTTCTTTACTAAAAGCTTATAAAAAAGACGTATAATCCTACAATTCTTTAATTAAAGCTATTTCTTAGATAATAGCTGTAAATTTCTAACTTGCTAGGAAAAACATGTTTCGTTTTGTGAGCTTTTTCAAATTTTTAGGTTGGTCTTTTTTACTTGCATGCTCTGGCACTATTTTTATCATTGCATCATTTTACTTATATCTGACTCCAACCCTTCCAGATACAGAGCAACTTAAAAACATTCAGTTCCAAACACCTCTTCGGATTTACTCCCAAGATAAAAAAAGAATAGCTGAGTTTGGCGAAAAGAGAAGAACACCAATCAATATTGATGATGTTCCTATTAAATTCATTAATGCATTTATATCCGCTGAAGATGATCGTTTCTTTGAACATTTCGGAATTGACCTAAAAGGTTTAGCTCGAGCAGCCTCTCAATTAATCTCTACAGGCCGCATCCAGTCTGGTGGAAGCACAATTACAATGCAAGTAGCTAAGAATTTTTTCCTATCCAGAGAAAAAACGTTTATTCGTAAATTTAATGAGATTTTCTTAGCTCTTCAGATCGAACAAAACATAAGTAAAAATGAAATTTTAGAACTGTATCTCAATAAAATCTATCTTGGGAACCGAGCTTATGGGATTCATGCAGCTGCACAAGTTTATTATGGAAAACAAATTCAGAACTTAACACTTGCACAAATGGCCATGATTGCAGGACTTCCAAAAGCACCTTCCAGCTATAACCCGCTAGCCAACCCTGAAAGAGCCAAAATTCGTCGAAACTGGATATTAAATAGAATGCTAGAGCTAGGCATGATTGATACCAATGAGCACTTGATGGCACACCTAACGCCCGTTACGGCAAGTTACCATGATGAAGTTAGCGAACTATATGCACCGTATATAGCAGAAATGGCACGCCAAGAAATTATTGAAAAATTTGGAACAGATGCTTACACAAGCGGAATGAAAGTATTTCTTACTATTGATAGCAAACTTCAAAGAGCCGCCAATGAAGCCGTCACTGCAGGCCTTGAAAGCTACGACCAACGACATGGATATAGAGGTCAAATAAAACTAATATCTGAAGAACAACTCTTCGACACCAATACCGTACTTGAACAAATCAATAAAATAAAAGTACCCCAAAATCACAAAAGCGCAGTTGTTCTAGCGCTTTCAGACATATCTGCCAAACTTTTAATAAATGATGGCAGCGAAGGCGTACTCACTTTAGATCAAGTAGAATGGGCCGAGCCTTTCATTACCATAAATAAAACAGGCCCTAAACCGGCGTCTTTAAAGGATTTATTTCAAGTTGGAAGCGTCATAGAGGTAAGCAAATTATCTCCCCCAAACAACACTTACAGGCTCACACAAACACCTGAAGCGCAAGCAGCACTAATATCAATATCGCCAATAAATGGCGCCATAAAAGCACTTGTCGGCGGTTATGATTTTTCTCTAAGTCACTACAATCGAGCAACGCAGGCTAAACGCCAACCCGGCTCAAACTTCAAACCCTTTATCTATCTGTCTGCCCTTGAAAATGGTGCAACAGCTTCCACCCTGATAAATGACGCGCCAATTGTATTTGATGACAAGAATCTTGAAGCAACTTGGCGACCAGAAAACTCAAGCGGTAAATTTTATGGCCCTACAAGAATCCGGCAGGCTCTATATAATTCTCGCAATCTTGTCTCAATTCGTTTACTCCAGGAAATCGGGGTAAGAAATGCTCTTGAAACTGCGAAGCGTTTTGGCTTTGATCGCTCAGACCTTCCTCGAGATTTATCTCTTGCCTTAGGTAATGCATCTATAACCCCACTAACATTAGCAAATGGCTATGGCAGAATTGCTAATGGAGGCTATGAAATAGATACATTTCTGATTGAGCATATTGAAGACTATGAAGGCAATACTATTATTAAATCGCAACCCAAAACCGTTTGTCATGACTGCCCCCCAGTTATTGAATCAACAAACAACGAACCCCCAATAGATACACCCAAGCTTGAGACACTTCCCATAGCAAAACGTATAGCTGATGAACGCGCTGTATACATCCTTCACTCGATGCTAAAAGATGTCATTACACTTGGAACAGGAAAACGAGCCCGCACTTTAAACCGAACAGATTTAGCAGGTAAAACAGGCACAACCAACGACCAAAAAGATGCTTGGTTCTCAGGATTCAACACCCAACTCCAAACAACGGTTTGGGTCGGCTTTGACCAACCTGCCTCTCTTGGGAAAAGAGAGTATGGCGCCAGCGCTGCATTGCCAATATGGATGGATTTTATTGAAATAGCGTTAAAAGATCAGCCTCTTGGTCACATGCTTCAACCCGAAGGCATTGTCACCGCTAGAATAGACAAAGAAACAGGAAAAATAGCCCAACCAGGTGCACGTAATTCTATGTTTGAAATATATAAAAGAGAGAACGCACCAACCGAAAAAGCGATGGAAACACAATCCAGTTCAAGTACTAGCAAAACACAAACGATTTCTCCAGAAGATATTTTTTGATGAATAAGAAACTAAAGACCAACGGCACTGTCACCTCGACTGACAAGCTAGGTTAAGATCACAAATAAAAATGCCGATAAAATGGCTTACTTCAACTTAGTTGTAAGTAAGCCATTTTATCGGCCATATTTTTGCTATTTGAAGCTTGTTTCTACCCTAACAATAAAGCAAAGCCAACTTAGACTTCTTTAGTAAAAACAATCTGATCATTTTCAACTTTCGCCAAAATAGTATCTCCAGAAACATAGTGACCAGATAATATTTGCTGAGCAAGTGGATTCTCGACCCAACGCTGTATCGCTCGTTTTAACGGCCTTGCGCCATAGACTGGATCAAAACCGGCATCAGCAAGCTTAATCATCGCTTCTTCACTAAATTTCAAAGCCAACTCTTGTTCACCTAATCGCTTATTAAGACCTTCGAGCTGAATCTTGGCAATATCTTTAATCTGATCTGCAGCCAATGAATGAAACACCACCACTTCATCAATTCGGTTAACAAACTCGGGCCGAAAGTGCGCAGTGACCGACTCCATAACCGCAGACTTTATATTTTCATAACCTTCGGCTGCCATATCCATATTCTGAATTATCTCCGAACCTAAGTTCGACGTCATGACAATAACCGTATTTCGAAAATCTACTGTTCTGCCCTGTCCATCCGTCAAGCGACCATCCTCAAGCACCTGCAGCAAGATATTAAAGACATCCGGATGGGCTTTTTCTACCTCATCCAACAACAATACAGAATAAGGCCTTCTTCTAACCGCTTCAGTTAAATAACCACCCTCTTCATAACCGACATAACCAGGAGGCGCACCAATCAAACGTGCAACAGAGTGTTTTTCCATAAACTCTGACATATCAATTCGCACCATGGCATCTTCAGTATCAAACAAGAAGTTAGCCAAAGACTTACACAACTCTGTTTTACCAACCCCCGTTGGCCCTAAAAACAAGAACGAACCATTCGGCCTATTGGGATCAGACAAACCAGCACGCGAACGCCTTACCGCATCGGATACGGCAACCACAGCTTCAGACTGACCGATGACACGTTCATGCAAGGACTCTTCCATACGCAGAAGTTTTTCTTTCTCACCTTCCAACATTTTGGAAACAGGGATACCTGTCCACTTCGAAACAACTTCAGCAATTTCTTCTTCAGTGACTCTATTTCGAAGCAGCGTCATATCCATCATTTCTGCCTGACTCGCCATATCCAGCTGACGCTCAAGTGCAGGAATTTTTCCATACTGCAACTCAGACATTAAGCCTAAATCACCTTCACGCCTTGCACTTTCTAGCTCAACCCTTGCCTGCTCTAGCTGACTCTTTACTTTTTGCGAGCCATGTAAGGCAGCTTTCTCGGCCAACCAAACCTCTTCTAAATCGGCAAATTCTTTTTCCAGCACTGCTATTTGTTCATTCAATTCTTTTAGACTTTTTTTAGACGCCGCATCCGACTCTTTCTTCAAGGCCTCACGTTCTATTTTCATTTGAATCAAACGTCGCTCAAGCCTATCTAAAGGCTCAGGCTTGGAATCCATCTCCATGCGAATCTGGCTGGCAGCTTCGTCGACTAAATCTATGGCCTTATCGGGCAACTGACGGTCAGAAATATAACGGTAGGATAGTTTTGCTGCCGCTATAATCGCACTATTAGTAATTTCAACACCATGATGCACCTCATAACGCTCTTTTAAGCCCCGCAAAATAGCAACCGTATCTTCAACGCTCGGCTCTTCAACCAATACTTTTTGAAAGCGGCGCTCTAAGGCTGCATCTTTTTCAATATATTCACGATATTCGTTTAAAGTTGTGGCACCGACACAATGTAGCTCACCACGAGCCAAGGCAGGCTTGAGCATATTGCCTGCATCCATTGAACCTTCTGCTTTTCCAGCCCCCACCATGGTATGAATTTCATCGATAAAGAGAATGACCTGACCCTCTTCTTTACCTAGCTCACTCAATACCGCCTTTAAACGCTCTTCAAATTCCCCCCTAAATTTCGCACCAGCAATCAGAGAGCCCATATCCAAAGAAAGCACTCGCTTACCTTTCAAGCCATCAGGCACTTCACCATTCACGATACGTTGGGCCAAACCTTCGACAATGGCAGTCTTACCTACACCAGGCTCACCTATTAATACCGGATTATTTTTCCTACGGCGCTGCAAAACTTGTATGGTGCGTCTAATTTCATCATCACGACCGATAACTGGATCTAACTTCCCTTCCACCGCTTTAGCTGTTAGATCGACAGTATATTTATCTAATGCCTGCCTGCTTTCTTCTGCACCTTGGTCTTTCACGGAATCACCTCCTCGGACACTATCTACCGCTTTTTCTAAACCGGCATATTCAATTTTATACTTTTTAAATAGATCACCCAATGAACCTTTATCAGACAAAGAGGCTAACAAAACCATTTCACTAGAAATAAATTTATCGTCCTTTTTCTGCGCAAGCTTATCAGCCAAATTAAGCAAACGGCCTAAATCATTCGACATGTGGATATCACCATCGCTGCCTTCAACAATAGGCAAACGATCGACCAAACCAGCCACATCCTGCCTAAAAGCTTTAACATCAACTGAAAGCTGTCTTAATAAAGCGGAAACGCTACCATTCTGATCAAGCAGAACCTGAATTAAATGTACAGGCTCAATGAATTGATTATCTTTCCCTAAAGCAACGGATTGTGCATCGGACAATGCAACTTGCAATCGACTGGTCAACTTATCTATTCGCATAACATACCTCTTTTATCGCCCTTCACCATGAAGAAATAAAACGCTTAACTACCGCATAAATATGGCCGTATATTTCTTTTTCAAGAGGCTAAAAGCAAAATAACGTCAAAAAAATGACGCAGATCAACTATATATAATCCACCCAGTGAAGCACTCAGAAAAAACCAAGTTAGGAACACGTCACAAGCTACTCTCTTATGTTTGAAGTACAAGCCATTAGCGACTAATATAGCGCGAAATGTATTTCCAGCTTTGCTTGGAAATACGCCATCAACGCCCTCCAAAATAGAAGTAACACGTAACGCTATGCCTTCGTCAAATAGTTTAAAAATTAAACAAACACCTGCATTCATTGATTTCGAAGCATCTAGTCTTGATTTGCTTTCAAGCTATCCGATTGAAGTTGGGATTTGCTTGCCTAGCGGCGAAACCAGAAGTTGGCTAATTAAGCCTCACGTATTATGGAAGGACTGGTCAGAAAAAGCTGCGCGCATCCATGGCATTTCAAAAGAAACACTACAAGAAGATGGCCAAGAAATCAGTGAAGTCATTAAAGAGCTTAATGCCGTTATTTCAGGAACAATTTATTGTGATGCATGGGCATTTGATAGCTTCTGGATGCATCGATTATTTAAAACTGGGAAATGTAAGCCCAACTTTGAATTAGATTCAATTACATCAATATTAGATAGTGAACAGATCGACCAATGGCAAGATATACGCGCAGGCGTGATCGATGAATTAAAATTAGTCAGGCATCGTGCTGCCAATGATGCACTTATTCTCCACAAGACATGGAAAAAGATCGGAGCCTCAATTTAATGATATATCAAAAAAGATTTTTTAGTTTTCTAACCTTATTATCTGTCAGCGTGCTTGTATTAAGTTCTTGTACACCTGCGTTTAAAACAACGGCAGAAGAATGCATTACTTTTTCACCAGTCACTTTAGTTAAGACAAAAACAACCGATAACACTGAATTTCAAACTCTTGCAGATAGACCCTCGAATGACTACAAACTTTATCTCGAAGATGCATTAAATAGCTTAAAAGGCATTCAATCTAAAGCTAGTGATGGCACTACTTCAGCACTGAGCGTCGATGAACAAACGGCCATACAGTTTATACTCGATAAGACCAATGAAAAAATGGGCTACGTACTGGAAAATAATAAAGTAAAATCTGCTAGCAATCCTTTGGATTATATAGAGAGTTTGATTGCTGCCACTGATGCAGATGAAATAATTCAGACCTTCGTAGATGCAAAACAAAATGTTGCTCAAGCAATCGCTAAAGATAATAGCGTTTGTAATTATCGCAACTCTGCAATTACGATATTGGTTGAAGACCCTGACGCACCACTTGATAACAACATAGTAAAAACGGTCAACGCCCAGCTAGACATTAACTACAACCCTTTTAATGATGAAAGCGATAGAAATGTTGATCAAACAATTCTAATTTCCTTAGATGAACCAATCAGTGATTTAGATCTTATTGAGCGACAAGCAAAATCTTTCGCTGGAATCAATAGAATTGCCGGACAAAAATTCAAATCAACAGGCGTAAGCCCTTCTAAAATTCGCCAAGTAAATATCAGCGATAGCGAAACCAATGAAACTTTTTTCTTTGATGATGACTTTGACGAATTAAAGTTAGGTCAAATCGTGAGCACTTTATTCAACACTGAGTGCACCGATGATCAAGGGGTAAGGACAGCATGCCCAGATACTGTTACGACACGCACGCCAAGGCGTGATGAATGTAATGGCGGATTAGATGACAATAATGTTGAACAAACAAATGAAACCAATCAAATTCAGGAAAATAGCTTCGACGTTGTAGTTGGTAATCCTGACTTAGAAAACATTCAGCGATTACGCCTAGAAGTGGATTATCCCAATAGTGAAATAAGAATGTATGCTTCTAAATATGCTGATGCAATATTAGACGCCATCGTCTTAGACCCTAACGCCCCAACTCCTGAGGAAATCATTTACAACCCTACTGCCTGTGAACAACAGGCGGTCTTAGATGAACTATTTGAGCTGACCCCAGAGGATGAAAGAAATGCTCCTGGTTTTGTAGGCGTTCGTTTAACCGCAGTGGGAGATCCAAATTACGACTTAATAGAAATCTTAGATGAAGATGGTGAGCCCGTATTAGACAACGGCAATAAAACCTATACAGACCCAACGCCTATTTTCACCTTTATAATAACCACGGAAATCCCTGAAGACAGACAATAAAGCAAATCAATAAAAAAGGTGTTTGGCCTCAAGCTAAACACCTTCTTCTCTTTGTCCTACTATCTACTTAAAACTTATGAATAGCTGACTTAGAAATATTCAAATGATGATCAATCATATCCAGCAATTGCTGGTGTCTTACCTGATCATCTTGCAACTGCTTTAAAGAGGTCAAATCACAAATCTCTCTGCCTCTCAATCCTTGCAGCTTTAAATGAATCACACACAGCTCTTTCGCCAACTGCTCACGCTGAAATTGAAGTGTTGCCATCATCTTACTCCATGACCCTTTGAAGCTTGAGTATATGCCTCAGGCACAGCCTAAATCGGACGCAGTTATCATTAACAAGTAAGCAAATGAAAGGCTTTGCTACATCAAGTTAAACACGAAACAGCGTGTTACTTTTCTAGACTTTAGTCATAACTTAGCAGCGTTTTCGTAAGCCTCTGCTATGATTATTAAGCGAACTTTATAGGAGACTCTTATGTCAAAACCCTCAATTGCTCATGTATTAAATGAATTCATGGACTTCGGCGAATTATTAGATGACGCTTATTGGGAAGCGTCCAGCATCGAACACAAGGACTTTATATATGACATTATTAGCTTATTTTCACAGGAAACAACCGAACTCAATAAGTTAAGCGTTCAAGACCACCATTATCCCTACGAATTCATCACTGAAGGCGTTAGAAGAGCCGTTTCAAAAGTGGCACAACTAGAGGTTGATCTTCAGATTATTGTCAGACGCACTCAAACACTCACTGACATGAAACAAGTCTTGTCTAATGTACTTGCAATTTTAGAAGAGCAAGTCGATTATTAGCCGCTAAAATTAAGCCGATTAAAGAATACTAAACGCAAACTGACCAACCCCTGGTAAGTACATAGGATTAAAATTGAATTCCCACGCGACCTCTTCTGCTAAGCCAAAACGTATCACCATTATTTGTAATCCGTTCGCTGGAAAAGGCTTAGCTACGAAAATGGCAAAAGAGGCCGAGCATTTTTCAAAACAAAAAAAATGGCACCTCGTGGCCAATATCCAAAGTGAATATGCAGGCCATATTGAGAATGAACTTGCTTGTAAATATGCAGATGAAACCGACCTAATTATTTTGATCGGAGGAGATGGCACACTTCGCGAACTCATTGCTGGTTTACGCAAAAACAACCATCGTACCGAAATTGCATTCATCCCAATGGGCAATGCAAATGTTGTTGCCCGAGAATTAAATATCCCCCTAGAACCAGCCCATGCACTTCAAATGCTCGAGTCAAGCACAACAACACTTGTCGATATTGGCATTCTAGATATGAAATTCGAACAAGATACCAAGACCACCAACCAGCAGAGTATGATTTTTCTTGCGATGCTTGAAATTGGTTTTGGTGCAAAAATAGTGCATATGGTGAATCAATTACGTTTAGGTAAATTAAAACGCTTATACCAGTTATGGGGAGATTTAGTTTACGCCTTAGCCGGAGTTCTTGCGTTCATCCAAAAAGATTCAGATGCAATCGACATTGAACATAAAAATCACGAAGATAAGAGTAAGCACATCGTCATTTCAAATATGAAGACTTATGCAAAGGGCTGGTCGCTAACACCTGATGCGGACTGTCAGGATGGTTTACTGAATATAGCAATAAACAAGAAAGGCTCTCGATTATCAATACTCGCGACTTTTTTACTTGCCGCACAAAGAAAAAGAAGCCCTGATTCGAGAATAGCGTATTCGCAAACAAGCGACCTTGTATTAAAAGGACCAACCAATGCTTTTATGCAAGTTGATGGTGATCCTATTTATTTTTCTGGTTTTGCCAAAGTCAGGATTGAGCCCAAGGCTTTTAACATTCATGTTCCGATGATCAATAACACCCGAACTTAGTGCTTAGTATTCTTGGGTGATATGAGCCTAACAACTTGAACATCATCTTGCTCTTTTTCGACCTCAGGAAAATGATTAACTCGCGTACCTAATTCATTTGTTTCCACTTGAACAACTTGCTTTTCCAGAAAGCCACAAGCAACACATTCTTTAAATGTACCGTCATCATTGGTGTAATTTATCAGTCTATCCATTGCGGCACATTTCGGACAAACGGCGCCAGCAATAAAACGCTTTGGCGAACTCATACTTTCATACCTGCTTGCTTCAACAATGGATCAACACTTGGCTTTCGACCTCGGAAATTAACAAACATATCCATTGCTTCCAAAGAACCACCTTTTTGAAGTATCTGCTCTTTATAATCCAAGCCTGTTTGAGAATTGAAGATACCTTCTTCTTCAAAACGTGAAAATGCATCTGCAGCTAATACTTCTGCCCACTTATAACTGTAATAGCCAGCAGCATAACCGCCTGAAAAGATATGACTAAAGGCATGACTAAAGCGCGTATATGCAGGCGGTTTTAACACCGACACTTTGTTTCTAACATAATCCATTAATGCCAAAACATCGTTATTTTCTTTTTCGGTAAAGTCTCTATGTAATAAAAAGTCGAATAGTGAAAATTCAATCTGACGCATCAACATCATGCCATTCTGAAAATGTTTTGCTTGCAACATTTTATCAAGCATCGCTTTAGGCAGAGGCTCACCCGTTTCATGATGCTGACTCATCATCGCTAATGATTCTTCTTGCCAACACCAGTTTTCTAAAAACTGACTTGGCAATTCAACGACGTCCCAGGGTACGCCGGAAATTCCTGATACTGCTGCCACATTTACAGTTGTCAGCATGTGGTGCAGACCATGACCAAATTCATGAAATAACGTCGTAACTTCATTGTGTGTCAGCAGGCTGGGCTTACCATCGACTGGCGGCGTGAAATTGCATACAAGAAATGCAACCGGCACTTGAATTGAACCATCAATTAAGCGTCGACGTGAACGACAATCTGCCATCCATGCGCCACCACGCTTATTTTTTCGCGCATAAAGATCTAAATAAAATCCCGCAATTTCTACACCTTCAGAATAAATACTGTAATAACAGGCGTCAGGATGGAAGCTACTCACTTCTGGCCTGGCAAAAACCTCAACATTAAATAGACGCTTAACGATATTGAAAAGTCCATTCAACACAGTCGGTGCTGGAAAATAAGGTCTTAATTCTTCTTGTGAAATATCAAAACGCTGCTGTTTTAACTTTTCAGCATAAAACCCTGCATCCCAAACATTGAATTCATCGGAGCCAGACTCTTTTTTAGCAAAGTCTTTTAAATCTTCCAACTCTTGTTTAGCAAACTCTCTACCTTTATCGGCTAACTGCTCAAGAAATTCGACAACCTCATCTACAGAACCGGCCATTTTTGTCGCTAATGATTGCTGGGCATAATTATCAAACGAGAGCAGCTTTGAGAGAGCCTGCCTGGCGATAAGAATCTCCTGAATCGTTTGGCTATTGTCCCACTTACCTGCATGAGGGCCTTGATCAGACGCTCGCGTCATAAAGGCTTCGTACATCTTTTCTCTGATAGCCGCATCTTCACAATAAGTCATTACTGGCAAATAACAGGGCGCATCCAAGGTCAACAAATAACCACTTTCATGGCCGTTCTCTTTGGCAAGACTTGCTAACAATTGTAAAGCGCTTTCAGGCAAACCTGGCAATTGATCTTTACTTTCAATATGAAATGTCCATGCTTGGGTCGCATCTAAGACATTTTCAGAAAATACATTTGAAAGACTGGATAATTTTTTCTTTAAAGCAGAATATTCTGCTTTTTCTGCATCTGGCAAAGCAACGCCCGACAATTTAAAACTACGCAAAATATGCTTGATTGATTGTTTTTTCTCTTGAGTCAGTAAAGAAAAATCATCACGATCAGCTAAGCGTTGATAAGCTGCATAGAGCTCAAAGTTCTGACCCATTTCAGTATTGTAATCAGTGAGTAGTGCAATAATGCGCTTATAAATCTCACGCAACTCATCTGAATTCAAGACTGAATTATAATGAGAAATAACTGCCCAAACTTTATTAAGATGATCATCCGTTTCTTCAAGAGGGAAAACCAATTCATCCCAAGAGTCGACACCCTTTGCAATCAAATCTGAAACTAATTGTCGATTTTCTTTCAGCACTTGCTCCAAAGCAGGCTCAAAATCGGTAATAGCAATGGCATCAAAGTCTGGTCGTACCGAGTCAGTTAACAAAGGATTCATAGACGGTAATAATCTCTCTTGAAGTGGGTTTATTTCGTAGGCTTTTATCAGAATAGATATCTTAGACGCTTCTCATTCTCAACACTAGCCTAATAGTGGAAAAGCTTAACTTGCGTTGATCTCAAGTTCTGGAGACTGGTGAACATTTTTAAATTTCGTTATGCTCTGTTTTTCGTCACAATGGCTTCGCGACTATATATAACATATAACGTCATATTCCGACGCCTTCCCTTTTGAATCACTAAAGCTGAAAAACATGAATTCTATTCGATCCTATCTTGAACACACACCTAAACTTGGCGATAAAGTCTTTGTTGATCCAAGCGCTATCGTGATTGGCGATGTCACCATTGGCGATGACAGCTCTATCTGGCCTTTAGTTGCAATTAGGGGTGACATGCACCGCATTACCATCGGTCAACGCACCAGCATACAAGACTGCTCGGTTTTGCACATCACCCATGCTGGCCCTTACAACCCAGATGGATTTCCACTAACCATTGGTTCTGATGTCACCGTTGGCCATAAAGCATTACTTCATGGTTGCACTGTAAAAGATCGCGTACTTGTTGGTATGGGAGCCATCGTAATGGATGGCGCTGTCATTGAAGAAAACGTCATTCTAGCTGCTGGCAGCATCGTGCCACCGGGAAAGACGCTTGAATCAGGTTTCTTATATAAAGGCAGCCCAGCCAAACAGGTCAGGCCACTTTCTGATAAAGAGAAAACCTTTTTTTCCTATACCGCTAATAATTATGTTGCTCTTAAAGACAAACACATTGCTGATCTCAAGAAACAAGGATTAATTGCCTAATGGCTATACAGTGGTTTCCGGGGCATATGCATAAAGCCCAAAAAGAAATTAAAAAAGTCATGTCCGAAATTGATGTGGTCATTGAAGTACTGGATGCTCGAATTCCCTTCAGTAGCTCTAACCCAATGATTCAAAAGTTGAAGGGAGATAAACCCTGCATAAAACTGTTAAACAAAGTTGACTTAGCCGACCCTGCAATTGTAAAAAGCTGGCAAGTTCATTTTGAAAAAGATGAAACAATCAAAACACTTGCCTTATCTGCAAATAGCTCAATCAATAAGAGCGCTATCGCAAACCTTTGCCGAAAACTAGCACCACATCGAGCCAAGTCAGACAAACCTATCAACGCCATGATTATGGGCATTCCGAATGTTGGTAAATCCACCCTGATCAATGCCTTAGCAGGAAGAAATATCGCTAAGGTCGGCAATGAACCGGCCGTCACTAAAAGACAGCAAAAAATTAATTTAGATAACGGCATTGTGCTATCCGATACACCGGGCGTGCTCTGGCCCAAACTCGACCCAGTCAGCTGCGGCTATCGCTTAGCGGCAACCGGAGCAATTAAAGACACAGCAATGGAATATGAATCCGTCGCCTGCTTCACCCTCGACTTTCTTTCGTCTAACTATCCTGAAGCTTTATGCGCTCGTTTTAAGCTAGGCGACATTGAAAAGCTAATAGATATCAATGGCAGCCAGGAACTTTTAGCCCTTATAGGCAGTAAGCGCGGCTGTTTAAGAGCTGGTGGCATTATTGATATTCATCAGGCTGCAACTATTGTCTTGCATGAGTTACGTTCAGGAAAGATTGGCCCTATTTGCTTGGAAACACCCGAAATGATGCAAACAGAAATGGCTGAGTTTTTTGCGCTGATCGAAGCAAAACGCTTAGCTGAAAGTGAAGAAAAAGATAAAAGAAAATGAAAACATTTTTAAGACGATTAGAGGTTCTTAATTTCTTACGCAGCCAGCACACTTCGGTTAGCACGGAAACTATTGTTAATCATCTTGAAAACTCAGGCCATCTCGACGCTCACCAAAACCAAACCAAAAGTTTATTTCGTCTTATCCAACGCGATCTAAATTTTTTGCTTGGTGAAAAACCTGTTGAAGCTTCAGCCGAGACAAATAAAGAACAACTAACTTACGACAGCTTTGATGAATACGATAACGACTTTGGCTTAGGCCTCGAAAAAGGCTCAGGAAAATCTCTTCTTTGGACGCTTTCACCCTACCAGCAGCTAAATTATGACTTCGAACGCATGCCGGCATTTATGGCTTTAGCACTGACACTTAGCGAAAAACATTTAAAGCAGGTACTACCATCTGAAACACGCACCGAACTCAAAAAACTTTTTGAAAACGCCCAAGAAAAACTTGTTAAAAGTGAACAAAAACTCTCTTCCCGGCATTACCAACGTCTTAGCCAATCTGTTGAGTTTTTTCAACGAGGCCAACGCCTGCAAGCTGCGTCATTCAAACCTCAAATATTAGATACAATTTATCGTGCCATTTTATTAGGCAAGCGAATCTCAATCAGCTATCTGCGAGGCCAAGCCAGCAAAGAATACGAGCTTCACCCCTATGGCGTCGTTATCATGCTACCCAAGTTATATCTAGTGGCGAAGAAGCATGAAGCATCACCTGATCATGTATCTTTCAGAAGCTTTCTAGTGCATAAAATTCAAGATATTACGATTAAACAACAGGCCAACCATGTGCCTGATAACTTTAATTTACGACACTATTTAGATGCAGGTCATATGGATGTTTATCTGTCTTTTGACGATATGAACCATCACACATTATTATTAGAAATCACCGCAGCACAAAACAGTAATTTGATAGAAGACTTAAAAGAAAATCCCGTCAGCTCTAATCAAGAACTTATAAAAATTAACGAAAATACTTGGCATTTAACGGCTAGTGTTAAACGTACTATTCAACTTAAAAATTGGTTAATGGCGCTCGGAAATCAGGCAAAAGTGTTATCTCCTAAAATAATACAAGAAGACCTACTTCAAGCAATCGATGCCATTCGTTCTCGCTACTAATTGATCGAACTACAATTAAACTGGCTCAACCAATACCAAACGCATTTTCTGGCCATTAAAAATAGCTTTCAAGACATCTCGCACTGCATGAATATCATCACTTTTGATGCGGAAACGGAATTTAGTACCTTTCTGGGTAAATGCATTAACTCTAAACATTTGATCACTCCTGACATTAATCTGAACCGGGTCTTAATCGGTTTCATTTGAAGACAGGAGTAATAGTAAGAAGCAAAGCGACAAATACTGTCGCTTAATGCGTTTATTTTAAAATTTATTTTTGATGCTTAAAATCCCTATGCCACTGACCTAAACGCTCAGCGACACCGAGCATGACGTAATCACTACGCATGGACGAGAAAACATCAAATGCATGCTGAGCACCGGGAATTTCTGCAAAATCGACAGTTTGTTTAGAGACCGAATCTAATTCACTCGCAAAAAACTGTGCCTCACCTAAGGAGGTCAAAGAATCTTTATCGCCGTGAACAAGCATAAATGGCGGTGCATTTTCATTGATATAGGTAATGGGCGACATCAAACGATATAAGTCAGGGTTCTCTTCTTTAGTCTGCTTAATAATACTTTTTTGTAGAACAATGTCTAACCCGAGACTTAGCTGTAACTTTTGGGTATCCAAAAGATCATACATACCATAAAAAGGTACGCAGCCCTGAACACAGGTATCACTCTTTTCAAAACCTGGCTGTAGATCTGGAACATTGGCACTTAAAGATAAAAGCGATGAAAGGTGGCCGCCTGCAGAACCACCTGTTGCCACGATAAAACCTGGATCACCACCATAATTTTGAATATTGTCTTTCACCCATGCTAACGCTCGCTTGCAGTCTACAATATGATCAGGAAAGGTTGCCTTTGGGCTCAAACGATAATCTATAGATACGCATACCCACCCCCGCTTTGCCATTTCCATCATCAACGGAATACCTTGCTCTTTTTTACTGCCATAACCATAGGTCCAAGCACCGCCATGAATATGAAATAGTACAGGTGAAGTACGGCCATCATAAGAGATTTCTCGTGGCCGACGAATATCAAGTTTTAAACGAAAACCATCGACTTCGTGATAAATAATATCTTTAATTAATTCGACCTTGTCATCTCGCCAACTGGAGAATGGATTAATCAAACGCTCCATATCTAGTTCAGAGTGCCTTCCCCATACACAGACAGCACCATCATCTCGGTGAGGAATGACAATACTATCCATTAAAATTTTAGCTTTATATCCGGAATAATAGTGGTACGCCAAGGTCATCCAAGATATTGAGCAAGCAGCTAGTGCCAGAGCACCCCAGAAGCCAGTCACGACGCCACCCCAAGCCATCAAAAAAACAACGATTACTTGAAAGGCAACAACATGCAAAGCCAATTCTCCAGTCAACCACCCCAGGAAAAAACTTGGCACAATCCACTTTGGATGGCGATAAAGAGGGCGCAAAACGTTATAGGTTAACCCTATGCTCATAAGTGTAAAAACAAGCAAAACAAAGATCATAAGACGCCCTTTTAATTAAATAGTTTTAAAAGTATAGAACTTTCTGGCTTATTACACCTGAAATATGACAATAAGAAAGGTTAGTTATTTTTTACAAAAGCCATACATTATTACAACCCAATGTAACACCATAGTAGCTATTTATAACTATACTGTGCCGCCTAATTTAGCCGATCATCCAATATGGAGCACTGAATGACCCAAACTAAAAAAGCACCTTTTATCTCTGTTTTTTCTTTAGTTGTTTTATTCTCTAGCACCCTTTTATCAAGCCCATCTCATGCTGAAGCGTTTATGAGTAAAGCTCAATATGAAGAATATAGTGTTCGCTATCAATGCGCTGATCTTAACTATCATGATGATCTTGCAAAAAAAGAAGATATTGTCCTAAAACTTGAAGAAGACTTTGGTATCACTGACGATACCTTTGAAGAATTTGATGAGCTAATCCCTGTTTATGAAAAAGACGATAGCCTCCTTGATAAGGTACGCTATCGTGTACAAAAAGAGTGCGCTTAATTCATAAACTTTTAGTGCGACTGCTTGTAAGCTTGTTCAGCTTTAATCTTATGTTCCCTCATAGTCTACGAGGCGATACTTCCTTCCTGTACTGCGGAACAAATAAGCATTGAGCTCAATGGAAAATTGAAACAGACAGTGTGCTCTGCAGCGATGGATTTAAGGGTTATATCAAGTTTTCCCAGGACAATAATTTGATCCATAAAAGGCTCAATGTTGCCGTCGGAGTAAGAGTATTAGACAAGGTATTTCATATTCAGAATGTAAACCCCTATCACAGTAGAACGAAAGCATGCTTCGGTCGCTTTAACGGTATTGCCACTAAATATTTGGAACACTATTTGGGCTGGAGGACTTTTTCAGGGTCGACTTAGTTTTTTCTCCATCAAAATAATGCGGCTATTGCAAAGAGGCTAGATAAAATCTAACCTCTTTCGCCTGTTTCAGACAACCCTTCTTGCATCACTTAGAATACGTATTGTATGCGCGCGCGAAGCTCTTTACCTTCATCGGAATTAACTTCGCTGTCACCCACCGTATAGTTCACGCCTAAGCGAGCATTGTTTGTGGCATACCAGTTTAAGCCGACGGTATATGCGCTAGCGTCTGTTTCACTCAGCTCAACATCACCAAAATCCCCATCACCTGCTTCATAGCGCGCAACAAGTTCCCAGGCACCTGAAGTCGCCATAGGTTTAATTCGCTTAAACACACCATCTTTATAAGGGCGACTTTCACCGGTCAATATCCAGCCCGCCTGAAGATAGTAACCATCAATGCCACCATCAGAAAGCGTATCACCATTAAAGTATTCAGCCTGAACATGTAAGGCACCCATGGTGGCGGCAGCTTCAAATCCTAGCGCACGTTCAAGCTCACTATTACTACCGCGATCGGTATAGGCCAAACCCAAATGAACGACATTACCCTTTTCCATCACAGGCGCGACAACTATGCGACCGGTAAAAGCAAGTTGGCGAGCTTCATCATCACCTTTACCATCACCGACACTCCCCCCTTCATAGATGCCTGCTGAATAATTTAACAGACCATTTTTCCCACTCAATTGAAGACCTTCATTACGACCAGGCGCAAAACGCTCAGTCAGCGCAGAGCGCTCGAGTACTGAAATATCTTTCGAACTGGTGAGTTCTTCCAAGCCAAATGGCTCTTTTGCACGACCGACCGTTAACTTAGCCGCATCACCCCAGCCTTTATATTGAATATAGAGATCTTCAACAGTACCACTACTACTATCTCCGCTTTCGCCCAAGTTAAATTGAGACTTATAAGCCCAATCTCCAACATGGCCCTTGGCAAACAAGCGAGCCCGTCTTACATCAAAATCCGACTCATCATTTTTGCCATTTTTCTCTGAGTAGTTGTAGTCATACTGTATTCGACCACCCACCTGAAAAGAGGCTTTCTTATCACTGGTTTTTATCTTAAAACCACCGTCGGTACTCAGAATCAGGTCAGAGCCTTCCGTCGTTACTGTGCCAGCCTGAGCATAAGAAATAGAGGCCACTGCAATGGCCATACTTATCAAGGTCTTTTTCATTGTTACTCTCACTTAGTTAGATGAACACATCTCTGATCATTGTGATCTGAATGTGAATATAGTTTAGAAAAAGAATATTACAATTTAATGTCAACTGCATGACAGAATTATTACACTGACACGACATACACGACTTTCGCTTACCTTGTGCCTTGCGTGCTTTCAAATAGACGGGTTATTCGGCCTAATGTTTTGGCTTTTCAGTTGTATAGAGAGCTACGTCTCTGTTTCCGTCATCAACATAAAAATCAGTGAGGCGGAACAACTTATTAGCAAGAAGCCGTTCAAAGATTCTATACCTGCCAAAAACCGCAAATGTCCGGTCGGATAGATATCCCCAAGGCCAAGAGAGGTATAATTCACCAGAGAGAAATAGAAAATTTCCATCGCTGAGATATCCGGCGGTTTAAAATCACCAAGGCCGATGCTGGATCCCATGACAAATGCAATAGCATATAGACCAGCCTCCGAAATATGTGCAATAGCTGCGGCATAAAGTCCGATGATCATTTTATGAGCTTTGCTCAATTTTTTTGATTTGAGCCATTGATGAGTCCGATGGATAACCTGAAAGTGGATAAATCCAGTTAAGCCAAACATCGATAAACCAAGCAGAATTATCCAGATCAATGAGAGTAAGCTCCCTTGCCGATTTCTACCTTGTTGGCCGGCCATTTTGACAAATGATATTTCTCAATAGCGAAGAATCTGGCACAGATCATGATACTGGCAGCCATGACCATTGTTAGCGTTAAGCTATTATTGTTATAAAATTTATTTTGCATCTACCTTCTCCTTTATCATGTGCGGAAATCATGAAATACGAGTATGCAAGTTTCAATATCTGGCTGTCTAGGTTAAATATTTAGTTGACCCTGAAAAAGCCCTGTTATGAGTTATGGTTTTGGCTTTGTATGTTTTATGTTTTGTTTTCATAACAAGTGAGCCTTTTTAAATAAATAGGCTCGCTTGTGTATAGGTGTATTTACGATAAGACCTTAGGTATGCGAATCGTCATAAACCCAAAATAGCGACATACAAAAACAGGCACTGAGTTGAGCAACGTTATCAAATCGTGTCGGTAACTTAAACCATTAATCGTATACGGTAGGAATAGCTTGGCGCTTATGTTGAGTAGCCGTATAAATAGTCATTAACCGCTCAGCGACTGAAGACTCAATGTCTTTACCTTCAAGAAAATCATCGATTTGTTGATATGTAATACCTAATGCATCTTCATCTTTCTTGCCAGGCGCTAAACTCTCTAAATCGGCAGTAGGTGCTTTTTCAATCAACAAACTTGGCGCACCCAAAGTTTTTGCAAGCAATCGAACTTGACGCTTATTTAAACCAAATAACGGCACCAAATCGACAGCCCCATCACCATATTTTGTATAAAATCCGGTAATATTTTCAGCCGAATGATCCGTACCCAAAACCAAGCCGCCTAACACTCCAGCCAAATCATATTGGGCTACCATACGCGCTCTGGCTTTGACATTGCCTTTCGAAAAATCTAACTGCGCTTCTGTAGCATGAAGAGCGCTGACAGATACCAATGAGTCTTTTACTTGCTGGTGTAAGGCATCAACCGAGTCTTTGATATTTACAGAAACAGACAAGCTAGGCTGAATAAATGACAAAGCTAATTGGGCATCACCTTCATCTGCCTGAACCCCATAAGGCAACCTAACAGCAACAAATTTATAATCATCGGTATTTGTTTCTGCATTCAACTGATCTACTGCCAATTGGGCTAGCCGACCGCAGGTACTTGAATCAACACCGCCACTGATACCCAAGACTAAATATTTTAGTCCTGAAGCTTTTAAATAACGCTTAATGAAGTCTATTCGTCGAGTGATCTCAAATTGCGGATCAATCTCTGGCAACACTTTCATTTCCGCAAGAATTTGTTGGTGTAAAGACATAGTTACTCCTAATCAAATAAGCCAAAGGTAATCACACTTGTCAGGCTTCTTTCAGGATCTAGCTTATGCATTGCAGTGAACTTACCTTTTTTATTAAAGCTTTTGCCCTTTGGAAAGTTTAATTTTAAAACTGACAGCGCATCGCCACTCTGAGCATCAAGTCCCAACTTAGCATACACAGACACCATCATGTTTAGCGCCTCTTCCACAGAAGGCGAAGCTGGAAAACTTTTAACGACGAAAGCCGCTCTATTGACTGCAGCAAGGTAGGCCTGACGCTTTATATAATAACGGGCTGCATGCAGCTCGTAAGCAGATAAACGATTGCGTATATCTATCATGCGTTGCTGGGCATCGGCGGCGTAAGGGCTTTCTGGAAAACGCATGAGTAATTCTGAAAAATCCTTAAAGGATAAGCGCATATGTCCAGGGTCACGCGAACTGACATCAACGATGGGGAAATATTGGCTGGCAACACCGCCATCAAGATAGTAATTCGCTATACCGCGAACATAATAAGCGTAATCGACGCTTGGACTTTGAGGGTGAAGACGAATAAATCGGTCAGCTGCAAGCTTCGAGCCTTCAAGATCTAAACTGCTGTAGCGTGCATAAATCAAATCTAACTGCGCTTGCTCAGCATATTTACCAAAAGGATAACGTGACTCTAGCTCTTCCAAAGCAATGGTTGCCTGTTGAAAGCTTCGAATTTTAATCGCTCGTTTTGCATCTTCGTAAAGCTCTTGCTCTGTAGACTCTTTTTTAGGTGTGCTGCTACAGGCTGAGAGTGTTAAATGTATAATCAGAATAACTAGAACAATAATTTTAGAACGCATAATCAACTACAAAATAGTGAGGTGTGGAATAAACATGTACAATAGCGCGCTGCCAAGCAAGGCTTTGTAAGTTATGAGCACGCATTATTTCACAAATAAGTCCTAGCGTGTATGACAAAAAATCAAACTTGCAGTTATATGCACGAGCAATCACCCAATTACGCTATCAGACTTGAAAGAGACACCATGAAACAATTTGTTGAAACTGAATTCGTCGTCCCCCTAGAACTCTCAGGTATGCGTCTGGATCATGTACTTTGTGAGCTAATGCCAGAGTATTCTCGCT
>TARA_R110001592_G_scaffold19231_18_pt1 | contig 26108 bp, 24 predicted proteins | sample TARA_R110001592 | Tara Oceans TARA_R110001592 (sample SAMEA4398387) | marine metagenome | biome: Polar Biome; feature: [SRF] surface water layer (ENVO:00010504); material: water (ENVO:00002006), including particulate matter (ENVO:01000060) such as... | depth 5 m | reverse complement strand
GCCAACATAATTGTCGCTGGACCGGCCAAGTTAATTGTCGCTCTATAAGTCTAAGACTTCTGTATTGAAAATAAGTCAATTCAGGACGTAACCCTCTAATTTTACTGATTTTTATTATGAGCCATAAAGTCTAAAAACCGCTGCTAAATTTACGTTAAGCGCTGGCGGGGTCACAACGTTTGAAGTTTAGAGGAAGTCGTCTGTCAGATCCGAGTCGAAGGAAGGGGAAAGGGCCGGCTCTGACGGTAGTACTTTTGGCTTCTGTGCTTCAACTGGCTTGGCCGCAGGGGGATTTGATGCTTCCATTTTCGCCCGTAGAACCAAGTCATTGCGCGAGTCCGCTAGGCGAACCGCTTCCGCAAGGGTTATAGCTTTCTGCGTAACCAGTTGGAACAGATGCTGGTCGTAAGTTTGCAGAGCCTTGTCGTCGGTCGCCCGCGCCATGGCCGCGCGAATGTCTTGGGTTTCTCCACGGGCAATGAGGTTGACGATATAGGGGGTGCGCACCAGGACTTCAACAACGGGTATACGCTTTTTGTGTATACCTTTTGCCAAACGTTGACCGATGATGGCTGCAAGATTCATCGATATATCACCTAGAACTTGCTGGCGGGCGTCTTCCGGAAACATGTTTGCCATGCGGTCCACTGCCTGAACGGTGTTGGTTGCATGCATGGTGGCAAGCACCAGATGGCCGGTCTCGCTGTAATGCAGGGCATGCTGCATGGTTTCGCGATCGCGAATTTCACCGATCATGATGACGTTGGGCGCCTCGCGCAGCACATTGTGCAGCGCATCAGTAAAGCTATGGGTATCCAGGCCGACTTCGCGCTGATCAATGATCGATTCCTTGTGATGATGCAGGAATTCAATCGGATCCTCTATGCAGACGATATGCCCGGCGCGGTTGGTATTACGGTAGTCCAGCATGGCAGCCAAGGTAGTGGACTTGCCTGAGCCGGTAGATCCGGTAATCAGGATAAGCCCGCGATCGAGCATGACCAGCTTTTCCAGAACCGCTGGCAAGCCCAATTCGCTAAAGCTGGGGATTTGATCGTTTATATAGCGCACAACCATCGCTACTTCACCGCGCTGCAAGTATACATTTGCGCGAAAGCGGCCAACGTCGACTATGCCGACTGCCAGGTTCATTTCCAGATCACGCTCGAATTCAGCCGTTTGGCGTTCGCTCATGAGCTTGTGCGCCATTAGCTTTACAGCACCCTTGGCTAGAGGCTCGGAACCGAGGCGAACATAGCTACCGTCACACTTTGCAGTAGGCGGGGCGCCAACGCTGAGGAACAAGTCAGAACCCTTGAGTTCTGCCAGGCGGCGCAGATAATCGTCGATATCCATGGTCATAAAGCCTCCTGGTAACACTGTGCAGTTATATCTTCAGGCTTGGACAGTCGGCGCCAGGGCCTGGTTTATCCACGCTTCGCTTCGTTTGTTGAGCTCCACGATAGCACGCGGATCCTTGCCCTTGGGATACAAAGCAGGACCGATCATGACCTTTATGGTGCCGGGTTTCTTGCCCCAGCCGACCTTAGGCCAGAATTCGCCAGCATTGTGCGCCACAGGGATGACAGGCGCATCGTTGGCACAGGCAAGCGCTGCGCCACCCCGGGAAAACTTGACAGTCTCACCGGGCAATTTGCGGGTGCCCTCTGGAAATACCAGAATCCAGATACCGTCTGCTAGACGTTTGCCACCGATCTGACTGAGCTGTTTCAACGAGTCGCGGCCCTTTGTACGATCAATCGCAATAGGTTTGGCCAGCGCAAATGCCCATCCGAAGAAAGGCACATAGAGCAGCTCTTTTTTGATCAGTTGGGTCTGGGGACGAAAAATCTGCTGTAGAAAGAAGGTTTCCCAGGTGCTCTGATGATTGGCCAGAACTACGCCAGGCTGATCGGGAATATTATCCAAGCCGCTCACTTCGTAGCGAATTCCGACTAGATGGACGGTCAGCCAGATCGCCAGTCGGCTCCACCAGCCGACGATCAGTGTGTATCGCCAGCGATACGGTAAAAAGGGCGCGATGATCAACATCAAAAGACCCCAAATTCCAGCGCTGGTTGCCAGCAGAAAGTAGAACAGGACGACGCGTAAGGGCATCAGTGACATGATTCAGTTATCCAAAAGGTAGTCGGCCACGGCGGCCAGGTTATCGAACACCTGCGTGCCGGGAGGCAGGGGTTGGAGAGCCGTTTTTTGCCCCTTGCCGGTTAGGACCAGGTAGGGCCTGCAACCGACGGCAATGCCGGCTTCCAGGTCACGCAAGCTGTCACCTACAACGGGCATGCCAGCGAGCTCGATATTGAAATGTTCTGCAATCTGCACAAAAAGACCGCTGCGCGGTTTACGACAATCACAGCGGTCATCAGGACCATGGGGACAGAAGCGGATTAAGTCGACCTTACCCCCCTGCTCTGCAACCTGTGCCTGGAGTGCGTCATGCATCTGCTGCAGCGCAGATTGGTCGAAATAACCGCGGGCCAATCCCGATTGATTGGTTGCCACAGTGACAATCCAGCCGTGTCTACTCAGCCGGCCGATGGCTTCGATGGAACCCGGTATCGGGATCCATTCAGCCAGACTCTTGACGTAGGTGTCGGAGTCCTCGTTGATGACGCCATCGCGGTCCAAAACAATCAGTTTGCGCATACTCTCACCTGTTCTGGGATCAACCCAGCAAGGAGATATCGGCTACGCCCAGAAACAAGCCGCGCAGGCGAGCCAGCAGGGCATAACGGTTTGCTCTCACTTGTGCATCCTCGGCGTTAACCAGTACCTGATCAAAGAAGGCATCAACAAGTTCACGCAATGTGGCCAGGTGCTCTAGTGTGGAGCTGTAATCGCGGGTGGAGGCCAATGGTGCAACTGTCTGCTCGGCGGCGGCGATGGCGCTGGCGAGGGACCGTTCGGCAGGTTCGGCCAGAAGCGGCTGGTCGATCTGAGGGCTGACCTCCATCTCTGCCTTCGCCAGCAAATTGGACACGCGCTTGTTGGCAGCAGCCAAAGCCTGGGCCTCGGGAAGACGCCGGAAATGCTGTACTGCCTGAACGCGCTGGTCGAAATCCAACGGTGATGCGGGAGCGACAGCCCGCACTGACTGATACACGGCAACATCTATGCCTTCGTCCTCGTACCGGGCACGCAGGCGATCAAACACAAACTCTTGCACCTGAGATGCGAGGTCCGGTGTGACCGTGATCTGTTTTGCATATTGCTCAACGGCGAAGGCAAGAGAGGTATTCAGATCCAGTTCCAGGCGTTTCTCGATAAGGATACGCACCACTCCCAAAGCCGCGCGTCGCAAAGCATAGGGATCCTTGCTGCCAGTGGGTAGCATGCCGATGGCGAAGATACCCACGAGGGTGTCGAGCTTGTCTGCCAGGGCCACTGCGGAGCCGGTGAGCGTAGTCGGCAACTCTGCGCCGGCGCCGCGGGGCATGTATTGCTCGTTCAGAGCCAGGGCGACGTCTTCTGGTTCGCCGTCATGCAGGGCGTAATAATACCCGGCAATGCCCTGCAGCTCGGGAAACTCGCCTACCATTTCAGTTGCCAGATCGCATTTGCTCAGTAGGCCTGCACGCGCTGCGCGATCAGGGTCCCCACCGATCCGGGCCGCAATGAAGCGGGCCAGTTCAGCCACTCTGAGCGCCTTGTCGTACACGCTACCGAGCTGGGCCTGAAATACCACGTTGGCCAGTTGAATATTGCGTTCTTCCAGCGAGCTTTTCTTGTCCTGACGGAAAAAGAACTCGGCGTCGGTCAGGCGCGGACGCACGACCTTTTCATTGCCTGAAATAATCTGTGCTGGATCGCTGCTAACAATGTTGGCGACGGTGATAAAGCGCGGCAACAGCTTGCCATTGGCATCGAGCAGGCAGAAATACTTCTGGTTGTCCTGCATGGTCGAGATCAGCGCTTCCTGAGGCACCTCGAGGAAGCGCGCTTCAAAGCTGCAGACCAGTGGAACTGGCCATTCAACAAGCGCGGTGACTTCGTCGAGCAGACTGTCAGGCATGATTGCGGTCCCCTGCTCCGCCGCTGCGAGTTCTTCGACCCGTTGGCGTATGATCTCGCGGCGTTCGGCAAAATCGGCAATCACATAGGCATCGCGCAACTGTTCGGCATAACGGGCTGGCGTGGTAATGCGTACTGGGTCTGGATGGTGAAAGCGGTGGCCGCGCGAGCTGCGGTCAGCCCGTTGGCAGAGAATTTCGGCGGGCACGATGGTGTCGCCCTGAAGCATGACCAGCCATTGGGTTGGACGCACGAACTCGGTCTTTCCAGCGCCCCAGCGCATCCGTTTGGGAATAGGCAAAGCGGCCAAGGCAGTATCGATTATCTCGGGGAGCAACTGAGCGCAAGCCTGACCCGCAATGGTCTGTAAATAGCGCAGTTTCGGACCACTGCTATCCAGCTCGGATACGTCCACGCCGCACTTGCGGGCAAAGCCTTCAGCCGCTTTGGTGGGTTTGCCATCGGCATCAAATGCGGCCTGAACAGGTGGGCCATCCAATTGATTACTGCGATCAGGCTGCTGTGTGTCGAGCTGATCAACCAGGACCGCGAGTCTTCTGGGAGCGGCGTAATAGCGCGCGGCTGTATAGTTCAGGCCAGCCTCTTGCAGACCTTTTTCAATTCCACTCAAGAAAGCCTCGGCAAGACGCTTGAGTGACTTTGGGGGCAGCTCTTCGGTGCCCAGCTCTACCAGAAAATCCTGCTGCATTATTCAGCCTCCTTGAGTTTGGCGAGGACTTCGTCGCGCAGTTCTGCTGTCGCCATCGGAAAGCCGAGTCGCGCGCGCGCGAGCAGGTAGCTCTGGGCAATGGCCCGTGACAGGGCACGTACGCGCAGGATATAGCGCTGTCGCTCGGTCACCGAGATGGCTCTGCGGGCATCCAGTAGATTGAAAGTGTGCGAGGCCTTGATGACCATTTCATACGCGGGCAAGGGCAATTCAACAGCAATCAGACGGGTGGCCTCGCTCTCATAGAAGTCGAACAGCTCCAGCAGTTTTTCTACGTTGGCGTGTTCGAAGTTGTAGGTCGATTGTTCCACTTCATTCTGGTGGAACACGTCGCCGTAGGTCACCTTGCCGAATGGACCGTCGGAGTACACCAGGTCGTATACTGAGTCCACACCCTGCAGATACATTGCCAGACGCTCCAATCCATAAGTGATCTCGCCCGTGACTGGATAGCATTCAACGCCGCCAACTTGCTGGAAATAGGTGAACTGAGTCACTTCCATGCCGTTTAGCCAGACTTCCCAGCCCAGGCCCCAGGCGCCCAGAGTCGGCGACTCCCAGTTGTCTTCGACAAATCGCACGTCGTGTACGCTGGTATCGATACCGATATGATTCAACGAATCCAGGTACAGCTCCTGCATGTCGGCTGGATTGGGCTTGAGTACGACCTGAAACTGGTAGTAATGCTGCAACCGGTTCGGATTTTCGCCATAACGACCGTCGCCCGGGCGTCGACTGGGTTGCACATAGGCTGCGTGCCACGCCTCAGGGCCAACGGCGCGCAAGAAAGTGGCGGTATGAAAGGTGCCGGCACCCATTTCCATATCGTAGGGCTGGAGCAGTACACAGCCCTTTTCTGCCCAGTAACTTTGCAGGGCAAGGATCAATCCTTGGAAGCTTTGGGTGGCTGGGTTGGTCTGAGTCACGTTATCTGTCCGAATTGGCATTTTAAGAAAGGGCGCAGTATACAATCAGACAGGCCTGGACATACAGGAGTGGAGTCTTAGCAACGCATCACAAACAAGGAGAGAGGATGAATTCGGTGGCAGAATCGACGGTGCGGGCCTGTTCAAGATGTGCTTGGTGTTCCCAGGACCTGATCTATCAACGCTACCATGACACCGAATGGGGTGTTGCGGAGTACAACGCCCAGCGGCTTTTTGAAAAACTGCTGTTAGACGGATTTCAGGCGGGCTTATCCTGGATTACGGTTCTGAAAAAGCGCGACCGTTACCGCCAGGTGTATCAAGGTTTTGACCCGCATTTCATGGCGCAACAAAGCGATAATGATCTGCTGGACCTGCTTGAAGACCCCGGCATCATTCGCAACCGGCTTAAGGTCAAGGCCGCTCGGCAGAACGCACAAGCCTGGTTGCGACTGTCCGAGCAGGGTGATCCAGGCAGGTGGCTCTGGCAGTTTGTCGGGGGCGTACCGCGGATTAATAGGTTCGCTGACATGAGCCAGGTACCGGTCACCACAGATCAGGCATTGGCGATGAGCAAGGCCTTGAAGAAAGCGGGCTTCACTTTCGTTGGGCCAACCATCTGTTACGCTTTCATGCAGGCTACCGGTATGGTGATGGACCACACGCAAGATTGTTTCCGTTATGCCGATCTGGCTGGGCTCTGAGCTCCAGGCTTTTTCTGGCGTTCCGCATGTTATGTTTCTGAGCTGTTCTTATGCGGCTACAATAAGTTTTTCGGACAGTTGGGGGTATCTGTGGAGCGGCTCAAGGGCGCAATCATCATTGGTTTTCTCAAGGTGTTTTCGCTGCTGCCGTTCAAGTTGGCCCAGCAATTGGGAGCCGTCGCCGGTTGGTTGTTGTGGATTACACCAAATCGCTCCCGCGAAGTCGTGCGTATCAACTTGCGTCACTGCATGCCGGAGATGCCCGATGATGAACGCGAGCAACTGGTGTATCAGACATTACTGGACAGTGGCCGTAGCTTCGCCGAAAGCGCCTGCGCCTGGATGTGGAAGCCCGAAAGCAGCTTATCGCTGGTGCGGGAAGTTGAGGGTGCTGACCTTTTGCATGCTGCGCTTGAGCGCGGCAAAGGTGTGGTCTGTATCACCAGCCATCTGGGTAATTGGGAGGTACTAAACCACTGGTATTGTTCACAATGCTCACCGGTGATTTTTTATCGACCGCCGAAGCAGGCTGCTGTTGATGCGCTGTTAAGGCGCCAAAGAGCGCAGTTGGGCAACAAGGTCGCGCCCTCTACCCGAGAAGGTATTGCCATGGTCATGCGTGAAGTACGCCGTGGCGGCGCGGTAGGCATCCCCGCCGACCCAGAGCCTGCTTTGAAAAGTGGCGTGTTTGTTCCCTTTTTCGCGGTCGCGGCACTGACCAGCAAGTTCGTCCCGAATCTGCTACGCGGTGGCGAGGCCAAGGCATTATTTCTGCATTGTCTACGGCTGCCCCATGGGCAGGGCTTCAAAGTGATTGTGGAAGAGGCCCCCGAAGCCCTTTACAGTAGCGATGTAGCGCAGGCAACGGCAAGTATGAGTGCGGTTATCGAGCGTTATGTGCGACGCTGGCCTAGCCAGTATATGTGGAGCATGAAGCGCTTCAAGAAACGCCCGCCGGGCGAGCAGAAATGGTACTGAGCTAATTGCGACTATCTGACAGGGACTAGAGCATGGCAAACCAGCGGCAATACCCCCGCACTCCGATGAAATGCAGGATCCGAATCAGTCATCCGGATTTAGGTGATGTTTACGGTCAGACGCGCGACCTGTCTGACGGTGGCGTATTCGTTGAGAATCCGCACCTCGCTGGGCTTCCTGCGGGAACAATCGTCGAAGGGCAGGTTCAGGACATGCCTTTTGAAGCTCCAATCCTGAAGATGATTGTGCAGCGCTGTATTAGCGGCGAAGGCGCCGGGCTTGCGTTTGTCGACGAGGAAGAGCCCCAGTAGCCTAGGTTATGCTGGCTTTTTATCGCGCCCAGAACATAGGGGTAAACAGCACCAACAGGGTAAACACCTCAAGGCGCCCCAGTAGCATTGCAAAGCTGAGTATCCATTTTACGGTCGAACTGAGTTCACCGTAATGTGTCGAGACCTCGCCCAGCCCGGGGCCCAGATTGTTCATGCAGGCGGCCAGCGCCGAGAAAGCGGTGACAAAGTCCAGACCGGTGCTTAACAGGATCAGGAACATGATCGCGAAGGCGAACACGTAGACCGCACAAAACCCCCATACGGCCTCTATCACCCGGTCCGGTACCGGCTTGTTGCCCAGCTTTACCGGAAACACACCATTAGGGTGAATCAGCTTTTTGGTCTCACGTGTACCCTGCTTGTATAGCAGTAATACGCGGATTACCTTCATTCCTCCGCCGGTAGAGCCGGCACAGGCACCAATAAAGCTGGCATACAGCAACAGGAATGGCAGCACAGTCGGCCAGGCTGAAAAGTCCGTTACACCAAATCCTGTGGTAGTGGCTATTGAAACGCTTTGGAACGCAGCGAAACGGATGGAAGTCCAGACATCGTAATGTTGAAAATTGATCAGCACTGCACAGCAAACAATGAACAACGTAGCCAAGATCAGGACGTAGGCACGGCACTCGGGGTCAAGCCAGTAGTTGGCTATTGATCGGAACCGCCAGGCAAGAAAATGCAGGCCAAAGTTGATGCCTGAAATGATCATGAACACGATGCAGATGAATTCGATCAACGGGCTGTCAAAGTAACCAATGCTCGCATCGTGGGTTGAGAAACCACCGATGGCGACCGTCGAAAATGCATGGCTTACGGCGTCGAATAGACTCATGCCGGCAGCCCAGTAAGCCAGAGCGCAGGCCAGTGTGAGACCTGCATAGATGTACCAGAGTACCTTGGCGGTTTCGGCGATCCGCGGGGTCAGCTTGTTTTCCTTCAGAGGTCCCGGCATCTCTGCGCGGTACAACTGCATACCACCGACGCCAAGCATCGGCAGAATGGCAACTGCCAGCACGATAATCCCCATACCGCCAAACCACTGGAGTTGCTGCCGATAAAACAGCAAGGAGCGCGGCAAGGTATCCAGTCCGGTTATCACGGTGGCGCCGGTGGTAGTCAGACCGGAGAAAGACTCGAATACCGAATCGGCAACACTCAGATCCGGCATGTCGATCAGGTACAGCGGCACAGCACCGAACAACCCTAGAACCAGCCAGAACATCACCACGATCAGATAGCCGTCACGAATGCGCAGTTCGTTTCGCTGATGGCGTGCAGGTAGCCAGATCAGCAGGCCCGACACAGCGGTGATGGCAAAGGCTACCAGAAAGGCTTCCAGCGCTTGCTCGCCATAAAAGAGACCGACCAAGGCGGCTGGGAGCATGCTGGTGGAAAACAGCATCAATAGAATGCCGATAATGCGCTGGATCTGGGTGTATTGCATGCGCGTTTACCTGCAAGCCAGGGTCAAGGGAGTCATCATCAGAAAAACGTCAGGCCGACCTGAAACAGGCGCTCGACGTCGCGGATGTGCTTCTTGTCGATCACGAACAGGATCACATGGTCCTCGGACTCTATAAGAGTGTTGTCATGGGCAATCAGCACCTCCTCGTTGCGCACGATGGCGCCGATGGTGGTGCCCGGTGGCAGGTCGATCTCGCCGATAGTTCTACCGACGACTTTGGAAGAACGTGCCTCACCATGGGCGACAACTTCGATGGCCTCGGCGGCTCCGCGGCGCAGGGAATACACGTTGACGATGTCGCCGCGTCTTACGTGCGTCAGCAGGGTGCCGATTGTCGCCTGTGAGGGCGATATGGCAATATCGATCTCGCCTCCCTGCACCAAATCCACGTAGGCCGGGTTGTTGATTAGCGCCATCACCTTGCGCGCTCCCAGTCGTTTGGCGAGCATCGAAGACATGATGTTGGCTTCATCATCGTTGGTCAGAGCGCAAAAAATATCGACATCCTTGATGTTTTCTTCCAGCAGTAGCTCTCGGTCCGAGGCACTGCCGTGCAGAACGATGGTTTTATCCAGGTTTTGCGACAGATAATCGGCCCGCGCTTTGTTCTTCTCAATGATACGGACCTGGTAGCGATTTTCGATCGCTTCGGCGAGGCGCTCGCCGATGTTGCCGCCGCCGGCGATCAATACCCGTTTGTAGTTCTTTTCCAGTCGGCGCAGCTCGCTCATGACCGCACGAATGTCGTGGGTAGCCGCCAGGAAAAACACCTCGTCATCGGCTTCGATGATGGTATCGCCCTTGGGGATGATCGAGCGGTCCTTGCGGTAGATTGCCGCGACCCGTGTATCCACCCCAGGCATGTGTTGGCGCAAAAAGCGTAGTTCCTGGCCGACCAAAGGCCCGCCGTAATAGGCTCGAACAGCAACCAGCTGAACTTTGCCGTCGGCGAAGTCAAGCACCTGCAAAGCGCCCGGATGTTCGATAAGCCGTTTCACATAGGTGGTGACTGCTTGCTCGGGGCTAATCAATACGTCGATGGGTATTGCTTCGTTATGGAACAGGCCACCCCGTGTCAGATAGGCCGATTCACGAATGCGGGCGATCTTGGTGGGCGTACGAAAGAGCGTGTAGGCGACCTGGCAGGCGATCATATTGGTTTCATCGCTACTGGTCACGGCAATCAGCATGTCGGCGTCGTCAGCCCCGGCCTGGCGCAGAACTGTGGGAAACGAACCCCGCCCCACCACAGTGCGAATATCCAGCCGATCACCCAGCTCACGCAGGCGCGTGTTGTCGGTATCGATAACGGTGATGTCGTTGGCTTCACTTGCCAGCTCGGCGGCCAGGCTGCCACCCACCTGACCTGCGCCGAGAATGATGATCTTCATAGTGCGGACGTCCCCTTGTCTTGCGCAGTGTAGCTGTTGGCACCGGGGCTGGCGCCAACTTTAAGCAGTTTGGCCAGATAGAAGCCGTCATGACCAGCTTGGTCTGGTAGCAGCTGTCTGCCGTGCGGCTGCTGCAGACCGTACGAACCTTCCAGCGTTAACTCCTGGGCCTGGGGCTGACGCTGCAGAAACGCAGCGATAACCTCACTGTTCTCCTCGGGTAGTACCGAACAGGTGGCATACACCAGAATGCCGTCAACATCGAGCGTTTGCCAGAGTGCGTCCAGCAACTCGCCCTGCAATAGGGCCAGCGGGGGGATGTCTTCTGCTTGGCGCGTCAGTTTGATATCGGGATGGCGGCGAATAACACCGGTGGCGGAACAGGGAGCGTCCAGCAAAATTCGCTGAAAGGGCTGGCCGTCCCACCAGGCTGCCAGGTCGCGCGCGTCTGCCGCCTTGAGTACCGCGGTAAGTCCGAGGCGCTGAAGGTTTTCACGCACGCGTTGCAGTCTTCTGGGCTCCAGATCCAGTGCGACCAGCTCTTGTAGAGAGTGCACCTGCTCCAGGATCTGACAGGTCTTGCCTCCGGGTGCGCAACAGGCATCCAGCACTCGCTGGCCGGCGGCAGCGTCCAATAGTGGCGCAGCAAGCTGGGCGGCTTCGTCCTGCACACTGACTTCGCCAGCGGCAAAGCCGGGTAAGCGTTGAACGTCGCAGGCGTATTCGAGTGTGATCCCCTGTGCGCTGAACGGAGTGGCGTGGGCGATGAAGCCGGCATCCATGAGTTTCATAAGGTACGACTGACGCGTGATACGCCGTTGGTTAACCCGCAGGGTCATGGGTGGATACGCGTTATTTGCAGCGCAAATGGTCTCCCAGTGCTCCGGCCAGGCCTGTTTCAATCGCTTTTGTAGCCAGCGTGGGTGGGACAGGCGAATGGTCGGGTCGCGCTCAAGCGTGGGGAGCAGCTCGGCGTGCTCACGCTGGGCCCTCCGCAGTACAGCATTGAGCATGCCTTTGGCCCAGGGCTTTTTCAGCGCTTTGGCGGCATTGACTGTCTCGTCGATCGCAGCGTGAGCCGGGATGCGCGTGAACAATAATTGATAGAGACCCACGAGAAGAAGAGCATGCAGGTCGCGATCAGCTGTTTTGAGTGGCTTTTCCAACAGGGCGTTGGCCAGACCATCAAGGCGCTGAAACCAGCGTGCGGTGCCAAATGCCAGCTCCTGAGTCAGACCCTGGTCGCGTTCCTCTACGTGCACTAGCTGGGCCGGCAGGCTGGTGCCCAGAGATGCTTTGCCGGCCATTACTGTAGCCAGCGCATGTGCGGCAGCCAGCCGTGGGCTCACAGGCTGCTGCCTAGCTGGCTGCCAGGCGCAAACTGATCCCGTCGTGCGTTGTACAGGTCAGCGAAGGACAGTGGTTTGCCCCCGGGTAGTTGCAAGCGGGTCAGACGCAGCGCGCCGGTTCCGCAGCCGACCAGCAGTCCGGCCTTGCTGCATTCCAGAATGCGTCCTGGAGCGCCGTGATCCTCGGTTACAGTGGCTGCCAGAATCTTCAGTGTTTTTTCTTGCCAGATTGTATGAGCCTGAGGCCAGGGGTTAAACGCTCTGATCAGCCGGTCCAGTTCGATCGCTGGCCGCTGCCAGTCAATCTGCGCATCGGCCTTGGTCAGCTTGTGGGCATAGGTGGCAAGTGTGTCGTTCTGCCGTTCGGGACGAGCACTGCCTTGGTCCAGTAGCGCTATTGCCTGAAGTACCGATTGCGGTCCTAGTTCTGCCAATCTGTCATGCAGGTTTCCTGCGGTGTCACCAGCCGAGATTGGCGTAGTCACTTTTAGCACCATGGGGCCGGTATCCAGTCCTGCTTCCATCTGCATGACGGTCACGCCGGTTTCGCTGTCACCCGCCTCGATCGCACGTTGGATCGGTGCGGCACCGCGCCAGCGTGGCAACAGCGACGCGTGACTGTTGATGCAACCCAGGCGGGGCATATCCAGTACTGCCTGGGGCAGAATCAGACCATAGGCGACGACTACCAGCAGATCCGCGTTGAGCGCTGCCAGCTCGTGTTGTGCCTTGCTGTCGCGCAGGCTGGCAGGCTGGTGCACAGGCAAACCGTGTTGCAAGGCCAGTTCCTTGACGGCGCTGGCATGCAGCTTTTGCCCGCGTCCGGCGGGCCGATCTGGTTGGCTGTAGACGGCGACGATATTGAGGTCGGCATTCAGCATGGCCTGCAGGTGAGCCGCGGCAAATTCAGGCGTGCCAGCGAAAACAATGCGAAGGGTTGAAGAGTTCATGCTGCTCCTGGTGCGGCTAAACAAAAAGGCTTGCCGAAGCAAGCCCTTGCGTTCCCAGCCGATGCCTCAGGCATTAGCCTGCTGCTTGTGTAGCTTTTCCAGTTTCTTGCGAATCCGGTCGCGCTTGAGGTTGGACAGATAGTCGACGAACAGCTTGCCGTTCAGGTGATCGCATTCATGCTGAATACACACGGCGAGCAGACCTTCGCAAATTTCCTCAAACGGCTCACCGTCGCGGCCTATAGCGCGCACGCGTACACGTTCTGGCCGCGTCACTGTTTCATAGAAACCTGGAACCGACAGACAACCTTCCTGCATCTCTTCGAGATCTTCGGTCAGTGGCTCCAGTTCGGGGTTGATAAATACCCTCGGCTCACTATTGTCTTCGGATAAATCAATGACCACAACGCGTTCGTGAACATTGACCTGGCTGGCCGCAAGTCCGATGCCAGGTGCTTCATACATGGTTTCAAACATGTCATCCACCAATTGGCGGATTCGGTCATCAACCAGATCGACTGGCTTGGCAATAGTGCGCAAGCGGGGGTCGGGAAATTCCAGAATATTTAATATGGTCATGTCAGTTTGTGATGCAGTTGTGGAATATATCTAATTTGTGCTGCTAAGATGATGAGCAGCTTGGAATTAACACAGGTCTGGCATATTCGAGAATGCCTTCAGACCGGATGCTGGCCTCTATAATAAAGGGATTCATGTCATGAGGAAAACATTAGTCGGCCTTCTCTTGCTCTCATTGAGCTTTTGGGTGCAGGCACAAGAGCCGGTATTCAAGGATGGTCATCCGCAAACGTACCAAGTGGTCAAGGGAGATACCCTGTGGGACATCTCCGGACGTTTCCTAAGTCAGCCTTGGAAGTGGCCTGAAGTCTGGCACGCCAATCCGCAAATCAGCAACCCACATTTGATTTATCCGGGTGATATGATCTCGCTGGTCTACATCGACGGTCAACCCCGGCTTACTGTAGGGCGCGGTCAGGGCGGTACTATCAAGTTGTCGCCAGCGGTTCGCTACAAACCTATTGCCGAAGCTATTCCGACCATTCCCCTGGAAGCGATTGATGCATTCCTGAACGCCGGGCGCATTATTGATGACGCAAGCGTGTTGGAAGGTGCTCCCTATATTCTAGGTGGAGAAGCAGAAAGCGTCGTTGTTGGCGCCGGTAGCCGGGTCTACGCACGCGGCCAGATCGATCCCGCTATTCGGGCAATGGGAATCTTCCGTCGCGGCCAAGCCTATGTTGATCCGGTCACGGGCGAGTTTCTGGGTATTCATGCTCAGGAAATCGGTAACGGCGATGTGGTCGACATTCAGAAGGACATAATCAGCCTGGATGTGACGCGGAGTAATCAGGAAGTACGCGTCAACGATCGTTTGTTGCAAACTGAAGAGCGTCCAATAGCTTCGACGTTCTTCCCCTCGGAGCCAGCCAGCCAGATCGATGGTTTGATTGTTGGCGTGCCCAACGGCGTTACCCAGATTGGTTTGTACGATGTGGTGATTCTTAACAAAGGTGCCCGCGAAGGCCTGGAGCAGGGCAGCGTACTGTCCATCTTCAAGGCTGGCGAGGTCGTTCGTGACCGTATTCAGAACGAGCGTGTGCAGTTGCCTGACGAGCATGCCGGTATGGTTATGGTCTTTCGCGCCTACGACAAGATGAGCTATGGCATTGTCCTGGATGCGAGCCGGCAGATGTCTATTATGGACAGGGTCCGCAATCCCTGAGTAACCGAGTCTTGCCGGCATCACCCCCCGGTGGTGTCGGCATCTGATCAAGGATGATCAATGTCATTGTCTTCGTCTTCCAGCCTGCAGGCGTGGCTGACCCTGTCATTTTTGGACGGGGTTGGACCTCGCACAATGGCTCGGTTGTTGCAAAATTACCTCTCTCCTGCCGATGTTCTGGCTGCCGATTTGTCAGCCTTGCAATCACTGGGTCTGCGTCCGACAACCTTGAATGTTATCCAGCGTTATCAGCAGGGCGATGTTGTGCTCTCCCGCCGGCTGGACGCCGTCCACCAATGGCTGGAACGCCCCGGTTGCCAAGTTCTGTGTCTGGACTCGGCGGATTATCCCGCGTTACTGCGACGTATTCCTGACCCTCCACCGATCTTGTATCTGCAGGGCGATGCACGTCTGCTGCATGATCCGCAGCTGGCCATGGTCGGCTCACGTCATCCGGGTCCACACGGTGCGGCGACGGCTCGCCAGTTTGCCCGCAGTTTTACTGAGAACGGTCTTCTGATCACTAGTGGCATGGCCTTGGGTATTGATGGGGCTTGTCATCAGGGTGCGCTGGATGCTGGCGGGCAAACGATAGCGGTATGGGGCACGGGGCTGGATAATTGCTATCCGAAGCGACATCGAGCGCTGGCCAGCGCCATTGTCGAACAGGGCGGACTGCTGGTGTCAGAGCAACCACCTGATGCTTTTGCGCAGCCGGGGCAGTTTCCGCGGCGCAACCGTATTATCAGCGGTCTGAGTCTGGGAACGCTGGTAGTCGAGGCAGCAATGAACAGCGGCTCACTCATCACTGCACGCCTGGCTCTGGAGCAAAACCGTGAGGTCTTTGCCATGCCCGGTTCTATCCACAGTGTGCATGCCCGTGGCAGTCATCAGTTGCTGCGAGAGGGTGCGCATCTGGTCGAAACGGTCAGCGATGTGCTCGAAGTGTTGCGCTTACCCTTACTTGCAGCGATCGATTCTGCGTCGGCTAACCGTCCAGAAACGGCTCCGGTTTCACCGCGGAGTCCGCTCTGGCCCCATCTGGGTCATGTCCCCGTCAGTGTTGACTGGCTGGGGCAGCGGAGCAAAATGCCAGTAGAGCGTGTTATGCAAGAGTTGATGGATTTGGAACTTGAGGGCTTGGTCCAACACACATCGCACGGATATTCTCGGCTGATCTGAACTATCACCCTTGAGCCGTAGGCGCCGCTCGGCTACTGTCTCACCTCGCGAACTTATTCAGAGCACCTCCTAAGCCGGCAATGCCCGCGGGGTTGCCATGGGCATTGCAGGAGGCGACATGTTAGCGCGTTGGCGATTGGTGCAACTTAACCGCATATTGCACGCCGGAGGTGTCATTGCCTACCCGACCGAAGCGGTTTGGGGGCTTGGCTGTAACCCCTGGAAGGCAGACGCGGTTGAGCGTCTACTCGAGCTGAAAGACCGGCCCGTTGAAAAAGGCTTGATTCTGGTGGCAGGTGATATCGAGCAGTTCGATTTCCTGTTGTGGGATCTTCCCGACGGTCTGCTCGCCAAGCTGCAGCTGTCTTGGCCGGGCCCCAATACCTGGTTGGTACCTCACCGCGACCGTTTGCCACCCTGGATTACCGGGGTGCACCAGACAGTCGCGCTGCGCGTCAGCGACCATCCCTTGATCCGCCAGATGTGCGCCATCACCGGGCCACTGGTGTCCACCTCGGGCAACCCGAGCGGACGCCCCCCGGCTCGCTCGCGGCTGCGCATCGAACAATATTTTCATCAGTCGCTGGACGCGCTAGTACCCGGCGCCTTGGGTGATAAGCGTAATCCCAGTATCATCCGTGACCTGCAGACAGATCAGATCATCCGCCCAGCCTGAGGTAAGCCTGTGAAAGATATGCCCGATGCCAATGCTGTGGCCGCCGTCCAAGACTACCTCATGGGTTTGCAGGATCGCATCTGCGCTGCCCTTGAGGTCGCCGATGGTTCCGGCCGCTTTGCTGAGGAGCTGTGGGATCGCCCTGCTGGTGGTGGTGGCCGCTCGCGCATACTGGAAAAGGGCGGCCTGCTAGAAAAAGGCGGTGTAGGTTTCTCCCATGTATTTGGTGATGGTATGCCGCCTTCCGCCACTGCCCATCGCCCTGAACTCGCGGGTCGACATTTTCAGGCCATGGGGGTATCGCTGGTAATGCACCCGGAGAACCCCCATGTGCCCACCTCTCACGCCAACGTGCGCTTTTTCATCGCTGAAAAGGCGGATGCGGACCCGGTCTGGTGGTTTGGTGGTGGCTTCGATCTGACGCCCTATTATGCTGTCGAGGAGGATTGTGTTCATTGGCATCGGGTTGCACGCGAAGCCTGTGAGCCTTTTGGTGCTGAGGTTTATCCGCGCTACAAGGCTTGGTGTGACGAGTATTTCCATCTCAAGCACCGGCAGGAGCAACGGGGTATAGGTGGTCTGTTTTTTGATGATCTGAACGCGTGGGGCTTTGAACGCAGTTTTGAGTTCATTCGAGCGATTGGTGATGCTTACCTGGAAGCTTATTTGCCGATCATCGAGCGTCGGCGGGATGCGCACTTTACTGCCGAGCAGAAAGCGTTTCAGGAGTATCGGCGTGGCCGCTACGTCGAATTCAATCTGGTCTACGATCGCGGCACGCTCTTTGGATTGCAGACGGGCGGGCGCACGGAGTCGATTTTGATGTCGTTGCCGCCGGTGGTGCGCTGGGATTACAACTGGCAAGCCGAGCCGGGGACGCCGGAGGCGCGCTTGACCGATGAGTTTCTTGTGCCCCGCGACTGGCTCAAGGGTGTTAACTGATGGATCGCTATGCAGTGATCGGTAATCCGATAGGACACAGCAAATCGCCGCAGATTCATCGGCTGTTTGCCGAGCAGACGGGCGAACAGATGTCTTACGAAGCGCTGTTGGCCCCGATCGATGACTTTGCCGGGACATTGCGCTCGTTTTTGTCAGATGGGCTTGGTATCAACGTTACCGTGCCTTTCAAGGAGCAGGCCTGGGCGCTGGTTGATCAGCATACGCCGGCCGCTCAGCGTGCCGGTGCGGTTAATACCATACAGCGCCAGGCCGATGGCAGCCTGTTGGGTGATAATACCGACGGCAAAGGACTGGTACGTGATATTCAGCATAATGCCGGGTTGTCCCTGGCAGGGCTGAAGATATTACTCGTTGGCGCTGGCGGCGCCGCACGGGGAGTGATTCAACCTTTATTGGCCGCGGGACCAGCGCAGCTATGCATCGTTAATCGCACGGTGAGCAAGGCTGAGGCGCTGGGAGCGTTATTTATTGACTTGGGCCCGGTCAGCGCAGCGGGCTTCCAGTGGATCGAAGAGCCTGTTGATCTGATCATCAATGCTACCTCAGCCAGTCTCGCCGGTGATCTGCCTGAGATCTCGCCCAAACTGATTCGCCCTGGTCATACCTGGTGTTACGACATGATGTACGCCAACGAACCTACCCCGTTCAATCGCTGGGCAGCCGAACAGGGTGCGGAACGCTGTCTGGATGGATTGGGGATGTTGGTAGAACAGGCTGCAGAAGCATTTCTGTTATGGCGCGGAGTTAGACCTGAGACAGCACCCGTACTGGCAGCGCTGAGGTAGGATTTGGCGAGGAGACTGCCTTGGGAACGTCAGTCTTACCTCGACAAAAGCGTCAACCGAAACTCCCGGCCGAGATGCAACTCGCCGTCTCGGCCCTCTGTATTAACCCTTGCGCGCTCCCTGCACCGCTGCTGCCAGATCTGACACCAGGTTCAGCACGTGCTTGACGCCCTGCTCCGCCGATTCCGCATTAGCGATGCAGTCGACCAGTGCCGAGCCAACCACCACCCCTTCGGCATCCAGTGCAAAACGGGCGGCCTGGTCAGGGGTGCGTACACCAAAGCCAACGCATACCGGTAAATCGGTCTGTTGCTGAATCGCGCCAATAGCGTCGCGCACAGTAGCATTGTCTGCCTGGCCTACCCCGGTCACGCCATTGAGCGATACGTAATAGAGAAAACCGCTGGCGTGATCCAGTACAGCGGGGAGACGTTTGGCATCGGTGGTCGGCGTGGCCATGCGGATCATGTCCAGTCCGGCTTCGCGGGCCAGTGGGCCCAGTTCACTGTCGTGCTCTGCTGGTAGGTCAACGATCAGCAGACCATCTACTCCGGCTTCCCGGGCATCACGCATGAAGTTCTCTGGGCCATAGCGGTAGATCGGATTGTAGTAGCCCATCAGCACCAGGGGTGTGGCCTGATCCTCAGCACGAAACTGGCGAACCATTTCCAGTGTTTTCAACTGTGTTTGTCCGCCTTTGAGGGCGCGCACAGCACCTGCTTGGATTGTAGGGCCGTCGGCCATCGGGTCGCTGAAGGGCATCCCCAGCTCGATGATATCCGCACCCGCAGCGGGGAGCTGTTTGAGCAGCATCAGGCTGGCATCATAGCCGGGGTCGCCGGCACAGATGTAGGTAACCAGAGCGGCGCGATCGGCTTTTTTCAGTTCGGCGAAGCGGCCGGCTAAACGGGACGTCATGCCTTTTCCTCCATCAGACGCAATACGGTTGGCATATCCTTGTCGCCACGCCCCGAGAGACAGACAATCATCAGATGATCCTTGGGTAAGTGAGGAGCACGCTTGGCCACTTCGGCCAGTGCGTGAGCTGTTTCCAGCGCAGGAATAATGCCTTCCTTGCGGCAACAGACGTGAAACGCGTCAAGTGCTTCAGTATCGGTTACAGCGGCATAATCGACGCGGCCCTGTTCATGCAACCATGCGTGTTCGGGGCCAATACCCGGATAGTCGAGACCGGCTGAGACCGAATGAGCATCGGTGATCTGGCCATCATTGTCCTGCAGCAGATACGTGCGATTACCGTGTAGTACGCCGGATACGCCGCCCTTCAGGCTAGCAGCATGCTTGCCGCTGTCGAGACCCTCGCCCGCCGCTTCCACACCGATCAGCTGGACGCTGGGATCATCTAGAAACGCATGGAATAACCCCATGGCATTGGAGCCGCCACCGATACATGCGACCAGGCTGTCGGGCAGACGCCCTTCACGGGCCAGAATCTGATTCCGCGCTTCGCGTCCAATAACCGCCTGAAACTCGCGGACCATGGTCGGATAGGGATGCGGACCGGCGACAGTACCGATCATGTAGAAGGTATTCTCAACGTTGGTCACCCAGTCGCGCAGGGCCTCGTTCATTGCATCCTTCAAGGTACCGGTACCCGAGGTTACAGGCACAATCTCGGCGCCCATCAGACGCATGCGCGAGACGTTGTCCCGTTGGCGTTCGATATCAGTGGCGCCCATATAGACGACGCAAGGCAGACCGAAGCGCGCAGCAACAGTTGCAGTGGCAACACCGTGCATGCCAGCACCGGTTTCAGCGATGATGCGTGTCTTGCCCATGCGTTTGGCAAGTAACACCTGACCGATGCAGTTATTGATCTTGTGCGCGCCGGTGTGATTCAGCTCTTCGCGCTTGAAGTAGATCTTCGCACCACCATAGAGTTCAGTCAGTCGCTCGGCGTAATACAGCGGGCTTGGACGGCCGACGAACTCGGCCTGAAAACGATCCAGTTCGGCGAGAAAGTTCGGCTCGGCGAGGGCGGTATTAAAAGCCTCTTCGAGATCAAGAATCAGGGGCATCAGGGATTCGGCAACGAAGCGACCACCGAAGGAGCCGAATTGGCCTTGGGCATCGGCGCCGCGAGTAAAGGGGCTGGTGTTTTGCATAATCAGTTACCTCTTTTGGAATGCAGCCACTTTAGGTTAGGCAAGAGCAGAAAAAAACCGATAATATAGCTGCAATATGTGAGAAAAAGTGACACGTCGCCATGAGTCGAGACCTTCCCTCCCTTAACGCTTTACGGGTTTTCGAGACCGCAGCTCAACTGGAAAGCGTGAGCCAGGCGGCAGAAGTGCTGCATGTTACCCATGGCGCGGTGAGTCGGCAGATTCGTATGCTGGAGTCAGAGTTGGGGGTGGTGCTCTTCGAGAAAGCCGGGCGGGGTGTGCAGCTCACCCCTGCTGGTCGTCGTCTGCGCGATGTCAGCCGTGAAGCGTTGGACAGTTTGCGTGCTGTTTGTGCTGATCTTAGTCAGGACCAAGCCAGTGCGCCCTTTTTGCTTGCCTGTCCCGGTAGCCTGCTGGCGCGCTGGTTCATTCCGCGCCTGGATCGGCTGAATGCCGAACTACCGGCGCTGAATCTGCACCTTTCGGCCAGCGAAGGCGAAATGGATCCACGTAAGCCCGGGGTTAGCGCTACGCTGCTGTTTGCCGAGCCACCCTGGCCGGCGGACATGCAGGTATATCCGTTGTTGCCCGAACGTATCGGGCCGGTATTCAGCCCGCGCTATGCCCATGCGGCACTATTGGAGCGTCAGCCAGCCAAGGCTCTGGTAGACGAGGCACTGCTGCATACCCTATCGCGGCCCAGTGCCTGGACAGATTGGGCTATGGCAAGCGGACTAACGCCCCAGCGTCTGCGTCAGGGCCAGGGTTTTGAGCATCTATACTATCTGCTCGAGGCGGCTCTTTCGGGTCTTGGCGTGGCTATCGCGCCTCAGTTGTTGGTGGCCGACGACATTGCCAGTGGCCGGCTGCTCGCACCCTGGGGTTTTGTCGAAACGTCCAATCAGTTGGCGCTGTGGAGTCCGGCGCGCCAACCGCAGACACAAGTCCGCCAATTGGCGCAATGGCTGGAGGCCAACCTGTGAGATCCAGGCTGGTCGTCACTCTGTTCATACTATTGCTAGGCGGTTGCAGCAGCATCGCTTTCGTCCAGCAATCCTGGCAGGGCCAACGGGAGGTGATGGCGCTCAGTGTGCCGATCGTTGAACTGCTGGAAAGCGCTGAGACCGATCCCGCTTTAAAGATGCGTCTGGCCGAAGCGCTGGCCGCCCGCCGTTTTGCCAGCGCAGCGTTGGGGCTGCCCGACAATCTCAGCTATACCCGCTATAGCGCTCTGCCCCGACCCTATGCCCTGTGGAATCTGTTTGTCACGCCCGAACTCTCCCTTGAACCAATCCAGCACTGTTATCTGATGACGGGATGTCTTGCGTACAAAGGGTATTTTTCCCGAGATGCCGCTGATGCGGCAGCGCAAGACTGGCAACGACAGGGTATGGATGTGTTTATCGGTAATATTCCGGCCTATTCGACTTTGGGTTGGTATGACGATCCGCTGCTCAGTTCCATGCTGCACTGGGATGATGACTACGTGGCCTTGACGTTGTTTCATGAGCTGGCACATCAACAGTTCTATCTGAAAGATGAGACTGCGTTCAACGAGTCCTTTGCCAGCTTTGTCGGACAGGAAGGTTTGCGCCAGTGGCGAGCCAACAACGGCTTGCCACCACCGGATCCGGCCCTGGAAAGGCAACAGGCAGAATTCAACGCGCTGATCATTGGCGCCCGCGAGCGTCTACAAATCATCTATTCGATGGATCTTCCAGATCAGGCCATACGCGTTGCAAAGGTGCAGGAGATTGCACGGCTGCGCACTGATTACCAGCACTGGCGCGATGAAAAATGGCAAGGCAGTAGCCGCTTTGATAGTTGGTTCGATGGCGAGCTGAACAATGCCAGCCTGTTACCATTTGGGCTTTATGACCAATGGGTGCCAGCGTTCACCGAGTTATTCCGCCGTCACAATGCCGATTGGCAGCGTTTCTACCGGGAGGTCGAACGCCTCGGTAGCCTGGCATCGGATGAGCGGCTGGGCCAACTTGCTGCGTTAACCGATCTCGACTCAAACAGCGGAGAATAGTACCGATGACTTTGCCTGCCATACTGCACACACCGGGTGAGCATGCGATGACACGCAGCCACATGGCCCGCTATCAAGACTGGCTGAAAGCCGCTGGATCGTCACCGGGTATCGGTTATCAGAGCCTGCATGCCTGGTCGATAGCGGATATTGAGCGCTTCTGGCAAAGCATCTGGGATTACACCGGCGTGGTCAGCGCCAGCACATCTGGCCCGGTGCTGGATGACCATGCCTTGCCGGGGGCACGCTGGTTTCCCCAGGCGCACTTGAACTTTGCCGAGAACTTGCTGCGCCACGCATTGCGCGGAGATGGTACACGACCCGCCCTGCACGCCCGCTCCGAAACCCGTGCGGATTTTACCCTGAGTGCTGCTGAGCTGCTTGGCCAGGTCGCAGCGCTTGCGGCCTGGATGCGTGGAGTGGGTATACAGCCAGGGGATCGCGTAGCGGCAGTGGTGGCAAACATTCCCGAAGCGATCATTGGCATGCTTGCTTCGGCGAGCATCGGTGCTGTGTGGTCTTCGGCGTCACCGGATTTTGGTACATCGGGTATTCTTGATCGTTTTGGCCAGATCGAACCCAGACTGCTGATCTGCGTGAATGGTTATGGATATGGCGGCAAGCTATTTGATCGTACGACGCAGGCGTTGGAGCTTCAGCGGCAGATGCCATCGGTAGAGCAGCTGCTGATGATCCGCAATGTGGCGGACATCGCACTGCCTGAGAGCGCAGTGGACTGGCAGGTGGTGCAGCAGGCTCACGCCGGTGCGCAGCCAGTTTTTGCGGCACTGCCATTCGAACATCCGCTTTATATTCTGTACTCCTCGGGCACAACTGGCGTACCCAAGTGCATCGTGCATGGTGCCGGTGGTACGTTGTTGCAGCACAGCAAGGAGTTGATGCTGCACGGTGATCTGGGGCCGGACGATGTATTGTTCTACTTCACCACCTGTGGCTGGATGATGTGGAACTGGCTGGCCTCAGGTTTATTGACTGGTGCCGAACTGGTGCTGTTCGACGGTAATCCGGGTTATCCGGACATGAATACCCTGTGGCAATTGGCCGAGGACTATTGCGTCACGCATTTTGGTACCAGCGCGAAGTTTCTCGGTGGTTGCCGCAATGCCCATCTGCAGCCGGGTCAGCAATATGATCTTCAGCCCATGCGAGTCCTGTTGTCCACTGGCTCCCCATTGCTGCCCGAGGATTACGATTGGGTTTATCAGGAAGTAAAAGCAGATTTGCTGTTGGCCTCTATCTCCGGCGGCACGGACATCGTCTCCTGTTTTGTCGGAGCGACACCGCTATTACCTGTGCGTCGAGGCGTGATCCAGTGCCGCATGCTGGGTATGGACGTGCAGGCGTTCAATGATGCTGGCGTGGCAGTCATTGGCGAGCGCGGGGAGCTGGTCTGCCGCCAGCCGGCGCCGTGTATGCCACTGGGTTTCTGGAAAGATGAAGACGGTAGCCGCTACCGTGCAGCCTACTTCGACCGGTTTCCCGGTGTTTGGGCCCATGGCGACTATATCGAATTTGACGCCGAGGGTGGCTGCATCATTCATGGCCGCAGCGATGCTACCCTGAACCCAGGTGGTGTGCGTATCGGTACGGCAGAGATCTATCGTCAGGTAGAAACGCTTGACGAAATTGCCGACAGTCTGGTGGTTGGTCAGGATTGGGAAGGTGACGTACGCGTCGTTTTGTTGGTTGTCATGAACGCAGATCAAGTGCTGGATGAGGTGCTGCTCAAGCGCATTCGTCAACGCATTCGCGAACACGCCAGCCCCCGTCATGTGCCAGCGCGGATCATACAGATCGATCAGGTGCCCTACACCCGCAGTGGCAAAAAAGTAGAGCTTGCTGTTGCGAAGCTGCTGCGTCACGAGGTGGTTACCAATCGGGAGGCGCTGGCCAACCCCGAGGCCCTCGACCAGATCGCTATGAATCAGCTGCTTTGGCAATAGCTTATTGTTCAACATTGTTGCGGATTTCCTGGGCCACAAACCCCTGTTTACGGTGCTGCAACAGGCTGTCGCTTACGCTGGCTTCCCTGTCAGTGGCTCAGGGTTCAGAATGAATTGCTGATTAAATTGCCTTGGAGCCAGATATGAAAGCTGTTGGATATCAGCAAGCCGGTGATGTGAACCGGTCAGACGCGCTGCTGGATATTGAGTTACCTCGTCCCGAGCCGGGCTCACGGGATCTGCTGGTCAAGGTGGCCGCTGTGTCGGTCAACCCGGTGGATGCCAAGATACGCCTTACCCGCCCCCCGTTGACCGGTGCATTCGATGTGCTCGGCTGGGATGCGGTTGGTACGGTGGAGGCGACAGGTAACCAGGTTACTGCGTTCAAAACCGGTGATCGAGTGTTCTACGCTGGGGCCATTGATCGGCCTGGCAGCAACGCCGAGTATCATTTGGTCGACGAGCGTATTGTTGGGCGTGCTCCGTCGAGTCTGAGCGACGCGCAGGCCGCCGCTATGCCGTTGACCGCCATCACTGCGTGGGAACTGCTGTTTGAACGCCTAGGCATGATTGAAGGCGGCGGCACGGGGCAAACGCTGCTGGTGATTGGTGCTGCGGGCGGTGTCGGCTCAATCCTGGTTCAGCTGGCGCGCCAGCTGACCAAGCTGACCGTGGTTGCTACGGCCTCACGACCGCAGAGCGTGCAGTGGATCAGTGATCTGGGCGCTCATCACGTGATTGATCACAGCCAGCCCATGCTGGCGCAATTGCAGGCCAAGGGCATAGAGCAGGTCGAGCTGCTGGCCTCGTTAACCCATACGGCAGAGCATTTTGACCAGTACGTGGAGTGCTTGGCGCCCCAGGGGAAGCTGGGTCTGATTGATGATTTTGACAGTCTGGATATTCTCAAACTCAAGCCCAAGAGTCTGTCATTGCACTGGGAGTTCATGTTTACCCGCAGCCTGCATCAGACGGAGGACATGATCGAACAGAGTCGATTGCTCAACCGGGTCGCTGAACTGGTCGACCAAGGCACCTTGCAAACCACCCTGGGTGAGCATTTTGGTACCATAAACGCGGCTAACTTGCTCAAGGCCCACCGCCTGCTGGAAAGCCACCAGTCACGCGGCAAGATCGTGCTGGAAGGCTTTTGACGTGCTGGGCGGCGGTGTGTCCTATGCTGACCGCCGCCCAGGGGCAGGTTAATCCCAGGCCGGCGCAAAATCCGGATCGGCAATTCGCTCACCGCGTTCCAAGGCGGCAATGGCTGCCACATCTTCTGAGCTGAGCTGAATATGGGCTGCGTCCAGGTTGGCCTGCTGATGGGCGCGTTTGGTCGAGGATGGAATCACCACATACCCGGACTGCAACAGCCAGGCAAGTGCCACCTGGGCCGGCGTGATCTGATGGGCGGTGGCAATGGCCTGCAGTACCGGGTCCTGCATCACCTTGCCCACGGCCAGCGGCATATAAGCAGTCAGCTGGATACCCTGCCCACGGGCGAATTCGGCGAGCTTGTGATTGTGCAGGAAGGGGTGGATCTCGACCTGATTGGTCGCGATGTTTTCCGCGCCGACCAGATCAATGGCCTGGGTCAGATGGTCGATGGTGAAATTGGATACCCCTATGGCGCGGGTCAGCCCCTGCTCGCGGGCCTCGAGCAACATCGGCAAATACTCTTCCATGGGCACCTTGTCTTCTGGCGAGGGCCAATGGATCAGGGTCATATCGACCTGATCGACACCGAGCTTGTGTAAGCTTTCCTGCAGGCTG
>TARA_R110001592_G_scaffold63553_5_pt1 | contig 26111 bp, 37 predicted proteins | sample TARA_R110001592 | Tara Oceans TARA_R110001592 (sample SAMEA4398387) | marine metagenome | biome: Polar Biome; feature: [SRF] surface water layer (ENVO:00010504); material: water (ENVO:00002006), including particulate matter (ENVO:01000060) such as... | depth 5 m | reverse complement strand
TAATCATACTTATTCTTACCGAAACCATAGGTCGTCACCATTTCACGCGCAATCTGGTAGACCCTCACGTAATCAGAACTTGCACCAGTAGTCACACGATTAGCTCCATAGATTACCTCTTCAGCTGCACGGCCACCTAGGGCAACAAGGATTTGAGCGAGTAGATACTCTTTCGTGTAGAATGGACTATCCGCGTTTTCCTCTGAGGGTTGGAAGAAGGTCACACCACCCGCAGCACCTCGGGGCATGATAGAAACCTTACGAACAGTGTCATAATCTGGTACGAGAACACCGATGATGGCGTGCCCAGCCTCATGGTACGCAACAAGCTCCTTCTTACGCATAGAGTATTTCACGTCACCCTTAGCCCCAACGACAATACGTTGATAGACATTCTCAGTAATCTCATTCGTAATTGTACCGTCACCATCCTTCACAGCGCGAATCGCACACTCATTCAATAGATTTGCCAAGTCGGCACCAGAGAAACCAGTCGTCTGCTTAGCGATATTCTTAAGACGTACATCGGGTGCAAACTTCTTACCTCGAGCGTGGACACCGAGGATCTTTAGGCGACCCTTAACACTTGGAAGGGAAACCTGAATCTTACGGTCGAAACGACCGGGGCGGAGTAGCGCATCATCTAGGACGTCAATCCTGTTTGTAGCAGCAATAACTACGATGCCAGTCTCGTTGTCAAAACCATCCATCTCAGTGAGAAGCTGATTAATGGTTTGCTCACGTTCATCATTACCGGGTGTAGTAGTACCACCACGCTTTTTACCAACAGCATCAATCTCATCTATGAAGATGATACACGGTTGATTCTCTCGTGCCTGTTGAAACAGTTCGCGGACGCGCTTAGCGCCAACACCTACAAACATCTCGATGAAACTCGCTGCGGAGCATTGGACGAAAGGAACACTCGATTCACCTGCTATGGCACGAGCGAGGAGTGTCTTACCTGTACCAGGGTCACCGGCGAGGAGGGCACCACGTGGAATTCGGGCACCACTTCCATAATACTTTTCAGGGTTTTTAAGAAAGTCAACAATCTCTTCGAGCTCATCCTTAGCTGAGTCGATCCCCTCAACATCCTTGAAACGTGTGGTGACCTCATTTTCCATATTAAATTCAGCAGACTTCATGAAAGGGTTGGACATTCCCATACCACCTTCACCTCTAGGGGAGAATAGGGTACGACCAAGGGTAAATATGTAAGCAATAAAAAAGAACATGACAACGTTCTCTATGAGGGAGACAGGTTGGGATGTATCTATAATGACATCGGCGTCACTCTCCATTAAGATTTGCCACAATTGTTCATTTTGTGCGATTTGGACATCTCCATAGTCACCACTCTCTTCCTGAAAAACTGCGATGTTCTTGTTGGGTCGTACGACGACAGCTGGAAACTCTTTGTCCTTGAGGCCCTGAATAAATTGACTATAGGTTCTGGGATGATACTCCACTTTCCTCTCCTTGGTGTCAACCTTGACACTCGGCGCTGTAAAAAGTTTAGTGAGACCATTCATCCTTTTTACAATAAGGGTAAGGTTACTTTAAATCATTTCTTACACATCTTCTTAGAATATCCAATGACTGCACATGTTATTCGCTTTCCTGCATGTCCAGTCGTCAAGCTGTCTGAATGACCACCCATACCAAGGTCATCTGGGTCTTCATGGATGACGAGGGACCTTCCAATGACATTGGCCTTGGTTCCTCTCAACTTTACGAGTGAATCTTCCATCACAAATTTAGCGACACCCTTTGAGTCAAATCGAATGTTTCCGAGATCACCGACGTGTCTCTCCTTAGAGCCGGGACCACCATGTTTCTTACCGTAAGGATTGAAGTGACCACACGCTCCCATACAATTGTCACTGAGATCACCCGCCTCGTGAATATGAATGCCATGGGTACTATTTTTGTATTTATTTGATTTAAGATTTCCTCTGATTACAACTTTACTATCCTTCTCTTGAAATTCTACAGTTCCCGTGAGGTTGGGGTGATTGAATACAGTTGTTGCTACAATCATTTACTTTTACTGGGATTTTATATCGGGCAAAGGACATCTTCTCCATCATATAGTACATTTGGTATGCATCCACAAGACTCTCACCTTTATAGTCATCTGGCATACACTCAGGGACACCTTCCTTCGAATAATAAGCAGTGTCACTGCGATTCTCTTCAAAGTGGGATGGATGATGGTTTCGAAGCCAAATCAAATGTTCCGCACACGTGTGCACTTTGTTGTATCTACGTGTATATTCAAGGGTCAAAGCGATGCCAATGTCACACGCATATAGGTAATTCTCAAGAGTCGAACCAACCCACATCGTCATGGGATGCTTCTTGTGGGCAGGACGATAACCACGTCTCTTTCCATCTTTGGTGAATGGTGCATTCTCATCAACGAACGCCTCTTCATTTGAAAAATACCATGCTGTGTAAAGCATTTGGCAAATCTCCAATTGAATCTTAACGACATGTTGGTCACATGACATTTCAGCAATTTCAGCAGGAATCAATGAAAGAAAGAAAATGTTCATTTGCGTGATACGTCGCTTCTTTTAGGTTGAAAAAGAAGCCACGGTCGACGATCGTTCTGTTACAAACATAATAAAGTATCTTTATTAAATTTTGGGATGCTACTTAGGTTTCAGGTTCTGAAAAATATTCCTCATCTTCCACAACTTCTTCCTCTTCCACAGGTTCCACGTCCATCTCACCCGCTCCTTCGGGGATGACATCTTCCTCTTCTTCCTCTATGGGATCTTCAATTTCTTCTTTCTTCTTTTCCTTCTTTGGTTTTTTCACTGGTTCCTTGTCAAAGATCTTTTCCAGAATCGTTGGAACCTTCTTATCAAATATCATCTTTTTTTCATGGTTCTTTTTAATTTTTTCAAGAAATTCTTTACTAAATCCGTGGGATTTATACGCTTGGATGATTTCATTAATTGGTGGATGATTAGCGTGTTTATAGTATTTTTCATACATCATCGCGATTGCTCCATTCACCTTTACTCTCACGACCCCATTTTTAAGAACTCGTAGGATTACTTGAACCCGATCACAAAAAAAGAGCTCAGGTTCTTTTGAAATCACAGGGTCTGGGGGTAGGATCGGTTCTGGAAGTACGGGTTCGACATATGGAATTCCTAATCGTTCATTGTCTTGTTTTAATATTTTCAAATAAGAGTCCAACATGTAAATCGGAGCCTTCTTGTATTCATAAAACCGAGGAGATGTTTTTTTGATTATATCATATAAATATGTTCCCTTAATAGGTCGAGACTTGGAAATGTCTCCAGTGATTCTAACACGCTGCGATGGTCGCTTGAACATGCTCATCTTGATTTTCGGTAGTTGTATCCTCTAACTTAGGTTTCAGAAAAAAGTCCAGTTCTGCCCGAATTAGGTGAGCGGATTGTTGGTTCTGATGCGTGTAAAGTGGACCCCAAATCTCGATAACCTTGCGTTCCTTATCGTACCATAGGTAATCAAGTCCAAGTCTACGTGTCAACCAATAAAACTTTTTACCCGTCTTACCGATGAACGAGAAAATCTGTTCCTCTGTGTAATCAGATACGTCCATTTGAGAATAATGCGCATTGGGTGGGGTGTAAGGGGCCATCGTTCTTCTTTGCTAAAGATGCTTCCTTTTGTTTAAGTAAGTTTCTTACATGCTTTTGGGAATAGATTTGTTTTTTGTTTTTCTTATCATTTTTAGTCACACGTTTCTTTGGTTCCTTATACTCCATTTTTGTTATATAAATATTTAAAACTTTAAACTTAGGCTTCTTCTTCGTCAATAAGGGAAATTTCATCATCACTTTCTTCTTCATCGGAAGTTGAACATTCAAAATCCTCGTCATCACTATCATCAAGAAGAACATACCCTTGTGGAACTTTCACAAAGAGTTCCGTATCTTCTAGTGTATCAACATCATAGAAACCAGATACAGATTCTTTTATCACTTCTTCATGCTCATCTATAAAATTATAGAAATTTTCTTTGTTTTTTTCTAAAAAGTTGACAATGTATGAATCTTGATTTTCTAAAACAGTTCTAGCAATCTGGGTTGTACCATCTTCGCATTCAACATCAATTAACATATCTACACGATTTTAAATTTAAATCTTTAATAATAATAAATGGACAACCTGAAAGATTGGGGTGTTCATTATATATCAAACAGGGATATAAAGCACATGGATGCTGTGATGTTTGATATAGATGATACACTTATTTTTACAAATGGGCAATCAAACGACCCGATTATTGAATTACTCAATATAGCTGTTTATATGGGTTATAAAATTATCATCATCACAGCTAGACCCGGTTTGGAACATGTTATTGGTTTTACAACCAAACAACTCAGAGAACACGAAATCATGTACAACTATTTAGGTTTTACGAGTGCAGAAACGAAACATCTTATGAAAAAACAATTACCCTATAATTTTATTCTCTCTGTCGGTGATATGCCAACAGATTTGACAGGCTCTGACCACTATCTTAACATTTCCAATTTCGATCACAATTGAGACAACTCACGAAAGTTGTCATTGGTTCATCGGCCGACCTCGTCTGTAATTGATAATACGTTGTTTTCAACGACTTACAACGCCCACATTTAAAAAATCCATCCTGGTTTTTTATTTCACGAGAAAGATATTCTTTTCTGATTTCTTTGTGAATTTTTATTTCGATTTGTTTTGCATATAATCCATCTGGACATAGTTCTTCGGGACGCATGTTGATGACATCATGAGTCTTCAATTCCTTTCCAATAATACTTTTTTGTAAATTTGGATTACCTTTCAAACTCTCTTGGATTGATAAAAATTTTTGCTTATAGATACTCGTGTACTTGTGATTATCCCACGCAGCTTCCTGACCTATCGATTTAGCTCGATCGGTTGCATGATTCAGTATACATTTCTCGAGATTGATACATATAATGTTGTCCTCTGGAATCTCGAGAAGTGTGGACAGACGATTGATTACGAATTGTCGAGTCTTATTCTCCATTATTATCTTAATTTTAGTTCATTTCTTTATTTACTTAGGGTAGTGGAAGTCCTTCGTACACATTAATTTGTTCAGGGGAATCGAATGCATCTGAAACGCGACGCGCGGGGTTAGTGTCTATGAATCCATAACGGTAATCAGTGCGACCAGCTTGATACTTCTCTTGAGAACGGAAGACCATCCACGCTATAACAAACACGATGGCAAATAGTAAAAGAGTCCTGTTAATCATTTACATTTGGTTGATATTTTTTTATGAGAGAACTTTAAGATGAACAAAGCACTTCTCATTCGTGAGAAATTTGGAGATATTGTAGAGATAGATTTGGATATAAGTCCACATAAAAATGAAATCTTTAAAATTGTAGAAGGAAGACAAACTTTCATTGGACAGTGGCCTGATATAGATGTGGTCATAATGAAACCTGAAGATGGTAAAGTGAAGAATGAGAACACATTACCACCCCCGTTCGACACGGAAGATGTATATGGAAAAATATTACTCGTGAGAATGGATGAACATTCAGAGCCACGAGATTTCACTTTAGAAGAATTTAAGTTATTTTGCCTTCGGCACAAACGCCTCACAGTTTAAAACGGCATTGGCATATTTCATACACAACTGGAAATGTACAGAAGCAAAATCCATAGGATTGTCGATCTTTGGATTTCCTGGAAGTGGGTTAATGTTAACTGCACTAGTCATGTCGACAAGATCACCATTCACAGACTTAGTCATGGCACCGCCAACCTTCTTTAGCCACGTGATGTGGTCTTCATTTTTACAATCGAAACTCCTGACGAAATGCGCCATTTATATTACTTGGGATTCTTTTCTATAAGTAGTCGCGCACTCGGATCAGTGACATTGGTCCATTTGGGACGCCAAATTTCTGAAATCAAATGATCACTTTCCTTACCATACATCTTCCAAAAGATGTCTCTGTACAAAGCTTCTTCTTTGGTTAAGGGAACGTTGTGACCCTTCGCTCGTACCTTCGTCTCCTTAAAAAGTATGTCATCCACAACATCTTCAGCGTGTTTTTTAATTTCGTCCACCCAATTCGTTCCAACCGCGTCGCTCATCCCATCCTTTTGCCTCCATAGGATGTCGTGTGGGAGATATCCCACAAAAGCCTCCCGCAATATACGTTTTTCCACGGGGTCGATCTTTTCGTTTTGATTTATCGTCATACATAAATCGATAAACTTCTTGTCCAAAAATGGAACGATAAGGTCGAGACCATGCGCCCCCGCACACCTATCCGCCCTCAACCCATCAAACTGATGAATAAGTCTCAAACGTCTCATGTTTTCACATGCGAACTCATCAACATTCGGTGCGTTGTGGAAATAGAGATATCCTCCCAAAATCTCATCAGCACCTTCCCCAGAAAATATGTAACGACACGGAGTGTGTTCCTTGATATATTTACAGAGAAGCCACATCGGTGTACTCGCCCTCACTGTTGTTGTGTCATATGACTCGAGTGAATGAATCACATCGTTTATGTGTGTGATTCCTTCAGCCACGGTAAACTTCACCTCAGTGTGTTCTGTATCGAGGTGTGTCGCCACTTTTCGCGCCGCCTCGAGATCTGGACTCCCATCGAGACCGATTGAGAAGGTTCGGATCTTCCCAAGTTTCCGTGATGCGATAGAGGCGATAAGACTGCTATCGAGACCACCCGAGAGAAGAAAACCTATATCACGATGTGTGTTATTGAGTCGATCATGAACAGCATTTTCGAATGCCTGTCTTATTTGAAGTTTGAATCCATACTTGATGTGCTTATTCACATTCCAGTATCCAGTGTGGTAACACACAAAGTCATTGATGTACGAATCGTATATGTGACCAGGTGGAAAAATTTGTATTTCGGATCTGAGGAATAGAAGTGCTTTGACTTCACTCGCGAATGCGATGGAGTTCTCTGCGTATCGTGTGTAAAACATGGGGCGAACACCTACAGGATCTCGGGCCGCCATGATACGCTTACCATTCGTCCATACGAATGCAAAGTCTCCGTTGATCATATCCACCGTCTTCATGATTCCGAAATCTTTGACGAGAGGGAGAAGTACCTCACAGTCGCTCACACTCTTTTCTTTGCCACTACGAAATTCACGATGATTATAGATTTCACCGTTACAAATTAACATCTCTCTATCTTCGACAAATGGTTGCATACCAGCATCTGTCAGGTCGTTAATAGCAAGACGGTAAAAGTCCATACGACATTTACCGATGGTGTTAGTGCGGTAATCATCCGGACCTCGGTGAGAAAGGAGGTGTGATGAAGCTTCTACTTCGTCACCGAAGAGGGCTAAGATGCCACACATTTATAGTACAAGTCACCTTATTTTTAAGTTAAAATTCATCCATTCTACAAATTTGTCATGATCTGCGTCACCATCCATTTCCTGACCCGAAAATGACATATTTTCCGAATTATTGGTGACAATGGCGTCAAAATTTAATACACAATAAAATGATACATTTGTTCGACATGCTATCTGATCGAGGGTTTTAAAATCATATGTTTCAATTTCTAGGTAACGCTTTACCTGTTCGGGAGTTCTTAATTTTACAACTGGTTTTGACTCCATTCTTCTGTTAGATTGGGACATATCTAGACACGGCCATTCACCATGTCTAGATCTAAAATCTGCTACATAATCTACACATTTTTCTGCGATTGGTTTCTCTGAAAAACAAATAAAACGAGGTTTTGCATTTGGATCCACTAAACTCAAATATGATTTCGCTACGTTTAATTTTACAAGGTGGAACTCCATTTAATTTATATAAGGAAAAAAACTTTAAATAAGATATATGAACTTTCCAAAAACTCCCGGTCAATGTAGATATATGTTGGCACTTAGGTCAAATAAACCCATTGTCATAGGAACCGGACCAGCGGGTTCCGGTAAAACGATGTTGGCATGTCAAATCGCTATGGAACACATTTTGAAATATCCCAGGGCTAAGGTAGTGCTCACGAGACCTATCGTTGCAGCTGATGAGGATATGGGATATCTCCCCGGTGATATGGATGAAAAGATGGAGCCGTGGACTAGACCAATGTATGATATTTTTGAACAGTTTATGACCCATAATCAAATGGATAGGTGCATTCGTATCGAACCTTTAGGGTATATGCGAGGTAGAACATTCAATCAGACCCTAATCATAGCGGATGAAATGCAAAACGCAACCTCAAATCAAATGAAGATGCTTTTAACTCGAATAGGTATTGAAACCAAATTAGTTGTGACGGGTGATCTCGAACAATCTGATTTGGGATCGGATAATGGACTAGAGAATCTGGTCTACAAGATGCAATGTTTCGATTTAGACTACATAGAACACGTGGAAATGGAAGATGAAGATATTATTCGACACCCAGCGGTTAAAGAAGTACTCAGTATTTTACAAAAATGACTAAGGTTGTTCTAGCTCTACCAGGTCGAACATTTTCAGGGCGATTCATGATGAATTTTGTGAATACGGTGATGACCCTAAAAGCGAAGGGATATGAAATCGCAATCGCAAATGAGTATTCGAGTTATGTCCCATTTTCGCGAATGAAAACCCTAGGCCTCGATGTTCTCAGGGGTGCGGACCAGGTGCCTTTTGGTGGAAAGTTGGACTATGATATATGGCTCACCATAGACTCGGATATCATATTCACATCAGAACAAGTCATCGAACTCCTGGAGAATACAGAGACGCATCAAGTCGTCTCGGGTCTCTATCGAATGGAAGATATGACTCACTTTGCATGTGTCAAAGAGTGGAACGTGGATTACTTTAAGAAGTTTGGAAGCTTTCAATTTATGAAAGTCGACGACTTAGAAAAGGCACCTAAATTTGTATCCGTCGCCTATAATGGTATGGGCTTCTTTGCATGTCGTAAGGGGGTCATAGAAAAGTTAAAGTATCCATACTTTAGCTACCCTCTCATAGAGGTGGAAGGAAAAGATGGGAATTTGTTGAGGGATATGTGCTCCGAAGATGTAGCCTTCTGTAAAAATCTCACTGACGCAGGAATTGAGGTAATTGTGAATACGACCCTCCGTGTTGGGCATGAGAAAACTCTCGTAATTTGAGGTTCTGTATATCGTTATTGAATAACTTCATTTCATGCTCTACACGACGGAGTCTTTCCTCCATTTTCTTCTTTTCGTTTTTTATTTTTTCGTACCACTTCACCATCTCATATACTTCCTGGTCGATTTCTACGTATCGCTCAGCAAATTTATAATCTGTGGGAAGTTCTTGGAGATCGACTGCGATTTCTTCGAGGCGTACCTCGAGGTCTTGACATTTGTCTTTGAATTCCTCCATCTTACATAAATAACGTTTTTATTTTTTAATCCAGTAATCCAGCTTTAAGTCGGCTCTACCAGGTGCACACGTGAAATCCAAACCATCGATAGGGTACGGCTTATCTTCGATTTCCTTGGTCGTTACAAGATCTTTGCGAATGTATGTAACCTCGAAAATGCGTGGGAAATTTGTATCTAACCATGGCTGAATAGGACAGTTATTTGCGTGAATGTGTGTACACACGAAACGCTCATTCATAAATGTAAAAATATAATCAAATATACTTTCCATGCGAATAATCTGTAGTGCGTCGAGTGGAAGATGAAACTCGATAACAAGCTGAGAAAAATTCTCTATGGTTTTAAAATTACTATTCAAAATTTTCCACTCAGAACCTTCAATATCGATCTGTGCAAATAAATTTTTACAATTGATATGACCATTTCTCATAACATGATTATCCACCGTATCCATGTTATGTGTTTTATGATTAGATACACCTTCTTTGAAGAAATGTAAATAGTCTGGTTTATTGGTTATACTATCCACAGTGTGGTCATATACATATGATTGTTTGCCATATTTGTTGTAAAACTCCTTTTCAAAAGTGATTTGATCATCGGAACCATAACTGTAAAGAGCATCGTATTCTGGAAGTCCTTCAGAGATTACATACCCACCGTCAGATTTATTGCCAATTCTTATTTTATTGAGATTTGTCTTGTGAGGTACGATATATTTCCGGAGTTTGTTACACACTTTAATGAAATGTTCAGGATCGAATTCCATATGTTAAGTATTCACGTTATACTTTAAGCAAGTAAGTGCAACTTTTGGGTCACCACCGAAACCCATGCCATTTTCTGCACCCACGATCTTATTATCCTTTATCATGATCTGACCATTATTTTTGTATATACGACCTTGAATATCTGGCCAGTTAATCCAACCAGCTTCATTTACTTTGAGATCTTTGTTCATGTGTAGATACTCCGATGTTATACCTAGGTACATGTTAATTCTGGGTACGAAGAAAGCATCACACCCCGTCTCCACGATGACGCGTTTGATTTTCTTAATCATTTCTTCCGTTGGCATCTCATTGGGTTTCAGATGAAATACATAATCTCCAGATATTTCACTGGGATTTGGGTCGATTAGAATGTCATCGTCGGGATCTTTCATTTTCTCTAAAAATGCAATCAAAGATGACGGATCACCACCAGATTCGATAGAATACGTAAACTTGATGTCATCTTCGTAGCTGATACTTCTCCAATCGAGGGATTTATCTGTAATTGTGTTCTTACCATATCTGTGAACATTTCTCTCTTTCAAGGTATTGACGTATTCCATGTCTACTAAATCTGGGTGAACATACCAGTCTTCAAAAACTATGTCAGGGGATTCATGATGAATATCTTCAAATACACACACATAACCACGTCTCTTGAAGATGTTTCTAGATTCTTCACGAGCAGCGATGTGGTTGCCACCTGCATAGACATCGTGCTCATAAGTCACTACAGCAAACTTGTGACGATCCATGACTTTTTCATCGAGTTTTCGTAAAGCTTTTATAGTCGCATCACCATCCAGATCAAGTGAAAGATAATCGATATTTTCAGGCATTTCAGTTTCATCCATAAGACGTGTGTAGTCCAATGTAGTCGCATCACTTATAACATGTACACTGTTTGACCTATGTTCCTCATAACTGGGTCTGAAATGTTCCATGTATTCAAATAGAATACCTTTCCACCCAAACTCCTTCTCAAGAATATACGTATTATTGATATAGATCGGTTCATGGGCACCCATGTCTAAGAACGTTCCATTCTCCTTGTTTTTCAAGATATTGAGAACAAATTTATCTTGTAGCGCCTGTCCATTAAACTTGGGCATACTAGAACATAAACATAGTTATTCTTTATATATTTAAAGTTTTTAATTATTATTTGAATAATGATAACAGAACCTGATTGGAAAGGTCATGTATCCAACCCCGATGGTCGAGTAATCATCGGTGATAATACAGAAATAAAAGAATTTGTAGTTATAAATAAACCTACTGGTAAAGTTACATCTATAGGTAAAGACTGTTACATAATGAGTCATGTTTTTATCGGTCATGATTGTGACATCGGGGACAATGTACAGTTAAATCCTGGATGTAGTATAGCTGGATTTGTAAGTATAGGTGATTTTACTCATGTCGGTATGAATGCATCTGTACACCAGAAATCAATAATTGGTAAATACTGTATGATTGGTGGGAGTAGTTTTTTCAAAGGAGAATCTCCCGATGGAATCGTGTGGGGTGGTGTTCCAGCCACTCCCCTAAAAGTCAATACAATCGGAATTGAACGTTCTACGATGACAGATGAAGAAAAAAGATTAATGACCAAAGCCGCTGAAAAGTTCATTTACATTTTCAAGACTTCTCGCAATGTCTAGAGGATATCCAATTGAATTTTTAGAAAAGAAATGTTTAATATTTTCTTCAATTGCATCGGTTCTTTGTACATCTCCAACATTTTCAATAAAAAATTCATTATCCGAATTCCACCTATATACCGTATCCGTAGAATAGATGCTGATACTACGCATTTTTTTCTTTGACGAATTACTCACTTCAATATTAAATGTAACACCTCCTTTACTTTGACCATTAATCAATACGGATGTATTGTTTGCATATACAACTTGAATATTATCGATGACATCTTTAAACTTTATGAGAAAAAATGACAAGATAGAAATGGGGTGAATTGCCAAATCCGTAACAATAGTAACATCTTTAGGAATCATTGAACCATCGTTCAACCATTTCATTTCTATATGTTTAACATTTTCAACGTCACCAAGTTTCTTGATCGAAGCGTGTTGAAGCCATGTGAAATCACAGTATAAGAAAACATCATCAGGTTTTTTAGAAAATATATCAAGTGTATCATCCAAAGTACTACATATAGGCTTTTCTACCCATATATCTTTGACACCTTTATCGAATAGTTTTAGAAGAACGTCGTGATGTGTACTCGCTGGAGTGGTCACAAACCATTTTCCATCCACAAAATCAATATCAGAAATATCTTTATAATCACTTGCTGTATTAAATGGGTCAACAGTCAAAACTTCATGATCGCTTAGTTTGCTCTTAATAATTTTCCCGAAATAACCAAGTCCTATGATTACACACTTCATTATTAAAGAATACACTAATATACTCTTTAATAATGAAAGTTCCATTCAACGATCTATCTAGAATTCACAATCCTCTTAGGAAATTGTTTCATGACAGTTTAGATAAAATATTGGATACATCGGGATTTGTAAACGATACATTATTTGCAGAAGAATTTAAAAAATATACAGGATCTGAGTATTGTGTCTCATGTAACAGTGGTACAGATGCTCTCTACATCGCCATCAAAGCACTTGAATTACAACCAGAATCTAAAATTGCAGTACCAGCTATATCATATGCCGCAACAGCGATGGCTGTTTTGAATGCGGGTCATGTTCCAGTTTTCATTGATGTTGATCCAGAGACTGGTCTCATGTTAGTTGATAGAGTTCATGATGTCGATTGTGTAATCCCAGTTCATTTATATGGACAGTGTGTGGATATTTCAAAACTTCTACACCTGAATATTCCAATCATTGAGGATTGTGCTCAAGCACATGGAGCAAATGTGAATGGACAACATGTAGGTACACGTGGTACAATTGGTTGCTTTTCCTTCTACCCAGGTAAAAACCTCGGTGCTCTCGGAGATGCGGGTGCGTGTATCACAAATGATGAATATCTCTCCATCAAAATGAAACAATACGCGAGCTTGGGTTCTCCTAAAAATGATCGATATGCGCATATAAGTGATGGAATAAATAGCCGAATGGATGGTATTCAGGGTTTATTGTTATGTGAAAAACTAAAACATCTTAATGAATGGACGGAAGATAGAATACGAGTAGGTGAGATATATCGTTCTGGTTCAGACTTTCCAAAACGAAGTTCGGTGGGTAAAGATGTATATCACGTTTTCTATACACTTCAAGGTGACAGAGATGAATATATCAAATTCATGAACAATAATGGTGTACAAACGGGTATTCATTATCCCACAGCCTTACCAGACTTGGAATGTTTCAAAAAGTTTTACACCAATTGTGAAAATGCGAGATTATTTTGTAAATCATGTGTTAGTTTGCCAATGTTTCCATACATGACAGATGAAGAAGTTATATTTACATTAGAGTGTCATAAAAGTTTTCTCCATCGGGAACTTTAAAATTCCCCTTATCATCCCATCGATTGTCTTGTTTTTCGACTGATTTGATATGCCATACTGCAATAGAAGGATCCGGTTTGAGGGAAATCATTTTGGTGGCACCAACAATATTTTCATGAAGTTTGTTCCCATATTTGATCACACCCGGGTCATTTTTAAATACTCTACATATATAATCCGGCCAATTGATCCAATCAACTTCATTCAATCTATACTTACATTTACGTATCCATTCATCTGTAAAACCTGGGTGTAAATTAATCCTTGGAACTGTGATCAAATCCGCACCTGATTCTTCGATGACAGGTTTGATACTTTTAATGAGCTTTTCCTTAGGCATTTCATCGGGGTCTATGATGAAAATATAATCACCGGAACATTTTTTCAGATGAAAGTTGCGATGCTCCGCGAAATCACCATCAAATTCTCTTTCATGTAAGACAACACTTTCTTTGAAATGGGAGAGTACGTCTCGAACTGATTTTGTACTATGTAAAGTATCCAATAGAATGTTAATCTCATCTTCGGGATCCTTCACTTTCTTTAAAAAACTGAGTAGAGAATATAAATCTCTGGCCTCATTACAGACTGTGATGGCATACGTCAAGCGCATGTTTAAAGATATAACCTCAAATATCTTTAAATATGTTCGGTAAGATCTATGGTCGTTTCTTTCTTGGGCAATATTTGGGTCTCACACATGATGATGAAGTGGGCACAGGAACCCTCTCAGAACTCATCGAGACGTATGATCATTGGGAAACTTTTGTTCGAGATGCACGTCAAAAGTATGAGAAGGTTCAACTGTTCACGATGTTTGAAACGAATGATGTACACCCACATATCATCAATTGTATGAAACACTTTGATAAGGTGATTGTCCCGTTTGATTATCTCAAAGAAATCCTAGAACGTCATGATATTACATGTGAATCTCTAAACTACTGGTCATCTGACCTCATTCGCTCCAAACCCAGGGTGATTGAGAAGAAACGAGACCCTGGTCGTCTCGTATTTCTTTACAATGGAACCAACGACGTTCGTAAAAATGTGACAACCCTAACAAGAGTATTTGCGGAAGCATGTGAAGGCACCAAACACACTCTCATTGTGAAAACGAATAAGGGTGATGGATTGACACAAAGTAAAAATATTAAAATCATAACTGATCGCCTATCAAATGAAAAGTTGTCATCTCTTTTCAATCTATGTGATTACTGTATAACTCTCACACGAGGAGAAGGCGTGAGTCTTTTACACTTAGAAGGTGCGTATTTTGGAAAACCAACAATCAGTCATGATGGCGGTGTTTTTAGGGATGTCAAGAAGTTTATCGATGTTCCCATGATGCCTTTACCATCTAGGGAAGTTCCCATTGATCTCACTGATGTTCCCCCATTCTTACACAAAGTGTTCTATGGAAAATGGTGGGAAGTTGATGAAGAAGAAACTATTAAAGTTATTAAAGAGTTAATCGTAGGATATTGAAATGGTGAAAACTATTGTACACCACCTAGGCCTCGGTGATCAGATTATGTTGAATGGTATGGTTCGATATTTCGCTGAGAAGGAAAATGTAGTCATTTTTGCTCAACGTAAACATGCAGAGAGTGTCCAGTTCATGTATAGAGACATCGCTGATAAAGTTGAAATAATTCTCGTAGACAGCACTAATCCGCAGGAAGTGTGGTCACAGGTAAAGGGTGATGTTATTCCCCTCGCCACGTATGGCATCCAAGATGAAAATTGGAAATTCATGACACAGGGAGAAGGAAGTCTCATGTCAAATTGGGCTCACGGTGTGTACATTCAAGCCGGGGTCAACCCCAGATACATGTACTCAAAGTTTAAGGTCGTCCGAGATGAAGCGAGAGAACTTAAACCTGAACATGAAAAGTATGTATTCGTTCATGATGATGCTGAGAGGGGGCAGGGGATAGATGTAAAAACCGATCTACCCATATGTAGACCCATGGTCGAGACGACACCTAATATTTTTGACTATGTCACGTTAATCGATAAGGCTGAACAATTTCATGGGATGAATAGCTCATATAGTTGGATGGTGGAACTCATGCGAATTGGAAACCCTCAAAAAAACTTTTTCCATATAGACATCGCTCATACATACTACATACCTCGTTCTGTAAAGACTGTATTTGGTGACGACATCTGGACATTTGTTTAGTGACTTTTTTCTTCGACAATAGTCGAACCTTCCTCGATGTTAATGACTTTTTTCAATCTCGATCTCTCATCGTTGAGTTTGTATACACTCCGTGCCTTTTGTACAAACTCGTCGTCAAACTTTTCCTTCTTCTCCAAAACTCTGAGATCATCTTCAACATCCCAAAGTTTACGATTTACATCCATGAGCTTCTCTTTCACGGGTGTAGGAAACTCCAACTTTCGAATAGTTTCTAACTCATGACGAACATTTTTCAACTTTTCGGGATCAGTGATTTTGTCGTCTTTTATTTCCAGAATGGTGATTTTATCGATGAGTTCTCCCTTTGAGATCTGAACAAGCATTTAAAGAAAAGTGTCCCTTCCCTTTAAATGCACACAGCTGTCATAACAGGATCAAATGGTCAAGATGGTATGTATCTACAAGAGTTATTGGAGAGTAAAGGATACTTTGTAAAATGTTTCGGTCGCCAAGATGACATCTTAAATTACTCTAATGTTTATGCATGTATATCAGAGTCCGCGGGCAGCGCGGGGATCGAAATATACAACCTCGCAGCTCAGAGTTATGTGGGTACACACACCAAGATGACATATGAGTTGAATACATTGGGTCTCTTGAATGTTCTCGAAGCTGTGAAACAGTTGGGACTCACGGAAAAGTGTAAAATTTTCCAAGCATCATCATCGGAAATATTTGGTTCAGTGGACGAAGTTCCACAAGATGAACATACTCCACACAACCCCACATCACTTTATGGAGTTTCCAAATTATCTGCACATCTCATCGCCAAGCATTATAGGGAAATTCATGGTTTGTTTGTGTGTTCAGGAATCCTATTTAATCATGAATCACCCCGAAGAAAAGAAACCTTCGTCACCCAAAAAATTATAAAGGGTCTACAATCTGGTGAGTGCTTCACCCTCGGAAATATAGAAGCTCGACGAGATTGGGGTCACGCTAAGGACTACGTGGAGGCCATGTGGCTCATGCTCCAACAAGATCACCCCGATGACTATGTTGTTGCCACCGGTAAGACACATTCTGTACGTGAATTCATAGAAATCACCGTACACAAGATGGGTAAAAAAATCGTGTGGTCCGGGAAAGGTCAGCATGGTGAAGGTCGAATAGATGGTACACTAGTCGTCAAAGTATCCGAAGAGTTTTATAGACCGAATGATGCGAATGTACTCATCGGAAATCCCTCAAAGTTGGAGTCAATCGGATGGTCTAGAAAGTATACTCTCCATGATCTTATTGAAGAGATGCTATTCCCTCCTTCAGAGTAATCTCTGGTTTCCAATAGTTCAAAATAAATGGTCTCGGTTCGTTCATCCTATCATGGGTATTCATGTTCTTTTCAATTGGTCGAACATCGTCACATATGTACTTCGCTATATCTTTGATCTTAGTAGATTCAAAACTTGTGACATCCACTGAATCTGTAGTATCTAAAATTTCGTCATAATTATCCATTACAGTGGTGAGACATCTCGCACAATCATCTGTATGTAAGAATTGTCTCTCTTCTTCCCCATCTGTCATCAAGTCTATGTACCCATTTGTTTTAAACTTATGAATCATATCTGTGATGACATGGGACTTTTCCGAAACCCTCTCTGGTCCATATACATTCCAAAAACGTGCAGATAAACCACCCAATTTTCGTGTGTAATGCTCCCCTATATATTTTAAGGTTCCGTAGACATTGTCCATGTTAAACATCGTACTCGAAGCGAAGATAAACTTTTTGTCTTTGAGAAGGTTGAATGTGTTTATCATGATCATATTGTTGCGATTGACGAAATCCAAGTCAACATCCCAAATATATTTCGCTCCACCAACATCGTATGCAAGAAAAAATATAAAGTCGACTTGATCGATTGCATTCTTGAGCTTGTAAATGTTTAATGAATTACTCAGGTCGTGATCAGTCGTCAATTTAATATCCCAATGAATGACATCATGTTCATATTTTTTTAGAGATTTACACAAGGCACTTCCGATCACACCCTCAGAACCCAGTACTAGTATCTTCATATTTAATTTAGATATGATATCTTTAAATAAAATCTAAACATTTAATATAATGAACAACAGTGCAAAATCCGTGAACACAGCCGTCAACAAAGCTGTAAATGCAGTAAACAAAGCTGCTGAAATTGTGAATAACTCCGCAAGCACTACCAACAGTGTCGTCGGTCAGAAGTTTTCTGAGATTGGCACTATCGCCAAGAATATTGGCAACACCCGTGAGACCCTCGACATTTCGTGGAACACTATTGGCATCATCACCCTCCTTGGTGCCATGTACATGGTCGCGGCGTCTATCGGAATTGGTACATTTTCCAAGTGTGACAAGTTCAAGGGTAAGACGCTACAGGAGAACCTGAACAAAGTTCTCATCGCCTCTCTCGGCATCGCCCTCGCCATCCCCTTCACACTCTCCATGACCAAGATGTTCAGCAATGAGATGCCCGTGTTCCTTCTTACTTATGCCATCATGGGTGTCATCGGAGCCTCTATCACTCTCAACTGGACTGTCAATTGTGAAAATGTCGATAAGAACACCACTCCCACCATTGGTGTGAGCCTCGCATCCTTCATCGCCACGCTGATGTTTGGTGTTTATTTAATAATCCCTAAGGGTAAGCTGAACATTGAATGAATCCGATCGCTCTAAATGTGTACACACTCCTCATGTTCTCGGCCTACGTTATGCGTAGGGCGGGGACATTTTCAATGGAAGATAAAGTTAAAATGATTGAATATTTGGGTTACATGGCACTCAATCCCAATAGAGTGGTAAATCCTAGCATAGCTAACCTACCATTCTTAAGCTCAGCCTCTGGGGTGAATGCTCCGATTTTCTCGATGGTAAAATCTTCAGCAGTAAACACTGATGCGAGTGCCAGTGTAATGACGACACCAGTCGCAGCCATCGCATATACAGGATCCTCAACCTGTTGAATGATGTTGTCACCAGTCATCGCCCAGTTCATAGAACCCCAAAGGAAACCCTGCATAGCAGCGCGACCATTGAGAACCTCAGCGAAGCGATATTCTGGGACTGGCTCAGGCTTCTCCTCGTACTCGATTATGATATCTTGAACGGGCTCGGGAGTGGAACGTGTGATTGGTGTGACACGTGTACGACGCTTAGTGGTCAGCTTAGCGTGGTAGATTGGCTTCGCGGATGCACGAATGAGAAGGCTCATTTTATACATAGTGAAAGATTCATACCTTTAAACCACTCTAAAAAAGTGGAACGTGGGGGTGAAGAGATTCAGTTAGAAGAAGGGATGCAATGCCGACCATAGCCAGACGACCATTTACAAGCTCAGTCTCGGGCTTCCAAAAACCCTGAATGTAGCCCTCATCTTTAGGATTCGCCGCTGTTCCGAGGAACGCCAAACTGGCAACAGCGACAGAGAGACCAATGTTCTCACTAAACTGGGTACTGATGGAGTTGCCGGTCATGACCTCATCAATCACAGCGGAAGTGAAGCCAATCATAGCAGCACGACCATTCACACGCTCAGCAACAGAAAGAAAGTCATTGGAGCGCTCAACGGGTGTGAGCTTAGGGGACTTAATAGCAGTCTTCTTTGAAAAGACATTATTAGGTGTAGGGATTGGCTTCGCGGATGCACGAATGAGAAGGCTCATTACTGATTTATTCACGGGGCTTCTCCTTAAGTAATATATTGTTTAAAATGTACAGCTGGACAATCAATCCTGCTGACGTGTAAAGTGTTGTGGCGTTGACACCATATTTACGATATTGATATATGAGCCACAAACAACTCGTCAATAGACCTAAAATGATTGTATTTTTCATATCTGGATCAATTTCTTCAATCTTACGTACCTGATGGTACAGTTGAACGAGACCAAGACCCATCGCGACACTTGAGATAATTTCGTCCATTTATAATATACATAGAATATAAATGGATGTTATATTGCAAAAGTTCGCTGGGAAGATTGACGCACAAAGTCTCGTGAAAACCGTAGAAGATCTCAAGATTGAGTATATCGATGATGGTCTCACCAAGGAGGACATTCCTCCCATCCTCAGTCGTCTTATGTTGGAAACTATCAAGTTCAAGAAACTTCCCGGTCCCCAGAAGAAAAAACTCGTGATCGGTATTCTCAACTACCTCATCGAGCAAATTGATGAGGGTGAAAAGGATTCAGAGTTTGAAGTTGTCCTCAAAAGTATCGTTCCCCCTATGGTTGATAGTTTTGCCGCCATGCTCAAAGCTAAAAAACAGATGGCAAAGTGCTTACCATGTCTCGCTTAAGGAGTAGCCACGTATTCAAAATAGAATGCGATTTCCTTCATTAGAGGTTATGGTTAAATATGGGATATATACAGTGAAGGAACTCGAACGATTCGCCAAAGGACTCACACCAAAACGGGAGATTAATATCCTAAGTGAGTGTTCAAAATGTGATTTTGTATACGATGGCCCAAATTGCATGAATTGCCACCCATGAAATACTGTACGGTGACGAGTTACATGTCAAAGGGACCCGTCGTCACTAGTAATAACCATATGTGCGCCGAACGAAAACTTATACGACGTCTGTATATAGAGTGCCGCAAGAGGGGATATAAACCTCATCAGTTTACTGAGTGGTTACATAGAAAACATGGGGAGTTGGTCATCGAGCGTAAAAATATTTTCGGTGATGCTATATCCCTGCCATGTGTTTTATGTAGAAAAATCATAGAAAGATTCGATATATGTTGGGCAGCGCATGATGGTAAAAAATGGGTCCATAGTAAAAAAACGAAATGTTTACCATGTTCAATACCAACCGCAAAACAAAAAAGAATGTTAGGTTTTGGGTGTAATAACCAGACCCAAAGCGGACTCTAAATTATTATGATTCCGTTTTAGTGGTTTAGACCTCTTTAGTTTTAGTGCGTTGTTGTCAGATGATGCATTCTTTATTTCATCCATCCTTTTCGTGTTTGAAACAAAGGGTATAATATTTATTTCATGTGGTTTCTTATCGACCTCTTTAGCTACACCCTTATCCAGTGTTTGATTTTTCCTAAAGTCTTCGATCGTCATATCACCTCCAAACTCTTTCAATTTAAATCTATCTGGTGCAGGTTTTATCGGACCTATTTGATTATACATCTTTTTACGCATCATCACAATATTTCCACAAATCAAACCACCTCGACTTAGTCCATATTTCTCAATGGCGTATGATTTTATACAACTCCATGAACAAAAATGACCCGATGTATGAAATTTGTTCCGTCTCTCGTCATACTTAAATGGCATACTTAAAGGTGTCGAGTCAAAATTGTGGCAGCACCACCAACACCACATACTTCTTTAATTTATTTTTTCTTTAATTACTATAAGATGTTCAGGGGGACCTCATCCTATGAGCCGTTATTTAATAGAGGAGGATCCAGTGGATCTTCAGCAGTGCTATTATTGTTTGGTGGAGGAATGATGTTTCTTTTACTCATAGCAGTACTTCTCTTCATTTTGATCATGTATAGAAAGAAGGACCGTCGAAAGAGTCGTTCAGAGCGCCAATCAGAATTAAGAAGACGTCTACAGAATCGAACCGACAACATATACAAGGGCGCTGCGGATGTGGGTATAGATAAAGAAGACGTTGACGATATACTTATTGATAAAAAAACCGAAATCGATACATTGTGTTTGACATATCCAAAAGATGGATACTGTAATCCAGTATTTTATGAACTCCGTGATGGTTGTTGTAAACTGAGAAGTACAGCGAGTCAAGAAGCCAAAAATGCACGAACTCAAGTCTTTAAAGATATGTTTATAGAGGTGTCTATCCTTCTCATAACTGAATTTATAGTATTGACGGTATTACCGAGATTGGGAAGAACACTGGCTGGAGCCACTTCGAAAGCACTCGCCACAGCCGTCGCCAGAACTGCGAGAATGACAGCGAGTAAGGTGGCTCTAATAGGGACTAATTATGCTGCTAGATTTCTTATAAAACTCGGAGCTGGACCAGTTGGTTGGGCTTTGTTGGTATTTGAGATTATTAGCTTTACTCTTGACGCCGCGGATCTCAAGAACTATAACGCTTTCATAGAAAATAAAGGACTCTTAGAATCGAGGGATATACTGATACATAAGTTTCAAGAAGCCGTAGTATCAAGTGGGGGTGATTATCCAATGCTTTTCCCATTTAGTTCTATATTCCCAGATGAATCAACTGTAGCCACCGAAGATATGATGTCTTATATGTTAATAGAATACATCGATGAATTAATGGAAGTGGATGGTGGTCTAGATTATCTCACGAATGCATTCATGTCTGCATTTTCAGAAGAAGAGGAAGATACAGAGACAGTCGAAGAAGAAGAAGAAGGTAATGAAGTCATAAATGAATGGTTTAAAGTCGTACGAACGAAACATGGGAAAGAGTTGGATAAATATGTTTTCGATGCATTACAAGCTGAAATTCCAGCTTCAAAAAGAAATGACATATTTTTGGTGCCCTCGATGTCTTCAGTGAATACCATAGGAATTTCTATATCAGAAAAAGCTTCAGAACGCTGGAACAAAGAAAATAGAGCAGAATGGTTTCAATATATCGACCCATTTTATCCTGTACCAATGCCAGAAGAAGACTGGATCCCACCTTATGCAGCTGTATTCACAAATGAATATATGAAACTACGAGAATCAAATCCAGGTGTAGATAATAGACCCAACTTGGTGAAGGCTACATTACCAAATAAAGTCACACTTTGTTTTCCATTTGCACCCCTGGTGGCGAGCTGTGAAAAGGAAAGAACTTCAGCAAAGCACAAAGATCCACTCAATCCACAAGATTTCGGTGTAAAATTCAATTACAAAACAGGTGTTTGTGAATTCACGAGAGATTATTGTGAAAGAGTTGGACTTGATTACAAAACTAAAACTTGGAAAGACAACACCCCATACTCTGATTGTGAATTAACCAAGGGTCAAGATTGGGCTGAAAAGTTCCTTGGTGTAAACGTTGTGCGAAATGCTAAGAGATGGGCCGACGACCCCGACAACATAGGAGAAGATTTGGGACAATTGTATAAAGATAGAAAAGAAGAACACGGAGAAGCGGGTGCCGTAGCCTTGACTATCGTAGATCCACTTGGTTTGTCTGAAGCTGGCCGGGGGATGGCGGCGGGATACAAAGAACAACTTCGGGGTAAAGATAAATTTTGTCAAACCGGTGACACATGTAAATTTTTCACGGCTAAACATAATGGTGGAAACTTGATGACTTGGAGTGCGCGTGATTCGGATGGTTATATATATCCTCACCCAACACTTTACCAAGGACAGGTCAAAGATGGAGAAGATCATACATTTTATGTACCCGTGGGAGGGTACTTTAGGGTCAAATGCGAACCAGGTGAAGGTAAAGATTTTAGTTATGACGAAATTCCAGATAATGGTAGAAAGGACTACACATGTTGGAACGGTAAAGTGAATAAACCTTATAATGTAGGTGATACATTTGTAGCTGCTGGTGATCTTCTTGAAGATGCTGCTAAAAAAGCAGAAGAAGATACGTCTGTCAATGTAAGTGATAAGGGTGTTGCAGTGACCATTCCAGGCGGTAGTGCCGAAGTAGGTGATAAGGGTGCTAGTGTTGCGTATGGCGGTGGTGAGGTTTCGGCTGACAATAAAGGTGTAAAAATTAAGACTCCATTTGGTGATATTAAAATAGCAAAACAGGATGATCCTTTCGGTGACGACATCTGCACCATCATGTAGTTTTTTTTCTCAACATAAAATAAAATGGGCATCCTCAGAGTGGGTGACGATTTGGCTCAAGCTGGTTATAAATTTAAAGGTTCGTATGCGGGTGTCAATCCTTCCGTCATCAACTCCCTCAATTCCAGTACCTTGGCGAGAATTCTTTCCAATGCAACCCAAACGAATCCACGAGAGATGGCTAAGATATTTGGTAAGATGGATGACGCTAATCTTGAAAAAATTGTTAAAAATATGAAATCTGACGATTATGCAAAGATGATGCAAAGTTTGGATGCTGGTGGTAGCAGAGGACGTGCCATGGCGACAAAAATGAGGGGTCTCAATAAGGGTGATGATGTAGGTACAGCGTATCGAAAAGGTGCGGATGCTGCACAAAATCCACGAGGAGCGGATGACGTGAGAAATATCGACAACACCGCCTCAAGGAAGGAATTTTGGAGTACCGTTAGAAGTGGTGCTTACATTGGAGCGGGTGCAGGTTTGCTCATGTGGATAGATAAAAAGTTTGAAGATGCGGATGAAGAATATAAAGATTGTATGGCGGGGTGTGTTCCAGAAAACTGGGATGAATATGATAGTGGAACCCTCAAAAAGAGCGAACTCAAATATAGCTCTTTAGACTCTTTAAATAATAGGGGTCTCGCGCCAATCGATAATCAACCTTATTGTAAAGCTAAAATAAAAGATTGCGGTGAGTTCTGTAGCGATAAATGCGAGAAAGAAACGGAAGTTGATCTACCGGGAGATAACTTATTCCGCGAAGGTCCGAGGTACCTTGGGGGATTATTCGGTGATGGATTAGGGGGTCTTTTCGGGGGTTTAGGCGCAGGTTTAGGCTTAGGTGGAGGTGGTCTCGGTGGAACCGTATCATCAGGACTCTCAGCCATGTCATTTTTCATGATTATTATCATGGCAGTCATGAGCACACAAAAGTAATTTAAAATCCATTTGTAATTATTCCATCTACCCCGTACCTGTACATATACTCAAGTTCTTTGTCTTCCTTGTGTGTATACGTATACACCTTGATATCTTTCATTTTACAGTAAGATATGAAGTGATGATCCAAACACGTCCAATGGAGGACGACAACAGAGAGACCTCGAGTGATCATGTCATACTCATCGTCGCTAAACGTCGTCTCGAAAGTTGAACCCCTCTGGAAAGTTCGAGGGAGATTATGGATGAATTTTCGATTGAAACTACAAAAGAATACATTTCGGGTCGGTTCCTTTTCGTAAAAAATTGAGAGCGCTTCGAGAACTCCGTAATTATTTCCTTTTATGTCGACGATGAGAAGTGTTTTCCTAATTTCTGGAACTTGATCGTACACATCTCGTAGGGAACATATACCTTCCTTTTTTAATTCTTCTAGTGTCATGTCCCCGATAAAATGATCACCGAGATATACATCATGATGAAGAACTATTTCTCCCGTTCCACACAACTGTATATCAATTTCAACACCGTCGTACTCCCTGTGAATGGCTTCTCGAATTGCTTCTATACTGTTGTCTCTGTACTTGAGGGAGTACCCACGATGAGCGATACACTTCATCCTAACTTAAAGACATATTAATTCTTTATATCAATGATTCTTAGCATCGATGTTGGCATAAGGAATTTAGCAATATGTCTCTTAGACGACAAAAAAGGAAATATTGTCCGACAGTGGGATGTAGATGGAATTCCACCACAGCACAAAGATGGTGTTTATGTCGCCATGCGAGATCACCTAGATGTGAGACCTTGGGTCCTCACAGCAGATACGATTCTCATCGAGAAGCAACCTGACCGCAACAAGAAGATGGTTTCAGTCATGCACTTCCTCCATGCTTACTTCATTATCAGATGTCCCAAAGCTGAAACAATCCTATATGATGCTCGACACAAAATCCCAGATGTCGCTGGTCCAGGTAAGGCTCAATACAATAAGAGAAAGAAGGTTTCCATAGAGAGGTGTGAAGCCTTTATTCGCAGTGGACCGACGAACGCACACTGGCTCGAAACATTCCAAAAGTCTAAAAAGAAAGATGACTTGGCGGACACTGTCATGCAGGCATTGTCATTTGTAAATAGGAAGGAGGTAGTACCAGCTTCACAAAAGAAAAAGTCTACAAAGTTAGTGGCTCGGAAACCGAATGAAAATCAGAAAATGACAAAATATTCCAAATGTAATTTAGCGTGGATTTATCTCAATAAAGTTGAATGTGAAGTTCTAGAAAATAATAAAAGATTCATGAAAGATCTAAAGAGGTATTATCGAGACCTAAGTGAACTGATTAAAGAAATTAAGGGTACATAAATCTATTTTTTTATTAATTTAAAACCATCAATACCAGGTAATGTTTCTGGTATAACATTAAAAGAAATACTAATACGTTTATCGGTATTATTTGAATCATATCCGTGTCCAATATGTGATTCCCATAATAGTAAGGTCCCTTCATATGGTTCC
>TARA_R110001592_G_scaffold192795_5_pt1 | contig 26134 bp, 27 predicted proteins | sample TARA_R110001592 | Tara Oceans TARA_R110001592 (sample SAMEA4398387) | marine metagenome | biome: Polar Biome; feature: [SRF] surface water layer (ENVO:00010504); material: water (ENVO:00002006), including particulate matter (ENVO:01000060) such as... | depth 5 m | reverse complement strand
AGATGTTGCTTGATTACCAGCAGTATTAACTCCAGGTAAATCTATATCTGCCGAAGCATCAAAGCTTACACCTCCAATTCTTCTTGCATTCGCTAGAAGTTTAGCTTTTTCTACTGCAGATGTACCATCAGTTAAATTGTCTGTGTTATTTGTTACTGCAATAACTTGATTAATTTTTCTATTAATATATTGTAGTGCATCATCATAAGGATTATCATTTTCATTCCCGTCATCAAATCTTTCTAATATATTTGCTCGTTTTTTAGCAGTATTTACATTATTAAAATCACTTCCTTCATTTTCAAGGTCGTCTGTTGTTCTTATTGCCATATCTTATATTTTATTTTACTATTCTATATTGTACTGCAAGTTGAAGGTCATAGTTTGTATTTCCAGTCGCTTGTGTTTTTCTAAATCTTGGGTATATCATTGTCATTGCATCAACGGGCCTCACGAATTTATTTCTTCTGTCTAATACAAAAAAGTTATTTTCTGAAGTAATATTTACTGTCTGTTCAGGTTCAGCTGCTACTAAAGTTTGACTTACACTTGTTACATTACCGTCATACATCCCATCTGAATAAACCAATGTAAATGCAATATTATCCCCATCTCCAGGGTTAGAACCTCTACATTGTATGTTTAAATGATATCCGGTAATAATTGCCTTATATGGTAATTTCCAACCTGTATTTAAGGTTGATGTCTTACTAGTTATAGCTAACGGGTCTGTTCCTAAATCCCTGCTCCAGAAATAGTAATTTGTACCCTGTGGATTTGGTCCAAAATAATTTGACACATTATCATCAGTTTGTAATCTTGCTGTAGTTGACCAATATTGCTCGTTCTGAGAATAAACAAACCCTTCATCGGTAACTTCAAATATAGTACCTCCATTGCTCGTTGAAATATCATTTACTTCAATAGCAGTACTTCCTTCAATATCTATTTTAATAGCTGGAACTGAACTTCCTCCAGTTTCATTTATATGTAATCGTGCGCTTGGTGAATTATTACCAAGGCCGATTTTTATCGAATCTTCAGTAGCTATATTACCATCTACGCTAAATTTTTCACTATTACCATCTGGTTGTAATCCTACTCCTACTTTATCTTGTCCAGCGTCAACATAAAATAAATTTATGTCAGTATCTCCCTTAGCTCTAAAGTCAAAATCAGCAGCATTATTATTAACTGTAAATGAGTCTGATGTAATTCTAGTAACCTTTGTTCCTAATGTTTTTATGTCAATTTGGTCTTCAGTAGTTAAATCTATTAAATCAGTAGTACTGCCTGTTCTTCTAAACTTAAGACCATATATGTCTCCTCCTGTTACTGTTAAATCTCCTCCTATTGTTGTATCACCTATATCATCTACTTTAAATAGACTTCCTTGGCTTGTAGATATATCATTTACTTCAATAGCATTACTTCCTTCAACTTCTATTTTAAGAGCAGGTATTGAATTTCCTCTGTTTTCATAAATATATAATCTGGCGTTATCAGATGCACTCTTACCTATTCCTATATTATCTGCTCTAAGATTTGCATAGTCGAATGTTATATTACCTGTTGAATCTGCAGTTGCTGTTGTAGTTCCAATAGCAAATTCATCTGTACTTTCATCCCATATAAATAAGGCATTATCTCCAGTAGAACCTCTTTCAATAATAAATCCACTATCATTTGCATTACTTGACGCTCCACTATTTAATTCAAGTAAACTATCAGTAACTGTTGTATTTGCAGTATCAACAGTAGTTGTAGTTCCACTTACTGTTAAGTTTCCACCGACAATAACATTACCAGTTGTAGTTATAGCTGCAGTTGATAATAGGCCTGTACTGGGATTATATCTTAATCCAGTGTCTGTTTCTATTCCCTGTGCGCCTGATGCACCATCTATAAATGTTATATAGTTTGATTCACTAGTTGAATTGTTTGATGTTGCCGTTACTGTTGTTGCTGTTGTTGCTAAAGTTGCTGTTGCTGCAAGTCCCGAATAACGACCTTCTTGAGTTATAACAGCTGCTATAGCGCCATCCTGAGCAACAAACGTTACTACATCACCGTCGTAATCTCCAAGGTATATACCAGGTGTAGCTGAGCCGTTAACCATCCTAACTCTTAAATGATGTTGATTTCTATCAGCACCTTGTGGTAATTGAATAGTTCCTACCTCACCAGATAATGCTGATGGGATAAGATGTCCTGCTCCTATATTGCTCGTCGATGAAACGTGCTGATTCATTCCTTTTACATAAAGACCCTGTGCAGATGTTATTCCATCTAGATAATTTAGTTCAACGAATGTAGTAGTAAGAACAGTTGGGCCTAATGTTATTGTACCTACAATATTTATACTCTGTGAGAATACAACATCACCATCTGCTTCAATTTGAATTGCATCTGTGTCAGAAGCTGAGCCAATATAACTCCCATCTCCTATTACTAAATTACTAATTGTTAATGTTAAACCGGTATTTGAAATTGTATTGAGTTCACTACCTCCACCGGTATATAGAGTATTACTGTCAATAGTAACCAAGCTAGTGTATGTGTCTTGTATAAAAAGTCCTGTTAAATTAGAAGCCATTATGCCTATCTTTTATATTAATGACGTTGTCCTATTCCTGAAACATTAATTGATGGCTTATCAAAGAGATTATTTTCTTTTTGTTCTTTTATTTGAACATACACTTTTTTATCAGCCTTAACTAGGAATCTATCTTCCCATGGAATAAAACGTGTATCTTCAGCAATTACCTCAAGTTTAATTTTACCTCTAGTGCCTTCTGGCAAAATAGATAATTTCTTAATTGGAATACTACATTGTCCGTTACTACTTATATTACCTTTAAACACTAAGTTCCATTCCTCGGACTCAATTACTAATCTAGCTTCAGAATTTGCTATTTGAGCTCCTTCTAATTGTATATTACATTCAAATAATTCACTCTTATCATTAAAAAGTTTATATCCATCAAATGCTTCCTGTAATGGTTCAGGTAATGGTGATTCATATTTTATAGCAGATTCTTTAATCTTTTCTACTGGAGTTTCATAGATAAATTCTTCTTCGACTTCCTTTTCTTCTAAGTCTTTCATTGCCTTTTTAGCCTTTTTATATGCTTCTGAACCTTTTTTAGCAGGCTTTTCTCCTCTTGCCTTTTTAGCTCTAATATTATCCCAGATACCCTTCTTCTTTTCCTTTAACGGAGTTACTGTTGATACTTCCTTAGGTTCAGTTTCAGATTCTAGTTCTAATTTCTCAATTTCAGCTAAAGTATCAAGTAATCTCTTATCTGCATCTTCTAGTATTTTACTAGGCCCAGTTTTAGGCTTATTACCTTCATTCATGAAGTCGTTAAAATCTAGTGTGTATTTGCTCATGGATTATATATCTATTTTGATGCCCATAACCTTTGACACGGCGATTTTTACCTGGGTTGCATTTACTTTACCGGAAGATTGTTTCCATTTCTCATCTTCATACTTTATTCCATTAACTTTACATACTAGTTTTACAAGCTTTTTCTTATCCTTTTCACTATAGTCTCTAGTAATTTCATCAAATGATGCTCCTCCTGAACCAGCCGCGGCTCCAGCTCTTAATAACGTTCTTACATCATCCCATATATAAGGATTAGAATCCCATTTAATTTTAGTTATCCAATCGTCGTGCTGTTCCCATCTTATTTTCCTCTGTGATGAATTATCTGGCATAATAGATTATTTATTCGTTAGAATAACCTACAAATATAGCATCGCCTGAATTAATAAGTTTTACGAGATTTATTGGGTATATTGCACCTCTGATAAATGAATGAGGTGGAAACGTAATTTCAGAAGTATTAGAAACTGCTAATGTACATTCTCCCTTATTTGTTTGAAGGCAATGTATTTTAAATATGTCTTGAGTATATTCTTTACCTTCTTTAATAGTAAATAAAGCTTTTGCTGATTTTTCAGAATCTGGAATTATAGTTTCATTCTGAGCCACTTCAAGTTCTGGTTTTACTTCTATTGTAGGATTAAGCTCTAAGCCTCTGAGCTCTTTTAAAATTTCTTCTAGTTTTTCTAAGTATGGCATAATTTCACTAAAGTCTGTTTTTTGTTTATTAAATCTTGAAAATGATTTTTCAAGACTATTTAAATATTTTTTATAAAATTGTTCGTGAAAATGATACAATTTATTTTCATGCTCAAGATACGTTTTCTGTATACTTGAAAGGAATTTTATAGTGGCCGATTCCTCTCTTGTTAAATCATCACCAAGAGCACCTGGACCAGAACTTCTATCGTAGGTTCTTCCTGTTCTTTTATCTTGTGCCATTAAATATTATTTATGTTCTGAGCTCCAAACTCATCATCCTCAGAACTGGTTTCTACTTTCGATATATTTTCTTTTGGTAGCTCACCTAAAAAATCTAAATTATTAGCCTGCTTAATTTTAACTGGCTCTTCAGGTCTAATATAATCAACTAATGATTTAATAAAACCAAGGGCTACTATTGGAAGAATTGCACCACTTACAATTGAAAGTATTCTTTTCTGTACAATAGGCTCTGCATCTACTAGTCCAAATAATTCAATCCATCCTTGATATTCTACTAAATTAGTAAATGCATAATATGTATTACCCATAGCCTGCATTAATGTTAATATAATAAATAAAGACCATACCATAACTCTACTCGTCTTCTCAAGTATAATTATAGCAGCAAGAGAAGCAGCTGCTCCTATTTCAAATGCAATTGCAAGTGAGATTGCTAACCAGTCTGGATTTGAAAGCTTAAAAAAGTCTATTACGTGAATAGTCGAAATAATAGACACCATAAAATATAGCGTTACGAATGTGGCAATTATAAAACCGTGTACCCATTTATTTTTTACTGTCCCTTTCATTATTCTACAAATTTATCTTTTTCTTCCAGCGCATTTATTGAAATTCTTTCCTTATCAGAAATTTCTTCAATTCTTAATGTTTTCCAAGCCGGTACTGTTTTAATAAGCTCAATCATTTCTTCTTGATTTATTACAATATTCTGAAGGCTATCAACCTCAACTGTTAATTCTTTTACTTTTTTAGTTACTGTGTTTGTTTTACTGCAACTTCCACACTGTCCTAATAGTAATACAATCATCATTACTAAAGAAATGTATATGTAATTCTGTTTTATTGTGTCCATAATTATTTATTTTTTGCTGTTCTACTTTCTTTTTTACCTGGTTTTATTAAATGTGCCGTTCTAGTACTTGCCCAATCATCATCAGAACATGCACACAGGTTTAATGTTTCTCCACATCTCTGGCATTCATTTGAAATATTACTAATATCTTTCTCAACCTTATCTTTAAGCTTTTTATTCATTTGTTTATCGTCTGAAATGTTTTCATCATCTCCTTCATTGATAAAATCAGTAAATTTCTTAAGTTTCATATTAAAAAGTTATTTTGTTTATATATCTTACTTTGGATATTTTTCATAAAATTGATTCAATCTTATTCTAAACTTTTTATAATATTCTATAATATCTTCCCATTCCATAACGAATTTTTGCGGCATAGGCTGTATTTCATTACTTATCCATATTTCACCTCCACTTGGCCTTTCTCCTAAATTATCCCATGCTGCAATTGAATATGCTGCAACTTGTATTTTATAGTCTTCAATCCAATCTTCTCTTTTAGGCTTTGCAGAACTTTTAAAATCTATTATTTTTAAACTTCCGTCTTTTAATCTAGATATATTATCAACAGTTCCTGCATAGCCACCTCCTTTTAATGTCCATAAGAATTTTTCACTTGCTACAACATTATCAATCTTCCCGCAGAATTCACTATTATTATTCATGAAATTCATAAATAAATTATAGCCTATTAGTTTTGGATTTTCAGCCCTGTCTTTCTTTTCATTTACTTCAAGTATTTCTTCATCAACCTTTGCACCCTTCATAGTTTCAGCAATGCGTTCATCATAAGGCATATCAGATGGGGTTTCTAAATATAATTCTATTAACTTATGCATTACAGTTCCTCTACCTGCAGAAAGTTTAGATATTCTATTAGCTTCTTTTTCACCTACTCTTTTTCTCCACTCAAATAAAAATTTATTGTCTCGAGTCCCGCTTAATATAGAAGTTACACTAGGTAGTTTTTGCTCTACTCCATTTATTTGGTAATGACGTTTACCATTTACTATTACTCTTTTAATTTCTGACATTTAATATATTTTTATTTTTTATATGGTTAAATAACTCATCTGACCATTTTATTTGCCCTGCTTTAGATGGGTGTTCATCCCAATCTTTACTATTTTTATCTCCGTTTATACATAAATCATTTTTTCTGCACCACTGATGATGACTATTACTTATATTGAAGAAATTATTTTTATCAATCTCAGTAGATAGTTGATTTACATCATCATTATCGTCAGAAATAACATCATTAGTTAAAGAGTTATACATCAGATATGGTATTTTGTTTATTTTAAAGAAGTCTTGTAGACATAAAATATGATTTATATGTCTCATTGCAAGGTGTGATTTTACATCTATTCCGCCTCTTTTTTGATATACACTAAGTTCTTCGTCAAATTTAACTGACATCCATGCTGGCTTTTTATTACATAAATAATCTATTCTTAATGATGCACTCCAGCCAATTAATGCAAATGTATCTTTCATTTTGTCTTTATTGCTAGAGAAAAATGTTTTTGTAGTTGCTATGATTCTATCATTACCCCTACCTCCTTTTGCATAATTAATATGTTCTAATCCTAATTTAGATGCTAGTTCACTACCTGCATTTAAAGATAATCCCTTAGCAGTTCTGTTTTGTAAAAATGAACAGCCGTTTGCAAATAAATACTTCATATCAATACTTTTATATTATAGTGTTTTTCAAACTCTTTCGCATCTTTTATATCGTTAACAATAGGTTGTCCCTTTATATTTAAACTTGTATTTAATAACATAGGACATCCAGTTTCTTTATGCCATTTAGTTAATAATTCATAAAGGCCTTTATTATTATACTTTGATACCGTCTGTACTCTGCTTGTATTATCAACATGGCATATTGCAGGATATTTAGTTGGATATTTACATTTTGCAGTATACTGCATATAAGGTGTTTTTGAAACAGGCATTTCAAATATATCTTCAGCAAACTCTTCTAGAATTACAGGGGCAAATGGACGAAACTTTTGTCTTCTTTTTATTTCATTTACTTTATCTTTTATTTCATTACCTCGAGGGTCTGCAAGTAAACTTCTATTACCTAAGGCCCTTGGGCCAAACTCTGCCTTACCATTTGCAATACCTATTATTTCACCCTTTAATAATAACTCTAAAGCCTTCTTAACAGGATATTTCTTCTTGATATTTGTTCCTAGATATGCAGTATTCCATTTTAAATAATTTTTACCTATAGCTGCAGCAGCCCCAAGAGAAGAACCAGCATCTCCAGGATTTGGCATAATCCATATATTATCATAGTACTTTGGAAGTATTTTACCGTTTGCTACACAGTTTAATGCACAGCCTCCCATATAAACTAAATTATCTATATTAGGCAATAAACTCTTAGTCTTTTTAATTATTCCATCTAATATAAATTCAGTTAATGTTTGAGTACTTGCTGCTACATCAAATTGTTTTTTATTTTTTGAGTATTTACCAATACCTTTGTGTAGATTATATTTTATATTTAAATGGCCATCATTAAAAAAATCTGATTTTAATTTCTTCCAGTTTTTATCGTTTCCCCATGCAGACATTCCCATTAAAATATATTCTTCTTCACATGGTTTTAATCCTATGCTTTGTGTCATTGCAGAATAAAATAAACCAAGTGAATGTGGATATTTAATACTGAATATCTTTTTAAGATTTTTATCTTTACCGTGCCATATTGTTAATACATCCCATTCTCCAATTGCATCAATTACTAATACTGCAGCTTCTTTATATGGGGATGTATAATATCCGGCGGCGGCATGGCTTAGGTGATGACTCACGTATTTGATTTTAGATGTATCAAACCATTTCTTTAGATATTTACCTGGAGTATTATTTAAATTAAATGCTTCACTATATTGCCCAGCATATAATTGTCTAGTCTTTTTTAAGAAAGGCCTTTCGTAATACGCTATTATATCAGGTTCTCCATAACTAAGAGCTTCATTAATGATATCGTCATTTAAGTACATATCATTTTTAATTTTACTATAACGTTCAGAATGTGCGGCAAAGAGTATTTTACTATCTTCAATGACTGAAATTGCCGCGTCGTGATTTAAGCAATTTATACCTAGTATCCTCATAGAAATTATTTATAAATGAATGGGTCCCTGTCATTTAAAAATTCTTTTATATCTTTATTTTTCTTTTTAGTAAAGATATTTTTTATTTTAGATATTATATTTTTAATAAATTTAATCATCTATTATAGATTTGAAATAAATTCCCAAACTGGAGTCCAAGGTATTAATGCAATAAGAATTTTTGCAATGAAATAAAATGCAGTGTATAATATTAGGTGCCATATAATTTTCCAAAAACTTATCTCTGTAAATTCAGGATACATTGCAACTAAGAATGCTGCAGTTCCTTTCTCTGGTATTCTAGACATTTCTGGGAAAATAACATCTGCAACTCCAACTTTACCTAGAATTTCATTCATCGGTTGTAATTGAGAAATTACCCATCCTTCTTGAACTTGCTGTTGGTTATTTGCAATTTCTTCAGGCATGTTAATAACTGTGTAAATTCTACCCAGCCAATCAACTCTCATATTGTTTTTATTTAAATACTCTTGTTGAGCTTTTGTGATTCGAGCAAAGCGAACCCATAATACAATTTCTTTGATTAGTCTAATCCAATATATCTTATCAAGCATAAGTCTACGATTTAGTATATTATATAATCTAACCAGCATAAAGTTTCAGAATTTAAAGTGTGGTTTTTACTATCTTAAGTTTTTCTTCATCCACTTAGCTACATACTTTTCTAATTCCTTGTATGCAGGGCTTACGTCTTCATAATTAGTAGCAGGACCTTGTCTCCAATTCATCCATGCATCCTTGAGCCCATTAAGTGGTTCATCAATTTGCATTAATTCAATATATTCTTCGTTTAATGTAGATTCAAAAGCTGAACCAACTTCTCTTCCACTAAGAACATCTTTACATACTTTATTAAATTGCTTTAATTTTGCAGTAGCATCTCCCTTATAACCGTCTTGGCGTAATTCAATTGCCATGTTTAGGTAACTTGCAACATCATCAGCTTGCTCATCATCTAATTCATCAAACTTATCAGATAAATCTAGTAATGCTTCTTCAGACATAGTATTAAAACCAACCTTTGAACCTAGCTTTAATAAAGGTTTTAATCCTCTTGCTAATGCTTCATTTACTCTAGCTTCATCAATAGCTAATTCTACTTCTTTATCAAGACCAGTAATCATCGTTTCAAGTTCAGCTTCCATTTTCTTTTTCTTGGTTTGCATATCCATTGCAAGTTTTCTATGTTTTGCAATTGCTTTTTCATCACCTTTATCTTTAGCTGCTTTGAATTTTTCTATATTTAGCAACATTGCTACAGATAATTTTGATATCTCACTAAATGCTTTAGTTACTTCCGATTTGGATGCCATTTCGTTTAAATTAGCTTCAACAACTGAGTCTGGAATTTTATCTGCAACTATGTCATTAATAAACGAATCCTGCCATGCTACTAATTCTTCCTGTGATAATTTTGGAAACGCTTTAAGAATATCTTCGTCAGCTTCTCCGTCATCAATCATTTTCATTAAATCTTTAACTGCACCTTCATCTAGTTTTATAGTGTAGCTTTCCATTGCAGCTTTTGCAAGCTTATTCATATCGTTAGAGTTAAGACCATAGCTTTGTAAAACATCTTCATTACCGTATTCGATAAAAAACTCTTTCATGTCCTTCCAGCTCTCTTGATTTATTATTTCATAATATCTCTCCATAGCTTCAGGGTCTTCAGGAAGCCATTTATCCATTTTATTCAATGCAACATCAATCTTGCTTTCACCTATATAAAGTTTTAGCCCTGAGTCATCTAACCACTCCGCTAAATCTTCAAGGTCTTTTCTTTTTCCAGTTAATTTAACTTCTGCACCGCCCTTTCTATCTTTAGTAGACTTTTTTTCAACGTCTTCTATTTTAATATTCCTTTTATTTAAATAATTAATAGTGCGCTTATCCTCTGTATCTATTTCATCAGGATTATTAAGATATAATGTCGATTCATTAATTTTTAATTCTTCATTAATGAATGCTTCAAACTTTTTAAATTGCATATTATTTGTGTTTATTTTATATTGAATTATATATCGGCAAAGATATATGCGTATGGGTCTGCAGTCTTATTATTTCTTATTACTTCATAATGTAAATGCTGACCTGTTACTGCACCTGTGCTACCACATTTTCCAATTGGCTGACCATCTATTATTGAATCTCCTCTTTTAACAAATGTCCTAGATAGATGTGCATACTTACTTTTATATCCGCTAACATGGTCAATTATTATACATCTGCCGTATCCTGAATTCCATCCAGACATTTTTACAATTCCACTTCCTGTTGCATATACTGTATCCCAGTAAGTTCCCTTTAAATCTATGCCACTATGCCTTTGCCAGTTTCTAGAAAAAGGATTTTTTCTCCATCCATAATTACTAGAAATTGCAACTGTATCTAATGGAGAGCCTAATGGAAGTGAATCTAGAATATTGTCATATTCTCTTATTTTATTGTCAAATGAATCATTTATTGAATCCATTTTAATATTTAAATTCTGTAATACTTCAATAGCGTTTTCAGTTCCTTTTAATTTTTTATGAATAGATTTAAATTGTATAAAAAGCATAATCGTATTGATAGTAAAAAATATTACTATAATAGACATACATGCGATAAGTATTTTATCTCTTGTTTTCACTAGTTATCTATTCTTGTTAGCAGGACGTTTTTATATTTATACTGTTTACTACCAACGCTTTCAAGAAAATCTATTTTGTTCTTCTTTCTTTTATTCATTGCGTCTCTTACTGTATACAGCCCATCTTTATGTCCTGCATTCATTACAATAACCTTATCACCATATTTGAAAGGGCCTCCATTAAACCATAAAAGGTCTTGACTAACTGCAATCCAATTTAATTTAGTACAATCATAAACATCTGGTATTTTACTTTGGTCTCCTGTTATGTCTGGAGTATCATCACATTGACCAACTACAGGGTGATACATAGTTGCAGTAACTGGTATTTTTATAGAACTTGATAATTCAGTAATTACATTTTGTAATGAATCATTAAGATAAGTTACTGAATCTATTTTACACTCATGTTCTATTAATTTATTTTCAAAGATTGTTTTTGCTTCTGTGTTATTAAATAACGTTCCGGTATAAACAAGCGTAAAGAATACGAAAGAAAATAATAAAACTATTCCTGAGCTTGTATTTAATATATTTTTCATAAATTATTTTTAGTTAAACAATTGACGGTGATTTCTCATCGATAGATTTAGCAACAAGGTATTTACCTCTTCTAATTCTATTCTTAACCGTCTGTAATGGAAGATTATACTTCTCAGATATATCATGATACTTCATTTTATTTAAAAGTCTATCAACTAATATATCTTTGTATATCTCTTTAAGATTATGAATCTCTTCTAGAGCTGTTTCATATCTAGATTGAATATTATTATATTCATCCCAATGGTCATTTTCTGACATTGGGTTTACTTCTTCTTCTAATAAAAAGCTTCCTACCTGAGCAGCTGTACTATTACCTTCAGTTGCTTCAACTCCTTTTTCTTGAAGTCTAGTTAATGAAACTTTTTTATTTCTTGCTTTAATATAAATTAAGCATTCATTAAACGCTATTTTATAAGTCCACGTGGTAATTTGCCATTCTGGATTATATTGGTCTATTTTAGTATAGACTTTTGACATTGTTATTGCAACTATATCTTCAGTTACATCTTTGTCTTTTACTATTTTTCTTACATATCCAAATAATGCAGGTCGCATTTTATGATAAAGTTTTGTGTAAGATTGCTCGCTTCTTGTTTCAATGAACTCAGCTGCTAATGATGCATAGGTTTCTGCCATGTTTTGTTATTTTGATTATTAATAGTACTAATATAAGAAATAATTCTCAGAACCCAAAGTATTTTACTGCTTTTCTTTGAATTTCTTTAACATTTCTATAGTATCGCCGATTGGCTGAGGTGTAAAATTCCAATTATCAGTGCATGCGTTTATTCTTCTCATTTTTTTTAAATCAGTTTTCATTTTATTAAGGGTTTGACCGTGAAAATGAAATACTTTTTTATTTTTGCCAGGCCATTTTTCTAATGGCCAATGTGAAAATACACAATTATATTTATCATCAGTTTTTATAGAATCTGGTAAAATATACAATTTATCTAGAAAATGTTTTGCTACACTAATAGCCGCTTCATCATATTCTCCTTTAATCAAAAATATCTTTCCATTCAATAGCTTTAATATATCTTCTGCTATTACGGGATTCCATGCGAAATTACCTAAGTGATATACTACATCATTAGGCTTTACTACTTTATTCCAATTATTTAATAGAGTTTGGTCATGTTCTTCGATTGAAGAAAATGGTCTTTTTGCTATATTTAGTATGGATGGTCTACCGAAAAAGGTATCAGATGTTACAAAAAATTCTCCTGACATTAAAATTTTATTTATGAGATTTTATTATAATCTAAACCGTATTTAGATTTTTTAATCTCGTTTTTATATTCTCCATTAATCTTATGATAAGGCTTAATAAACTTATCATTGATATAGTTCTTATATTCTTCAGGTAGCTTTTGTTTATAGAAATCTTCATATACTGCCTCATATACTGTAGCTAGTTTTGCTGAGCCTAATCCTGATGCTGAATTAATTTCTAATAGATGTGCCTTGTCATTTTTATCAAGTACAAAGTCTATAGAATATAGCCCAAGTGGGGCATTTTCTTTTACACTTTTAACCATCTCTTTTAATTGATTAAAATGTGGGAATTTATCGAAGTCTTGTTCAATGTAAACAAATCTAACTTTTTCATTAGCTTTTTTAGTTCTTATATCTTTGTTTTCTTCCTCTATAGTTACTCTTTCATTTAATATAATACATTTATCTTTACAATATAGCGCTCTATATTCTCTATCAAAATCTATAAATTCACTATATAAATCAAACTTTTCTTTTGATTTTTCTAATTCTTTTATTGTATCAAATTTTTCTATTCCAATTCCTGAATGACCTTCAGCAGGCTTTGCAATAACTGGAAATTTTAATGATTTAGCTTCTTTTAATGAAAATACTGTTTTAGGTATAAAATCATAACCTTCAAATGCTTTATGAAATTTTACTTTATCTCCTGTGATTAGCATAGGGGGAGGTGTATTATACATATTACCTTCCTTTAATTTTTTAGTATCTAAGAATTCTAATGCACTTGGCATATTTCCACCATAATAAATAATAGGCATATCTGGATTTATTTCCTTCTCCATTACTCCTTTATCTTCAGTACCGATACAATCGTATAATTCAGTCCAGGCTTCTTTATTTAAGTCCCTTACAATTTTACGCGGGTCTCCACTAAGATTTTCTGTATCTTCTGTTTTTCTTAGAAAATAAACCTTTTTATTGTAATCCTCTGGATTAAATTTATTATCTTGTTCTAGTAAAAAATTTTCAAATGATAGTAACTGCATGTACTATATATCAGCGCAACTTTTCTGAAATCCAGCCATATAGAGGGTCTTCTGAATAGTCTCCAATCTTATCAGCTTCTACTTCCATCATCAGTTTTTGTAAATCTTCAGTTGGGTCACCATGTTCATTTATAAAATTCCAGCTCATATCTGGGAATGACTTTTCTATAAAATCATTATTTATCATTTCATCAACTAACGAAAAGTGTCTATCATAAATATGATAGCTATTTGCAGTATGCGTATATGTTCCTAATTCCAAGTCTGGATAATAAGGCTTTAATAATTTTAACATTTGCTGCTGTAATAAACAGAAAAACGCAACATCAGTTGGAGTTCCAAGTATAGCATCATTACTTCTCATAGATACTGAGAAATTAAGCTTATTATCTCTTATATTAAATATAGCATTAAGTGTACAAATTACATCTTTATTTCCAATCCATTGATAATGGGGTTTATTAAACAACATAATAGCTTGTCTACTATCTTTATCTTGTTTTAATGTTTGAAATGCCCACTGCCACTGTGATAGGCCAAATTCATTTTTTTCATTGAATAATAAATTACCATAAGCGCTATTTACAGTCTCGTCTTTATTAGATATTATTCTCCAAAAGGAGGCATATTTCTCTATAAATTCAACATCATTTCTACCCATAAAATACCATATTAATTCTGCAGCAATATATTTATATTGACTACTTCTTCTCAGGTTATTGTATAAACATAGAGTTGGGTCTTCAATTACCAGTGTGCAGGGTTGAAATTCTTTTATTGCCATTCCCCTAGGGCTAGCAGTATATTGTGGGTTTCTCATTAAATCATGTAATGAGTTTGCATATACCTCTGCAAATGAGTTTCCTTTAAATACTTTCATATTGTTAATAATTTAATTAGTTTTTCTCTATTGTCAAATAAATATTTTGCCATTATAGTTCTCCAATTGGCCATTGCTTTTACGTCTTCTTTTTTTAGTCCTTTAATATAATATGGGAATGTGTTTGAAATTAAGTAAAAAAGATAATCATAAAGTACAGAATCCCATTTAATATCTAACTTACTGTGCTTCTTATATTCTATTAAAAATGCTAGAATTACTTGAGCTCTTTCTTTTTCATTTTTACCAAAGAATAAATCTACTGAGTTATTACGCTTAACTATAGAATCTGTTAAAAATGCCATGATTTCTAAACTTACATATTCAGTAGCAGTAAAGTCAAAATCAATTAAATACAAATCTTTCCCGTCTGAAAGTATGTTATGTTTCTTGAAATCTCTATGTGTTGCAATTTTAGGTTGATTTTCGTTTATTCCTAATTTAATACCTTCAGATTTTAGCGTATTAAACATAGATTCCCTATACATTCTATGTGTTATTTTTAATTCATGTAAGCCATCTCCAATTTCACCCATATCTAGTTTTAACCAGCCATCCATATTATTATATAGGTTTTTCTTCTCTGGTATTTTTAATGATTTAACTTTATTAGAAGTTGCAGCCCAGTTATGAATTTTAGCCATACTTTCACCTACTATTTGAGCTTTAGATATATCAAAATTCCACGGTTCTTCTTTAATAAATTTAAAAGTAGCTTCTCGTTTATCATTGTCTTTAGATATAATCTTATTTACCTTTAACGGTATATCTAAATCTAACATAGCTTCTTGAAACAATAAAGAGTGTGGGTTATATGTACCCTCGTCCCATGATTTAACAAAATACATAGATTCATCTTCTGTTATGAATTTAAAATTACTAGTCTGACCTCCCTGTTTCATATAACTTCCATTAATAATCCTACTATTGTCCAAAATATTATAACTACAATCCATCCAGTTATCTTTGGGTATTCGTGGTGAAATTTCATATTTTATTGTAAATTTTATATGCCCAGCTGTGGAAGAACTCAGTAGTAAATAAATTAATATCAGGAGCTTTACAATCAGAAATTGTTGATATCTTACCCTCATCTACATTTTCTTCAGGATGCGCTTTCATGTATTGGTCTACATAATAATATAATGCTCCCATTTCTCTTACGTATTCAGCATGATTTAAATCAAATGGCTTATCTGTCATAGGAATAACCTTTGACATTTCTTGTGACCATAATGGTTTACCTTCTTCATCACAATAATAATGTAAGCTTCCTGTCTTGTATAAAAAATCACCCATTTCTAATTCTGGATAATATTCTCTTAGCCAACCTAGCATTATTTCTTGTATAAGTGTAAAAAAGAATACATCACTAGTGAATCCCATGCTTATTGCAGTTCCTCTAGTCTCAGATGATAAGTGTAATTTATTATCTCTGATTAAAAAGTGCGCATAAATTAAACATGGATTATGTACTACTGGCCTCCTAGTTCCTAAATCTAGTATTGCCTTCCTTGTATTTTTGTCTTCTTTAAAATAATCTAGTATCTTTAGTAGTGACCATCTTGAAAATGCCTGTCGCATTTCATTGCCAAAAAACATTATATTCTCTGAATTACCCATAGTCTTTTCAAGCATTTCTTTACTATGATAAACTCTAGGTGGATTCTCATTTAATATATCGAATGATTCTTGTAAAATAAAATCATGCCTAAATCTTTCAATAGGAATAATTCTATTTCTAGGATTTTTAATAAGGACTGCAGCGTTTAATATCTCCTTTGTTGGTTCATTGCGCGCTTCTATATAATGACCCTTATCATCTATCAATTTGCATAATTTTGTATATGCTTCCTTTGCAGAATTTGCTTCTACGTACTTCATTCCAAAATCCATTATACTGTTTTTCTTTTAAGTGGTAGTGTCATACATGCTGGGCCACCTGCCATCTTGCATATCTCATACATTGGAGTTGTATGACAAATTATATTATTATCTTCAAACAATGCCATTGTTTCAGGGTTTCCTTCTGGCATTATTATTTCATTAGGACCTACTGTTACTACATTCATTGCATATCCGTATATTACTTCAGGAGTTTCCTCTAATTCAATTACATTTTTAAATCCTAATGATGAAGGATTTATACTTGCACGAGAAATAAGAGTATCTTTACTTACAATATGCTTTGCTCCTAATAAATGTTGAGGTATACCTTCTTCAGCAGCAGGAACTATTCTAAATTTAATTCCCTTTCTAGAATACATTTGCTTAAGATGGTCAAAGCTTTTTAAGCTTGTTCTATTACCTACGCTTAATGTAACTTCATTATGTTTTGTCCAAAACATATCAGCTCCTTCAAATTCGGAATCAGTATCTATTAAATTACCCGCATAGTTATGATATTCTAAAAACTTCTTGAAATTATTCTTTTCTGGTTTTCTAACATCATATTTAGGATTACCTAGAATAATTGCATCGGACATAATACCTGCAATGTCTCTCATGTATATAGAATTAGGACATGATATAATATCTTCTTCTGGCATTTCACTATCAGTATATACGTCAATATCTAATTTCCATAATAATTCTACATATTGTTGAAATTCTTTTAATACTTTTTTATAATCTGGTGCTTTAACATACATTGACTCTTTTGCTGACATCATTTTTAATTCCTTTTCTCTAGGAAAATGAAGTGCAACTGATTTAAGTCTACCATATTCTGAATTATATCCTATATCCATGTGTCAGGGCTCATTGAGTAATTTAAGTTAGTCATTAAGGTTTCTACATCATCTGAAATTAAATCCATAATTTCATCTTTTCTTTTATGCCATCTAAAATTAGCTGGCTTTTCAGTTGTCATAACCATAGGAAGTTGAGTAAACTCTATTGGATTTATTCCTAAGTAATCTGTTATTTCTTTTGTAATATATTGCGGAGACAGTAAAAAGTTTTCAAATTTTATTTGCATTTTATCAACTCCACTTTCCATGATATGATTATGGGCTTGCATCCATTGATTTAAACATACTTCTGCAAGTGATTTATCTGTTGTTTCTCTCCAGTTTGGAGGTAGGTCAAACTTCCACCACTTAGTTCCAAATCTTTTTCTATCAGTATATCCTTTTATTTTTAATTCAGTATCAACTATATCCATGTTATGTGCAAAAAATCCAGTATCACTTAACCAACCATCCATTAAACCATTTACTGTTTGTGCAAATCCTCTAGTTAAATGAATATATTTAATTTTTGCATTAGGAAATAATTGCTCGAATATACCTATTCTGTAACAGTCTTGAGGTGTTTTAAATACAAACACTTTATTTTCATAATCGTCTTCTGTTAACGCTCTTTTTTGACCAGGAACTACAAAAGGAGGCTCTTCAATCTTTAAATCTTCAACAAAATCAAACTTGCCATCATTAAAGAAATCGTAATAACCGGATTTTCTACCTAATAAAGCTTTTAAAAATGCATTAGTACCTTCCTCATAATTACTTGTAGAATAACAATTTTTAACTAATGTAGGAATTAATTTATAAGTTTCATTACCTATTTGCGGGAATTGTAAAAGAATACGTTGCTGCCAGTCTTTTGTAATTTTATCAATATCTATATCGTCAGTATTAACACCTAAATCCTGGTGCATTAAATCTAATACAGCTTGTTTATTTTTTATAGTTTTAAATGCATCACTATCACTATTGAATGGAAACGCATTTTCAGTTATGATGTAATATGGTTCTTCTTCACCTGATAAATAAGCTACATCATTTGACATAGACAATACTGTCTTCATTAAGCTTGAACCAGTTCTTGAAGCAGTTAATACTACTGTAACATTTTTAATCTTTTCATTCCAGTTGCCTGAATCTTTTGCATCTATCTTTTCTGCTACTTTATTGTATACGTTTTTAACTGATTCTTTGTAATTCATTTTCTATAAATGTTTCTATGTTATTAATACCTTGGTCGCTTAAGAAGAAACCGTCATTTTTATGAAGAATTGAATGATGATGCCTAAAGCTTTTTATCATTGAACGATATCTGTGTGCATGATTCTGTGCATCATCACCTTCTTTAGTATCAAATCCTTCTCTTGTTTTTTGAATATCTTTATATCCATCTGGGAAATCTAAAAATACTGCGCATTTATGAGCATGTGATTTCATAACTCTAAGTATTTCACTTGCGTATTGTCTATCTTCAGTGTAAACACAATCAGTAAGACCTCTATCCCAAAGAATTACTTTTTTATATTCATTTAGCTGGTCAAGACGTTCAATTATATTTCGCATTTGAAAGTTATAATCCTGCCAGTCTTTACCCATTCCGATGTTTACGGCACCGGCGCCTTTAAATTTAATCCACTGAGGATTTCTAGTACAGAGAGAATCAACGAGTGTTGTTTTCCCTGTACCAGAAAGACCATCAATATAGACTATCATTATTCTGCGGAGTTATCAACTTCTTCTGTAACTACTTCAGCAGAACCTTTATCAACTGAAGCTCCTTGAGCATCTGCAGATTGTCTTACATTAACTTCTGCATCAATAATACTTAACTTAGTATGAATATCTCTAAGTTCTTCATTGTTTTTACCAAGTACTTGCATTGCATCAGTAACTGGTTGACCAATTTCAGTGATTAATGTAAGGTGCTTTCTAGCTTCAAAATAACCAGTACCTTCACCCTTTAAAAAAGTTTGATAAAGTGTATTTAAATCATTTTGACCCATTTCACCCATACCATCATCATCTAAACCATTTTCCTTAATGTCTTTTAATGATAAATAACAAGATATTAACATAGGAACATCTTGATGCTTCCATTTTGCATTCTTCTCAAGATACTTCATGATATTAACTACCAGTTTATCTTTACCGAATTTTACAGGATACTTCATTGCTGCTAGTTTATTTCCTAATTCACCGGCTTGATTAGATAAATCATCTTGCATTTCAACTAATTCTTTTGCAGATAACTCTGCTAATGAATCTTTAAATTCTTTCATAATATCCATTTCTTGCTCGGACATAAGTTCTTGTGCCGCTTGTTCTTTTGTCATTTCTGTAAATTTTTCTTTTGCCATTTTAATTAATTTGTTTAGTAGTTTTATATGTTATTTTAAATTTGTTTATTTTTTAGAGCAGAAAAATATCTGAATACAATTTCTAGTATATTTTTCATTCATTTCATCTACTCCGTGCCAGCTCTTTTTATTAGATACCGCAAATGCAGTCATTGAATTTGGCTTAAATGAACATTTTCTAATTAATTCAAATTTTATATTAGAAAAGTCAGTTGCATCATTACCTTTACCACTAGTTCCAATATATTCACCTGAAGTAGATTCTTTATATATGTTTGTTCCTAAGTGTTTATATAAATCAGTTTCAGGTAAATAAATTAAACAAGAAACATATTTCATCATACCATCAGGATGTGGCAGTATTTTATATCCCAGAGAATCTCTAATGATTTGAATTTCAGTTCTGCACTCTATATTATTAAAAGATTTTCCGTGCCTTTCTTCGATATCTCCTTTTAGTTTACAAAATATCAATTGCTTAAAGTCATCTGAATTTATTATATTAAATAACTTTCCCCATACTGGATTTATATTTTTTGATAGTTCAATTGATTTATCCTTTGTTAAAAGGAACATATCTCTAGATGAATAATTATCATCTAATATAGCTTCAGGATGCATCAGAGGATTATAGTGGCTAATATCAGGTAAGTTTTCAATTAAACTTTTATAAAACTCTTTACTAAAAACATTGCCGTCTACGTAAAAGTGTTGAAATGGTTCATTATAAACTTTAGAATCTAATATAAATTCATTGTTCAACATTAAAAATCTGAATTAGTTATTTTAATGTCATAATCTTTAAATCCTGAAAAGTCTTTAGCATCAGCCTCCATTCTTCGCTCTATATTATCACCTGGCATTTCTCTTTTAGATAATCGCTCAAGGCGTATACTATCTTCTACATCAATGTATATAATAAAGCTAGATTTCCTGTCTTCAGGGCTGACTAAACTGATTCCATGTGGTGTCATTATGAATATGTCACATGATTCTTTAAATTGTTTTTTAGTAGTACCATATTTCCATTCATTAAATTCTACGTATTCATATAATTGGCCAGCAGATTGCATAACTTCAAATTGACTTTCAGTTATAAAGTAATAATCCTTTCCATCTATTTCACCAGGTCTTGGTGGTCGTGTAGTATATGATTGAGCAAACTTATATCCTCTTCCTTCGAGAACCTTTCTTAGATGGTCTTTTCCTGAAGCTGCTTTTCCTACGAGTATAATTCTTTTATGTGTCATAATATTTAAGTTTATAGACCGAAGGTGCCTAAGCACCTTCAGTCTTGGGGCCAAATTTCTGGTTTAGCAGTCCACCACTTAGTTTTATAAAACTAAGAAAATAAAGTGGAGATGCCGGGATTCGAACCCGGGTCCAAAAAACTTTTCAAAATACTTTCATTTACATGTTTAGTTTATTTGATGAGATACAATACCTTTCTTCTCAAATAAACAAAGAATTAAGTATCGGTTAAATAACAATGTTACGGCAACTGATGGGTACTTTAACAAATACACAATATCAATTGTATCGCCTTGTTTCTTGTATGAACCTCTTAACTCGGTCGAAATCAAGGATTAAAAATTCCGAGGGTAGAGGGTTGTATCCTAACTTAGTTAGGCTGCAACTGCGACACTCTCGCCTGCAACTACGTCACAATTGATAATGTCCCAAAGGTTTAAAGTTTCGCCATTTAAAAACGAATGAATCAGATATTAGCGTGGTTAATTCAGCCACGACATGCAAGCATTTCAAAGAACGTTCCTGTCAAATTCCAAGTCATCCCCATATTTGATAGTCAGGTTATTATATATCAATATAACAAAAAAGTCTCAGAACCCAAAGTGTTTTCTGAATTAAACTTTTTCGTATTCAAAATTTCCCTTTAAGATTTCATGAACTGCCTTGCCTTGACTTTCATGTGTAGTAAACATTTTATATGACATTCCATCTACATCGTGATAAATGTATTTAGAACCTCCCTTGAATTCTACAATAAGGTCTTTTTCTAGAAAATCTTTTTCAGATGAAAAATAGTACGTGCAACCAAAAACGGTTGACGAATCAAATTTACAATATTCATATATCTTTGCCATGTGTATTATATAGCAAAATATAAAAAAGTTTATGGAATGTTACCACCAGCATCAACTTTAATCTTACCTCTAAGTGTAGTATTAATAGCTTTAAGTAGACTTGCAAGGTTTCTAACTTCTGCTGCAGTTTTATCTTTAACTGGTGGTTTGAATTTATTACCACCACCTCCAGGTAATCCAGGTATTCCAGGTAAACCACCACCACCACCTTCACCAGGACCACCACCAGGAGCTCCACCCATTTGTTCAGAAAGTGCCATGATATATTCTGCAAGTCTAGTAAGGGCTTCTTCCATACTACTTCCAAATCTATCAATAATTCTTTCCACGCTTCTAGTGCTTGCAAGAATAGCAAATGAATCAAACATTTGTCTAGTTTCAGTTAACAGTTCTGGGTCTAGGTCATTAATAGCACCGGTCCATTTAACCTGAGCGTCTGCAAGTCTTTCCATTGCATCAGCAGCCTTCTCCATGTTTTTCCAGTCTTCAGCAAAGTCTTTTATTATATTTACAGTAACTCTAAATCTTCTTCTTTCTTTCCATCCCCATTTTACATCAAATGCTTTACTTAATCCTTCCATCATTAGTTTTACCGCTAGTCCTACATTTCTTCCAACTTGTGGTTTTAGATATTTACCGTAGTCTTTAAATGTATCTGAAGTTATTCTAAGCGCATTATTAATTTTAGGAAGATATGTATCAGTAAATTTAGTTATCATATATCCCTTAATTGTCATAATAGTCATAGTTGCTAATGTAAAGTAATTAGTTAATATACTAATAGACTCTCCAAATTGAGTAGCAGTTTTAGGTGTAACATATTTTTCTACTGCTTTAAATACAACTGCAGATTCAGTAAGTACTTTAAGAATTTTTGGCCATATTACATCCATGAAATAATATAAAGGTATTTGAAATAAGAATGCATGTATTCCTGCTCTTACCATTAATTTAGTTGCTTGTAAGGCTCCTGCTGCCATTGCACCAGTAATTACAACATCTTGCATATTAACTCTTTTTGCCATACCTCCAATTGCTTCTCCTATTGGAGTAATAATAAGTTTGAAATTTTCACCAAAGTCAGTATGTTGTCTTAGTACTTCTCCATATCTTTCTATTGCATTTGATAATCTTCTAAGTGGCATTACTAATATAGTCCATGACCATGCGAAGAATGCAACAGGAGCATAGTCTCCTTCATTCATTTCATTAAACCATTTCATTATAGCACTACTTAATCCTCCTTTATTTACAAGGATTTTAGAAATATTTTTACCAAAGTCGGTATTACTTCTCATTGCTTCACCATATCTTTCAACTGCATTTGATAAAAATCTAAGTGGCTGTACTATAAATTCTAATGACATCTTTAAAAACATCATAGGACCTAAATCACCTTCACCTGTTTTTTTATACCATGTACTAACGGCATTTGCTAATCCACTTAATACTCTTTTTACATGGTCTCCGAATTTCTGATTACTTTTATATGTTTCACTATGTTTCTTCATAGCGTTTCCAAGTTTCTCAAGAGGTGGTATAAATTTATTTACTGCATTTACACTTTCAATCATTTTATCGATTTTACCTTTCATCTTATCATGAACTGCAGTAATCGCATCAGGTATAGCAAGTAATACCTTTTTTATAGTACTTGTTGGTGCATCTTTCATTTCAGCAACTCCTTTTATAAATTCTGCTATATTACCTATTGAACCATTAATCTCTTTAATAGTAGCAATACCTTTATCAATCTTAGACTTACCTCCCCACCAACTACGCTTTGCATCTGGGTTAGCACCAATATCACCTAATACGGTAGTTAATGATGAAATAACGGCTTGCATTCTAAGTACAGCGCCAGCAAGATGTTCATCTGTTAAGTTTTTCTTTATCGCATTTCCTTTATCATCATATTCAGTATATGTTAAATTAGCCCAATCTTTAACTGCAGTTGCAATACCTCCTAATTCTGTACCAACTCCCTTTATTGAATTAATACCTTTTTCAATTTTACCTTTTCTAAACCAATTAGTGTTTCCATTAGATTCACCTAATTTCTGGAATACAGTACTGATAGTACTCATAACCATAGCTATATTAGATTCAACTGTTTTTAATTCATCTGTTGTTATATTCTTATATGCAACTGGTTTTCCTTCTTCATTCCATGCTGTAGGATATTTTAAATCAGCCCATGCCTGGATACCTGTTGCGATATTACCTAATACTTCTCCAACTCCTCTTACTGCTTTAATACCATCTGCAACTGGATTTTTCTTAAATAACCATGAACCTTTAGTCTTATTACCAATTTTTGCAAATACTTTATTAGTTACGTTTAATACCATTTTGATATTTTTTGAAACTTTCTTCATATCATCATTAGTAATAGCTCTAAATGATATTGCTCTTCCTTCACTATCCCATTCAGTAGGATATTTTAAATCAGCCCAGGCTTGAATACCTCCTGCAAGGTTTGTTAATACTCTACCCATTCCTTTAACTGCCTTAATACCATCTGCAACAGGATTAGAACCTTTCATTCCTAATAATCCTTTTAATCCACCTGCAGCTTTAGCCTTACCTCCAATTACGGCGAATGCATCACCTACTACGGTTAATACGCCGGCTATATTTTCTCCAACTTTTGGAATATCTACATTTTTAGACATTTCAGAAAATTCTTTAATACCTTTTGTTATTGCAATTAATGCTAAACCTGCTACTAACATAGCTGGCGCTCCTGTCATTATTCCTATTATTGATAGTGGTCCTAAAGATACAGAATCTGCAATTGATTCCATAGCAACTTCCAGGTTAGTTTTCTTTCTCTTAAACATTCCTAAGAATCCTTTAGTCTTTTCACCACTCCAGTTAAATGCTCCTTTACCTTTTTTATTAATGCTTCCTAGTTCATTAAAATTAAGTCCTGTTAATGAACGTAAACCTAAACCTACAACACCAGTAGCAGCTCCTGCAATTATCATAGCGCCAGCTCCTAATGCAATAAACGGTGCAGCAAGACCAAGTCCTGCAAATCCAAGTCCTAATCCGAGTATAATACCTCCCATCATTAATATTTTCTCCATAGGTAAGTCCTTAATAGCAGAAGCTAATAAGAAAACACCTGCAGCAATAATAACTAAAGCTATACCTACTACCACCATTGCTGCAGCTCCTTGTAAAATAAATGTTGCAGCTTGACCAAGAATTCCAAATACGAATCCTAATCCAGCTACCATTGCGAGTATACCAATTGCTGTCATGATATCAGGAAGGGCTTTTGACATTACATATAAACCAAGTGACATCACTATTAAAGCAGCACCAACTAATAACATTGCAATTGCTCCTTTCTCGATATTTTTAGCGGCCAGTCCTATTACTGCAAATACAAACCCAAATGCGGCAACAGCAAGTCCTATTTGTATCATTTCTATAAATGAAGGTAATAATTTAGCAGAGAAGAATAATGCAATTGAGAATAATAATATACCGGCTGCCATGTACATTAAACCTTTTCCTCCTTTTTCTATATTTCCACCATCTACTAATTGTCCTATTAACCACATGAATCCAAGTACTGCCATGACAACAAGTACTATTGTTAAGAATAGTCCTTTTTCCCACATAAACATTACTAGCTTACCTGTTAATAATAGGGCAACTGCAAATAGTAGTATTGCTGCACCCATCCACATTAAACCTTTTCCTCCTTTTTCTATAGCTCCTCCATCTATTAACATTCCCATCATGGCAAATAACATCATAAATGCAAAGATAACAAGAACTGTAACTACTACTTCTACTTTCACTAAATATCTATATAGCGCTCCTGCTACAACTAATGCTACACCAAATAGTAATATTGCTGCAGCCATAAATAGTAATCCTTTAGCACCCTTCTGAACATTTTGACCGTCTTTATCGTCTGGATTCATTTTATTTAAAATCCATATAAATCCACCTATAGTAAATGCAATTAATGGCATTGCAAAAATACCTATCATATAAAGAGGGAATGCTACTACGAGTGCTAGTCCAAATAAAATTATAGCAGCTGACATTTTAAAAAGCATTGCAGGTAGTTCTTTCATCATGTCTACAGCAGGCTGAAGCTTCTCTATTGTTTCAGCAAACTTATCTATACCTGCAATTATTGCGTCAAACTTACTAGGGTCTATATCTTGATGTTTTCTAACTGCAGACAGTATAAGATTTAAACCTATACCAAACATTGGTGC
>TARA_R110001592_G_scaffold81640_2_pt1 | contig 26174 bp, 35 predicted proteins | sample TARA_R110001592 | Tara Oceans TARA_R110001592 (sample SAMEA4398387) | marine metagenome | biome: Polar Biome; feature: [SRF] surface water layer (ENVO:00010504); material: water (ENVO:00002006), including particulate matter (ENVO:01000060) such as... | depth 5 m | reverse complement strand
GATCAAACTATCGACCATTTCTACTCCGGTGAGAAAATTTTTATTGAAAAAGAAGAAAAGTTATTATTACCCAACCAATTTGTTATGCTAATCTCTAATTCTAATGAAAAGAAAACTGCACTAGCAAGATTCTTAGCATACAACAAACCGCTTATTAAAGCAGGAATCCACAAACATGGAGTCTGGGACATTACCGCAAGAAATAAAGAACAATCATTTGCAATTGATTTGTTATTGGATCGGAATGTTCCAATCGTATCCCTCATTGGTGCCGCTGGTTGCGGTAAAACTTTATTGGCTGTGGCTGCTGGATTGGAACAGGTTTTAGATGAAGGGCAACATGAACCAATCTACAATAAACTCGTAGTGTCAAGACCAGTAATGCCCATGGGCAGAGATATTGGTTTCTTACCGGGTACTTTAGAAGAAAAAATGGCTCCTTGGTTAGCTCCCGTACAAGACAACTTACAATTTTTGATGGGAAATGATAAAGTAGCTCTTGAGATGTATTCAGAAAGAGGCATTATCGAAATTGAAGCTTTAACTTATATCCGTGGTAGATCAATCGCTAAAGCATTTATTATCATTGATGAAGCTCAAAACTTATCAACTCACGAGTTAAAAACAATTATTACTCGTGTTGGTGAGGGTACAAAAATTGTCTTAACTGGTGACATCGAACAAATTGATACAGTGTATCTAGATGCTACAAGTAATGGGTTGTCATACGCAGTTGAAAAATTTAAACATCACGGATTGGCAGGACATATATCATTGCAAAAAGGTGAGAGATCCAAGGTAGCAACACTAGCAGCAAAGGTTTTATAATGAATTTAAAAGAATACATGATTGATTATGTTGGTAAAAAACATAACCCAACAAATGATGATATAACAGTAGACATGGTAGTGGAAACTTTAGCAGATGAGTTCCCTGAGTTCCTACTTATGGTAGCAGAGGAAAACTATATCAGGGGATACGAACAAGCTCTAGACGATGTGAATAGTGTTAAACAAAAGTATGGACAGCAGACAACAGTACATAAAAAGAAAAACAAAAAAAGCAAAAATAGATAAAGGTTTTACTATAAATGGCGTCAAGATTCAATTTGGTGAAAAACCAAAATTTGATGTTGAAGAATTTTTAAAAATTAAATTTAGTAAGCTTCCTGACAATTTAATAAGTTCTGTTAATAAAATTATTTTTGGAGGATTTTATTTAAGTCCTGGCTATGTTGGCAAATCTGTTAATGATGTTATATATTTAAGTAACAAAACTGATAAAGATAGTCTTTATTCAGATCTTATCCACGAATTGGCTCACGCTTATATAAGAAAAAATTATGATAAAGTTTTTGGTGACGGAGAACTTAAAAAAGAATTTCTCTCTAAGAGAAACAAGTTGTATCATAAAATGAGATCAAGTGGGATAGATTTACTACCACACCAATATTTTGAAAGCCCAAATTTTGATAAAAAGTTTGATGAATATTTAAGCAACGCAGTTGGTTATGAACTTCTAAGTCAGTTGATCTCAGGTATATTTCCAACGTGTTATAGTGTTACCTCTTTAGAGGAATACTTTTCAGTTGGCTTAGACTTACTATTTACTAATAGAGGTAGGATGCTGGAAGATTGTCCCGCATTAAAGCAGAAGGTATCACTATGAGAAAACCAAGAATTCTTTTTGAACAGGCGCTGGTTGAAAAAATGCAACGCCTGCAAGAAAAAGTTAAAAGAAAAACTGAAGAGAAGAAAAAAGTCAAACAAGACAATGAGAAAAAAGGATTTGAAAAATTCTTTGAGATGAGTTATAATGAACTACGCCAAGAAGCAAAAAAAATAAAAATAAGTACTTGGCGTAAATCAAAAGAGGATTTAATTGAAGAACTCATTGCAGAACACAAAAGACTACATTAGCTACTCGCGTTATAAAATGTTTAGCGAGTGCGGCTGGCGATTTCGCCTCGTTTATAAGGATAAAATACCGTTCTATTCGAGCAACGAATTCACTGCATTTGGTACAGCAGTCCATGCTACATGCGAAAACGTTTTATTCGGTAATAAGCAAGCTGAACCAGAGAAATATTTTGTTGAACAATTTGCAGAAAGTCGTAAAGAAATTGAAAAACCCAATGATGAATTAGCAGAACAAATGCTTTCACAGGGGAAAACAATACTTCCACAGGTTCAAGGAGCAGTCAAAGACCTCTTTGGGGATTATGAAGTTGTTGCTACTGAAGAAGAGTTGTTAGAACCGATCAGCGATGATCTTGATTTCAAGGGCTATATTGATATGGTCCTAAAAACCCCTGATGGCAAATATCATATTTTAGATTGGAAGACTTGTTCCTGGGGTTGGAACGCTCAAAAGAAGTCTAGTAAGCTTATGACATACCAGTTGACACTATACAAAAAATATTTTTGTCAAAAACACAATATCTTACCAGAAAACGTAGAAACCTACTTCGGTCTATTGAAGAGGACACCAAAGAAAAATAACGTTGAGATTTTTCGAGTTACAAGCGGTAATAAAAAAACTGAAAATGCACTTAAATCATTAAACCATTTTGTCTATAATGTTAAAAAAGGTCTTTATTTTAAGAATCGGTTATCTTGCAGATACTGTTCTTTCTACAAGACCGAACATTGCAGGTAAAAATTAATGGAAGAAAAAAGAATTAAGGTTCTTACTCTAGGTGATATGCCATTGAGCACATCAGGAGTTGGCAACCAGTCAAAAAATGTAATTAATGCATTACTCAGGAGTGGAAAATTTGATGTTTTTTCTCTTGGTGGGGCAATAAAGCACCCCCGATATCAAGTAATGCTGACTGAGGAATGGGGAGAACGTTGGAAAGTTCTACCAGTTGATCAATTCGGCACAAAAGAGATGCTCAGATCAATTATTTGGCGGGAAAAGCCAGATATTGTTTGGTTCATGACTGATCCGCGCTTTTGGACTTGGTTGTGGGAGATGGACAACGAGATCAGACAAAATATTCCAATGGTTTATTATCATGTTTGGGATAATTATCCATATCCAAAATTCAATAAAAAGTTTTATGAGAGCAATGACGTTGTTGTTTCAATTTCAAAATTGACAAACGATATTGTAAAAAATGTTGCTCCAGAGGTAGAATTACACCATATCCCTCATGCAGTGGACACAGAAACTTTTCATAAGATGGATGATGAAGCTGTTCAAGAATTAAGAAAGGAAAATAAAGGTCCAGACGGAAAAAGTTTGGCAGATCGTTTTGTGGTCCTTTTTAACAGCAGAAACGCAAGACGCAAGCATAGTGGTACTTTAATATTTTGGTTTAAAGAATTTTTAGATAAAGTTGGGCATGATAATGCGGTTCTCCTTATGCATACAGAGCCAGCAGACCCAAATGGACCAAATTTGACACAGATTGTAGAGGACCTTGAGTTAAAAAGTGGTGAAGTGCTTTTTTCAAGAGACAAAATCGATGAGCAGAAAATGGCAGCACTTTATAATATGGCAGATGTAACTGTCAATATATCAGATGCAGAAGGATTTGGTCTCTCATGTCTTGAATCATTGGCTTGTGAAACCCCTGCGATTGTACACAAGACTGGTGGGCTTCAGGAACAAATTACTGATGGAGAAAACGAGTTTGGTGTTGGTATTGAACCATCTTCTAGGCAGATCGTTGGATCACAGTTGGTTCCATATGTTATGGAGGACAGACTTTCAAAGGAGGATTTCTTAAATGCATTGACAAAAATGTATGAAATGAGCACCGCCGAACGAGCAAAGCTTGGTGCCCTGGGGCGTCAACACGCTATGAAAAATTATAATTTTGATGATTTTAATAAGTCGTGGGTCAATCTCATGGAACAGATCCATGAAAAACATGGGTCTTGGAAAACTAGGCGTGGATATAAAAGCTGGAGAGGTGAAACACTATGAAGAAGAAAGTATTATTAATTGGTCCCATTTTAACTCAATCTGGCTATGGTGTACATGCTAGAACGGTATACCACGCATTGAAAAGTCGTGAAGACCTGTTCGACATATACATAAATCCAATTCCATGGGGGGCAACAAGTTGGCTGTCTGAAGACAATGAAGAACGAAAAGAAATAGACGAACTAGTTTCAAAAACTTATGCTCATATGCGTGATCGAAAGCCTTTTGATATCACAGTTATGGTAACAATCCCAACTGAGTGGAAAGAATACAGGTCGGCTCCAATAAATATTGGTGTCTGCGCGGGTATTGAGGCGGACAGAGTTTCTCCACACTGGCTTGAAGCTGCAAATCTTTTTGTTGATAAAGTCATTGTCACTTCTGAGTTCTCTAAAGAAACATTCGCAAAGACTGTTTGGGATGTAAAAAGTCCACAGGGACATGATATTAAGCTATTCCTAAACAAGCCTATTGAAGCAGTCAATTATCCAGTTCAGAAGCAATTTTTAAATCCTACCGACTGTATACATGAAGAGCTACAATTAAAGCACGATTTTAATTTTCTTTGTGTAGCCCAGTGGGGACCTAGAAAAAATATTTATAACACAATTCAATATTTTTTAAGCGAATTTAAAGATGAAGATGTTGGACTGGTCTTAAAATTAACTATTAAGGATGGTTCAAACATAGATTATTATGAGGCTAAAAGAAAGATTAAAAATATTTTGAATACTTATCCCGATCGTACTTGTTCAGTCCACTTGTTGCACGGCTATATGTCGAGAGAAGAATTAGCCTCTTTGTATACCCACCCAAAAATCAAAGCAATGATTAATTTTGGTCACGGAGAGGGATATGGGCTTCCACTATTTGAAGCTGCGGCAGTTGGATTACCAATTATCACTCATGATTGGGGTGGGCAGAAAGATTTTCTATATGCACCCAAGAAAGACAAGAAGGGGAAGACAAAAACACGCCCTCATTTCAGCAAAGTCTCTTATGAACTAAAGCCTATTCAACAAGAAGCTGTGTGGGACGGTGTACTACAACCAGAAAGCCAATGGGCGTTTGTTCATGGTGGTGGTTGTCAAATAGCCATGAGACAGTGTTACGAAAATTATAGCTTGTGTCAAGGGCACTCAAAGCGCTTAAAGAAGTGGATTCTAAGTAATTTTACTGAAGAGAAAATTTATGATAAATTCCACTCCTCAATAAGTGAATTCGTGCAAGGTGCAGAGTTAGAGGATTGGTTAACAGAGTTGTCCGAGTTAAGTGAGGATTAACATAATCAATGTTTTTGCTTCTTTCTGATTTTTACCTGTCAGACTTGCCCTTTGGCGGCGGCGCAGAGTACAATGACCAAATTTTGTATGATCTAATGTCGTCAAAGGGCATAAAAATTAATAGAAAGAGATCCAGAGAGACAACTCAGGACTATCTTGTCAGCTTAAGAAAAGATACAAAAATAATTGTTTCAAACTTTATTCAATTAAGCGAAGCTAGTAAGAATTATATTATAAACAATTTTGATTATATAATTTATGAACACGATCATAAGTATTTAAGGCGTAGAATTCCGTCTCTTTTTTATAATTTTAAAGCACCTGACAGTGAAATAGTTAATTATAGTTTTTACAAATCCGCTAAGGCTGTGCTTTCTCAGTCAGGGTTCCACAAAAAAATTATTAAGTTAAATATAGACATAGATAACATAGTTAACTTATCTGGCAATTTGTGGACAGATCTTGACTTTGAACAGTTTAAAAACAACTTAACTATTGAAAAAAAAGAAAGATGTTCTATTCTTGAATCCTCTTTGCAAAACAAAGGAACAGCAGATGCTATCCAACATTGTGAAAAGAACAACATTCCATATGAATTAATTTCTGATAAAACCTACTATAATTTTTTAAAAAAAATGGCTAAAAATCAAAAATTAATATTTTTGCCAACAATACCAGAAACATTTAGTAGAATATGCATTGAAGCGAAAATGATGGGTTGTTCTGTTATAACAAATGGAATGGTCGGTGCAAAATACGAGGAGTGGTATCACTTAAAGGGTCAAGAATTAATTGATACAATGGTCAACAAAAGAGATTTGATTATTGACAAGATAGAGGGCATATTTTAAAATGATAAAAAATAAATTTAACATCATCATCCCATTTTATAATGTTGAAAAATGGATAAAATATTGTGTTCGTAGTGTTAAAGCACAAGAATATAAAAATTACCACTGTTACTTAATTGATGACATATCTACTGATAAAACCACAAATTTAATCGAAAAAGAAATTGCTAATGATGAAAAGTTCACATTAATTAAAAACACTGAAAAGAAATATGCTTTACTAAACATATACGACACTTTAAACGACAATAATATAGACAACGACGAAATAATTGTATTATTAGATGGGGATGATTGGCTTGCAAGTAAAGAGGTTCTTGGGAAACTAAATCAGGTTTACAACCAAGAAAATTGTGATGTCACATATGGAAGTTATGCAGAACACCCAGGTAACTTGAGAGGAAAACACACAAGACAAATCCCAGAAAAAATAATTGATGAAAATTTGTTTCGAGAAAACCCATGGATGTCTTCACATTTAAGAACATTTAAATACAGTCTATGGAAAAAAATCAATAAAGAAGATTTAATTTACTCCAAAACTGGAAAATTCTACAAAGCAGCTTGGGATTTAGCTTTTATGTTTCCAATATTAGAAATGTCGGGGCATAGGGCAAAATATATTGAGGACATCATGTATGTTTACAACCGACAGAACCCTTTAAACGAAGACAAAGTTAACCACTCAATTCAACTTGCAGAAGAATCAGAAATTAGGTCTAAGAAAAAATATAGTTTGTACATTTCTAAATGAGTAAAAGAATAAAAATAATCGGCGCTGGAATATTTGGCTGTGCCATTGGTTATGAACTACATCGAGCAGGACACGCTGTCACTATTATTGAACAAGACAGTGATATTATGCAACATGCATCAAGAGCCAATCACAATAGATTGCACTTAGGCTATCATTACCCAAGAAGCTTGGAAACAGCAGAACAGAGCTTAAAAGGCTTGGTATCGTTTCTTACCAATTATAGAGAAGCTATTGTATCTCACTTCCCAAACTATTATATGATCGCAAAAAACAATAGCCAGACATCAGCGAAAGAGTATATCGAATTTTGTAACGCCGCCAACATTGATTATACCTATGAGATGCCCAGTGAGAGGCTTGTTAACCAGCAACTAATTGACTTGTCGGTTAATACTGATGAAGTCGTGTTTGATTATGATACTTTGAAATCAAAGGTGAAAAAATTGATTAAAGGTATAGACATAAAATTTAATACAGAGTTTGATGGAGACATCAGTGATTGTGATTATTTAATTAACGCAACATACGCAAACATGAATAAGGTTAATGAGATATTGGGAGTCCCTACAATAAAACTAAAATTACAAGATGTGGCAGTACCACATTTTAAAATGGATTCAGAACCATTTGGATTGACCATCATGGATGGACCATTTTGTAGTATTATGCCAAAGGGTAACAACCCAAATGAATTTTTGTTGTATAGTGTTAAACATTCCCTAGTAAAAGACAACAAATTAGATATAGATACGATATATAAAAATTCAGAAAAATATTTACCTTTTTTAAAGAATGTGGAAAAAATAGGATATTGGAGGACGACTCGTGCGTTACCAATAAATGACAACGACGAGAGGTTGTCAGAGATTTTTACATATGAAAATCACCCGAAAATAATCAATATATTGTCTGGAAAAATATCAACTTGTCACAGACTAGGGCAAGAAATTAAAAAAATGATATGCGAATAGGTTTATTAGGTCATGGTTATTGGGGCAAGATCTTGCTCTCTAAGTTAAATAAAATGCCTGATTCAAAGGTTGTGTGGATATATACATCTCAAGACGACTGGGAGAATTGTGATATTGAATTAGATTGGGTTTTTATTGCCACTCCAAATAATTTACATTACAAACAAGCCTTACATTTTATAAAACGAGGAATTAATGTATTTTGTGAGAAACCGTTGACCCCCACGTACAAGCAGTCCAAAAAATTATTTGAGGCTGCTAAAAGATTTAATGTAAAATTATATGTTGATGATGTTTTCAATTATAGGGTAGAACAAAAACAAATACCTAATTTGCAGCATGACATCGATGTCGTGTGGAATAAAAAAAGCAACAACACATTATATGATTTGCTATATCACGATCTTTATCTGTTGTATCCCATTCTAAACAAACAAAAATTGAAAATAAACTTCCCAAAAATAAACAATATCACATTTAGCTATGGGAAATTAGACGACAGAGTTCATAAAATTAATCAAATAGACTTCACAAATTCACCGGATAGCAATGATGCTTTGATGGAAATGATAAAAAAAGTCCTATATGATTCTCCAAATTACAGGTATAATGAACAAATAACAACGTTTTGTAATAAAATAATTGATGAAATAAAAGGAAATATATGAGACTAGATTACAAAGACATCTTAAATAAACATAAAGGGCAACCTTGTTTTGTGGCGTTACACGGACCAAGTTTGACGGAGACGATAAAGAAGGAGGTCCAAAATTTACAGTTAAACGATCAAATGTTAAGAATTTCAGTTAACAATTGGTTTGATTTTTTTGATGTTAAACCTGATTATTGGGTGGTTTCAAATGGAGAATTTACAATAAAAAACTCCATGATGAACAGTATGATATGGGACTTGCATGGATATGAAAAAGACTGCTTTAACAAATACAGCGTCCCTTTGTTATATAATTCAACAGCAGATTTTACCACCCAAGAGTTTATAGATGAAAATTTAAATTGTGATTATCTGTCTTATGACACTAGGCACTTTAAACAACATGACTGCAAAACAATACTTAAAAATTTTAAGGAACATTATGTTCAAAACAAAAATTTAGATTTTAAATTCTATGGTAACAATTCACAAATGTGGCAGCGACCAAATGTTGGTGATTTCCCAGATTGGAAAAAGAAGCTTCACGGAAAAATAGGGTCTGGCTGGGATGCAAAAGGTAGATGCTGCAACAATATTATGCCAATCACACTCCAAGAGGAGTTACAGAATTTGACCGGGCATCATCAGCATTTAGGGACTAGTCAAACCGTTGGCATCCTTGCTTTAGTGTTCGCCGTACTAATGGGGTGTAATCCGATTTACTTTGCAGGCATGGATTTAGATTATCATAAAGGTTACTCTGATAGTGCCAATAAAAGACATGCTCAGAATGGCATTAATGAGGGGCATCTCGGTCATTGGCGTACAGCATTTAAAGATTTTCTTCTATCCGACATGGAGATTCTAAAAGAAAGTGCAGCGTTAATGGGTACAAAAATTCTTAACTTGAATGAAAAATCGTGGTATAATACTTTTGAGTTTGGAATTTTACCAAAGGAGTAGAAATGGGATCTGACAAAACATTTATAATCGCAGAGATTGGGATTAATCACAACGGTGATATGAACATAGTAAAAGAATTAATCGATGGAGCAGCGTCCGCCGGTTGTGATGCGGTAAAATTCCAAAAGAGGACAATTGAGACTGTATACACAAAAGAGGATTTAGATCGTCCTCGTGAAAGTCCTTGGGGCACTACAAACAGGCAACAAAAAGAAGGCTTGGAATTTGGTAAAGAAGAGTACGACGAAATTGACCGGTACTGTAAGGAAAAGGGTATTGAGTGGTTTGCGTCAGCGTGGGATGTGGAAAGCCAATTGTTTCTAAGACAGTATGATCTGAAATATAATAAGGTGGCTTCTGCGATGTTAACTCACCGTGAACTTTTAGAAGCGATTGCTGATGAGGGCAAATACACATTTATTTCTACGGGCATGAGCACCTTGACTCAAATCATAAAGGCTGTAAAGTTGTTCCAAGAAAAGGGTTGTCCATTTGAACTAATGTACTGTAATAGTACATACCCTATGCCCGCAGAGCAGGCAAATTTAAACGCCATGATTACCTTAAAAAACACCTTTGAAGGGGTGAAAGTTGGATACAGCGGACATGAAACTGGTCTTATGGTGAGTTGCACTGCCGTAGCGATGGGAGCCACTTCACTTGAGAGACATATTACTCTTGATAGATCAATGTATGGATCAGATCAATCTGCTTCCGTCGAGTTGGGTGGGTTGACCATTCTTATCAAAAGAATTCGTGAAGTAGAAATTTCAAAGGGTGATGGCTACAAGGGTGTTACTGAACAAGAGGCTAATATTGCGGCAAAGCTCCGCAGGGTGAATACTCTTTGAGAAAAGATGAGTTCTATTTTTAACAAAAACTATGTTGAAGTAACTTATTCCGATAAAAAAACAGATTATCCTAGATTACTTTGCGAGCACATTTTTGAAAATGTGGACAACAAAAAGATATTGGATATCGGTTGTGGTAACGGCGAAATCTCAAGGATCTTAAAACAGTTGGGCAACGATGTGTATGGCATTGATGCATCCGATAGCGCAAAAAAACACCTTAAAGATAAACTATTCAAAGTTGATCTACAATCAGACATTTATCCTTTTGAAGATAATACTTTTGATATTGTTTTTTCAAAGTCCGTAGTAGAACATTTACAGGAACCTGACCACATGCTTAAAGAGGCGTATAGGGTTCTTAAGAAAGGTGGGGTCATCATCACAATGACTCCAAGTTGGAAACATAGTTATAAGTATCAATTTTACATTGATCACACTCATGTCACACCTTTTATTAAATATTCTTTAAAAACAATCCACGAGTTAGAGGGTTTTAAAAATATAGACTGTGGGTATTTTTATCAACTTCCAGTTGTTTGGAAATATCCGTGGATAAAAGCGATATGTAATATTGTTTCTTTTTTTGGAATACCATATCCGCCATATGAAGAAACAATAATTAAAAATGAAAAAATTAACAAATTTTTAAGATTTTCACAAGAGGCTATGTTATTGTGTAGGGCAGTAAAATGAATTGCATCATTCTGGCAAGAGGTGGAAGCAAAGGTGTCCCCAAAAAAAATATAAAAATATTGAAGGGACAGCCACTAATTGCGTACCCAATTCAGACAGCCTTACAAAGTCAAAAAATAAGTAATGTTTATGTTTCAACAGACTGTGAAGAGATTGCTGATATTTCTAAATCTTTAGGTGCTAAAATTATAGAGAGACCTGATTTTTTAGCAGATGACCATTCTTTAGACGTAGACGCTTTTAGACATGCTGTGACTACTTTAAACGATTACAGTGATATGGTCCACCTGCGTGCAACAACTCCAATAACTGAACATCAGATCGTTGATTCCGCAATAAAGCTATTTGAGCTTAATCCAGACTGTACCGCATTAAGGTCTGCCCACGAGTTCTCAGAATCTGTTTACAAGTTTTTTAGAAAGAATGGCGATTATTGGGACGGCTTTTTCCCACACCTCAAGGGTGAATATTACAACTTACCCAGACAAAATTTTGAAAAGTCATATTTGCCAAATGGATATGTTGATATTGTCAGACCTGAAGTGTTTATGAACAGTGATAGCTTCCATGGCAAGAAAATCTTGTCTTTTGTTACACCATATTCAATAGAAGTTGATACAATGGAAGACTTTAAAATGCTAGAGTGGATTAGTGAAAATGATTAAAACAAAAAATAGACTTATAAAAAAAGACTTTAAGTTGGACTATACAGATCTAACGGACAAAAAAAGAAAATATGAATCAATCGCTTTGGGCGACCAAATGCCGGTGGTGTGGCATAGGGCAAAAGACTTTAATGTTTATGATAGAGATGGAAATAAGTGGATAGATATGACATCTGGCATTTTTACAACTAATGCTGGTCATTCTAATCCAATGGTTTGCGATGCTATTAAAGAGCAGCTTGACAAGTTGGCGTTTTCGTTTCTCTACAATACTGAAATTCGGTATGAATTTGTTGAAAAGCTGTTAGAAGTTTCACCACCACACTTCAAAAAGGTAGTTTTATTGAACACCGGTTCAGAAGTAACTGATATAGCAATCAAACTTTTAAAATTTTGGGCGGTAAAAAACAATAGAAAGTACGTCATAACTTATAATGGCAGTTATCACGGCAGAACTTTGGGTTCTGATTTCATGTGTGGAACTCAGACTAGTACAGACTGGTCGGGCATGCAGGATCCATTCGTAAAATTTATAGATTTTCCGTATGAAGAACAAGATTTTGATCCTGCGTCGTTACCAGATCCAAAAGATATCGCTGCAATTTTCCTGGAGACCTATCAAGGGTGGGGAGCTTGGAAATATCCAAAAAAATATTTAAAATCTCTATATGAATACGCAAGAGAAAACAACATTTTAATTTGTTTTGATGAAATCCAGTCTGGGTTTTATAGAATGGGCGAGCTTTACGGCTACATGACTTATGGAGATTATATTAAGCCAGACTTGATTTGTTTGGGCAAAGGATTATCATCATCATTGCCGATGTCAGCCATTTTAGCAACAAAAGAGCTTATAGACGTTGATAAAAGAGCAAGCGTAGGTGGGACACACTCTGGAAACCCAGTGTGTTGTGCAGCATCAAAGGCTAATATTGAATTTTTAACCGGTGATAATTTTCAAGAAGGCTTCAAAGAAAGGTGTAAATTATTTGAAAAAATGTCTAATAATTTGTTAAAATATGATTGTATCACACATATTAACACCGAAGGAATGGTAACTGGTATAATTTTTGATGAAACTGAAAAAGCAACAAAAGTGGTTAAAGATTGTATAAAGAATGGGGTGTTGCCAGTTTGCACGTTTAAAAATGCAATTAAGCTAGGACCTCCCTTAACAATAACCACAGACGCGATCAAAGAGTCCTTTGAAGTTATAGAACAGTGCATAAAACTTGCAGATGAATAAAATTAGACATAGTGGAATAGTTGTATCAGATATTGATAAGGCTAGAAGATTTTATGAAAAGTTTTTCAACTTTTCAGTTGCTAGAGAAATGAACGAGAGTGGAAGTTTTATTGATAAAATTTTAGGATATGAAAACATCACAGTTAGAACTGTAAAAATGTATACTGGTTCTAGTATGTTAGAATTGCTTGAATTCAAAAACCCTGAAGCTAAAGCTAAAAATAGAGAAATAAGTGATTATGGCTGTACCCATATCGCAATTACTGTTCAAGATTTAAACAAGCTTTATAAAGATTTAAAAGAAGACGGTATCAGATTTATCAGTGAACCACAAACATCTCCAGATGGCAACGCAAAAGTATGCTTTTGCAGAGACCACGATGGGACGTACCTTGAGTTAGTGGAGGAAGTGCAATGAGGGTGGGAATCATCCAAGGAAGGCTGTCACCGCCCTCTGAGGGCTTTCAAGAGTGTCCGAAAGAATGGAAGCGAGAATTTGACTTGCTCAATAATCTGAATTTGAATCATATTGAATGGATTGTAACAAAAGACTCATTTGAAACAAACCCGATTTTTAGTGAAGACGTTGCAAGGTTCCCAATCAGTTCAATCTGTGCCGACAACTTGGTTGATCAAAGAATTTTTAACAAAAAGTATTTAGACCAAAACCTACGACCAATCTGTGATGCGGCTGTAAAGAATAACATAGACAGTGTAACGATACCTTTATTGGAGGATAGCAGTGTTGTTGACAACGATCTTCACAAAAAGTTTTGCAAGATGATTAAAGAGTATTCGATTGAATATAAACAAGTTAATTTTTTATTTGAAGCTGAATTGGAAGCTTCAAAACTGATCGACATCTTATCAATCTCTGATAATTTTTTTGTAACATACGACACCGGCAACATGACTTCTTGCGGGTTTAACCACACTCAATATTTATCTTCAGTATTCTCAAGAATCAAAAATGTGCATTTAAAGGATAGAACTCTTGAAGCACAAACAGTTTCTCCTTCAATGGGTGACACAAATTTTAAAGAAATTTTTAATTTTTTGAAAGAAAACAGGTATAATGGTTTATACACATTACAAACCGCCCGTGAAAAAACGGGTGATGAGTTAAAAACTATTTTAAAACACAAGAATTATTTTCAAGAGCTATACAATGAACAACAATATATTTGATTTAACAGGTAAGACTGCTTTAATAACCGGCGCAGGTGGTCTTCTAGGACCAAAACACGCTGAAGCAATCATTGAATTTGGCGGAAAGGTCATTTTAACTGATTGGCATACAGACCGCGCACAACAAAGATCACTAGAATTAAATGAAAAGTATGGTCCAGAGTCCACAACTTGGCATTATATGGATGTAACTAACAAAGAATCCATTGAAAATGTGGTTAGCCAGTATGATAAGATTGATATTCTTATAAATAACGCTGCAAAAGACCCAAAAGTAAAGAAAGACGCTGGTTTAACTCCTGCCAGCAGGTTTGAAACAATGAGTACTGAGTACTGGTTTGAGGGGATTAATGCTGCCGTTAACGGAACTTTCTTTTGTTCGCAGGTTATATCTAATAAAATGCTCGAAAGCGGTGGTGGAGTTATTCTCAACATCTCCAGTGATTTAGGAGTTATAGCACCAGACCAAAGAATCTATAGAAAAGAAGGTGTCAGCGAAGAAAATCAAAATGTAAAACCAATTACATACTCTGCTGCAAAGTGGGCGATCGTTGGTATGACAAAGTACCTTGGAGTATATTTTGCTAAAAAGAATATTCGGGTCAATTGCTTGAGTCCAACTGGTGTATTTAACAATCACCCAGAGGACTTTGTAGAAAAACTATCTAACATAATTCCAATGGGTCGTATGGCTCACATTGATGAGTATAAGGGTGCAATTGTGTTTTTATGTTCTGATGCAAGCTCGTACATGACTGGAGAAAACATGGTTATTGACGGAGGAAAGACGGTATGGTGAAATTAGATATGAACTTTGTCCCAAAGGGTTGGGGATTTGAAAAATGGATTGTCAACAAAGAAGAATACTGTGGCAAACTACTTTATTTTGTCAAAGGTAAAAGATGCTCTTGGCATTATCATAAGATTAAAGACGAAGTATTCTACATTCAGTCTGGTAAACTAAAAGTTCTTTATGGTGCTGAAGATGACCTAGAAGCAGCGAATAGTGTAATTCTAGAAAAGGGGGATAATTTCTATGTATACCCTGGGTTAAGACACCAAATGATTGCTTTGGAAGACACTGAACTTTTTGAATTTTCCACTCAACATTTTGATGAAGACAGTTACAGAGTTATAAAGGGTGATTAATGATTATATATGTGGATATAGATGAGACAATCTGCTATTATGATGGCGTTCGAGCATATGAAAAAGCACTGCCCAATCATGAAAGAATAAAAAAGATCAATGAAAGATATGATAATGGTGATACAGTTGTTTACTGGACAGCTAGAGGCGGAACCACTGGCATAGACTGGACTGAGTTGACCAAAGAACAATTAAACCGGTGGGGAGCTAAACACACAGAGCTTAAAATGTGGAAGCCCCCCTATGATATTTTTATTTGTGACAAAGCAATAAATTCAGATAGATTTTTTAACACCTGAGAGAGCACTATGGAACAGAAGAATAAGGTAGAAATTAATTTATATGATAGCCTTATGGGGCAACACAACTATAGACCTGACCGTGATGTGTGGAGCATCTCGGGAGCAGCCACCGACCCTCAAATTATAAAATGGAATTACTTAGGTGGCATCCTAGATTGTGCTGTAAAAGATGCTGTTGCTCCTAAAAAAGATACACAAATCACGGTATTCACAGAAAAAGACATGACCTCTCCCTGGGTTGATCGGGTTGAGAGTGAGTATAAAGTTTTATTTATGCACGAGTGTCGTGGTATTCATCCGCAGTTCTATAATTTTTTAGAAAGACACCCAGATATTGAGAAAAAGTTTGATTACATCGTCACACACGATGAAACATTATTGAGCAGGGGTCCGAAATATTTAAAATTGTCATCAAACGGGAGTTCTTGGATCCCATCCGCAGATGCCAAGATCTACAAGAAGAAGAAACTGCTATCTCACATAATCTCAAAACAAAATTGGGCTCGCGGTCATAAATTAAGGCATATCGTTGGGAAGGCAATTAAAGGAAGATATGAAGTTGATATGTGGGGATCAGCGATTAAGCCTTTTGAAACAAAACTAGACCCATTAAAAGATTACATGTTTAGTATAACTATTATGAATTGCGAGCATGAAAATTATTTCACTGAAACCCTTGTGGATACTTTTCGATGTGGTACTATACCGATTTTTTGGGGCTGTCCAAATATTGAAGATTATTTTAATCCAGAAGGAATGTTAATATTCAAGACAGGACCAGAATTAATTTCTATTCTAGACAGCCTGTCACCAGAATTATACGAACAAAAACTACCTTACATTAAAGAGAACTTTGAGACTGCCAAGAATCATTGTCAACTTGATGATAAGGTTTATAAAGCAATAAATGGAGCGATTAAAAATGTCAAATGAGAGAAAATATTTGCCAACGTTATCTGAATTAGTGGATAGGCTTTCAATAGCCCAGTTAAAAGAGGTGTTCATAACAGAACATAAAGAAGAATACGCAAAAGAAATACAAGATATCGTGCATGATATTCAAATTATTTTAGACTCGTCTGAAAAGATCGATGCTGAAATTATTAGGGCGGTTGTGGTATTATCACAAATGAATTTACATATTTGGCATAATGAGTCAAATTATAGAAAAGGCATAAAGGACGGTAACAACTTAGAGCTAACCCATGGTTTAAATGGCATAAGAAATACTGCCAAAAACAAGATACAAGAAATTGCAGGTGGTAGAAAAGATTATAAGATTGATTGCCTAGCAGCAGAATTTAAAGACTGGGAAATAAGCTGGGGAAATAAAACATGATAAGAAGAACTTCAAGAAAATATATGCTAAAGATGGTGGATGAGAACCCTGACTGGAAGATCTTAGAATTAGGATCAGGCAGAGATGGCTGGACTTGCGCGGACACTTATTGTGATATAGTAGACTACAAAGAATATTATGAGGACAAAAGGTTTGTGCAGGCTGAAGCCAGCGATACCCCATTTAAGGATAAAGAGTTCGATTTTGTTGTATCAACCCATGTGGCAGAACATGTCCCTGAACCAAAAAAATACATAAAAGAGTTGATGAGAGTATCAAAACGTGGGTATCTTGAATTCCCCACACCTTTTTTTGATAATTTAGTAATTGGCAACGGCAATCCAATTCCACATGGTCATTTGTGGTGGGTAACCTTTGATGATGATACCGGAGAGATTGTATTTAAGCCAAGAATCCACATAATAGAAGAAATTTTAACACCTGCAAATACGACAACTTTGGGTCCTTTCTTTGAAGACGTAATGGTAACTAGGCTTTATTGGGAAGATGAGATAAAAATTCGTGAGGAGGATCTAGTTTTCACATACACAACAGGTAATTCAGGACCTAATAGAAAAGTAGATCTCAGGGATAAACAAATACCAAATCGCAGATGGAGGATGAATTTTTAACATGAATATTCTTATTACTGGTGGCGCAGGCTACATTGGTTCAGAACTAACAAAATATTTCTTAGACGAGGGGCATAGTGTGGTCTGCTATGACAATTTAATGTATGACCCGACTAGTTTGCTGAGATACACCATGAATGATAACTTCTCTTTCGTAAAAGGGGATGTTAGAGACCATAAAAAACTAGGGGAATATCTGGCGAAAGCTGACGTTATAATCCCTTTAGCGGCTCTTGTTGGCTTCCCGCTGTGCCGAGATGACCCTCAAGCAGCAGAAGATATTAATTATCTAGCAAATAAGTGGATCGCGCAAGAAAAATCAAAAGATCAATTGGTTATCTATCCTTGCACAAATTCTGGGTATGGTGTTGGTGAATCGGGTAAATATTGTACAGAGGAGTCTCCTCTTAACCCCATTTCTCTTTATGGTCAAACTAAAGTAGCAGCAGAGAGAGAATTTCAGGAAGTAGAGAACAATGTAACGTTTAGGCTCGCAACTGTTTTTGGTCCATCATCTAGAATGCGTACAGATTTGTTAGTAAACAGCTTTGTTCTTAAAGCTCTGCGTGAAAAGATATTGGTTTTGTATGAGCACGAGTTTATGAGAAACTATGTTCATCTTCATGATATTTGTCGTGCTTTTATGTTCACTATAAACAATTGGGATAAATGTAAAAATGAAACCTACAATGTTGGTCATGATGAAATTAACATGAATAAATTAGATTTAGCAAAAAAGATTCAGGAACAAGTTCCTTTAGAAATTATTTTTGCAGAATTCACAAAAGACTTGGACAAAAGAGATTATATTGTTAGCAGTCAAAAGTTTTATGACAAAGGTTTTGAATGTAAGTATGATTTAGATGTTGGGATTAAGCAACTGGTGACGGCATATTCTATAATAGAATCACCATGGTATGCAAATTATTAAGAGGATATAATAATGGATGTTTTATTTATAAACGCTAATGCTTCTAAAGAGATCTATCAAGATCTATCAAAGAAATATTCGGCTAGAGAGCCACCTACTTGGTCTCTACTCTTAGCTGAATCTTGTCGGTCTATTGGGCATGACGTAGCAATCTTAGACTGTTGCGCCGAAGAATTAACCCATGAACAAACTATTGAACGGATTAAAGAAATTAATCCAAGACTGTTATGTTTTGTTGTATATGGACAAAATGTTAACGCGGGCACTACTAGCATGGCTGGCGCAACTGCGCTATCTGAGTTTATTAAAAGTAGTGGAGTAAAAACCCCAATAGCATATATTGGTTCACATGTACAGTCGTTACCATATGAAACATTAGAGAAAGAAAAAAGTATTGATGTTATTTTTACAAATGAGGGAGTGTACGCTTTAAGAAACTTGCTCAGTGAAGATAAAATTGATTTAAAAAATTTAGATCATATAAAAGGCATTGGTTTTATAAAAAATAACAAGCCATTTTTGACATCCCCAGAGTCGATAGTTCCACAAGAAAAGATGGATGTGGATCTACCAGGGTATGCCTGGGACTTATTACCGTTCAAAGAAAAACCATTTGACCTATACCGATCTCCAATGTGGCACGCTGAATATGATCACGATAAAAGAACTCCATACGCTGCTCTTCAAACCTCTTTGGGTTGCAATTTTGGTTGTGAGTTTTGCATGATTAATATTGTTAATAGGGACGACAATGATCCTATCGGCGTGGCTAGTAATTACAGTAAAATGAGATACTGGAGTCCTGAATTTATTATAAAAGAATTTGACAAGCTTATAGAATATGGTGTTAAGACAATAAGAATAACTGACGAAATGTTTTTATTAAACCCGCGATATTATAAACCTTTATGTGAAATGTTAGCGGAAAGAAACAAAAATGATGACTTGATTATGTGGGCGTACTCAAGGATAGATACAATCCGACGAAAAGAGGTATTAGAGTTAGTTAGAAAGGCTGGTATCAAATGGTTATGCTTGGGAATTGAAAGCGCTGATAAAAAGGTTAGATTAGAGGTTTCAAAGGGCAGATTCGAAGATGTAGACATAGAAAAGGTTGTTCAAAGTGTGCATGATTCTGATATTGAGATAATGGCTAACTATATTTTTGGATTACCAGGAGATGATTTGGAGTCAATGCAAAAAACTCTTGATTTGAGCTTAGAATTGTGTACCATTGGCTGGAATGCATACGCAGCAATGGCTCTCCCAGGTAGTCAATTGTATAAAAAGGCGGTTATAGAGGGTCATAAATTGCCGGAGGATTACGCTGGTTATTCGTTCCATGCATATAATACACAGCCATTACCAACAAAACACTTAAGTGCAGCAGAAATATTGAAGTTTAGAGACGAAGCTTTCATAAAATATCATAGTTATCTACCTTTTTTAGAAAAAATTGAAAAAAAGTATGGTATAATAGCAAGAGATAACATTGAAAAAATGACAAAAGTAAGATTGAAAAGAAAACTTTTGGGAGATTAGTGTGGATTTAGGAAAAATAGCAAAATCAGTTAGAAGAAGAATCTTTGAATTTAAGACAAGAACAGGTAAGGGTCACTTGGCTAGTTGTTTGTCTCTTGTTGACTTGCTTGTTTCAATGTATTATGATGAAGAAACTAACTTTAATCACAAAGAAGATATTGTTATTTACAGTAAAGGACACGGCTCACCAGCAGTTTACCCAATTCTTGCAGACCTGGGCTATATTGAAAATGATGAACTAGAGAAATATTGCCAACCAGAGGGGAAACTTAGACTGCACGCAGATCAATCCATCCCTGGTTGTCACTTTGTTGGCGGTTCCCTTGGCAATGGCATTGGTTACGCTGCCGGTTTAGCATACGGGACAGGTAAAAACGTTTATGCTATTTTAGGTGATGCAGAATTATATGAAGGTTCAGTCTGGGAGACATTAATATTTGTAGCTCATCATAAAATAAACAATCTGTACATGTTTGTTGATAGAAATAAAATGGGCATTTTGGGAAAGACTGAGGAATTATTAAAATTAGAGCCTTTGAAAGAGAAGTTTGAAAGTTTTGGCTTAGAAGTTCACGAAGTAGATGGACACGATTTTGATGAGTTAAGAAAAGTATTGTCTATAAAAAGTGATAATCCTAAAATGATTATTGCAGACACAATTAAGGGAAAGGGTGTAAGTTATATGGAAGACGTATGGCAATATCACACAATTATTCCAAAAGAAAAAGATCTTTTAGAAACAGCAATGGAGGAATTAAATTGACTTCACAGAGAGACGCTTTTATAGAACGACTGTTTGAAAGAGCAGTAGATGACAAAGATATATATTTAATATCCGTTGATATGGGTGCTCCGTCTTTGGATAGATGGAGAGCAGAATTGCCAGAACAATTTTTTGCAGCAGGTATATCTGAACAAAATGCAGTAAACTTTGCAGCCGGTCTTGCAGGCGCAGGAAAAAAAGTTTACATATATTTTATGGCGGCATGGGCAGCAAGATGTTTTGAGCAGATAAGATATTCTTGTGCGTTGGCTGATAAACCAATTACTGTTTTAGGTAATGGTGTTGGTTTGGGTTATGCTCCTGCTGGTCCAGCCCATTATCCTACCGAAGATATTGCTTATATGAGAAGCATATGTGGTGTTCAAATAATATCACCAGCTAACAGCGAAGTTGCAAGAAAATATGTTGATATTACTTGTGATAAGCCCTCATTGACATACATGAGGATGGAGAGAACTTCAGCATCAGAACTCGCTGATGTCAAGTACTCAGAAGAGGATCTACAGAATGGGTTCAAGCTGTTACAACACCAAGATGGACCCGCCAACTCACCGAGCGTGTGTATCGTTTCTAGCGGCTATATGCTAGGTAGGGCGGTTACAGCCTGTAATATGATAAAAGACGCCTCTGTGGCGGTTGTAGACGTGTTTAAAAGCAACCCACTTGACAACGCCGGGTTGAAAGACTTACTAGCAAAGTATGAATACATTGTAACGCTTGAGGAACAAACACTGACAGCAGGGTTTGGTTCTGCCATCTGTGAAATGTTGGCAGACTTTAATTGTCACCGCCCAATGTTAAGAAAAGGACTTCCAAATAGATTTATTTTTGAGAACGCCTCAAGAGATTATTTGTTAGACAACAACGGTTTATCAGTTGACAACATTGTTAACGATATTAGGAAGTTTATAAAGTGAAAACAATTAAAAATATTAGACACTCTAGAAAGATTGATGGTCTGGTTGAAATTAAATTAGATACGTTTAATGATTTTAGGGGAGAAATTTGGACTTTATATTCTAAAGAACATACAGATATAGAGTTTGTAGCAGACAAAGTGACAATATCAAGGTTTGGTGTCCTAAGAGGGTTCCATGGTGACTCCCATACGAGCAAATTAATAACTTGTTTGAGCGGACAATTTCAGTTTGCGGTTGTTGATTTGAGAAAAGATTCAAAAACTTACGGAAAAACTGAAACATTTTTAATTAGTGATTGTGAACCAACAGTAGTCATAGTACCAAAGGGCTGTGTCAACGCTCATCTTTGTTTGTCAGACAAGTGTGTATTTTACTATAAGTGGTCAGAGGACTACAAAGGTCCTGATAAGCAAGTAACAGTGAATTGGGATGATCCAGATTTAAATATTGCTTGGGCAATCAAAAATCCAATTCTTTCAGAAAGAGACAAGAATGGTACGACTCACAAAGGTATTGAATTATAGGAATAAATTATGAGAATTAAATATCCATTAGCAAAAGAAACAATTAATGAAGACGACATCGACGCTTTGTGCGACTGGCTTAAGAAATATCCACGTTTAACAAAGGGTGAATTGACTCCACAACTTGAAAAAGAGTGGGCAGATTTTATTGGAACAAAGTATTCAGTCTTTAATAATTCTGGGTCCTCTGCAAACCTATTAATGGTCTATACTGCATTGTTAGCAGGCAAAATAAAAAATAAAAAGATTGCAGTTCCATCGGTTGGCTGGGTCACAACGATTTCACCAGCAATCCAGTTTGGGCTACAACCAATCATGGTTGGAGCAGATAAAGAAACTTACGGCATGGACTTGGATGAACTAGAAGAAGTCTGCAAAAGAGATCGCCCAGACGCAGTTATTTTTGTACAAGTGCTTGGTGTGCCTCACTATAAAGAACGTTTATTATCTCTTAAGGAGAAGTATGGTTTTATACTTTTAGAGGACGCCTGCGCTGCTCTAGGTGCTGAATATGCAGATGGTGCTATGGTTGGCACAATCGGAGACATGTCATCCTTTTCGTTTTACTTTGGTCACCAACTTTCCACTATCGAGGGTGGAATGGTTAATACTGATGATAAGGAATTATATGATCTTTTATTGATGTTGCGTTCTCATGGTTGGGGAAAAGACTTGGATGAGGAATCATACAGCAAATTAATTGATGACAATAATGTTGATGATTTTCACAAGCCATTTACTTTTTTTGTTGCAGGGTTTAATCTAAGATCAACAGACCTACAAGCTTTTATTGGATTGCGGCAAATGCAAAAGGCTAAATGGGTCTCTGATCGTAGACATGAAAACCATCTACATTATGCTAAAAATTTAAAAGGGGCTGTCTCTTTTCAAGGATGGGGCGAAAACAAACCCGTATCTATCTCTTTCGGGGCATTGGCGTCTTCAAAGGATCATCGCACAAGAATAGTTAACCGTCTTGTGGAAGAAGGGATCGAAACTAGAATTTATAGTGCGGGAAACTTAGGTAGACATCCATTTTGGGTAAAAAGATATGGTGAGTATCGTGAAGAACAAAGTGATTTAATTCATGAAACTGGATTTTTCTTACCAAACTACCCTGAACTAACATTAGAAGAGATTGATTTTATTTGTGAAGTGGTGAAAAGCGCATAATGGTTAAGGTTTTAGTGATTGGTGAAAGTTGCCGGGATATTTTTAATTATGGGGAATGCAATAGGCTATGTCCAGAAGCTCCTGTGCCGATTTTCAACCCCTCTGAATCAATTGAGAACGCTGGTATGGCGATGAATGTTCAGAACAACATTTCTTCTCTTGGGGTAGAGTGCGATTTAATCACTAATAATAACTGGAAAAATATAAAAAAAACTAGGCATATAGACCAACGAACAAATCATATGTTTATTCGCATAGATGAAAATGATAATAATTATGGCAATTGTGATTTAAGCGATGTTGATTGGAAAAAATATGATGCCGTGGTTATTTCTGACTATAATAAAGGATTTTTAACAGAATCTGATATCCGCACAATCACAGAAAAGCATGAATGTGTTTTTATGGATACTAAAAGGATCTTAGGCTCATGGGCAAACAAAGTTTGTTATATAAAAGTTAATTTTAGCGAGTACATAAACACTAAGCCATTTCTGAATGAGACTTTGAACAAGAAATTAATCATCACCATGGGTTCACAGGGAAGCAAACATTGTGATGTTTTTTACCCGGTCCCAAGAGTAGAAATCAAAGATACTTCTGGTGCAGGAGATACATTTGTCTCTGGATTAGTCGTGAAATATGTGCAAACAGGGGATATCGAACAGTCTATTGTGTTTGCTAATGAATGCGCCACTCGCGTAGTTCAAAAGAGAGGGGTTAGCATAACATGAGTTTGGTTTGGACAAATGGTTGTTTTGATGTGCTCCACAGAGGGCATTTTGAGCTTTTTAAACATGCCAAATCCCTTGGTGACACTTTGATTGTTGGCATTGACGCGGACAAAAAAGTCAAAAATGATAAGGGCACAGACAGACCCGTTAATAACCAAGAAGACAGAAAATTTGCTTTAGAATCAATAAAATACATTGATGAAGTTGTTATCTTTAATTCTAAAGAACAACTAGAAAATTTAATTAAAAGAATCAAGCCCTCAGTCATGATAGTCGGCTCAGACTGGAAAGGGAAAAATGTCGTAGGACAAAAACATGCCGAAAAAATAATTTTTTTTAATAGAATAGGGAACTATTCAACAACTAATATACTTAACCACATGGAAGGAGAATAAAATGGTATTATCGGATCAAGCATTAGGAGCAGTAATGATGGCTTTACAAAAATCATTATTAGAAGAAACTGACATTGTACCAGTTTTGAAGGGGTTTAATTTTATAGTACAGGGAGACTCCCAAGACGAGTTACTGGTTACAAACCCACCAACTTTTAAAGTTGGGGAATTTGATGAGTCAGAAGATGCCTAAATATCACTTTAGGTGTGATGCGTGTGACAGAGACTGGTGGCAATGGCTATCAGTCTCTGAGTCAGATTTATTGAAATGTCCACATTGTAATCAGGCTAAACCGCGAAAAATTCCTGTCAGTTTTATGAAAATTGACATGCCCTCACAAAAAAAGAAGGGCGCACAAGACAATGTAGTAGATCACATTGAAGAGAATAGGGAAGTTCTCAAAAGGATGAAAGAAGAAACAAAAAATAAGGATGTATTAAAAGATGATTGAAAGTGTAGCGATAATAGGAACAGTAGTTTTTATAGGATTTTTCTTTGCCTCTATGTGGTTTAATGTATTTTTATTAAAAAAGCTGCTTTATTTTAATGAAAATTTTAATCAAATCGATTTATCGGTTGATAGTTTTACAAAACACTTAGAAGAATTATATGAACTACCTATGTTTTTTGGAGATGAAAACTTAGAAAAACTATTAGAACATTCAAAGGAACTAAGAAGGGATTTAGAGGAATTTAAAGGCAAGTATTCACAATGAGAAAAAGAAAAAAAAGAACAAAAAATTTATATTTTACAAAAATACATGAGGAGGCAATAATTCAATACGCTAAATCTGAAGATAATGCAGAAAAGACAATATTGTATTCAACTTTAATTCAACCTGCGTTTAATGAGTTGGTTGATAAGATAGTTTATACATATAAATTTAATAATTTGCCAAACATTGATTATTTAAAAGATGATTGTAAGGTATGGCTTACGACAATTTTGAGTAAATATGATCCAAACCGAGGGTCTAAAGCGTTTTCTTACTTTAGCGTAATCACAAAAAACTGGTTTATTCACAAGATTAAGAAAAATGCACAAGCAGCAAGGAGAGAGATTGCTCTTGATGATGTGGTAAAGTCTTCGCAAAGCCAATTTGTAATGACTCATAATCCATATGAAAAAGATCGTGAAAAACAAGAATTCTGGGAAGCTTTGACATTTTTTGTTAGAGCGCTCGAAAACAATTCAACAATTATAAAGAATGAAAATGACAAAAAGGTCATCTCTTCAATTGAATACATGCTAGAAAACTTGGAAAAATTAGAAATTTTAAATAAAAAAGCCATTTATTTGTATCTCAGAGAGATGACCGGACTGACAACAAAACAGCTTGCTCCAACCTTAAGGAAGGTTAAGGTTGAATACCGACAGTTTATAAGTAATTGGAATAATTAAAATTTTTTACTAAAATCTATTTATTGTTGAGGTGTTTTCATGGATAAAAACAAACTTATAGAAGAAGCTCTGGACAATATTAGAAATGATAGGACCACTACAGAGACGTTGTTAGTAGACCTTCAACAAGAAATAAACCAAAATCAGGTTGAAAATGTGAGGGCTGGTTTGGTAGCGGCAAAGTATGTTGAAACACTACAAAGATCAAATGAGCAACTTGTAAAGGTACTACATCTTATTCAAAAAGCAGAGCAACAGAATGGCAGTGTTGAGTTATCAGAAAATGA
>TARA_R110001592_G_scaffold16881_12_pt1 | contig 26240 bp, 26 predicted proteins | sample TARA_R110001592 | Tara Oceans TARA_R110001592 (sample SAMEA4398387) | marine metagenome | biome: Polar Biome; feature: [SRF] surface water layer (ENVO:00010504); material: water (ENVO:00002006), including particulate matter (ENVO:01000060) such as... | depth 5 m | reverse complement strand
ACCGAACCATGCATGAACACGTGGGTGTTCAATCGCCATTCAGGGGAGCGTTCCTGCTACCCCTAAAAACCCTATGATGATTTCATCAAGACCAACCGTGCGCCGATTGAATGCCGTAAATTATCAAGCTAAAATGAAAGTTTATTTAATTGCTTTTTTAAAAATATTTTATCATGTGAGTAAACTTGTTCTAAAGCATCATTGTAAATTTTGGTATTTAGAACGAGTACGTCATTAGAACTTAAGTTTGTGTATTTACGATTGTTCTTAGGTTGTAAAATTAGACAACGATATGGGCTTAATGGATAGTACATCCATATTTCTTCCTCTGTTTCAGGGTTACCTAAATTTAGAATAGGCTGGTCACCAGTAATGAACGGATAATCAGAATTACTTTCAAATACATCAAAGCTATAATTTCTAATATCTTTATAAATACTAAAACCAATATTTGTGGCAAGAATGATTGCCTGAATATTCCAAGTTCTATCTGGGCACCAGTTTGGTAAAATTTTTAATACTGCATCTTTATATTTGTCTATGCTAGCAAGTCCGATAACTTTTTGACGGCGCGTGCGCATGAACTGATTCATCATAAAAAATAGAAAACTCATTGTGTTTTCATCTGTCCACTCAACATTTTTTCCATTTCGTAAATCAGCAAGTATCTCTTGAGCGGAGGATTCGATTAGTGTGTGTAATTCTTCGAAAAGCATTTTTTCGAAGCCATCTGCAATTTGTTCAAAATTTCTTAGTTCAGAAGTTCTATTTGCAGAAACAGACGCTCTAATTTTGTCGTTAAACAAATAGTATTCTTGAATAAAACTTAGCCAGTTCTGGTTTATTTTTTGTTGATAAGGGTTTGAGGCTTTAACAATAATACTCTCTAAATATTTCAAGTCATCATTTGTTAGTCTGCTGCTCTTATAAAAATACTTCGCAACCCCAATCGAGGTAGTGTTCGGGGTTGTGTACTGTCCATTTAGTTTGAAATAACAACAAATTTGATTATTATTGTTCGTCCATGGCTTAAGGTAATTTTGCCATATGTAATGGTGTCTCTTCTTAATATTCATATCTGATGCGTACCTAAATATAACTACTAACGTTTAGTACTGGCATCTTCTATGGCTTTTTTTAAATTTTCGTGCGTCCATTGGACTGCTTTACATTTATTTTCTTTGAATGCTACTGGAACGTTAGATGGTGGAGTATCTCCTTTGTATACTCCGATTACCCCTTTACCACGTTTTAAGCTTTCTTGTATTTCCCAATTAACCCATTCGCTATTAGCACTTTTATCTGAGAGATAAACTGCGGTAACTGAACATCTATCAATTTTTTCTCTAATTTTTCTTTTTATATAGTCTGCATCCGAGCTGTTGTAGGCTTGTTTTACAGAGTGATCGTCAAATGTGAAGTCTGTATTCTCGTTCTTTGCTTGTCCACGAAATAAATTGATTTCAGCCATATCTTCATGCGCAAAACTTATAAATACGTGGCGGCTAGGGTCATTATTTTTAGCTTTAATTAGCTTTTCTTTTGCCTTTTCTTCAAGGGCTTTAAAATTCATCCCTCCAAGACTTCCACCATATCCTCCACCCATAATTTATTTCTCCAAATAATTTCCAAATTCTAAACAAGCTATACATTGACCACACGGCTCACTTTCACCAGTATGGCAAGAATATGTACCGATCAGTCCCTTTTCTTTGGCAAGCATTATAACATCTTCTTTTGAGAATTCGGAGAGGGGATTGATAATTTCTATGGGTTTGCCCAAGGATGATGAAATAGCTCGTTCTGCATTTATAATAAACTCAGTCGTTTGATCAGGGAATAAGCTGAATTCTTCGTTTAGCAATCCAATAGCTACAGTTGTAAGGTTTAATTGGTGCGCGTAAGCTGCCCCCATTAATAAAAATAAAAAGTTACGGCATGGAGTAAATGCTTGATCTTTTATATTAAAGTCCGAAGATGTTAGACCAGATTTAATCACTTGCCCGTAACCGGATAAGTTCATATTTATTGGAGTAGGTAGTTGTAGTTTTTCATGCAGTAGTTTGCATGTATCCCATTCTTTTTTAGCCGCTAATTGCCCATAGTTTATAAATAGTGGGGAAACATCAATACCTTCTTCTTTCGCCATAATGGTTATCAGAGTTGAATCAAGACCACCAGAGACTAAATTTACAAATGACATAGCATCCCTTCTCTTTTTACAACGCGCATAGTAATCCATGTTGCTAAATCAACAGCGCCTACAGGGTAGCCAAAATCTTTGGCAATATTTTTAAAAACAACTTCTGTTGTTTCGTAAAAGGACAAGGAGGATAACGAGCTCTGTTTTACATTTACTCCTTGGGAAAGAGCTAGGTAATCAATTATGTGGGTGTCTATTACCGCCATATCTGAACAATAACCCACGCGTCTAAGGTATAGGCTTGCCTGTTTAGGTCCAAAACCCGACACATGCTTTACAAGTAATCTTCTTGCATCGAGAGGGCAAGATGCTTCTAAGAGTATGCCTTTTATTGAAAGGTTGGAAAGATATATGTTGCGAACTGTATTAGCGACTAACTTAGTCCAGCGATTTTTAAAACGCGGTAAGACGTCTTTTCTTTTACCGTCCAAATTTAGTGTTATTGTTTCAGAGAGAATTTGAATCATTTCAGATTCATAGCTTTCAATTCTATTTAGGTTCTCCTTACTAATTTTGAAGAAACCTTTTTTATGTAGTTTGTGTGCTATTGCTTCTGCTATTTCGAATCTGAGTTGGCTACTAAAAATGCACATAGCCATTTCCTTAAATAAGTTCTCTTCAGACATCTTGTTCCAATTTTTGAACTTTTTACTGTCTGAAATCTCTCCACACATTTCCTTTATTGTATGATTAATAATTCGAGCATTCATTCTTTGAGCTCCCATCCTAGTGCAGAGCAGCACATGTTAAAGAATTTGGGGTGAAAGTTAGTATTGCAAAAAGAAATTTCATTATTTTCGGTCATGGCTGTTTGTAAGCGCCTCATCCAAAAGGAATAAAACTCAATATTGTGTGCCAACATTTTAGCTTGAAAAGGAATTTCTAGTTCATTCCATGTTGTCTGATCTGAGAAGAAATCATATTGAGTGGAGTGAAACAAAAAACCTGTGTCATGATCTATAACGGTTTGGCACCATTCTAGGCCATCAAAACTATCTGCTCCCTCGATGCTGTATATGGCTATAGACATCGGATTGCCTGTGCCTAATAAGTGTATCCCAACATATCGGCCTAGGTCATTCAAAGATTGTCTTATTTTTCTTAGTGTTAAAGCTCTTGAAAAAACACCGTCTCCAAGGCGTCTTTCGGGAATAGAAATAAAATTAACACCTAGATGCTTAGCAATAGCCGCGCACATCTCTGGTAATTTTTCGGGGGTATCATGTATGATAGGTATGATTGGTTTATCGCTATTGCCTTGATCCTTCTCAAATCCTTCAATCACAATTTTTATGTGTTCATCTAAGTTATTAGGCGGTGCTTGTTCATCAAAACAAAATGAAAAAGATTGATGGCGCATAGCTAGCACTTCATGAAAACGCTCTTGCGTCCATTGATCTTGCGTCTGTTTCCAGTAGCTTTCATAGTTCCCAGAGTCCAATAAAATTGTTAACCCTTTGTCCGCAGAACTTTGTAATGCATTTCTGATTTCACAAAGCTCTTTGTCAGATGAATATGAGATATCGTAAGCAGAGATTAAAAAATGTTTGTTTGTAGTCGATAAAGTGTTGAGAATTTCAAGATATTCAACAGGGCGCAAATTTGTTTTGATCGTTGAAATAGAAGGAAAAAAAACTGGAGTTTGCAGTACAGATTCGCCAATGTGCAATTCAGAAGGCTTTTGTGTTTTCATATTTCTCTCGTGCGAATGCTTTGGTAATGCACCGCTGTATTAATTTTTTATATAGTTAGTTTGAACAAGAATATAAGTCAAAAGAGGAAGGATTGAGAAGAAAAACTTCTCAAAAGCGATTCTACCCATTATTGTAATAACTTACTAGCACAGAGTTATATTTTTTATACGGCATATTATTTTGAAAGAAGTATTAAAATGGAACATGACGATTATCCAGCACTATTTAAATCTGCCGATATTTCTTCAAATAAAGCACAGTCATCGTATTTAAAACTAATAAAATTTGAGTATGGACTGCTATTTTTAGCAGCAGTCATAGCTCTAAGCCTAAGGCAAGAAGCTGTGTTTTTGTATGTTCTTGCGTTGATTGCATCATCTGGTCTGCTGATTTTTATGTCTATTAAGAAGCCTGAGAAAGACTGGTATGGTTGCAGAGCACTGGCTGAATCTATAAAAACTTCAAGTTGGAGATATATGATGAGGGCAGAGCCTTTTGAAGATGTCCCTAAATTAAAAGAGGTCAATGATAAATTTAGAGAATTTCTTATAGAAATCCTTGAGGTTAATAAGCACCTAAGGGACTCAATAGTTAAGCATCCAGATGGAGGGGATCAAATAAGTCCCGAAATGATCCGAATTAGAGGGATTGAACTGGAGGAGAGAAAAAGTATTTACCTTAGAGAACGCATTAAAGAACAACGTAAGTGGTATATAAATAAGGCAATTTTCAACAAAAAACAGTTTTCAAAATGGATCATTATTTGCGTAGTGGTGCAAGTTACAGCCATTATTTTGGCATTGCTACGTATAAAATATGGTGATATCTGGGCTTTCTGGCCTACAGAGCCCTTATTAGTGTTATCTGCAGCGATTGTTGGTTGGATACAAATTAAAAAGTTTAACGAATTAGCATCAGCATATAGCTTAACTGCACATGAAATCGGTATAATCGAAAGCCGAATTAGCGATATAATAGGTGAGGAAGATTTCTCAGAATTCGTAAATGAAGCTGAACTTGCTTTTTCAAGAGAGCATACCCAATGGATAGCCAGACAACAGGATTGAAAATGGGATTAATTATTTATGGCAAGCACATTATCGTAAAAATATAATCTACTAAAAAACTATAACACTCGATGGAAATATAATGAACTGGTCTGAATATCAGGAACAAGCAGCTAAGTTTTTTTTAGGTCTGGGGCTTTCAGCAAGTATAGAGCAAAATGTAAAGGGTGCAAGAGGAGCGCATGATATAGATGTATACGTAACAGGAAGCTATAATGGGATTAATTTTAATTGGGTAGTTGAGTGTAAGGCATGGAAGAATAACATTCCCAAAGAAAAAGTGATGGCATTGGCAGCAATTGTTCAGGACGTTGGAGCAGATAGAGGTTTTTTACTATCGGAAGTTGGTTTTCAATCAGGCGCAATACTTGCCTCAAGAAGTTCAAATATTACTTTAACAAGTCTTTCTGATTTATCATTCTCTACAGAAAAATTCGCTATCGATACTTTAATAGGAAGGAAAAACTGGGAAATTCAAAAATCTAAACAGCGTTTAATGAGACTAAAGAGAGCGCAAAATAGTAAATATAATTCGTATAGATTGAAATTGGTTGGTGAACTTTGTGTGATAGAATCTATGTTTCAGGATGCCTTGGAGGCTGATTTCCCCATTTTATATCCTGTTAAAAAGCTTGAGTTTTCGACTTTAGAAAAACTTTTGGTTTATGCAGATGAAATTATTGAAGATGTAAATAAATATACAGGCGAATGCATGAGTTGATTGATACATGACTTTCTCACTCCATCGCATACCCGCCGCGGTCATGCTGTTGCGGTTTAAACTGAACAGGTTCGGGGCTGTTTTCCTCTTTCATCTCCATATACGTGCCGATGTCTTTGCGCATTTGTAACATCGTTGCATTATGCTGCTGTCGCAGGTTTTGAACGTGATCTTGCAGGCGCCCGCGCTCCTGTAACTGTTTTGTGATGAGTTCCTGCTTTTCCTTTTGGTCACGTGCGTGGCATTTCAGCGCGTCTTGTCTGTTCTCTTCCTGAATGCGGCGATGCTTGCCGGTTATACGGGCAAGCACGCCTTTAAACCATCTGGGCATACGCTCTTGGCGCTGCGTTTCTTCGTGCCTCTGGCGTTCATTGTGTCCCAGTTCTAATGCGGAACGTTCTGAACGATGACGCTCCCGTAAGTTTAAAAGCGCGCTCTTAAGAGGCTGATACTTTTTACTGCGCTCATGCCGAACATCATTGATATGTTTTTGAAGAACATCCGTCATGATCTCGGCGATCTTGGTTTTTGCCTGCTGCACGGATGGTAAATCTTCCTGTTTCAGGCGCGTATTTAGTACGCGGGTTTTTAAGCCTGTCCAACGGCCGAGGGAATAGACTTCGCCCTTATAATCCACGGCGACAAATCCGCGCCGATCTCCTCTTGCGAGGGTGAAGCCGTGATTTTGCAGGGCATGAGCGAATGATTTCCCATCATCGGAAGCGCCCCAAGCTTGCTTGAAGATATGCTTGATCATGCGCGGATCATCATCTTGGCGCTTGGCCTGTTGCCACTCTTCACGCGTAAAATTGAGCGGGTTTGTATATTGCTTATCAATAAAGCCCTTGGGCATGTTCCAGCCCTGTTCAAGATAAATGTCCTTGGAAATTTCATTCAGTTTCTTTTTGTAAAACGGCAGGTTTATGGCCGTCATGCTCTGTGCATCAATGCGTGACCACACACAATGCGCGTGCCGCCGTCCTTCTTTTTCATGGAAGACGACAACGCGCGGCTGTCCCTCAAGCCCCATTTTCTGTTCAATGTCGCTCAGGGCTTTTTCAAATGTTTCATTGGTTGCTATTTGATCTTGTGGAGGGTTGAGAGAGACGGAAAACAGAAATTGCGTGCAGCGTGTTGCGCGGCTTGTGGCTTGAATTTCCTGAAAAGCGCCATGCACGGTTTCAGATGTAAACCCCGTGATTTCATGGACGGTCACATGGTCATTATCCCGATCATTCAGCAAGTGATTGGCGAGCTGTTTTGCGTGGCCTCTTTGATTGCCCTCGATAATCATGGGCATTCATCTCGAAGGCCAAGAACTTTGATAAGGGTTTCTTTGATGAAAGTGATGTTCTCAACGGCTTCATTCAGGTCATGCAGCACGTCATCGTTGACAAGAAGACTGCCCGTGTTGGCGGCTCTGGCCAGTTGGTTGATGTTGTTGGGAAGGCGTGATACACCGAGCTGCGCTAAAACTTGTGCAAGGATGATGTTATCTTCCTTAGGGCGAGATGTGCGGCCTCTGCGCGGCTTGGCGTTGCTCAGAAGGCTTTCACGAATATATGCGCCGAGCGGTTTTGTACCTGCAAGCTCATCCAAGAGCTGACGTTCCTCAACGCTCAGGCGTAAGGAAAACGGTGTTGGCTTTTTTGTCTTGGTGTCATTGCTCATGCCCCCATGATAGGCGTGAGAGAGCGGAAAGCTGGGCGGTGTAATTGGAAAATGTATTAATTAAAAAACCACCTGTGGTATGTTATTCATTATTTATATCAATGTTAAATAAGTAGCGAACTCGAAAAAAAATGTCAGATGATGAACGTAACCAAAGGCTAGACGTTCTCCGTAAAATACCTGATTTTGCGGCAATGGATCATCGTCTTCACCTAAATGCTGGAGGGAAGATACCTCGTCTTGAAAATCTTCCGAGAAGTGAAAGAAGACGCCTTGGGGTAGAGACAAAAAAAATAGTAGCGCAATATAAAAGGACTATGCAAAATCTTTCAAAGTCAGGTGCGGGTTTTCCTAATGATCAGCTTTTAAGACAATTAGCTATTGAATATAATCATAGATATGCGGCCTCTGGTATACGCACTCAACCACTGAACTTTAATTATTTTGAGCCTTTTTGCCGCATTTCATTAATACCCAAAAGCGTTGCGCCGAAAGTAGAGATAATTGAAGAATATGATCATTTATATTCTTTAAGAGATTTTCTTGATTACATTACGTCTGAGGACAGCGAAAAATTTGCTCTTGAAAGCTTACTCAATATGGCTGAGGGGAGAGTGTTCCATTTCACTAGAAATGGCGATATTGCAGAATTTAGCTTTCTTAATAGTGAAGGAAAAGAGTTTTTGATATCAGGGTTTTCCATGGTTCGTCATGGAAATTATCTACATTGGTATATGATTGGTGGTGAACTTTTAACTCAAGACGAGTGGTTAGGTAGATGTTCTAAGCAAAAAGAAATTAATGAAGAGGGGCTACAACCTGATAAAAGAGCTTTTCTGAAAGATGCAATAAAAATCAATGGCAACAAATCTGGAGAACCTGTCGCATTAGAGGGAACAAAAACTGCGGTGCGAACAATTATTTCTGGAGAAATTGATCTTATTACGCAAAAGCATAATTCCAGATATTATATGACTGAGTACGAAAATACCTTTAGTGGTCATTGTGACGAGCCTGAAGTTTTTGAGATGTTACCAGAAGACAAGCGTAAAGAGACTATTGCAAAAACTAAGACTGAGTTAGATAAGGCATCCGTCATGTGGGATTTGGCTGAAGCTTTTTTCCAGTTGCCTTCGTACTTTAGTAGTAGAGCGACAATTGAGCGGGAAATTTTAGATAAATCTGGTCAGCGTTTACCTAGAAAGAAAGCTGGCCAAGGGTTAAAGTCAAAATATAAATTTGTTACTGCTATTGAGGTTACTGAAAATAAGTCAGAGCCGATTGTTAAAGTCAATTTACCTCACTATGAAACTGAAACTGAGGGGTATTGGAGACGACTGGACAGAGGAGCAAAAGGGCGAGATCAACATGGCAATGAGATTGAAGGTAAGACGTGGGTTAAAGCAACTAATAAATGGAGGGAACGATCTTCTTCCGACAATGTTGTTTTTGTAAAAGATGGTATTGTTTCAGCCAAGATCAAAATTAAAGAGTACCAAGATGCGGCTAAGGCAGTAGAGCTTGCCGATCGGCAAGGATCGGAAGAAGCTCAGGATGTTGGCGAGCTGTATGTTCTTAGATGCGCTGCAATGGATGAAGAGATATATAAAATTGGTTTTACAAGAAAAGATTCTTATCAACGTGCTAAACAACTATCATCTGCCACAGGTGTACCGTTATCCTTTATTGTTGTAAAAGTATGGCAGCACTCAAATGCAAAAGAATTAGAGGCAGAAGTTCACGTAATGCTCGATTCATACAGAGTTAATGATTCTCGTGAGTTTTTTAAAGTTGGATATGACGTTATTGAAAACGTGGTTGAAACAATTCTGATGCGCCATAGTAACTGATGCAATTCTTCTTTTTGTGCAAGATGTCCTAGTCCTGCAAAGCCTTCATTGCCGCTTTCGGGTTTTTGTCAATGATCTTCATAAGGGTGGAGGCTGCGCCAGTCAGGCCGCTATCCTGCATATCCCATTTTTCAACGGTGCGTTTAGGCAGGTGAAAGGTTTCCGCAAACTCACGGACGCTCATATTCAGCTTGGTGCGGATACGGCGCACTTCTGAAATTTCATGCTTCACGGCCTTTTCTGGCTCGTTAATCGCGCTTTCCAGTCCAGCTTTCAGGCTTTCAAATAGTTCGCTCATGGTTATTTCCTCTTTTTCAAAATCTCTACGAGCTTCTTAATCTCGTTCTTTTCACCTTGGCTCAGGTTGCTTTTCTCGTTCTTCTCAAAAATATCCAGCAAATGGATATATCCAAATTCATCAATCACAAGGTACACAACACGGCTTGCGCCGCTTTTACCTTTTCCTGTCTGGTGGGCGAAACGGATTTTCCGAACGCCGCCCGTGCCAGCCATGACATCGCCTTTATCGAAATTGACGCTGATAAAATCAACCAGCTCAATTCTTTGCTCTTCTGTAAGTATCTTTTCCGCCTTGCGTAAAAAATACGGGTTTTCAATTACAGTCAGCATTTAGCTATCTTTCCCTAGGATATACCCAAAACGGGTATTTTGTCAATTATTGAATATACCCGATATGGGTACAGCCCAGAATCTCTTCACAATGATATTATGATGAGTTGAGAATAACTTTCCAGTGGGTTAAAGTCTTGAATAACAGGTTCGCATCAATTCGTAGGTTGTGCGCCATTATATCATATAAGCACTTGTGTTTTGGGCACTTGGGAAAAATACACCACGGATGTGAGCAGTACTATTTACATATACCAGCTATACGACACTGCTTTTACTAGTTGTCATGGTCGAAAACATTAATATTTTCACCGTTCTGGTATGTCTGCGATACTTCTTCCACAAGCTCAATATTCTTTGCAAGTGCGTCTTTGCCAATATAAATGGGCATTTCTTCAATAACATGATCAGGTAATTGCGCTGAGGCAAATGGCATTATGTCTTCGATTGATTGTTCATATTGCTTTAGCAGGCTGTTAAAAAAATGTGATGAAAGGCCGATGTCAAAGAGGCCCTCATCCCTTATTGCTCTGTATCGTTCTGCATCATCTTTATCGAGGTAATTATCACGAAGTTTGCGAACCATTGCCTGTGTTAAATATAGTGGCGCACGATCCTCGCCAATTCTGGTGTCAAAAGCTAGGCGCAATGGATACATTTTATCTTCTGTAATCAGGCTGTACGCACATGATGCTTCGGCCATCCCTTTGTCGGCCGTTGGCACTGACTCCCGCATGGAAAAATCATACGGGTCAACAATCACCGTACTAGGGCCTTGGTCCCCTTGGTATACATTTGATGATATAACATCTACATCATACGCTGCCAAAGCTTTGATCACTTTTACTAGGTTTTCGACTGATTTAATGTCTTGGTCAAAACGTGCGCCAAGAATACGTGCTTCTTTATAACCGTCAGGTAAGTTTTCAAACATCTGGTCAATTGACTCTGCGTCTGTTTCGTAATCAATGTGTGCAAGGGCGACGACGGGGCGTTCAAGATTGCCGTCCGTTCCACAGCTCCGCACTATTAATGTTATGCACTGGCTGACGTTATCTGTGCCAATGTTTTTACCGTCAGAAATACCGATTTCTTTTTGTTCTACGCGAAGGGCGGTGTTGTCAAGCTCACCCTGGATACGTCTGGAGCTGTGTAACAATTTTGATGACTCTGGCCTTAGTCGATCGTAATATTGAGATTCTCTGGCGTTATTTTCATCTTCAGATAATTCTATTATTGGATATTCACGATAAGCCAGAACGGTTTCGGCAAGGGCATTGTAACGTTTATCCCGATCACGATAAGAAAAATCTTCGTGCCCTTGCTGATCGTGCAGCTGGATTGCTTTATCGTAATATTTGATCGCTTTTTCAGATAAAAACTCGTTATCCGCGAAAATATTTTGCGGAAAGTAAGTATAACTTTGGGCGGCCAGTGAATACATATTGGCAGCAGGCTTCATAAGGCTCATGGCCTCATATTGTTTTGCGGCTGCGACGTAATGATTTATCGATTTTTCTAGATGCTCAAAATCACCGGTTCTTGCAAACTCATTAGCCGCGTCATAAGCAGAAAATTCGTCTTTAGCGGCAGGTGAAATTGGCTCATAGTGTAATGGTGTTGTTATACGTGCTCGGTTAGTTAGATTTCCGGGCAATGCCTTTATTGTAAACAGAATGTCTTCGTCAGTCGCGTTATGCGGATCAAACGCTTTGCCACTAACGGTTAACTTGCTGGGTGCTCCATTATTCCAAACGGAATGTAAATCTTCATCTCTTTGCATCAAACCAGCTTTTACTTAAGTGTCTTATTTCACGATATGGTTATTCATTTTACATTAAGCGGATGTAATAACAAAAATATATGTAAAAAGCTATAATTATGCCGTTAACATTAAAAAAAAATAGCAATATGTGATAATGAAATTAATATGATATAATTAGGTAAATATAATATGAAAGTTAAAGAAATTTTATGTGAAGTCGAAAAAGCAGATTTTTATATTAAAATAGGATAATGACCTAAGAAAATATATAGCCTTACAATAAAGTACGGGAGGGGGGGATGAATTTCTCTAATGATTTCAATAGACGACAACAAACGCAACCTTCTGTGAAAGGCCAGAGTGCAGTTTCAGGTGCGGGTGCTCGAATTGATGGTATGGTGCAAGCCATTGAAGAAAATACAAAAAATGTTACTAACGCTGTTATGGAACGAAGACGACATAGCGGCTCAGGGCCAAAAGTGATGTTAGGTATAGGAGAGTTGCATGAAGACGGTCTTCATGTGATGCAGCAAATCAGTATCTTGGATGCACTACAGAAGGGCGGGCTTTATTGTGCGACGGCCTTAGAATGGCCTGCGAATAATATTGATCTGCATATTGAAGAAATATTTAAACTAGAAACAACTGATAAGAGCGGTTTGATTGGCATGCTTGAGGCTGAGGAGAATAGTGAATTACGTAACAGCCTGTCTGCTGACACGACGCCTATACGTTCTGCTAACGCGCGTTTAACCCGTGCACTGCTGCACGAGTTTATGGATAATCGTAATATACCCGCATTTTGTACTGATGCACCGCGCGATTGGGATCTGTTTATACAAAACCAAAGAAAATCTCAGCATTTGCATGTAGATGACCCAAAGGTTTCTGAAGCGGTAAAAGAAGCGATGGGACTTTTAAACCTTCCAGATGATCCTACGTCAGTTCCGCCGATAGATTCCCTACGGCAGTTGGGTATGCTGGCTCGTAATATTTATATCATAAATGAGGCTGAAAAAATCTTAAAAGAACATCCTGAGATAGATGTCGTTTTAATCGAGGCAGGGCGTGCGCATGTAACTGGAAATGATACGTTAAAGCCTGAGCCAAGTCCGTATGAACATAGTGTGAGCAGCCTTGCCGCAAAGCGTTCGGAGCATGTATTTATAGGGGCACCTTTGTATTCATCTCAGGCAGATAGGGCGAAAAACACATCTCCGCAGGCGTTAGTAGACCCGCAAATACTTAGCCTTGATTATCTAGAGAAAACACCATTTAATACGAGTTCAACCAAAACGTCTGATTTATATGAGGCTAGGCAAGTGCAGGCTCTGGCGGCGTACTTCCCTTTTATTGGTGAGACACTGAGTGACCGTACTCCTTTGGAGTTATATGATGATCGTAAGGAGGCTCTAAAAAATGATTTGCGTGATTTGCGTGATAATAATGGGTTTATGCTCGCCGCACCTGATCAATATACGCCTGTATAATAAATGAGATTTTACCTAAAATGCCCTAAATTGTATGAATTTATACCCAATAACAAAGATGGCCTAAGTCATTGTTCTGGAATGGCTAATCAGGCTATAATGCTCTCGGGATTCTAATGTTGATTTAGTGAAGTCTATCTTATCCTAACGAAATATCTTTGAATAATTTCTAAATGCCTTGTTTTCTTGCCTTTAAATATGGGCTTCTTTAATATCTGGGTAAAGGAAGAATGGGAGTGATAGATGTCTGATGAAATTCATGGTTTTGAATATTATATAGTTGGTGTGGTGCCGGTTAAAGTTCCACTAGATAATTACGGACGCTATATGGGTGCTCTTATTCCAGATCGAGAAACGCGTCGTTTGAAAATAGCAACTGACTATCTAGGGTATGTCATGGAAGGTGAAGACGTTATTGAAATTGATGAAGAGCGCTTTGAAGAAGAAAGTAAGAATTTCTACGATAAAAAGCCAAAAAAGTTTTGGTAATGAGAGGGATGCTTGAGTATGGAAAAAATTCCTGAAGTAGCCAGACAGAATACGGGTAACTTAGATGAATTGTACAAGCAGGCTCATGAGTTTTTTCCTGATTTTGTAGAAAGAATGGAGTCTGTTCTTAAAAAACTTGAGGAACGTGATTCACTAGATTTTGCAGATGTGGGTATTAAGATTGCTGATATAAAGGAACGACATAAAGCTCAGGCAAGTACCTTTGCTGATATAGCTGAAGAAATTGGTAATCAGTTTGAAATTATTGCAAGAAAAAACCGAATTGCTAAGCCAAATAAGTATGGTTACAGGGATGATAAAATTAATGGAGCATTGCCTAATGGTCATGTGTGTGAAGTGCAATGTAAGGTCAAAGAGATAGAAGATGTAAGTGATCTTACTCATGAGGCGAGAGACCGCGCTAATGAAATCGAGTTTGAAGCTAAAAGTGAAGATCGTCTTATGGATACACAAGAAAGAACAGAATATGACTTCTTAAGAAAGCTGTGTCTTGGAATTCACAATAAGGCGGCTATTGCTGGAGGATTGAATAAGTATCTTTTTCCAGATTTGTCTGAAAAAAGAAGATTGGAATTGTCTATTGTAGGGTTTCCTGTAGTACATTTTAAACAAGTTGCGCAGCCAGAAGATAATGCCCCTAAGCCTGAGGTCCCAATTCAGCTGGATGAAGAATTATCATTTTCTTTCTCAAGAGAGGAAACGTGTGAAGCTTGATGCTAATTTATCTATCTGAGGCTATCACGATGAGCCAATGTCTAAAGTTGTTGATTTCTTAAAATCGCTCTCCAATCATTTAAAACCTCAAATAAATGGTTCGAAGTTTTTAAATGGTGGTGCGCCATTTAATTATATCATAAATTAAAAATTCCAATGGGCGTGTCTTATTTAAAGATTGTGTTTCGCCTTACGCTTTGAGGTTGCGATTTTTCTTTTTCCCACAATGTGATCAGGTTTTTCTCGAATGTTTTGATAATATTATCATTGCAGCTGTGTTTTGAGAGCATCTGGTCAATACCTTTAAATACTTCTAGGGCGTCCATCTTATTGCCAGAGCCTTCGGCTAAGCGTGCGGTTAGGAGAATACCTCCATTTTTGTTACAAATTTTATCACAAGCGCCTTTTAGAGAAGGGTTGACAGTATATTTTGTAATTTTTGTATATCCTTCATCTCTGCCTAAATACACGCCACCGAGCGTTTCATAGACCTGATCAGGGTATTCTGTCGTAAACGTCACTTTGTGTGCGCCTGCAGGGTAGCATTGTGGATTGCCATTCCATTTGCGCGATGTTGACAGCATATAATAGCCGATCACATCCTCCAGATATGTGAACTTTGATCCTTGACCTCCTGTGCCATTAATTAGCATGCCGAGCGCCATAACTTCACTACCACCTGATGTTAATACTTGGTTTAAGTAGTTTTTTGCCAATGTGTCCTGTTTCTTGAAATCCCCTTCGTAAATTGCCTCAAGGTAATAGCCACCAGGTAGCTTGCAAAGTTTACAGTTTCTTTCATATTCTTCTTTTTCAGCGCGTTTTAAAGCTACAATTTTCGCTTGTCCTTCCTCGATTCTGCCATCACCACATAAGACGGGAATGTCGCCTGGCATTTTGTCAGGTGTAAAACTTTGCAGTTTTTTAAGAAATTCCGGGTTTTGATAAATGGATGGATCATTTATATCGTATCCCAGCATTGTGATGTAGGCTTCCATCATCGGCAGAACACGTTTGGCTTTCCGGCTATAGAATTCGTGATCGCCCTGAAGGGCAAAGATCTCAGTATTTCCTGCTAAGGCTATATATTCACTCTCACTGAGCGGTGGGCCAGCGTTGTTGTGATTGTATATCTTTTGTCCGATATCGCCGGGAATAAGAGCACATTTCTTGACTTTACCTTGCCTAACATCTTGCAGAGTATAAAAACTTATTCCATCTCTGACTGTCTCCGCGCGGGCTGTGTCTACTAAGGTTATGATTGTAAATAATACGATAAGAAATGTTTTCAAAGATCTAGCCTTTTGTAAATAATTACTCTCACAATACATATGCTCGTTATTTATAGCTAGTTAGAGTTTGCGTATATATTTTTAAAACCTCAAATAATTGGTTTGCACTGTGTCGGTTAAGGCGCGCCATTTAAACAAAACTTATATTCTGACACAGAGTTATTTATATCTTGGGCGACATCAATCAAAGTCTTCTGAAAGCCCTACATATATTACAGTGGGAGGATGATCATCATTGCGTTCATAGTCCCCCCCCTTAGTTGTTACCCTAAGATATTTACCCTTTTCGTTATAGAATTTAAAAGTACAGTATCCCATGCCCGTTCCTGAACAAGCCAGAACTTCGGTGTAGCCTGCGTCATAATAAAAGTGCGGTTGGTTGTATTTTTGATCTAAATCTGTTCTTTCTTCTGCAGCAGGTATCCAGCCTTCATTCATGATGGTTTTTCTTGCCTCATAGTAAGGCGTGCCAATAACCTGACTTCGCCAATTAGGCGTTTTTGAACAAGCTGATAACGAGAGTAGTCCTAAGAACAAAAAAGTAATGCATATAAACGAAAGTATGTTTTTTAAATTTTGAGCCATTTAAAATTTATAGCCTTAAATTATTTTTTCTCCAACAACTCTTTCAAAGTCTTGAAGTCTGTCAGAGCCTTATTGTTTCCGACCCCTTTATAATAACTTTGATTCGACTCATCTTTTGGAAAAGATGCCCATTCTTTTGACAATTCTCTGATAAATTGTTTTGTGGTTATTGTACTGGCTTTGAACTTTTCATATCCTCTTCGTCTTAAAAGTTCTCTTCCCATTTGATCTTGTAGGTTTTCATCAAGAATAGCACTTGTATCGAGGTTCATCCATCTTATTAAATCGTCCATTTTATCATCAATAATCTGATATCGGCCTACTGCAGTCCCTAGATTTTGATTATTCCTTTCCCGTTGAATCTGCCTGACTTCTTTTATAGTCATTTTAGTAAGAGGTTTTTCTTTTCCACCTACAATAATATTGTAATTGTTACTGCTTTCAATTTTACCGATGAAGTCAAGTATTTCATTTCCTTTTTTAGTGGGAGAAATTGTTTCGGGTTTTCTTTCGGGGATTGGCGGCGTATCAATTTTTGTGTTATGCGGATTCTTTTTCGGGACAGGCGGGAGAGTACCGCTAACATTACCACCAAAGCCAACTGTGCCTGTATCGTTTTGCGCAATTTTAAGCACATTATCCGCATTTTTCCCTGTCAGGCGTTCATAGAGTGTGCGCTCGGTCTCACCGCTTGGCTTCATAACACCGTCAATTTTCAGATTATTGTCTTTCTGAAACTTTTTGATACCTTCATCCATTTTTCTGGTGAGGAAAGGGTTATCGTTATCTTTCTTATCATCGGCGGGGAAATATCCTGCTTTTTGAAGATTTGTTTTTGTAGTGCGGACATCTGTAGGGTCATTGATTTGGTTTTTGCCGGCGGCATCACCAAGCATCCCTGAAAAGAGGGTGAAAAGGCTCATGCGGGTCTCCTGATTTGATTGGGAATAACAAAACGCCTTACGAAGCAAAGCGTAACTTTGTTCGTGATTTCTCAAACACAAAAAGCCCAAATGAAATGGGATTTTATGTGGGCGGAACTGTGGCGTTTTTTTCTATGAATATATTCTTAATGCGGCTAATTTTTCAAGTTTTTATAATGAGGCTCCAATTCATCAAAACCTCGAATAATTGGTTTACACTTTGTCGGTCAAGCGCGCCATTCTCTCCAACGGTTTCCAGATATTTTATATTGCTGCGTTCGTTTTTTTAAGTTGAACGTTCAACTTTTATTTGAATCCGATCTGAAAGCATTCAAATGGTAAGCCGCAGGTGTTTCTTTGGAGCTTGTTTATGACTGTGACGGATGATCTTCATTGATGTCATCTTGGTCTGAATCGTACATAAATAATGCATCAACTAACTCCTCGTCTTCTTCCTCTATATAATCCGGTTCATCAGAGTCATGCAGCTCTTCGTGATCAGGATCGACTGTTAAGCGTTTTCCTGTGCGCACATTAATATTATGTAGGCTGTTTGCGATGCTGTCGGTTGCTTTTTTAGTTTTGCTGTAAATGCTGTTCCATGCGTCTGCGATATCCAGACCGGTATAGTCTTTGACGCCTTCAAAACCTGCAGAAAAAGTCGGGGCGATGATCCGTTTACAGGCATAGCCCGTGCCCGCACCGGCGGCCAGTAAAGCGAGGCCGCTGCCGACATGCACACCCAAAACATCTTCCCAGAAATTATAGAGGGCAAATGTGGTGGTGGTAACTACAGAGGAGAGCGTACCACCTGTCGCAGATGAAATGGCGTTGGTGATGCCATTGCCGCCGCCTGCCATATCAATGGCAACACAAGCCGCGGCTAGCCCTGATGTCGCCACCATAACACCTTTGTTTCCGATGGTTTTTCCTGCAGCTTGTCTGATCTTGCGGCTAGCGCCGACAATGCCGCCCCAAAGGGCTGTACCGTAAATGCTGGCTCTGGTTGTTATATGTTCACTTAGTGATAGGGGGGCGTCTTTATCAGATAATTTTTTGCGGTTTTCACTTATGCTTTGTGCGCGTTTGAGTATGCCATATTGTGCGCGGCTGTTTCCTGATAGGGCCTTCGCTTGTCTATCGCTTGGTTCTTGCCCGAAAAGTGCAGTATAGACGGGGGAGGTATCGGTATGCTGTATTTGTGTTTCAACCAATTGCTGTAAATTGTCATTTAAGGTTGTTTGTAATGCATTCGCATCGCCATCATTCCGGAAGTCATGCAGTGCCTTTGTCACGTTATCAAGGCGTTCACGCACGTAATGCTGATACCATGGCTCGTCGATACCGATTTGATCTGCCATATGCTCCAGAACAAGATCAAACTGATCCAGCGCCTTAAGGGTAGGGTGCAGATTTTCTGCGTTAATTTGAAAATGCTCTTTTGTACCGCCGATTTTCATTTCCAGCTTTGTATTTTTTATGGCTTTGGGCAGGGTGTCTTCTAAATCAAGGCGCACTTGTGCGGCGGCGGTCAGGCCAGATATTATTTGATGAGTTGATCCGTTCTGTCCGTAACCGCGCAGGGCACAAGCACGATTTGTGAAGGTACAATCTTTCTGGAAAGCGGTGCGGTATTGCGGCGCTTGTGGGTTTTGAACGGCATCGGTCAGGCTAGCCAATTGTTGGGAGAGCGTATTGCGCTTTTTCAAATGGAGCATTTCCGCGCTTCGCATGCCTGCCTGATAGGTTAAATCCGTCAATGGGGACATCAGATCGAATATTTTATTCGCGCCCTTAAATCCGTGGTTATAGCCTTTGGACACCATATACATCCAAAACGCTGCGTGAGAGGCGTTTTGAAACAAATTGATATTGAAAAGTTGCTTGCCGAGCGCATCGGCGGTGGTTTGCGCGGTTTGGGAAAAGGCTGGATTTGCATTAACAGGCAAGTCAGCGGCCTCTAGGCCAGATTGTATGGCAATACGCATCCAGTCCATCATGGTTTGCGCGGGGCCAACCACGGCATTGTCATACATATAGTGTTTATACATACCAAGCGGCCCCATATCCCAGTGCCAGTTTTGAACTTGCTGCGCTTCTTCGGGTAAGGTTGCGGCATCAATCGTGATTTGTTCCAAACCGCCATTTTGTCCGAAAACCATGATGGTTTCTGCTGCGCTTTGTGCCTCGCTCGCGCTGCCGCCGTTATTCATCATGTATAAGGTGGTGGCCAAGGCAACAAAAGTGGCTGCGACTTTGGGGGATTCCTTGATGAAATTCACAACATCCATCGTAAAATCAATGGCGGTATCTGCGCCAGCCGCGGCGGTTTGGCCAATGGCTGAGCCACCAAGGCTTAAGGATTTTTCCAAGGCGCTTAGAACATCCTGATAGTCACCTTTCAGCATATCCGCCGACACGGATATGTTTGTCAGGCTAGCTTCTGAAAAATTGTTTTTAACCTGCTCAAGCATTTGTTTTGCAGAGCTGTCTATGTCTGCTTTTTCAAAGCCGGATTTTAAGGTATCTGCCATTTTTTCAGAGAACGAGATCAGCGATGAGAATTCCTGTGTGATCGCTTCCATTTCCTGCGGCGTCACCTCGGGCTTATGGGTATATAGCGCCATGACGGCGGCAAAGACGCTGTATTCTTTGGCCAGGCTACCCAAAGGTGAGGCATGACGTTCTGTGAAATTATAACGCGCCCAAATGTCGCTCATCGCTTTTGATTCAATAATCGGCTGTAAAGCCGTGGAAGATTGCGTCATCTTGTGAAGGTGAACGGATCTATCTTGCACAACGTCTGATGACAGGCGTTTAAAGGCACTGGAAAATTCCAACGCTTGAACGCGGCTTGCCACGCTTTCTAATTTTTCTTGTACGGCTTCTTCAAATTCGACCTTATCAATCAGATCGTGGAAGTTGCTTTTATGTGTTTCGGTGTAAAATCTTTCTAGTTCCGAAGCAGATAAATAGACGCTGGTCTGTCGTTGTTCATAGCGACTATCGGTCGCTGTATTCAGTGCATCCCAAAATAAGGTGTTTAATTGTTCCTGATGAATACCCTGACGCGGGTCTTGGCTATGGCATCGCTCATGCAGTTCAAGCTTGAACCCTTTTTGCGGATCAATGGTGGAGTGCGGGACGGCGCTTTGTGATTCTTGGGGGCTGCCGAGTTCCATGCCGTTGCGCCATGCATCCATGTCACGCATGGCCTGTTCGGTTTTTGCGTGGCATTCAGCGGTTTCTTTCTCCAGCTCTTCTTCTGCATCTACTGGGATTTCAACGCTGCCCGTTGTCGCAAACCGTAATAGGCGATGCATTGCGACGCGGTCTTGATAGCTTGCTTTGGAATGCGCGTTCTTTTTTGCATCCGGAAACATTTCGCGCTGTTGTTTTTCCGCGAGAACCCGCAGCGGTTGGTTCATAAAATCGAGCAAGCTCTTCGTATCATGGCGCGATAGGGTGCTGGCGTCATTATGAATAAAAGACGGAGTAAAAGCGCTGAGGTTTAGTCGGTCTTGCGTATCGACGTGATAAGAATCAGACCCCTTGGATGTAATACGTACACCATACTGATCGGCAGCTTTTTGCAAAAGTGAGCGTATGGAAAAGTGCCCCCGTAGTCCAAGGGTGTGCGTATTGGTCGTCATGTTACTCTCGCTTCGTATTATTCAGCTGTGGGATAGGGGACGCCGCGTGGTTCATGGCAAAGCCGCATAGCATCCATGATTTGCTCTTGTGAAATACCATGTCCACCGCCAATAACATCACCATTACGTCCCATCATGGGCTCGTCCGTCAGATGTTTATACATCGTGATTGAACCTTTCGGGCTTAAGCCTTCATTCGGGCCTAAGCTGGCCATTTCTCTGCCAGGAATGGTGGGGAGTTGATTGTTGATTTCATAAAAGAACCGTTGGCGCGGAGCAAGAACAACGCGGCCATCACGCCTCGGGTCATTAACAGGCATCATATCATCGGGATCAATGGTCACTTGGCGCCCCTGCGGAAAGCTTGCGCTTGTAAAGGTCATTGTAAATTCATTACCGGGAATGTCCTTATAAAGCATGTCATCCTGTGTGACGGTGGCGTAGGGGTTTTCAGTATAATGGGATGAGCCGTTTTGAACATTCGTAGAAGCGGGCGCGGTTTGCGCTGGTTCTTGTGGCTTGGCGTCAACTGTTGGCTCTGATGCAATAACATCTTGCTGCAAAAACCCTTGTTTGATTTTTGTTGTGCTCGCGTTGCTTTGCTCTTGTGCCGAAGCAGATTGTGTCAGCGCTTGGGTATTTGTCTCATGCGTATTATTTTGTACGTTTTCTTTTTCATCATCATCTTTGCAACCTGCTGCACTCAAGAGCAAGGCACTTAAAACTGTGGCTTTGAAAAAGTTTTTGGTAATCATCACTGCTACTCCATTATTGATAATGATTCTTATTAGTTGTTGACATTGATAATGAGTCGCATTAGTTAAGTCAATTAAGAATTGTTCTTATTTAAGTTTTTTTATAAAGAAAGTTGGAAATATGGGCGCAGCAAAAGCAAACACAGCGGGTGAATCAATAGGCAGTGCCATTAACTCCGCAGGTGATTCACTCGGAAAGACATTGACCAAGGCCTTTAATTTCGCAGTTAAGGGCGTGACCTTGTATCTGGGGCTTGGCGTTGTTGATCTTGCTTTGTGGCACTTTGATCCGGGCGGTGTTGCTTTGTTTGATGCGATTAAAGACCCGTTATTATCTGTGTTTGATTCACTGGGGGTAAGTGATGCCTTGAATGGGCTCGCGGGAATGCTCGGGGGCGGTACGGCGCAGATGGCTGCTGATCTCGGCGGGACTGAACTTGACCTTGGCGGCAGTATGAATGATACGTTTTTGCCGGATTATTAACACTTATAATTTTACACCGTATAACGCTTATTTTACATGAAATAGGTTCTCTGCGCGTCCATATTCTTATACGATTACATCAAGATTTTTTGATTGATCAATAAAGGATATAAAGATGACGATAACCCTGCGCCTGTGTTTTGCTTTGTTGTTGGTTTGCAGTGTCTGGACGGATGCTCAGGCGAAACAACCACCGAGTGCGTCGGTCATTTTCGGCTGGACAGCGACATATGACAAAGACGGTCTTCATCTTAGTCAGCCTGATTATCCTAAAACGTCGGTGCGTATTGTGGTTGATAGACGTGCCAATGTTGATAACGCGATATCCTTCGAAGAAGCTAAAGCATATTTCTCAGAGCAAAATGGATGCACGGGGCTGAAAACTGCAGTGACTAAAAAAGATTACGGTTATGCGGCCATCGTTGCAGGTCTCGGCAATAAGACTGTCGATACGAGTAAATTGCCTGTGTATGAATATGAGGCATGGGATTCTCAAAATACGCCGCGCTGTGTTTTGATTGCACAAAAATACCACGGCGGGGGCATGCAAATCGCTGTGATCGTTGATGACGGTGAAATATTTAAGGCCAAACGCATTGAAATCAAGGAAGTCCTTACAGAACATTTCAAAAAACAAAACAGCGAAGTTTATGCGGCAGAGAAAGCGCAGGCAAAGCAAACGCAAAAGAAGAATGCTGAACCGCTTTGCATAGGTGCGCAAAGTGAGAAGAATTGGACGGTCACATGGTCACCAAAAGACAGCCGCGTTTACGCCAAGGCAACAGAGCTTGTCGATAAGCCTGATCGTGGGTCTGTTTTTGTTAGTTTTCAAATGAAAGCAAAAGAAGAAAAAACCAGCGATAAAAAGACCGATAATGTCATCGAGAATAATGACTTTTATATATTCGTGTCTGCAAAGGGAACGGCGAAAGATGCCCAAATGACAATGCCCGTTAAACAAAAAATCATTGTTGATGGCAAAACTATTTATAGTTGGACGAAGGGAACACAGTGGAGCCCGTTGACAGCGGATGTTGTTATGGCATTGGAAAAAGGGCAAACGGCTGATCTCGTACTCGAAGATATCGGACGCGTACGCTTTCCATTGCCAAAGTTATTATGGATGCTGAAATGGGGCGATGTGCATTATAATCAGGCGCGGATCAAAACCCAACTTGGTAAGTGCGAGCCTGTATCGACGCCGTAAAGTTGAAGGTAATATGCTGGCTGAGAGCTTTATTGGGGAAGCTTTATGGTTGATTGTAAAGCCCGCTAAATTTGACTCCTAAGTACATACCTGTCACTAATATAGCAGAGTTTGGCAAAAGCCCTCTATGAGACATAGCTTAAGAAAGACGTATCAGCCTTCTTAAAAATGCGTGAATATTTAATCTTCCGCGGTTTTCAAAAGTTTTATTTTTTATAGTTTTGCGCCTATTCAGGCTTTTTAACGCATCTCTTACATAATGTAGGGGATGTGCTGCGTATGTTCGCATGACTATAACGCGCCACAAGATTAAGGATACATGATGCCAATTATTGAATTCCCCAAGAAATCACTTCACGACAGGCCAGCACATCACCCCACTGCAATTGTTTATTGCGAAAAGAATTTCGGTCGTATAGACGGCAAAACGGCGAACGGACTGGTGCGCTATTCCGAGCGTTATAAAATTCTTTCCGTTATAGACAGTGACAAGGTGGGCTTGGATTCTGGTGAAGTTCTGGATGATATAACAAATAATATTCCCATTTATGGTGATCTTGAAGATGCAATCACACATGCCGGCGCCGTTCCTGACTACCTCATCTATGGTATGGCCCCCATAAGCGGCATGTTATCTGCGAGTGAACGCGTCGTGATGCTAAAGGCCATCGGCCTTGGTATGAATATTGTCAACGGTCTACATGAATTTCTGAATGATGATCCTGAGTTTTCAGCGGCAAGCAAAAAGCACAATGTGATCATTCTTGATATTCGAAGGCCACGCCCCAGAAAAGACCTTCACGTTTTTACAGGACGGATAAATGAAGTGACCTGTCCGCGCATTGCGGTACTTGGAACAGATTGCGCCATTGGTAAACGCACCACAGCAACCATATTGACCAAAGCCCTTAAAGATTGCGGCATAAAAGCAGTGATGGTCGGCACAGGCCAGACAGGCTTAATTCAGGGCGCACGTTACGGCATAGCCCTAGACTCTATTGCTTCTAATTTCTGCGCTGGAGAGGTTGAAGCCGAAGTTGTCAGAGCCTTTGAAAATGAAAAACCTGATGTGATTATTATTGAAGGGCAAAGCGCGCTTGGCCATCCGGCATTTTCCAGCTCTGCATTTATTCTAAGGGGAAGTTGCCCGAATGGGGTTGTGCTTCAACATGCGCCAAAACGAAAGCATCGTTGTGATTTTGAGCAAATGCCTATGCCGAAACCAGCCGAAGAAATTAAACTGATAGAGACCTTCTCTGATACGAAAGTTATCGGCCTTACTATCAACCACGAATTTATGAGTGACGTTGAAATTGATGACTCTATTCGTCACTTTGAAGGCGAACTTAAAATCCCCGCCACCGATGCGTTAACGCGCTCACCCACACGCCTTGTAGAGATGGTTTTATCGGCCTTTCCGGAACTAAAGAAAAATCTGCCTGTGGCAATATGATGTCTGCCCCGCGGCTGGAAATAGATCTTAAGAAAATACATGATAATGCGCGCATATTGGTTCAGCGTTTGGCGGCTAAAAATATCTCGGTTACGGGCGTTACAAAGGCAACCCTGGGATCAGCAAGGATAGCAGAGGTTCTCCTTCATGCTGGTGTCGCTGCCCTTGGGGATTCGCGCATTAAAAACATTGAATCGATGCGCCGCGTGCATAAGAAAGTGCCGATCTCCCTTATCCGCTCGCCCATGCTCAGCCAAGTGGAGCGCGTTGTGCGCTATTCTGATATCAGTCACAACACTGAGATTGACGTTGTGAGCGCGCTGTCCACGGAAGCGCAAAAGCAAGAACGTGTTCACGGCGTTATATTGATGGTGGAACTTGGTGATTTGCGCGAAGGCATTATGCCATGCGACATGGAAAACATGATAAGCGAAACCTTAAAGCTCCCAAATATCGCATTTAAAGGCATCGGCACAAACTTGGCCTGCCATAGTGGGGTGACACCTGATGTTACGAATATGGGGGAGTTGTCTGCGCTGGCAGATGCACTCGATATCACTTTTGGCTTTGTCATGGATACTGTGTCGGGCGGCAATTCCGGCAATCTTGGCTGGGCGCTTAGTGGTGTGGATACGGGGCGTATCAATAACCTTAGGCTAGGCGAGGCAATTCTTCTCGGCTGTGACCCGTTAAGTCGTGATCCCATTATTGGCCTGCATATTGATGCAATCACGTTGAGCGCGGAAGTCATTGAAGCAAAAATTAAACCCTCCAAACCGCGTGGAAACATTGCTGAATCGGCATTTGGCATGGTGAAAATGGCCAGAGACACCGGCTATGTGCTCCATACGTTATTGGCGTTAGGGGAGCAGGATGTTGATACGGATGGTTTGTTAGCGCCCGTTGGTATGAACATTATCGGCGCGAGTAGTGATCACCTTATTGTAGATGTAGGGAGCAAGCGACTGTCCGTTGGCTCTGAAGTGAAATTCACACCAAATTACAGCGCGCTTCTCCGCGCGATGACCTCACCCTTTGTATCAAAAGTTATGACGTAAAAACAAAGGAAGGGAATTTAAGAATCTTTAGAGGATTTTGACTTACGAACAGGGGCTTGAGCCTCAATCATATGTTTATTACAGTAAGGCAAAGCAGGGTCGCTTGGCTCGCCGCAGAAATGGAAATCTTTATCCTCGAGGTTGCCATAAGGCCAACGGCACATCCCGCTTTTTAAATCCTCCATGGTGATGTTGGTGGTCATACTCAAAATCCTCTCGTCAAATATCGTAAATTCCCAATGCGCAAAGCGTTTGGAGTGTTTATCTTGGCTTAAATGGGCTGGCGCTTAAAAAAGCGAAAAGTCATAGAAAGCTTGAAACTACTGCTACTATATAAAGGGTAAGTCGCTTAAAACACAACCAAAATCTAAGAATGCGCCTTAATCAAGAACCGCTGTTTAGTGCTTGAAGGTGGTATTTCCACGTTAAATGTGGATAGGAAGCGGAGCGAAAAAGCTCAACTTATTATTGTTGTGTGCAAAAAAGTTAAGCTATCTCCAGCTGCTGCCGCGCAC
>TARA_R110001592_G_scaffold148471_1_pt1 | contig 26250 bp, 20 predicted proteins | sample TARA_R110001592 | Tara Oceans TARA_R110001592 (sample SAMEA4398387) | marine metagenome | biome: Polar Biome; feature: [SRF] surface water layer (ENVO:00010504); material: water (ENVO:00002006), including particulate matter (ENVO:01000060) such as... | depth 5 m | reverse complement strand
GAGGCATTTCCTATCCCCTTTGCGTCTTAGCGCCTTTGCGAGAATCAATAACCTGGAAACAACTTTAAAATATTGCACGCAGAGACGCGGAGTCGCAGAGAATTTTGAGAATAGAAAAAATTAAAACATAAGTAAGGCATTTCCTACCCCCTTTGCGTCTTAGCGCCTTTGCGAGAATCAATAACCTTAAAATTGCTTAAAATATTGCTCGCAGAGACGCAGAGTCGCAGAGAAATTCAAGAATATAAAAAAAAAATAAAACATGGGTAAGTAATTCAAATAGAGGTATTTCCTATCCCCTTCGCGTCTTAGCGCCTTTGCGAGAATCATATACCTGGAAACAACTTTTAAATATCGCACACAGAGACGCGGAGTCGCAGAGAATTTTAAGAATAGAAAAAATTAAAACATAAGTAAGGCATTCAAATAGGGGCATTCCCTATCCCCTTTGCGTCTTAGCGCCTTTGCGAGAATCATATACCTGGAAACAACTTTCAAATATTGCACGCAGAGACACGGAGTCGCAGAGAAATGTTTTTACGCCCTAACGAAGGCCAAAAATAAAACATGCTTCTAAGGTCACCTATACAAAATGAAGTAACCCTATTTATTTAATTTCTGAGAATCCGTTTTAATTATTTCTCTACAACCTTACCGAGGCAAATCCGGAAGCCATCACGTGAATCCGAATAAGAGGTACTATGTAGGCCTAACCTGACCGCAGATCGGGCATTGCCTGGCACGTCAAAGTAATTCCCACCACGACAAACAGGTTTGTAATTTTCTTCAACGCTATAAAATGCTTCATGTCCCCCTTTTGGGTCAAAGTGGTCCAAAACAATTTCCCATACATTCCCTAACATATCTGCCAAGCCAAACCCATTTCTTCCTTTCTCACCATATTGATCCACCGGAGACACAAAAGAAAAACCATCACTCCATGGCACTTTTGCCAATGGCCATGTCTTATTTCTTCCCGGTAAAAAATCCACACTTGAAATGTTTAAACGTCCTTCTCCATCTCTGAGGTCATTTCCCCACCAATAATAGGTACTTTCTTCATTTCCTCCACGACAGGCATATGCCCATTCCGCCTCAGTGGGCAATCGGTATTCCATACCCTCCGGAAGTCTTCCTGCTGCTCTTTCCTTTTCTGTCAACCAGACCCCAAAGGCATTTCCATCATTCCAACTGATACAAACTACTGGATAGTCGTCTCTAAGCGGGAAACCAAAATTAGGGTCTCTCCAACTTTTATCAGAAGCTTTGATCCATGGATGGGGAGGTGCTAATCCCGATATTTTCCATTCAGGATCAAAAACCTGGGTCATGCCTCCTGGTTTTTCTGCATCAGTAATGTACCCACTTTCCTCCACGAATTGCCGAAATTGTTCAACAGAAACTTCCGTCCTGCCCATCCAAAACCCATTCTTCACTTCCATCAGTCGGGGATATTCACCTTCATAAGACTCCCTTTCTGTACCTGCAGTTGCGCCCCCTTCAGGTCCTGTAGCCCAGGCTTTTTCTTCTGCACTGCTTCCCATGAGAAATTTACCAGCAGGTAAATATACAATTTCAAGAGAAACGGCATTTCCCAGATTAACCATCTTGGATTTTGGATCCACAGGGGTTTGATCAAAACTCTTAATAGGAAGACTGGGTTGGGTTACCAGTTTTATTGGAGAAGAATAAAGCAAAGGGCCTAATAAGACGCCTATTCCCAACAATGACAATACAAGCAAACTTTTCATAAGGTTATTATTTTCAGTCCTCGATTACTTTAGAAAAAAATGGTCTTGCAACTTTAACTACAAGACCATCTATGATGCTATTATGCCTTTAGCAAAAGGCTGCTAAATTTGATCTTGACACGAACAAGGCTCAATCCTATTATTTCTCTGGTTTAGATGAAGAAAACCATTTTTTCAATTGGGTTTCAGGAGTAAGACCCTGATTAAGCGCAATGCGCATCCATGCGTAATAAATTACTCCAGTTGTTAACATTCCATTTATCAAGGAAATGAAAAATTCCTGGCTAAAATAACCGATTAGAAACCCTACAACCCAAGCCAAAAAAGCTGCGGGATTGATTACCATATCCGGACTACCATCGGCACGTTCGTAAAGTCCCCTTTTTTCTGGAAAAAGCCAATAATCTATAATCACTGTCATGGCAATGGGGCCAATCACCCAGGACAAGAACTGAAGGAAGAAATTGAATATTTGATCAGGTCCATACCAAGCAAAAAACAGCGCAATACCCCAAGAAATAAGCAACACCAGCTTCCTGTTTTTCTCCTCGGTTTTGTATTTAGGCATAGGTGGTGTCGACATCATATTGGCACCAAAATAAATCGCTGCCATGGCAGTAGACCATGAACCCAGAAATATGGCAAGGAAAGAAATTTCCAAAAGACCGAATTGGTCCATAATCAAGAAAATATTCCACTCTCCAGTAGCAAGCGCTCCTAGTGTAGCTCCAATGTATTGAAAGACCATCATCACACCATAGGTCAAGAACAACCCCAATGCTGCCTGTTTCCCAGTTTTATAAAACCTCGTGAAATCGGATATTACAGTATTCGCATGCAACCATCCACCAGCTGCAGCGGTGAAAACAACAAATGAAGAAGCTGAAGCCACTGGTGACTTGTCAATGATCGCCATTAAACCGCCCCCAGCATCCAATGCTCCCCATACGGTAACTATCAAAATAAATACAATGGCAGGCACAGCCAAATAATTCACATAGGCGATCCATTTCATGGTTTTGTAAGCAGGAATAAGAAATAGAATGGCCATTAAAAGCGTAATTCCATAAAAAAGCACCGAAGACTCAGTGCTAACCCCAATTATCCCTACAAAAGAATCCCTGGTAAGGTTTAATATCACGGCAAACCAAATGACCGTGGTAATGGCTATAATAAAATTGGGGAGCAAAACCCCTTTGACTCCATAGGAATACCTGAAAATCATCGCACTGGTATACCCGGTTCTTGCCCCAATTATTCCGATTAAAATGGCTACCAAACTGTTAAAAACACCTGCCATGGCTATTACGATGACCGCATCTTTGAATGCCAGCTGTGACCCTACAAGTCCCCCAACCAGCAAACTGGTAACAGTAAGAACTAGACCCCAGAGGATAAAGGTATTGCTCCAAAAACCCAGGCGTTTGGAAGCAGGCAACCTGGACCTTACTTCATCTCCTCTTTCTAATTCATTTTCAATAGTTGTTTCTTTCATGGAGGTTTTAATTTTTACATTAACATATAAACAAAATCATAATTTTCTGTAACCAAATTTATTTCCCAGTTGAAGACATTCCATCCAAGGCAATATGGCCTCTGAGGCGGTATTGTCCATAAGACTTGATGCCGCCACATTGACACCTAACTGCAATGAGGCTTCCATCTGCCAACCTTCATGCATTCCAGCCAAAACGCCGGCAGCAAAGGCATCCCCGGCACCAACTGTCCCTTTTACCAAATCCTTTGGCATTTTGATACATGGCTGGAGAATTTGATGCCCCTCTTTATTCATTGCCAGAGCTCCATTAGGAAAGTGTATTACCACCCAGCTAAGCACTCCCATGTCAAGGAGTTTTTGTGCGGCTTTGAAACCATTTGAAATTAAAAAGACGTTGTCAGCATCTAATAATTGAATCCCGGTAAGCTTGTGTGCTTCCAGCTCATTAATAAAAAGGAAATCAATAAAAGGCAGTGAGGAAGGAATTACCTCCGTATACCGATCTGATTGTTCACTTACAATATCAGCAGAAGTATGCATCCCAGCCTCCTTGGCTCTTTGTAAAACTTTCGCAGCTCCAGAAAGCCCATCCGCATGAATTCTGTCCAAATTATCCAATAAAAGCAAATAGCCTAGATGGAAAAATTTTGCTTTAGAAACCTCAAAATCAAAATCACTTTCCTCCAATAACGCATTGGCCCCACGGTGATGAAAAAACGTGCGCTTACCTGTAGAACAAACGGTCATTACATCAGTAAAAGAAGTTTCAACCCCTTTCAAACGCTTCATTTGTCTGGTTTCCAGGCCCAACCTTTCACACTGATCTAAAATATCATCACCAAATTCATCGTCTCCCAAGACACCTACCCCTTCAAGAGGAATAGAAAAGTCCATTTTACGAATGGCTTTTAGCACATTGAAAGGAGCACCTCCGTTTCCGGAATTTTGACTTATAATATTGGCCAGGGCATTTTCATTTGGGTACACATCAATCATCTTGATGAAATCCAAAATCCAATTGCCCCCAGCCAATATACCTATCCTACTGTTTTCTACCATTATTTCATACAGTAAAATCTGTAAAAGGAATTCTTTATAGAATAATAATTTAATAAATTTATCATTTAACAAATTTAAGGAATAACAACGGCTGCTTTTGTTTTGTGAGACGCTAAGGCGGCAGCAAATACCTGATGGCTCATCACCGCCTCTTCGGGCGTTACACATCCCAATCGGCCGTCTAAGAAGCCCTCTCTTTCCGCAAAATAGGCTGCCAACATCTGCATGAAACAATCAGTGAACCCAGGTTCAAATATCCCACCTGTAATGGTGGAAAAGGGAACTTGAAAACCCAGGTCAACTCGCTGCCACACCTGTTCCTTTTCTCTAGTGAATTTCCAAAACACTTTGGTATCTTTGGTACTGTACTTTACACCACCTTCTGTCCCCAGCACCTCTATGTACCAAGAGTTTGTTTCACCAGGGGCCAGCCGCTTCATTTCCAACATCATTGGTACATCTTCCCCTTCGATGGATATGGTAGAAGAAAGATGGGCATTGTTCCAGGTATCACATTCACTCCATCCCCCTTTTCCATCAGACCTTTTTGTGACGATTTTCTGAAGCTGGGCATAAACCCTGCTGGGCTTCCAACCCATCCTCAATGGAATATGCATTATATGCATCCCCAAATCCCCCATTACACCAATAGCTCCACAAAACTTAGATTGCCTTTTCCAGTTGATCGGCTTTAGGGGGTCCATATCACTTGAATGGCAAAACCCTGCTTTGACCTCAATGATTTTACCAAGTCTTCCAGATAAAATCTCTTTGATTACCCGTTGACCTCCAGGGAAATAGGGCATTTCAGAACTACACCTTACGAATCTACCTGTGGCATCAATTTTATTTTTAATGATTTCGGCTGCTTCAAGGTCAATTCCGAAAGGCTTCTCCGCAAACAAATCTTTCCCAGCTTCCAATACCTTCAGGTAATACTCCTCGTGCAGGTGATGCGGAAGGGCCACGTAGACCACATCCACATTTGGCGAATTCAGCAAAGCTTTGTATTCGGTGGTCAATAAATCAATGGTAGGAATTTGTTCGTACCATTTTAAGGCCTCCTCATTGATGTCGCAAACGGCCTTTAAAACTACTTTTACGGGATAATCATTGAGGACAAACCACCGACCTAGCGCACTGGCTACCTCCCTGCCCATCAGGCCTCCTCCAATTATTCCTACGTTAATGGTTTTCATTTCCTAGTTCGACTTTAATAAACCCCTCACTTCATCCGGACTGGCATCATTGTGAACTATAGCCATAAGGGCTCTGGTCATCCCTCCTGGATTGGCATGTTGCACCACATTTCTGCCATAGACTATGCCTTTTGCTCCTTGCTTCATTAAGCGATGGGTTCTGTCCAATATTTCTTCATCACTGGCTCGTCCTCCACCTCTTACCAAGACAGGTATATCACCAGCCACTTCAATTACTTTATGATATTCCTCCACATCATCTGTTGGATCTGCTTTGATAAGATCAGCACCCAATTCAGCTGCCTGTCTTACCATGGGTGTTATCAGTTTTATATTGCCGTCTACCATATAGCCTCCTGCTTTATTATTGGGCTGAAAAACCAATGGCTCTATCATTAGAGGCATGCCATAATAATCACACAAAGGTTTTAACTTTAGTATATTCTGAATACAATGATCTGTAACTTCTGGCGCTCCAGGAATATTAAACAAATTGACGACCACACAAGCCGCGTCCAATCTTACCGCTTGTAAAACTGGGTCTTCAATCATCCTACTGTACAATACTTTTTGTAATTCAAGGCCATAAACATTGGCAACATCAGTTCTTAAAACAAGTGCTGGCTTTCGCTTACCTGGAACTGACTGTAAATGATGCGCCTGCCCTACTGTCAACTGGATAGCATCTGGATCGGCATCGATCAATACTTTGACAGAGGCTGAAATATTCTCTATTCCACTCAAAAATGTATATTCACTGAAAAAGCCATGGTCAATGGCAACATCAAAACATTTACCAGATTTCTCGTTAAAAAGCCTGTTGATTCTACTTAATTTCATACTATTTTATTTACTAAGGTTATTTCGTTTGATTGAATTAAATTTTAATTCTATTAATTGTATCGCTAATATTTATGGGTTTCCCACCTTGTCTTTTACTTTCATCAGCTGCTTCCATAAATGCATAAATTTCAATGGTTTCTTCTTGGGCAACCGGTAAGTTACCCGTCAGAAAAAAGTCATCTATGGCCCTAACCAACCTTTGATACCCTTCAAATTTACCTATTGAATTAATTCCGTTCGTACCAAATACGGTACCTCCGAAACCAACTTTACCCATTCGTATGCCTCTGAAATAACCCAACTTATCACCAGGCCATTTCCCTACTATCAAGTCAGTTCCTTTGGCTGAAGTCCTTGAGACCGTTTGACAACCTGTTCCCATCACACTGTAGAGAGACTCTATCCCATGAATGCCATCCCAGTACATGTCCACATGGGATTTTTGGAGGGGCGCAGGACCATAGGTCTGCGCACCCAACAATTCCCCCACATATTCCCCTGCTTTAATTGCAGTGTTTTGGCTTCCATAGCGTAAGGCAGAAGAGCTAAATACTTTGACGCCGTAACGATTGGCTTCATGAAATAGCTTCATCACATTTTCCAAGTTCTCGGCCAACGGCTTGTCGATATAAACAGGTTTGTCAGCTTTTAACACAGGTAAGACCTGCTCTAAATGTGGCCTCCCATCATTGGTCAATAGCATTACAGCATCCGACATTTCAATCACTTCCTCAATTGAATTAACCATGGACACCCCTTGCTTACTAATCCTATCAGCAAAGTTTTGCAACTGATCTTCTGAGAATTCCACATCGGGATTTCCCTTTGGATGGTATATCGCCACTACTTTACTATTGTACCCTTCAGCTTCGGTATCCACTGCATTTAGAATCTCAGTAAAGTCTGCACTGTGTACAGAAAGGCCAATAATACCTACACTAATTTTCGGCTTAACCATTGTTTTTCCTATTCTGCATTAGAAATGAAAGTAATCGATTGAAACAGACCTACTACTATTAAGGCAATACCCTCATAATACCTCTCATCACCGGTGCATGCCCAGGAAAAGTGCAAACAAACTGGTAATCACCTGGTTTATTTGGTGCTTTAAACTTCATTGTTTCCATTGTTTTGCCATTTAGCAATTTAGAAGCGGCTATTATTTTGGGACTTTTTGGAAGGTATTCCTTGGCAGGACCATCATCTCCCAAGGCTATGGCCAATGAAGCTACTTCATCTGCAGCGCCAGGTTCTACAAAGACAATGTTGTGTTCCATCAAATCTTTGTTATCCACTGTCAACTCTATTTGCTGACCTGCTTTAACAGAGAATTCCGAAACGTCGAAAGCAAGCAACTCAGCCACTATGGTCAGCTTTGCTATGGGATCTTTCTGTAGTTCTAGTTTTCGTTTCCCACTTACATCCGCTTTCTTGGCAGGGGCCATTTTGGCATGGCCTTTCATGTCTTCATGCTTAGCCTTCACCTTTGTGGAATCTGCCTCTTCCCAGAATTTCTCATAGAATGTTCTAAACTGCATTCCTGAAATATCAGCTGTAGTTCCACCACGTCTATGAGAATCCCTATCGCTCCAAAACCAGGCAACTTTTTGTGCAGCTATTCTGGCTTTTTCCTCTGGAGACCTCAATACCGTTTTGAGCAAGTCATTGTTTTTCACATTGTGTTGCTGGTGAAGCCATAAAATCTCCAACATAGGAAGCGCATCTTCTTTGCTCTGAGGATCAAGCGTTTTCGCATAATTCTGTGCTTTTTCTATCACTTCCTTAGACTCCCTTCCACTCAATTCAATTCTAACTGAATGCCTAATACCATCCACCGGACTTCTAAATAATTCTAAAAGCTTTTCTATCGGCTCTCCATAAATGGCTACCGGCTCCTGAAACGGTCTGTTTTTTGCAGACATGCGGTAAATCCTACCGTGTGCCTGGTCTCGGTTGATGTCCCTTAGGTTATAAGGTGAATGGGTAATGATAGCATTGTGCCAATCCCCAAAATACAAAGCCCCATCTTTCCCTATTACCCCATCTGATGGACGGAAGTTGGGATCTCCGGTATACCCTTCAGGAACTACCCTAGGCTGGGCTTCAGAAGAGGGACGGAAGGTTGGGTCGTTTCCAGTAAATACAAGGTCTCCTGCTTCAACCCCTTCCACTACTCCCAAATCTTTGTACTCCAACTGATACCTTTTAATCCCCTGAAATCCAATCACATTGTATATCAGAAAATTGTTTTCGTATTTCTCAGGGAAATGCTGGCTTGATAAAATTTGATTGGAGGTAATTGGTCGAATGGTCTGCTTGAAAAGAGGCCTTTTGTCAAATTCGTTGGTGTCTGTCGTGGATGTCACCGTTCTTTTATAATACACCTGAAAAGCTTTTCCGGTCGTACCATCTGTTATTAATGGATTGCCCCATCTATCAATACTGATACCGTGTGCATTAGGCGTATTCTCCACCATAAATGAGAAATCTGATGTGCGGGGATTGAAACGATAAAGACCCGGAGATCCTGATTCTTCACTTTTTCGATAAGGTGTTTCTATGTTTTCAAGAATGAAAATCCCTCTTTGGTAATAGATATTGCCATCGGGAGAATAGATAAGGTTGTTCGCTGTGTGATGGGAATCATCCGATCCCAAACCTCCAAAAAGGCGTTCTTTATAATCGGCTACACCGTCCCCATCTGTATCTTTAAGAAACCACACATCAGGAGCAGATATCACGATCACCCCTCCATTCCAGAACTCAAAACCTGTAGGATGTGGCACATAGGCGAAAGTCGTCACCTTGTCTGCCTTGCCATCGCCATCATCATCACTGAGATAAACCAACCGGTCACTCATCTCTCTTCCAGGCTCCCATTTTGGATAGGTAGACCAGGAGGCTACCCAGATGTTACCCTTGGTATCCACCTGTAAAGCAACAGGGTTGATGATTTCTGGGAACTCATCCTCTGCAGCAAACAGGTTAACTTCCAGATCGTCTGGCACCGTCATCCTGTCAATGGCTTCCTCTGGATCTATATAAGTCAAATCTCTAACAATGTGCGTTCCCACCATTAGTGCGTCAGGCATATTGCTGTCATCTATTTCGATATCATCCCCGTTGGCTCTGGCCCATATTTTCTCATCTCTATTGGCTGTCATCACATCCAACATTTCTAATTCCCGCTGCAATGTTTTATAATTGCCGTCTTGAATGGAGCGTGTTCCCCAAACATCATTGCCACTAATGGCTCTGTACTTGTGAAACCAATAGAGGTTTTTGTCCTTAACAGTCGACCTTATGGAATCCAATGCCACTTTATCTTCACTTAAGCCTCCACCCATTAAGGTTTCAGCAATGAATTTGCCGACTTCCTGATTGCCTTTTTCATTTAAATGAATGCCATTTATCGTCAAAGGCTCCTCTTGGGTTTGATACATTTGTTGCGTTGCATTAAACAGATCAACGAAGACCACCCCTTTCTCTTCGGCGACTTTTTCCATTGCCTTGGTGTAAGCCTGCAGGCGAGGATTGTTTTCGGAGCCATCAGGAAGGTTGGGAGAACCTAGGTCTTCATGTGCAATAGGAGAAAACAACACGATTTTGAGCACATTCACAGAATCGTATTTTTGCCTACGCAAATGATCGACCCAAAGGGAAAGTTGTTTTTTAAACGTCTCTGGCTGGTTGTCAAAAGATTCATTGTACCCAAAAAATGAGAAAATCACATTGGCTTTAACCTTTGACAAATGGCTATCACTGTCCCCAAATCCTTCATGGGCCCTAGGCCGGTAATGCACCTGATCCCCTGAATAACCCAGATTTCTGAAAACCAGCTTTTTGTCAGGGTTAGCGGCTTGGAGATAAGTTTCCATCCATCCATCATGTTGAAATCGCTCAGCCAATGAATTCCCAACAATGGCAATTCTGTCCCCTTCATTGAAAGCATAATCAGCCTCGCTGGAACAAGCTCCTAAATATATTAGGCTAAACAGGAGGATAAGGGAACGGGCCACCCTGATGGGGTTTTTCGAATTTGTCAATAATCTCATTTAGAATTTAATTTAAATAAATGTTAATTTTCCAACCTACTGGATAATTGTCGCCTTAATGCATTTCTACAGAACAAGTACCTAAGCCTGGTGCATAGAAATTAAACTTTACATTGGGATGATCTGCCAAAACCGACATAGGCACAGAAGTATCTGGAATATTATTGGATATCATATAGGTGGTCAATCTTTGACCAAAAGGATTGTCATGGGCTCCAGCATGCCAAATAGAGACCTGATCCGTCTCCCAGGTTTCCTTAGGCCCTACCGTCACAGCTTGTGTAGGTATCAAAGGAACATTTCCTCCACAGTGTAGCCTGGAATTTTGTTGAATAGTGATAGGGTGCAAATCCAAAACCCTGGTAGGAAGATTTTTGTATTCTTCCACCGTTTGAGGATTGTCCTTATAGGCACCTTCTCTTTTTGGTGGTTCATTAAAGGCCCAATGCTTCACATCGCCTTGCCCACCTTGCATGATTAAACATTTTGCCTGTTTCCAGCTTTCTATAAACTTGGCCGTATCGGCCTGCGGAAAATGTATGTTCTCCTCTGGCATGGCCAGTTTCTTGTCTATTCTGTTATGACATAAGTCATTAAATGCTTTTTTGAAGGATAAGGAATGATTGGCAGAAACTTCCTTGCCATCAACCACCCACTCGTCCATAGACCAGAAATGGGCATGTTTTAGGGAAATTTTCAATTCATTGACCAATCTTGCCACAAGGGGCAACTGTTCTGTTGGTCCAATGGGGCCACAAATCCCTACAGGATTATCAGCTGTTGCTTGTTTCCAGGTGGTAATGTATTCCAGCGCTTCGGCAAGGTAAAATTCCTCGATGGTATCGTAAAAGACTACTTCAAAACCAGGCCTGGATAATTTTATCATATCTGCAGGCGTCATCCTGGCAATTTGGTCGGTAATCTTGCTTCCCAAATCCAAGGTGGTATAATCCCACCAATCAGGAGCTATTGAACTTATCTTTCTCATATCTTTATTCATTATTTTTAAGTTTTATTCTTTTACTCCAATGCTTTCTTTGCATAAGGAATATACTTCTCCTAACTCCTTAAGGGGATCAAATTCCGACTCTGAAAATCCAAAGTGAACCCTTTTTCTCCACCCTTCTGCATGTACAAAGCATTCGGACATTGCCCCCACCTTTATCGAGAAATCTTCCATGGCCGCAATGTAAGAGTCCATTTTCTGACTGACTTCCAACCAGTTCTTTTGGCTTTTATGGGCATCCAAGGCCTCTCTTTTGAGTGGTTGGACTGATTGCGTATCGATAAATACCCTCGGCAATACTTTTTGCCCAAGGGGGTCAAGGAGACCGTGTGGTAGTGCGTGATAGATTGCGCAGTTGTAATTGGAAACGGCTGGAAACGAAGCCTTAAAATTGGGGACTCCCCTAACAAAGGCTGCTGTAACTGCCAAACGGCAGGCATTCATGTGATCCTCCATATAATCGGTGGGTGAATGCGTGAGAATGACACTTGGTTTAACTTGGCGAATAATTCCCGTCAAGGCTTTCAGCGCTTTGGCCTCATAGAAAATTTCAAAATCATCACAAATAGGAGGATGAAATACTGCTCCCAATAGCTTGGCTGAATTTTGCGCTTCAAGCAATCTTACCTTGGCTGTTGTCGCAGCATCCATTTCAGTACTCCCACAGTTTCCTGATGATAAATTCATGTAATGAATTTCATATCCCGCATTTTTTAACAATACCAATGTACCAGCCATCAAAAACTCAATATCATCAGGATGGGCTGCAATTGCCATAGCTATTTTATCCATCAATTATAGCTTTACACTTTTCCCTGTTGCGGCAGATTTATCAGCAGCAAAAATAACTTCATGTGTTTTCATGGCCTCTTTCAATCCAGTCAATGGCATATCTGTACCATTTAATATGGATTGGAAAAAGGTATCAAACTGCAATTGATAAGGGTGATCCGCCACATCCCCGGAATCCAACATTTTCATGGACAAATCACTCCATCTTGTTTTGTCGGATTTTAGTTTATTGGAATGAAATTTATTGTCCAAAATCGATCCTTCACTCCCAAACAAATGGGTATGGAAATAATAAGGCTGCAAACAATCTACACTAGCTGCACACTTGGCTATTTTTCCACTTTTGAATTTCAGAATGGTTACACTAGTAGTGGTGTATTCATAAGGCTTGAAAATCTCACTTTTGGTCTTGGTATCATAACTGGTAACCTCTTCAACATCAGACCCCATAAACATCAGAAGAGAATCTAAAGCATGACATCCCGCTGTTAGTAATGAGCTTCCTCCACCAGTTTTTTTCGCATTCCATTCAAATTGCCCATACCAGGGACCTATACCATGCAGGTAATCAATTTCCCCATAATGAATGTCTCCAATCAATCCTTGGTCTACTACTTCTTTGGTGGATATAAACTGGTTGGACCACCTGCATTCAAAGCAAATACAAAATTTAACATTTGCCTCTTTCACAGCCTTTTCTATTTCCTGACAATCCTCCCAGGACAATGCCATAGGCTTTTCCAAAATAATATGTTTACCCGCCTTTGCCGCGGCCAATGCATGTTCTGTATGTTGATAAGTATAGCTACATATGGATACAGCATCTATACTTTTATCTTTTAGCATTTCATCGAGGTCTGTATAAGATTTAATAGCTGACCCCCATGTTTTGCTTAATTCGGCATCGTCATGTTTTCTGGATGAAAAAATAGCCGAAACTTGAGCAAACTCACCTGCGTTAATCGCATTAATGTGTGCTGTAGCTACCCAACCAAATCCAATAATTCCAACATTCAATTTTTTCATAATTATCTCTTTATTAAATAGTTAATAGTAATTGATTATTTTAAGGCCTTTTGTAATATTTTATCTAGGGAAATCTTTTTCCCTCCTTTGTTTTTACTTTCCTGAGCCGCTTCCATAAATGCATAGATTTCAAAGGTTTCTTCAGCAGACACCGGAGCTTTATTTTGAAGGAAGAACTCGACAACTTTGACAACCAGTGATCGGTACCCTTTAAAGGAACCTAAATCCACGATTTCATTTTCTTTGAATACCGTCCCTCCAAAATCTCTTTTACCTTCCCTGATACCTCTAAAGACGCCTACCCTCCCATCTTTCCAGTAGCCAATAACCAGGTCTTCCGCTTCTGAATGTTGTACTTGCTGCACTTCCACACAGCCTGGCCCCATTACTGTAAATAAGTATTCAATGCCATGAATCCCATACCAAAACAAGTCTGTATGGCTCTTTTCCAAAGCCGCTGGGCTAAAAGTATGGGCACTTATTACCTCAGAGGGGTTGATGTTTTGAGCGCTTTCCATGTATCTTAAGGCTGAAGAAGAAAAAATGGGCACCCCATATTTTTCTGCCTCTTTGTAGATGTCCACCACTCCTTGCAAATCCTCAGCAACAGGCTTGTCCACAAATACGGGTTTTCCTGCTTTCAGCGCTGGGAGAACTTCTTTCATATGGGGTCTGCCGTCATTGGTCTCTATCATCACCACATCTACCATTTCAATTAATTGCTCCATGGAATCAACCATGACAACACCCATCTCCTCCACATCTTTCTGATAGCTGCTAAGCTGTTCTGGGGTGAAGTCAACATCAGGATTTCCTGGGGGGTGGTACAATGCCTCCATCTTACATCCGGCCAAGTCTTTCTTTTTATTTGGGTCGTTTAGTATTTTTGAAAATGCCGCACTATGGACAGATAAGCCCACCAAGCCTACCCTTAGGTCTTGCCTTGGTAGTTCTTTGGCTATAGAAAATATGGGCTGCCCCAAAATGCTTAACCCAACTCCCCCGAAGGACAGTTTTTTAACAAAATTCCTGCGTACTATTTTATTTTCGACCATTTACTCTATTGATTTTATATTACTTTTTTCAGTTCCTGTCTTAAAAAGCACCCCATTGGGAGACGGTAAAACCTGTTCCATGCTATTGGTACTAGACCTATTACCCGTCTCCCGCTTGCTAGTGGTTTGTTACTGGTATTCAGCACTCATTTTATCAATATCCTGGATTCTGCTCCAATCCCGAATTGATATCAATTTCTGACAAAGGGATTGGAATTAATTCCATGGCTGCCGTTATGCTTCCTGTTTTATCTATTACTTTATAATGGCCACTCATAGGTCCTGACGTTTCCACAGAATAATCGGTATAATTGGCCGGGTCATCTGTCAACTTCATGCCATAAAATTGTCTGTTCATCACCTCTTCATATATGCCCCACCTACGAATATCCATGTACCTGATGGTTCGTTCTATACAGAATTCAACCCTTCTTTCTCTTCTTAAAATTTCTGTAAGCATTGCAGGATCTGTTTCTGTAACCATAGGCATCATCACAGCTTCTCTTCCTCTGACCTGATTGATCGTTTGGTCAAGAAGGGCTTGGTCAATCAGGTCTCCATTTTCAATTTTAGCCTCCAGATAACTCAATAGCACTTCTGCGTACCTCAACAAAATGATATCATCTCCAGAATTTCCAAAATCCCCTGCATACTCTTCGGTAACATATTTCTTCCAACCATAACCTGTTGCTCCCGGTAAGGCAGCAATGTTATTCCCTGCATTCTCCGGATGTGCCAAAAACAGCCTTCCCCTGAACTCGGTATACTCTGGAAGGAATATGCTGGCATAAAGCCTTGGATCCCTATTGTCAAATGGGTTTTCAGAATCATACAATGGAGACTCTTCTATAGGAAGACCATCATTCATTAAAAATGCATCAACCATGCCCTGATAAGGGTTGACTTCTGAATAACCACCATAAAATTCAGGATGATGGTTCCTTTGGTTATGCGTGTTCCCATAAAGACCAGCAATGCAATTGGTGGATAGAATAATCTCACTACTCCCCTCACCTGCTTCCTCAAAAATCGTCTTGTACATGGGATCTATTTCATGCACCTGAAGGGCAATAATCTCTTCGTAAACAGCAATGGCCTCAGCCCATTTTTCATCCATCATCAGCAGCCTACCTTTTATACCCAGTGAGGCAGCTTTAACTATTCTACCTTTTTCATTCTCTGGCCTGCTGGAAGGAAGATCTGCAGCGGCTGCGGTAAGTTCCTGAATGGCGAAATTCACAACTTCAGTCTTTGAATTTCGGGTTTGCGTATTGGCTTCTTCAATTGTCATTACATTGGTGATCAACGGAACACCTCCGTAAAGCAATGACATGTAGAAATATTCGTAAGCCCTTAAGAATTTGACCTCAGCAATCCACTCATCCTTTAGGGTTTGATCCATTTCAACCCGCTCAATGTTCTCAAGGAAATAATTGGCTTTGAAGATCGTCCTGTAAGCCCTTTGCCATATGGCCAAAACCACTTGTGTATCTGCCGCTCTTAAGTAACCACTGTAAATATTTCCTACAGATCCAAATTTATAGCTGGAGTCATCTGTAGCACTAGAAAGAATCAGTAATTCATTTGTATAGGAATTATTACCGACATTACTTCCGTTATAAACACCTGTGAGCGCAAGCATGGCATCACTTTGACTGTTCCAGAAGGATCCTTCTGACAACTGTACCAAGGGCTGTTCATCCAACCAATCCTGGCAACCGGTTTGACCGATCAAGATCAGAATAGACCAAACACTAACTAAGCCTAATTTTTTATATGTTTTCATAATCTGAATATCTTTTATTAAAACCTAACATTTACACCCACCACATAGGACCTGATAAGCGGATAAAACCAATCCGCTCCTCCTGTCTGCATTTCAGGATCCCAACCTTTATAAAATTTGGTGATCGTGAAGAGGTTTTCACCGGTGACGTATAGGCGCACATTGTCCAGGAAAGTGTCCCCAATAAGACCCTCTGGTAGCGTATAGCCGAGTTGCACGTTTTTCAACCTCACGAATGTGGCATCACGGTTCCAGAAATCTACTGGATTGGAATTGTAAAAACCTGACGCGGTAGCGATGATTGTTGGGTAGGCCGCCTTGGGATCAGGATTTTCAGGCGTCCATCGGTTTTCATAAAAGTCCCTTTGCACATTGCTATTGTTTTCCAATGGAAAGAAGAATTGACCGAGGGTTACAAAGGCATCCCTACCTCCTTCGCCTTGAAACATGATGTTGAAGTCAAAATTCTTGTAATCCCCATTCAATATAAGGGCATAGGTACTAAGCGGTAAAGGTTTGCCTATTACAGTTCTGTCATAAGTAGCGTTAACTACGCCATCAGGCACACCATCCGGTCCACTGATATCCATGTACTTGATTCCTCCAGGAATGGCCAGATTTGAAAAGGGCTGGGTAGCATAATTCGAAACATCCGCTTCACTTACAAATAGTCCATCACTCATAAATCCATACCTGCTCCCGATCGGTTGACCTAAAAACAAGCCCCTTGAAATATCTCTTTCCAGGTTGGCAATTTCTAATACCTGGTTCTTAACTATTGAGAAAATGGCCGAAGCACCGAAGTTGAATTCACCAATGGAATTCCTGTAGCTCAGGTCAAAATCCCAACCCTTGTTTTCGACTTTCGCTGCATTGGACTCAGATGGTGTAGCCCCTAATAACCTGGACACTGACACTGGATAAAGAATGTCATTTGTGATTTTCACAAAATACTCTCCTGAAAAGTACAACCTGTTTTCAAATAAGGCTAAATCAACCCCTATATTGGTCATTGTTGTGGTCTCCCAAGTGATTTGCTTGTTGGCTATGGTCGTCACTGCACCACCTGCAGAAAGCGAGCCGCCAAATGGGTAATTCTGTCCTAAAGCTATGAGGTCCTGATAGGGATAGTTGGCAATGGATTGATTGCCCAATTTCCCCCATGAACCTCTGATCTTAAAATCAGCCACCCAAGGAAATGCATCTTGAAAAAAGCCTTCTTGAGCTACCCTCCAGCCTGCAGAAAAAGAAGGAAACAATCCCCATCTACTTTCCTCTGGAAATCTTGACGAACCATCATAGCGGAAATTCGCCTCCAATAAATATTTGTCTTGAAAATCATAATTTATCCTACCAAAATAGGAGGAAAGGGTATTCTTGGACGCGCCTCCATTGTTGGTTGCACGAACGGTTGCTCCCGCATCGATTTCATAAATTTCATTGTTGGGGAAATCATCTCTAAAAGCTCCCAGGTATTTTGAGCTATAAGCTTGGGCAGACCTTCCCAATAGCACTTGAAAAGAGTGGTCCTCAATGTCCTTATTGTACTCTAGAAAAGCTTGAAGGGTCAAAGCTGAATTTTGGTACCATCCTGTCCTTAAACTGTTTCTTTGAATGGCATATGTAGAAGTGATTGGATAGGTCGAAATAAAGGTTTTACTTTCAGTAAGGCCCTGGGTGTAACCTGCCTGACCTGTAATCTTCAGATCCTTTGTGATTTGGTAAATCATACTACCATTGGTATAGATATTGGATTCTTCCCCAGAAACAAAGGATTGGCTATTTAAATCTGCCTCCGGATGAGAGGTCTCATTTCGACCATACAAGCCATCAGCCGTAAAGCCTTGTATGGCATTTGAATTTCTCATGGCCCCAGCAATGATATTCCCAATGCCTCCACTACCATATGGGGCGGATGGTTCATTACTATTGGTCTTGTTTCCCGCTAATTTGACACTGATGCTTAATTTATCGCTAAGCTTACTGTCCAGGTTAAGCCGTAAATTTACCCGATCCGCATTGTTCTTTTGGATGATCCCCTGTTGGTCATAATAGCCTAAAGAGAACATGTATTGCGTTTCCGCTGTCCCTCCACTTACCGATAGGTCATGCTTGGTTTCAGTACCTTGACCTGATCCAAATAAATGTCCGATATGATCAAAATTTGGATAATCGGGATTGTTTCCAGACCTGAACAACTCAATTTCATCATCCGTATACCTTCTTTGTTGGCCTAAATTCAGGTTGTTTTCGTTGACGGCCAATCCATATTCCCATGAATTCAACATTTCAGGAATCATCGTAGGGGTTTGACTGCTTACATAGGCATTGTACCTGAATACTGGGGTCCCTGACTTTCCTTTCTTTGTTTCAATTAGAATTACCCCATTTGCTGCTTTAGAACCAAAAATAGCAGCGGAGGCAGCATCCTTTAGCACAGAAATACTTTCAATATCATTGGGATCTACATCATCCAGTGAGGACTCAATCATGTCTACAAGCACCAAAGGACTATTCCCAGCAGAACTAAAAGTACCCTGACCTCTTATTAAGAGAGAAGCACTGTTTTTCCCAGGATTACCTGAACTTTGCCGTACAGAAATCCCGCTCATCTGCCCTTGTAAGGCAAGGGAAGACTTGGGCACCGATCTTTTCTCCAATGCTTCATTGGTTACTGTAGCTACAGAACCTGTCAAATTCACTTTTTTCTTGGTACCATAGCCGACCACCACCACTTCTTCCAATCCTTTAAGATCTTCTTCCAAAGCGAGATCAATAAGGCTCCGTCCTATTATAGGGACTTCCTGGGTAATAAATCCTATCGAAGAAAAAATCAGGACTTCTGCCCCATCCGGCACGGTAAGTTTGTAATTGCCATCGACATCTGTGACAGTACCCGAAGAGGTACCTTTAACCAGGATATTTACCCCTGGTAAACCAATGCCATCCGTCTGGGAAGTTACTTTCCCTGTTATAGCAATGGCCTTTTTCGCAACATTAAGCTTCGCCTCATACCTATTTATTATGGGAGTTTCCAGCCCATAGGCAAATCCGGAACCATTGATAACCAGTGGTGCCAAAATACCCAGAAACAAGAAACTTAATAATCTGGTAAGTGGTCTGTAAATGAATTTTTTCATACTTTTGTGGTCGTAGATTAAACTTAGTTTTTCTGCATTTCCTGTTTATTTTATGATTGCAAATCGATACAAATGAACAGGATCATTAATTGGCCGAAGATCACCCCAATGATCTTCGGCTTTTGTATTTTTATTTTATTATCTGTAGCAAAGACAATAGCTATTAGCACTACGATAATCTTCTTACCAAATTTAATTATTCCATTTCCGACAATCCTATACTTTTTCCTAGATCTAAGGTACTATCTTATATAATTGTAGAATTTTAAAGGAAAAGACAATAAATACGCTATTAATCACCCTATACCTTTGTTTTGTAATTATTAAGCTATTATATATCCCTTTAAGTAGAAAAAAGAATTGGATTCAAGCATACCTTCCCCAAAGCCTTGAATAAGACTATTTAAAAAAGATGAAAATCAGAAGGTTACATAAAGACTTGCCTGATATACCAAAAATCACTTCCTGCGTACTGGCACTGGGTTTTCCATTTTACCAGGGTTTCTTTGATTGGCTCCCGGCTGACCACTATTTCCCAAATCATTTTTGGCAATGGCTGCCAATTTGGAAAGTCTCTTTACTATCTCAGGCCTTTCGGCAGCCAAATTATGAGAGGAGGAAATGTCATTGACGACATTAAACAAAAGTGGCTGATTGTCCTCTCCAGGTTTAAAATAGGGATGGACCACAAACTCTTTTAGGGGTAAAAACAATTTCCATTGCCCTGCCCTTATCGCTTGAAGTTGATCCATATAGTAATAATAAAAAACATCGTGCGGCGTTTTAGCACCTTTGTCTCCCAAAATCAAGGGGAGAATATTTTTTCCATCAATTATCCGATCCTGAGGAACTTTGGCTCCTGAAAGCAAGGCAAAGGTTGGCAGAAAATCCATAATGGTGGCCATTTCCTCAGTCACTGTCCCTGCAGGAACAGTACCTGGCCACCAAAAAATGGTAGGCACTCTAAAGGCTCCCTCAGCAGTAGTATAACCACGACCTGATAAGGGACTATTTGTCCCCCTAACTGTGCTCGTTGGATCATCAGTCATAGGTGCTCCATTGTCTGACGTAAATACCACCACCGTATTTTTTTCTATCCCCAGCTCTTCCAGCTTGTCCATTATTTGCCCTACTGACCAATCCAATTCCTCCACACTGTCTCCCCAAGGTCCTCCTTTGCTTTTTCCCTTGAAAGCTTCACTTGCAAAAGGTTTTGTAGTGCTACCCGGCATGGCGTGTGGCAGGTAAAGAAAAAAAGGTTTGCTTTGGTTTTCAGTTATGAAGTCTAAAGCCTTTTCGGTGTAATCTTTGGTCAACAAATTCCTATCCACTCCTGCCCGAACAACTTTCTCGTTTTCCATTACTGGTAAAGGCGGCCAATTCGTTCCATTAAACCTAGTCCCAATTCGTTGACCGACCTCTTGGGTCATGTCATCACTATAAGGTATGCCATAAAAATAATCAAAGCCCTGATTGTTCGGTAAAAATTCAGGCTGATCACCCAAATGCCATTTTCCAATAATCCCTGTTTTGTAACCAACCCCTTTGAGCACCTCTGCAATCGTGATTTCTTCAGGATTCAATCCATAAGGAGAAATGGGGCGCAAAACCAGTCCATCTCTGGGATTGACATGCATGCCTACTCGTTGAGAATAACTCCCAGTCATAATGGATGCCCTGGATGGTGTGCAAACCCCTGCTGTAACTAAAAAATGGGTGAATTTCCGACCTTCTTTGGCCATCCGATTTAATTCCGGAGTACGGATCACCTTAGAGCCAAATGGCTCAATGTCGCCATAACCCAGATTGTCACAGAATATTATAATAAAGTTAGGTGTCTTTTTTAAAGTATAGATTTGTTCCAAGTCTGTGAGATTGTTCCTCGACCCTGCTTTTAACACTTTAGCATTAAGCTGAGCATAGCTCATGAACAATAAGAAAAAACAAGCAAAATAAATGGTAAGGCAATGCACTTTGCTCCTTTGAGGTGAAATTGTAAAGATTTCCATGCTATGCGTTTAAACTTGTTTCGAACATTTAACTGAACGATAAAAATATGGTTTTTAAACTTAAAGCACCTATAATATATTCCATAATGCTGATATTATCTAATAATAGCACTACATAGTCAAGAGTTCACCAACTAACACAGGCTGAATAGACCTTTTCATATTCCACAGTAAAAACCCATGTCAAAATACCAATATATTGATCGGAAATTTTGATTAAATATAGGAAAGGCTTTTACGAAAAATCGCCCTGTAGCCCTCTCATTTTTTGGCTAAAGCCGGGTAAAATGCCAATGTCCTTTATAAATGGGCTGAAGCCCCTTCCTATTGTATGGTATCCGTCAAACAATGGATTCGAGTATAATTCAAAAAATGAATTAATGCACACCTCTTTTCAATAGTCCCCAGCTTCAGCTGGGGGAATGAAATAAAACATCTAGATAATGGGCTTTAGCCCAAACGAAAAAATCCAACCGTTGGCTGAGCCTGTCGAAGCCACAGGTGGCGAAGTCAGTTTGAGGAACTCCACCACTTATTTAAGTGATCTTGGCAACTTTAAGCTATTAACGCTTTGCTAAACTTCGGCCTGATCGAGTCATTTATCATAAACATTGTAACTTTTTTGCTACAGGTCAAAAAAGTAACCAAAAAACCCCGCCGCTAAGTATCTTTTTGGCTAAAATTTAAGGCTACCCACGCACAGGCAAACTCCTTTGTTTTTGGTTTTACTGTTTACCTTGCTTATTGGAGTTTACCTGAACCAAAAACTTCGTCAAACAATGCCTGTGTACTTGCCCTCCCTGCTTAAATTTTTTAACGCCGAAAAGCTACAAGGCGGAAGATGATTTATCAACTTTTTAAATGATGATTGTCAACATTTGATATTACTGAGAGTATTAATGACTTGAATTTAGATTTTATAAATTAACATTGTTGTTGGCTTCCTATTGAATCCTTAGAATTCTCTACAGATTATAGCGGTGGTAAAAAATTGGTCACTAAAAATCGAAAGTTGAAAACTTTCGGCATTATGGGTCCAAGTTACGCTTCGCTAAACTTGGACCAGGTCGAGAATAAATAGGATGTAGATTCAATGTAAGCACTAGTTTTTCATGCCTCCCGCAGTTAAATTATTGGCCTAAAAAATAAAAAACTCACTTTTTTAAAAAATATTCGGAATTGTATTACATTCGCAGAAATAGAGTATAAATAAAAATTATAAACACATACAAAAGGAAAAATGAAAAATAAAATTTTGTTTATTTGGTTATCAATATCAACAATCTGCTTTGTAGGATTTGCACAAAGTGACCAGAAACCATTGGTTGCGCATTTATTAGTAGAAGGAGGTATTGAATATGGAGGAGATGAAATCCTGGAAGTTTATTTTACCAATGGTGAAACCCAAACCATGAGATTGGGTCAAGGTGCTTACATTGGTTTAGGGGGTCAGTTTAACCCTTTCAAGACTGATAAAATATTTTTCCGTACTTTAATAGGCATTAAATATAACACTACTGCTGCTGAAAATGCAAATATAAGGTTAACAAGATTACCTCTTAACCTCATTGGATATTATAGAATCGCCAATGACTTCCGATTAGGAATTGGTGGTACCTCTCATTTTAATGTTAAATTAAAAGGAGATGGTTTTATTCCGGATGTAGCTTTTACAAGTGGTTTAGGTTCTAGATTTGAATTTGGTTATAAAGCGATAGCATTGACCTATACCAACTTGAAGTACAAAGACCTCGCAAAAGTCAATTATTCTGCCAGTTCCCTTGGATTATCCGCTTCTATAATCTTTCCTAACAAATAATAAAGGCATTAAATAGCACGCGTTTTGTTTCGGATCTAAAAGAAATGGATCATTTTAGAATGTAAACGAGCTGCCCAATAAGTCTTCATGAGTAGTTCAAAATCCATGGAATTCAAGGATTTTTTCGTATTTTGATTCTGTTTAGTTGGTCGATGACTTTTCGTTGGCACAAGGTTAGTTTAGCAATTGAAAGAGCCTGTAAAAAAGACCCTTTTAGTTGCTTTACTTATTAATCTAATAACAAACCCAAAAATGAAGCAGAATAAATCCCTAAGTACCGAATGGCCTGTTCTTGATTTTGCAGCGATGCAAGGTACCATTGAAACAATGCATCAATGGATTCAGATAATCGGAAAAATCCGTTTAAAAACCATGCCTTGGCAAAACCATTCCTGGCACTGCACCTTGTATTTATCCCCAGTGGGTTACACCACCAATGCCATTTGTTTTGGAGGGGGGATTTTTGAAATAGAGCTGGATTTTGTCCACCATCAATTGCACCTCAAATGTTCAAATGCTGAAACGCAACACCTACCTCTCCAAACTATGAGTGTAGCTGACTTTTACAATTCACTTTTTGAAAAACTAGCTGCTTCAGGAATTGATGTTGAAATTCATGGCAGTCCAAACGAAATGGAACCAGCTATTCCTTTTGCCAAAAATACTGCAAGCAGTGCTTATGCTCCTGAGGCCGCCAACCTACTATGGAAAGCCATGCTAAAATCCAATGGTGTATTCAATACATTCCGTAGTGGATTTATTGGTAAATCAAGTCCAGTACACCTTTTTTGGGGAGCCTTTGATTTGGCCGTTACCCGCTTTTCCGGAAGACCTGCGCCTCTACATCAGGGAGGAGCACCGAACATGCCACTAGACGTCATGCAGGAAGCTTATTCGCATGAGGTGAGTAGCGCGGGATTCTGGCCCGGATCCAAAGATTCGCCCATGGCCGTCTATTATGCCTATGCCTATCCCGGAAATGAAGCGTATGCAAAGCAAAAAGTTTTGCCAGAACAGGCATTTTACAGCCCTGAAATGGGAGAGTTTTTTCTCAAATATGAAGACGTCCAATCCTCCTCAGATCCGGAAAAAACACTAATAAATTTTCTACAGACCACCTACGAGGCTGCCGCCAATACTTCGGGCTGGGACCGAAAAGCATTGGAAAGGTAAAGAGCTAGATAAAACAACTTAGAAATCAACCTATAATAAGAAGCAAATCATTAATTTTGTATCTTTGAATAAACAATCATTATGTTAAATTTAATTTCAAGCAAAAAACAAGCATTAGTTTCGCTTTGTGAAAAGTATGATATTAAAACCATGCATGTTTTTGGATCAGCAACGACAGATGAATTCAATGACTTGAGCGACATTGATATATTGATTTCATTCAAAGACATTCCGTTTGCCAAATACACAGATAACTATTTTGAACTTCATGGGGAACTTGAAAAAATGTTTGGACGGAAAGTAGATTTATTAACTGAACGTTCTCTCTCAAATCCTTATTTTATTCAAAGCGTTGAAGCAACTAAGAAATTGCTATATGCTGCATAAAATTAAAATGTATTTGCTGGATATTTCTACTCCCATAGATTCAATTCATGAATATCTTGGTAATAAGCGAAATTTCAATGCATATGAATAGAATAAACTTTTGCGCAGAGCAGTAGAACGTGAATTAGAAATAGCCCTCAGCTTCAGCTGGGGAATTGAGACATTCGACACCGGTGGCTGAGCGTACCTAAGAAATCTAGACACAACCCTACAGGTAGGGTTGTGGATATTAATAATCAGAAGATATGAGTCAGAAAATTAATAAGTAGATCATATTGAACGTGTACTTTCGGATATATATTTTACATTTTATTCACAAACGAAAAGCAATTTTATTCGTATACTTGTTAAGAATAGACATCAAACCTTATGAGCAGAAAATCAAACCATGTAGTCCCTTCCAAAAGTCATGGATGGGCTGTTAAAAAAACGGGGGCATCAAGAGCTTCTAAAAGTTTTGACACAAAAAGCGAAGCAGTCCAATATGGAAGGTCAATAAGCCGTAGTGAAAAGACAGAACTGTATATTCATAAAAAGGATGGTACAATACAAAATAGAAATTCATATGGGAATGATCCGTTTCCGCCTAAAGATAAAGTAGGGTAATGGATCAACAAATGTTTTCAAAAAACGTATTTATTAATTGTCCATTTGATAAAGCATATTTTTCTCTCCTTAAACCGCTGATTTTTACTGTTTCTTATTTTGATTTTAACCCAAGAATTGCTTTAGAAAAATCTGATTCTGGCAAACCAAGACTTGAAAAAATTCTAGAGCTTATAAAGAAATCAAAATACAGTATTCATGATTTATCAAGGCTTCAATCTACGAAGTCCAATGAATTTTACAGGCTGAACATGCCATTTGAGCTTGGTTTAGATTATGGCTCCAAAACTTATAGTAAAAATCTTGCTGGTAAAGAATTTTTAATACTGGAAACCAAGCCATTTGATTATATGAAAGCAATTTCAGATATTAATGGATTAGACATTAAAAATCATAATGATGAACCTGAGGTAATAGTAGAGTGTGTGTGGGCCTGGTTTATTGAAACTGTTGGACTTAGGAAAATTGGGAGTCCTTTAAAAATCTGGTACGACTTTCTAGATTTCAACACCCAGCTCTTCGAAACTAATTATGCCAAATATTATCCTAAATATGGCGAGCATATTGCTGAAAAATTTGCTAAAGTAGAAACTGAAAAAATTCCTATTCCTGAATATATAGATGAAATTAAAGAATTCATAGCCACAGTGAAACCTAACAAATGAACAAACTCGCCTATAATTATCTATTACACATTCCTGATGTTTAACAAAATTAAGTGTCACCTTCAGAGTTGGCAAATTCATTCATCAATTTTTTAAAGGATGATTGTCCATATTAAATAGTATGGAGAATGTTGATCCGTTAAATTTAAATTTTATATATTAATATTTATTATAACTTCCTTTTCTCTGGGATTTTTTAATGTGATCGAAAAACAAAAGGTACGATGACCGGATCATAATACTTTCAGAGGGTACCTCGAACCCTACCCTTATACCTTCCTAACTCTAATTTCTGTGGGTCCAAGTTACGCTTAGCTAAACTTAAACCAGGTCGGGAAGGTTTCCAGGTTTGGTTTTTAATGACTCTTTCTCCTTCCAAAT
>TARA_R110001592_G_scaffold50620_2_pt1 | contig 26296 bp, 19 predicted proteins | sample TARA_R110001592 | Tara Oceans TARA_R110001592 (sample SAMEA4398387) | marine metagenome | biome: Polar Biome; feature: [SRF] surface water layer (ENVO:00010504); material: water (ENVO:00002006), including particulate matter (ENVO:01000060) such as... | depth 5 m | reverse complement strand
TTTCCGCTACCCATTGGCCGACGGTGAAACGACCGCCGACGGTAAAACCTACTTAGTAGTTGCCACCACCCGACCAGAAACCATGCTTGGCGATACTGCTGTTGCGGTTAACCCCAAAGACGAACGCTATGCCTCACTGATCGGCAAGTTCATTACCCTGCCGTTAGTAGACCGCAAAATTCCCATCGTTGCAGACGACTATGTTGACCGCGAATTTGGCACCGGCTGCGTCAAGATCACTCCCGCCCACGACTTCAATGATTATGCCGTAGGCCAGCGCCATAAATTGCCGATGATTAATATCCTCGACAAAAATGCCGCCATTCGCAGCGAAGCAGAAATTTTCAATAGCGACAGCTCAGAAAATACCGATCTCGATAAAATGGTGCCCGCAAGCTATGCCACGCTGGATCGCTACGTCGCCCGCAAAGCCATTGTCGCCGATTTGGACACCCTTGGCCTGCTCGAAAAAGTAGACGATCACGCGCTTAAGGTTCCGCGCGGAGACCGTTCCGGTCTAGTTATTGAGCCAATGCTCACCGACCAATGGTTTGTCGCCACCGCCGCATTGGCGAAGCCCGCCATTGAGGCGGTTGAAGACGGTCGCATCGAGTTTGTGCCCAAGCAATACGAGAATATGTATTTTAGCTGGATGCGCGACATTCAAGACTGGTGTATTTCTCGTCAGCTATGGTGGGGACACCGCATTCCCGCTTGGTATGACGCTGAAGGCAATATCTACGTCGCTCGCGATGAAGCGGAAGCCCGGGCGAAATACCAACTAGCGGCGAGCTTGGAACTCAAGCAAGACGACGATGTACTTGACACCTGGTTCAGCTCCGCACTATGGACCTTTGGCACTCTGGGCTGGCCGGAGCAAACTGAGCGCCTCAAAAACTTCCACCCTACCGACGTATTAGTCACCGGCTTTGACATCATTTTCTTCTGGGTTGCCAGAATGATAATGATGACCATGCATTTCAATAAAGACGAAAACGGTGATGCGCAAGTACCGTTTAAAACCGTTTACATCACCGGCCTAATTCGCGACGAACAAGGCCAGAAAATGTCCAAGTCCAAGGGGAATGTATTAGACCCACTAGATATGATCGACGGCATTGAACTGGACGCACTGCTAGAGAAGCGCTGCGGCAATATGATGCAGCCGCAGCTGGCTGAAAAAATTGCCAAGGCCACCCGCAGTACATTCCCAGAAGGTATTGGCGCCCACGGCACCGACGCTCTGCGCTTCACCCTATTTTCACTGGCCTCAACCGGCCGCGATATCAACTGGGATATGCGCCGCTTAGAAGGGTATCGCAATTTCTGTAATAAAATTTGGAACGCCGCCCGCTACGTACTCATGAACACCGAAGAGCAAGACTGCGGTGTGAATGGCGAAGCTGTGGAACTGAGCCTCGCCGACCGCTGGATTATTTCGCGCCTGCAGCAAACAGAGCAAACCATTGCCAATGCAATGGCAGCCTATCGGCTCGATCACGCGTCTCAAGCAATTTATGAATTCATATGGAACGACTATTGCGATTGGTATTTAGAGCTGTCTAAGCCGGTATTGTGGGATGACAACGCCAGTGCTGACGCCAAACGTGGCACTCGCCAAACACTAATCCGGGTACTGGAAGCCACCCTGAGAATGACCCACCCATTTATGCCCTTCATCACTGAGGAAATCTGGCAGCGGGTTGCCCCCATCGCTGGTGTTGCATTCAGTGCCGGCACCGACACCATTATGCTGCAAGCCTATCCCTTGGCCGCCAGTGAAAAAATAGACGACGACGCCATAGCTGATGTCGAATGGCTGAAGCACGTTATTCTCGCCATCCGCAATATTCGCGGAGAGATGAATGTGCCCCCCTCAAAAGCGCTCACCTTACTGTTAAAGAATGGCAGCGATGAGGATCTGCGACGTTTAAACAGTCATCGCCAATCTCTTGCCAAGCTCGCCAAACTCGATGACATTCAATGGCTGACCGTCAATGACGAAGCGCCCATGTCTGCGACTCAGTTAGTAGGGACCATGGAAGTACTGGTTCCAATGTCGGGCCTAATCGATAAAACGGCAGAAATTATCCGCCTAGAGAAAGAAGTCCAAAAGCTAAATAAAGAGATCCAACGCCTACAAGGCAAGCTCAGTAACGCTGGATTCTTAGACAAGGCACCAGCCGATGTTGTGGCTAAAGAGCAGGAGAAACTAGCTGGCCAGCAAGCTGCAATGACAAAGCTAAGTGAACAAATGCAAACGATTAAAGCATTGTAAGCATCCACTAAATGGCTGTTGATGCGCTATGTAAGTATCAGTGCGGGCAATAGGCCAAGCCCATAGCTGGCTGGAATGGATTATTTATTAGACATAAATGTCCTATTCTTGCCAGCTTTCAATGCACCAAGGCCAAGCAGCTCGAATATCATCCTGTCCGCAGCGCTCTACTATAAAACCCTAAGGCATAGACAAAACACCTAAAGGCGCTATAGTAGAGCTCACAACAAGTCTGATATCCGCTGTAATGTAATGGTCGCAAGCAGAGACAACTCGCTGATAAATACAGCGCCCCGGCCAAGCAGTAATCACTGCATTGCGGCCAATCCCCCCACGCTCCCCAGCACCCAGACCGTTTTATTTACCTTAAACAGCAAAATTTCGATCTTCACAAATCTATCCGTTTTTCACCCTAGCTATTTGTTTAACAACGCAATGAGGAAGAGCAATGAGCGACCGAGTTTCCGGTACGGTTAAGTGGTTCAACAACGCCAAAGGCTTCGGGTTTATTAGCAACAGCGAAGAAAATGATGTCTTCGTCCATTTTCGCTCTATTCGCGGCGAAGGCTATCGCACTCTAGACGAAGGGCAAGCTGTTGAATTCAACCTAATTAACGGACCAAAGGGGCTTCAGGCCGAAGACGTGACTAAAGTCTGATCACTGACAAAGCTCTCACAGCCATCAATACTGGCCACGCGGCAAGTTGTGTTTTATCTAGCGAGAATACCGCTAAAATTTTTCTAGCATTAATCTCGGCCGATACTCAACTGCCCTAGCCAAAGCAGATGGCAACAAAGGATCGCTATAAACTTTTCTTGGGTCGCGGGAGTTAAGCCGACTTGGCCTGGGGGCAATGCAAATCGTCCTCACCGCCTGAGTTTTGCAGTATTCAAGCAAGTCGCTATCGGCATCATGACCTAAGATCAGTACGACATTGTCCTGCTTTATTGTCGACAATTGCTCAGCCAAATCTGCCGCAGAACTCACCCAAGATACCTCTTGCCCTCCCAGCGCTAATGCGGCCCGCACCGATTCTTTTAACAAATCATCGCCCATGCTGGCAAATACGACTATGTCCCCGCCAACCACAATGCGTTTCGACGTGGCATCAACCGTAAAAGGAATGGAAAACACAAAGCGACTGCCCTCAAGGTGATCGTCGTCTAAGGCTATTTCACCTCCCATTAAATCCAGCAATCGGGTGGTAATCGCTAGACCCAGCCCCGTGCCACCAAAGCGACGGGCTCGGCTATTTTCTTCCAGCATGAAGGGACTGAATAGCTGCGAGCGCATCTCTTCCGATACGCCTACGCCATTGTCTATCACTTCAAAAGTGATGTTTTGACGAGTCGCAGCTTCTGTCTCTGCAACACTCAGGCGCAACTGAAGCAGTCCGTCGCCAGACCGAGACTTGGTAAATTTTATGGCATTACCTAATAGGTTCACCAAAATTTTACGCAGCCGAGTGGCATCAGCGAAGACCGCGGCGGGTACCGCAGGGTCAATATATAGAATAAAGCGAATTTTATTCTTAGCTGCGCTGTCGGCAAATTCGTCGGCCACGCCCTCAACAAATTCAGCCAATTGGATACTTTCTACTTCCAGCTCCACATCACCAGAATCCAATGCAGAATAATCCAATATATTATCGAGGGTAGCCAGCAAACTCATGGACGAGCGCCGCACCGTATCAACCATCATCCACTGTTCACGATCTAGCTTTGTTTTACTTAACAAATCAGCCATGCCAATAACGCCGTTCATGGGCGTGCGTACTTCATGCCCCATAACACTCAAGAAGGTCGCCTTAGTACGGCTAGCCTTCTCGGCTTGCATCACCGCAGACTCCAATTGCTGAGTGCGCAAGCGAACCCGGTCTTCAAGGTTGCGGTTTAAACGCCGTACCTCACGCTCTGCTTCCTTAAAGTGGGTAACGTCTGAATGCATCCCGACAATACGAATAACCTCACCGGAGCTGTCGCGTTGTGCACAAGCACGAGTCACTGCATCACAGACACTGCCATCTGTACGGCGTAAACGGTGCTCATCGCGGAACACTGTATCGTCGCTTTTTAAAAAATCTTCAATAGCTTGCCTAACACGTACTCGGTCATCCGGGTGAATACTGGCATCAAACACCGCACGGCCATCGAGCGGCTGGCCACCTTTAATACCAATCATATTTAGCCATGCGGGGCTAAAAAATACCGAGCCGTTTATCATATCCCAGTCCCACAGACCGTCTCGCGATGCCATCATGGCCATCTCAAAGCGCTTTTGAGAATGCTGATATTTTTGATATAAGTCTCGGCGCTCAGAAACATCTTGAAGACACACCACGACCACCTGGCCATCCGTGGTATCAAAATCGCCGAAATGAAGCTCGACGGGTATCTCAACCCCTTCCGAGTTCAAAATTAAGAGTTCGCGACCCTTTACCCGCTGACCACCTCGCTCAGCACTGCCGTCCATATAATTATTACTAAACAACTTGTATTGCTGCCGAAAACGCTTTGGCAACAAGCTCAGCATATCCATGCGTGATAATTGCTCACAGGGGTACATTAGAAATTTTGCTGCAGATTCGCTGGCCAACAGAATGTGCCCGCTGCGATCTGTTAACAGCACAATGCCCGGTAAGGTGTTGATAAGGCGATTAAAATACTCGCTGGTATCAAGCATGCCCTGATGCTCTGTGGCAAATTTTCTCGCAAAGTATATGCCCACAGCCAATGGCAACAAGCACAGTAGCAGCAAGATAAATATATATTGGCTCTGTTGATGCCAAGCCACTTGCTGATCCATAGCCACGGCCGACACCCACTCTTGCTCATACGCCCGCAGCGCCTGCAAGCCAGTGACTAATTTTTGGGCATCGACCTGAGGATTTAAAGGACCCAGAACGCTAATTAAGGGTTGGGAGGCCCCAGATTGGTAGGAAGAATACACGTCGAGCAGGCGTACTATGTCCCGCACGATGGGCTGGGGAAACGATGTAAAAACATCACTCAGTAGTATCTCGCGTCCTGCGGTAAAACGACGTCGAATGATATTAGCTTGAGGTAGGTCATTCACAAGATAAGCGGCTGCGAACTCATGAAAGACATTGCCTCGCGAGAGAGCCGTATCAAGCTCAAATAGCGCCGTTTCTCTCAGCTGCAGTTGGGATAATATCGACCTAGCACCCGACTCAGCCTTACTGAGATGATATGCTTGAGATACTGCCAAAATGAGTATCAATACACTAAGCGCTGCAATAGCAATATTGAGTATGAGACGATGCTTTCTAGCGCTGAGCTTACTCTCTCTGGAATCAATCCAGTCACGCATCAACATGTCCCCCTTTGACCACACCTGTAAACTGCCTAACCCCATCCTTGAAGGGCCATCTATAGTGCGATTTGACGCGGTCAAGCACTATTCGTAATTTCCCTTAGCACACCGCTGAGTTGAGCACGCATCGGCATTATTAGGTAATAGATTCAGGGCGATTGCCGCGCCAACTTCACAAACCCCAGTAGCCGCGACGCCATCGTATACGAGTGCTATAATAACGCGCGGGTAAAACACCACTCGCTAAATACGATTAGGTTCTTTCCACTTTCAGCTATTTTTGGATTTATATGTTACTGATAATTAGAATTATATTTTTGGCCATCTTAAGCTTTTCAAGTATTGCAGCGCTGCAGTTAACAGGCGTCGATGCCGGCAACCCACTCTCTGCCGCCATCATCACAGTCGCAATATTACTCGGAATGCTACTATCACCCAAACTGCCAACGCTTGCCGACAAATTTAAAAGTCAACGCGAACGCGGAACAGTTAAATGGTTTAACGTTAGCAAGGGCTATGGCTTTATCACCCGCGACGCCGGTGGCGATGTCTTTGTCCACTTTCGCTCAATCCGCGGCCAAGGCCGAGGACGTCGCAGCCTAAACGAAGGGCAAACCGTGGAATTCATTCTTACTGAGGGTGAAAAAGGACCACAGGCGGAAGAAGTCACAATGATTAAGTAACACCACCGCGACACATCCTGTGACAAGACTAATTCGGTCTTGTCACAGGAATTCCGCGCTTCTCACCTCGCTTCTAACTATACGCCCCGCTATTTTTTAACACGCCATACGCCGACTAGTAATGAGGTGGCCGCTCAGAATCGACAAATTGGGCTTCTTCACCCGAGGTGTTTTTTTGTTTCATCTGCTCGTGGAGCAATTCTAGCGTACGCCGCAAGTTCCTTATTTCAAGATCTTGGGCCACTACGCGATCATTCAGCGCGTTAAGCAAATCTTCTTGAAACGTCAATTGGGTTTGTACGTCGATAAGCTGAGCGGATACATCATCGGCCATTTAAGGCTCCCTTAAAAACTAAGACTCAAATCACCCTTAAGCGGGCGAAGCCATTATAATCATCGCAGCACAAAATAGGAGAAAATCGTGTCTAGACTTGTTTACTCAACTGATCTTGGCCGCCGCTGCCCCGATTGTGGCCGCGCCAGCACCGAGTGCGTCTGTAAAAACGTGGATAATACCGCCCCCAGCGGTGACGGTATCGTGCGCATTCGCCGTGAAACTAAGGGCCGCAAGGGAAAAGGCGTGAGTATTGTGAGCGGCGTATTGATAAGCGCTGACGAACTTAAGACCTTGGGCAAAGAGCTTCGCCAAAAACTCAGCACCGGCGGCGCAATTAAGGACAATGAGATGGAATTCCAGGGCGATCAACGTCAAGCACTCAAAACCTTACTAGAAAGCAAAGGCTATACCGTCAAATTATCAGGTGCGTAGCAGCAAGTAGTTCAATAATTTAGCACCTAACACCATGTTAGCTCGCGCATTGCTATTAAGCTTCACACTTAGCCCACGCTTCAATTACCATCTATTACCTAGCTAAATTCACAAAAGCTAAAAATAATAAACAAAAGGATCTCAACATGCCTCCTCAGCTACTCAGTGACAGCATAGAAGTTGGTATTGTCACCACCAATATGGCCACAATGCGGGCCTTCTATGGTGAGACACTTGGTCTGAAATATGAATCTGAGCTGTCGTTTCCCGGCGGTATTATGCATCGCTACCATCTTGGCGGCGCCATCATAAAACTCGTTAGCTACGACGAAGCCCCAGCAGCAGACGTTATCGCCGGCGGCGGGTTCAGCGCCAAAGGCTATCGCTATGTATCGATGGGTGTAAACGGCTTATCAGCTTGGTTCACCGAGCTAAAAGCCAGTGGCGTCGAGATCCCTGTAGACGTAACCGCATTTGCGGATGGCATCGGCTTTGGTTTTATTGCCGACCCCGACGGCAATTGGATCGAAGTGTTTGGTGTATTGTAAGCTAAGGCTGAATACCTAATTTGCGCATTTTCTCAATCAGCGTGGTTCTTCTCAGCCCCAAATGCAGGGCCGCCTTGCTCACCACGCCCTCGTGGACACTCAGGGCCTGCGATATCCACTGCCGCTCGACGTCCTGAAAATAGTCTTTCATATTTATTCCCGCTGCAGGTAGCGCCGGCAGGCTGGTGCCGGCTTCCGCCACCGTGTCAGACTCCGCTAAAAATGGCGGTCGCCAACCGTCATCACCGTAGCGATAGTTTTCAGGTAAATCGATAAAACCGACCACCTGATCGGGGTACATAATCACCAGGCGCTCCAGTAAATTTGCCAACTCGCGAATATTGCCAGACCAGCCATGAGCGCATAAAGACCGCATAGCCGAGTCTGCAAGGCGCAAACGCCCCAAGCCCTCGGTTTCTAATTGTTTCGCCAAGGCGCGAATCAGGTGAGGAATATCCTCTGCCCGCTCGGCAAGCCCGGGCACGCTCAAGGGAAATACATTTATCCGGTAATAGAGATCTTCACGAAACTGACCGGACTCAATCATCGCCTCTAAATTGCGATGGGTTGCCGCAATTATCCTTACATCGGCGCTGCGCGTTTTATCCGAACCCACCCGTTCAAACGTCCGCTCCTGAATTACCCGCAGAATCTTCACTTGCATGTCCAGGGGCATATCCCCAATTTCATCTAGAAATAAGGTTCCGCCCTCAGCCAGCTCAAATCGCCCGGCCCTGCTAGATATTGCCCCGGTAAATGCACCCCGCTCGTGACCAAACAATTCGCTTTCTAGTAACTCGCGCGGAATGGCGCCGCAATTAATTGGGACAAAAGGGGCATCTCGCCGGCAAGATAAGTCGTGTAGAGAACGGGCCACCACTTCTTTACCTGCGCCTGAGGGCCCGGTTATCAACACCGTCACCGCCTTGTCTGCCACCTGTGCGGACAAGCGTCGCAACTCCGCAACCGCAGGGCTAATGCCAACTAAACGGTCTTTTTTGGCTACGCCGCCACTCTGAGACGTATCCCTACCTAGCCGCAGGCGGTATAAGACTTCGAGCACATCTTGGTAGTAAAAATCACTTCCCAATACCAGCTCTTCAGCCGACTTAGTGTCCAGCCTATCGCTTGGCAGTATAAGTACCTTAGGCAGCGATGTGACGCCCAGCCACCGACTTTGTGCAGCGCTAAGGCCACTTGTAAAAATGGCCGCACAGTCCGCTGGCTTCAGCTCAGCGATGTCGGTGCATATATCGTAATCGCCCAATGACATTAGAATACTTTGTAATCGCCCTGCGAGGGGCTCCGGTGCAAACACCGCAAATTTAAGAATATGTCGAGCAGAGGCCAAGCTATCACCCATATTTAATTATTAACATAAAGTGTCATTTTATTGACTATAGCAGCAGCGGCGGCAATGCTCACTTATTATCACCATTCGCCAAGCCCGTTTTACCAGTCGACTATCAGCGATTTACTGCTGCTGCGCGATATTTGCTAAACCAGCACTCAGTGCTTTTGTTTAAAGCCCGGCAGGATTAGGATGATTCACTTTTATAATGATGAGGATAATAAAAATGGCAATCGTGGCGGCAGTAATCGGCATTATATTATTGGAGTATTTGGTTTTTATCATGATGGTCGGTGCTACCCGTGGCAAATCCGGCATTCAGGCCCCGGCTATGACGGGCGACCCCAAGCTTGAGCGTATGCTGCGTGTGCAGCTAAATACCCTTGAGCAAATGGTGGTGGTGATACCCGCCATGTGGATTTTTGCTACATACGTCAGTGCGGCGGTTGCTGCGGGCTTGGGTTTGGTCTTTGTACTGGGGCGCGCCCTATACTGCAAAGGCTATTTAACCGCAGCAGAGAAGCGCGGTGCAGGCTTTGCCATTGGTGGTCTGGCAACTATCGTACTGGTCTTGGGAAGTATTTACGGCAGTGTTGCAGCAGCCCTATAGCCTGAGTCGGCATGACACCTTAGTGACAGGGCGCGTGTTCGCGTCCAGTCACAGGCTATACCCCTTCTCACTTCTCACTTCCCACTCAAACGAACGATAGGCGAAGCCCTAGATAGCTTGCGATACTCGCCCACTAATTGGCCTGCTAGACTTTTGCTGCCGTTAAATTTAAATAATAAGAGAGTGTAAAATGTCCAAGTCGATCCCTTATATATCGGTGTTAACGGCAGCAATCCTCGGCGCCATGCCGCTCACATCCACGGCCGCCAGTGATTTGACCTTAGAAGAGATCTTGGTTACCGCTGAGAAGCGCGAGAGCTCGCTTCAGGATACCCCTATTTCAATGCTGGCCTTTTCCAGCGAACGGCTAGCGCGTTTCGGTATTAGTGACTTGGGCGATGTCGCCGGCTTGGCGCCCAATGTCACCATCACCCCTTTTCCTAACAGCCGCAGCTCCCTAGTGGTGTTCATGCGTGGAGTGGGCAATAACGACAGCCAGTCGACCCAAGATCCCGCCGTTGGTATCTATCTGGACGGTGTATACGTGGCGCGGAGTATTGGTTTAACCAGCGATGTCGCCGATCTGGAGCGCATCGAAGTGTTACGCGGGCCCCAGGGCACGCTGTACGGCCGTAATACGACCGGCGGGGCGATAAATTTAATCACCGCCAAACCGGCGGAAGACTTTGCCATTAGCCAGCAATTTAGCGTGGGCAACCGCGACTATTGGCGCTCGCTAAGTAAAATAGAGAGCGGCAGAGTCGGTCAGTTTACCGGTAAATTAAGTTATCTAGAGTCTGGCCATGACGGCTGGGTTGAAAATACTGGTGCCGGCAAGAACTTTGGCGAGGAAGAAAAGCAGGCTGGCCGGGCGGTCTTACGCTGGGATGCCAGCGAGCGCCTTGTTATTGATTACGCCTATGATTTTTCAAATATTGATGGGCCGCAGCATTTTTATCAAACCACATCATCAACTGGAAATGCTATACCGGCAAGTGAACAACGCAGCGATAGCGGAAGCTGGAATGGCGGTGTTGAACCCAGTAATACTGAACTGAGCGGCCATAGTTTAATTGCCAGTTTCGACACCCCCTGGGGACAACTGAAGTCAATTACTGCCTACCGCGAATTGGCTGAAGATATTGTGCAGGATTACGGTGGCGGCTTGCCCGGTTTTAAAATCCGGGTCGGCATCGAACAGGATCAGGTTTCGCAGGAACTCCAATTCGTCGGCGACGCTGGCGAATCTTGGCGCTATGTTGCAGGACTCTATTACTTCAAAGAACACGGTGTCGAGAAAGAAACCGACACCGTGCCGATTCCAGCGCCGGCGCCTGTCCCCCCTAACCCTTTAGTGCCGCCGTCCTTTGTGACCATAACCTTAGAAGATAGGCAGATCTACTCAAGCTCCGAGGCCTATGCGGCCTATGGGCAAGTGACCTGGTCGCCCGCGCAACTGAATCACGATTTAGACATTACCTTGGGAGGTCGCTACACCGTGGATAAGCGCGCGGCGCGGAAAGACAGTGCAGTGTATTTCACTAATGGCGAGCAGTCAGATAGCGACGAGTGGAGTAACTTTAATCCTAGTTTAACAGCGGATTACAGCTGGAATGACAACATTAACACCTTTGCCAAAGTCGTTACCGCCTATAAATCCGGCGGCTATAATGTGCGCAGCACCGAGGATGGTTTTACCCCACCATTCGATGAAGAACATATGGTGTCGTATGAGCTGGGACTCAAATCCAACTGGCTAAACAATCGCATCAGTGTCAATGCCGCGCTGTTCCACGCCGACTACCAAGACATGCAGCTTCAGCAAATAACCAATAACGCCACCATCTTTTTAACCGACGTCTTTAATGTGGGTGAGGCCCAAATAGACGGCTTTGAACTGGATGTTATGGCCGTGTTACTGCCGGGCTTGACCATGCAACTGTCCTACGGCTACACCGATGCAGACTTTGTTGAATATATCGATCAGCGCAGCGGCAGCGCCACCGAAGGTGAAAATGTTGCAGATCAAGCTGAGATGCCCTACGCCCCAGAACACAACTACACCGTTGGTTTTGAATATCAGCGCGGTCTAGGTGCCGGACCGATAATGCTGACTGCTAGCGTAGACTATCAGTGGACAGACGAGCGTTACGGCACGGCGTTTAATGATGATATGTCCGGTTTTTTCCTCGATGACTATGGTCTATTGAATACGCGGGTAGCGCTATCTGATATTGCGCTTGGTTCTGCCAAGCTAAGCCTTGCGCTGTGGGGGCGCAACTTAGCCGATGAAGAATATAAAGTGCATTCGATTAGCTTGGGCGCCTATCAGGCAGCATACTTCGGTGAACCGAAAAGTTATGGTATGGATTTGACCCTCAGCTTCTAAGCGCGAGATTGTATTTTTCGGGAAGGGCCACGCAAGGATGCTAGCCTCCCGAAAAATCATAACAAGTCAAAATATTGACCACGACGACCAAGAGCCTAGTAGGCACAAGCCTAGACTAAATCCAGAGCCTACCCTAAATCCTTGCGATGACAGCATCCATGCGGCACAATCTGCCACCTTTGACTCGGTAGAAGGCTAGCAGCATGTCAGACGGTAAGCCCCCCGTTTACTATTTATCATGGGATGAACTCCACCGCGACACCCGCGAGTTAGCCCGTAAACTCACCACAAAGCGCTGGAAAGGCATTATTAGTATTGCCCGCGGCGGTCTAGTCCCCGGCGCCATCTTGGCCAGAGAATTAAATTTGCGCGTTGTGGATACTCTGTGTATCGCCAGCTACGACCACGACCAACAAGGCAAAATGAGCATTCTTAAAACAGTGGAAGGCGATGGTGACGGCTACCTACTAGTAGATGACTTGGTTGATACCGGCGGCACCGCCAAAATTGCCAAGGAACTACTACCCAAAGCCTGCTTTGTGACGATTTACGCCAAACCTCAGGCCAAGGCACTGACCGAACACTTTGTGCGCGAATTTAGCCAAGACACCTGGATTCATTTCCCCTGGGATATAGAGCCCACGTATAGCCAACCTTTAGTATCATAAGTTGCGTCATAAATTGCGCAGAAAATAATCTCATAGCTGGCGACCTTCCCGCGCCGCTACCCCACTCAAACCGGACTCTCGTCGCCTAGCTAGGCTAAATCATATTCCGGGTTTGGTGATTGCAGCCAATCCCGCAATTGCTCCGCTTCCTTTCGATAGGTATTGCGCTCAAGTTGATCCAGACCCAAGCAGCGAAGCATATTGATTAAGTAGCGATCAAATCGCCCGGCAAGAATACCGGCGCCAGGTGTACAACAAATGTGGTGCCAGTGCAGACAGTTATTTTCCCAGAATAACACTTCGCCATTTGGACTTACTGTATAGGCAAGTCGAGCGCCATCAGGCAGCGGCGGCCCTTGGTTTACAGACCGCGCAACAATGACGGCAGTGCTCTCTGTTGGCCGCAGCAAAGACACCAGCTGGCGATAATATCTTGGGGCCGGCATGCCTAAATCAAATCGCCCCCAACACAGCTGATGATCATCAACGCCGTCTTGCGGTGGCAAGCAAAGGGCAAGGCATTTGCCACCCTGAAATTCACTATACCAAGGCTGAATGGGCAGCGCGGCCGAATGAAAAAACGTCCTGCTTAGCCACGTAAAACGCTCAAGAGATTGTCCGGTGATGGCAATATGACTGTGATACACATAGGTGCCCGCACTGGCCAGCCAGCTGCGTTCAATACTGCAGTTATCCATGGCACTATGGTTATCTCGGTGTATTTTTGCCATGGCCGCCAGCTCCAGGGCGCTTGCCCGCGCCTCCTGAACAGCATCATTGACGGTGATCTCATTCTTTTGAATCAAGACCATAAATCAATCCCAGCTATACGACACTTCTAAGCCGTAATGGCGCGGCGGAACTTGTGCTTTTGTCGTGGTGCCGAGATTATCACCCAATGCCACACCGCCGCCGAAGAACAGGGAATCCTTCAAATTATTAACATACAAAGCGACCCGCAGCCTGTCATCGGGCAGCCATGTTAGCCGCGCATTATAGAGTTCTTGCGCGCCAAGCGTGGCACCCTGATAGAGATTTGCCTTGGCGTCTAAACCCACAAATATCTCAGAGCGGTAAGAGTAGTGAAGCCGCGGAATCACCATCCCTAGCGGAGTTTCCCATCGATATTGAATCGCCAGCGAGCGAGTATTCTCAGGCACCACGGCAAAGGGCTCAGCGCTGCGATCATAGCTTGAACCATCTGCGAGAAAAACCGTGTAGTCACGATAATAGGCATCGGTGTAACCCAGATTGGCATTGATCTGCACGGCATTTAACAGCAGCGTCGCCTCTAGCTCCGCACCCTGAACCACCGCCGAACCGGCATTATCCAAAAACAAAATGACATCGGTAGGCCCGTTCGGCCCCGTTTCAGCCTGCTGCACTTGAATTTGGTCGTAATCCATACGGTAAATAGCGCCATTGAGTCGCAGGCGAGAAGACAGCGCCTCCAGCTTGAAACCGATTTCGCTATTCTCAACAACCTCTGGCTCAAATTCGTTAAGCCTGCGGCCACGCAAACCCAAACCTCCCGACTTATAGCCTTCACTGATAGTCAGATAGGTCATCAAGCTGTCCACAGACACACTATCAATACCATCACCTCCCCAGTCATAGCTCAAGGTAAATGCCGGAGAAAGCTGGTCAAATGAGCGCTCAGCTTCGGTGCTCACTGGCGCTAAAAACGGAATCGGCAAGGCGAAGTTAATATTGTCAAAGACCGGCCTAGGCACGGGATTATAGATTCCACCCTGGGCATGGATTAGACCCTCACGCTGCCCAAATGCATCGAAATCAGCATTGTATAAGACCACCTCTCGCTGCTTGTCGTCCTCGGTGTATCGAATACCTAAGGTGAGCTGAAGATCCCGACTTAAGTCGTAGCTTCCCTGAATAAAGACCGCACGGGTATCGTTCTCTATGAAACTCAAATTTACCGACGCCGAGAGCAAGGGCAAAACCAAGGTATTGGTTGCCGCAGCCAGCAGATCCACACTGGGCAGACTTATGCCCGCAGTGCTAGCTAAAAGAAAGCTAGGCGGTATACCCAGAACGCCGTTGGCACCAATGATTTGCGGATAAGCGAAGCCATCTATTCGTTCAGCGGAGTAAAACGCGCCAAAGGTTAGGTCTAATTTATCATCCAGAAATCGACCGTTAAACTTCAACTCTTGGCTAATCTGGTAGCGCTCCTCCTGATCATGATCAATACCAGCGGCATCGAGCGCCCGCAAGGCAAGCCTCTCGCCATTGGGTACTAGACTGAAGTCACTGCCGTCGACATCTTCCTGTTTACCCAGATCGTACTGGCGGCTGTAAGCGGTAATAGATTCCAGATCCAGCGGCCCCAATTCCCAGATTAGCTTTACCCCGTGCAACTGCGACTGCTGCCGATAGAAGCTAGCGTCGGTATTGATGGCGACCTCGCGGTTCTCCGCTAAGTTTTCTTGTTGCTTACAGCGCTGGGCATAATTATCAGGCTGGCCGGGGACGAAAAATGTGGCCGCTGCGGCTTCGGCATTAATCACTTGGCAATTATTCGCCTGCCCCTTCTCATCCTGCATACTCCAAAATGAAAAAGTATCGAGCTGAAGATCATCGTTGATATCCCAAAGAAAACGCGCTGCTATGGCTTGACGGTCTTCATCAGCGAAACGGCTACCATCGACAATATTCTTAAAATAGCCCTCTAGGCGACGAACCGTGGCGCTGAGGCGAATACCCATGCGGTTCTCGAGCACGGGAATATTGACCGAAGCTTTAATATCTTGACGGCCATGGGAACCGACCGTCACCGTACTATTAGCTGTCCAGCTATCGAAACTTGGTTTTACCGTTGTGACCAGCATCGCGCCACCGGTATTGTTTTTACCAAACAAGGTCCCCTGCGGCCCTCGCAAAACCTGAATACTTTGTACGTCTACCGCATCCAGTAACTGTGAATCTTGGCGCGCAATAAAAATACCATTCAAGTATTGGCCCACACCGGGATCAAGTTCCGGGGTTGATGCACGCTGACCAATGCCACGAATAAATATCGCCTGACTCTTGGTGGCAGTGGGCGCGACCTGAAGATTGGGAACAATACTTTTTAGATCTGAGAGCGAGGTAATCCCCGCGTCCCGTAAGTCAGACGCGCCTATGGCGGATACTGATATTGGCGTATTTTGAAGGCTCTCTTCGCGCCGCCTAGCAGTGACGATGACCTCTTCTAACTGGGCAAAGGTTGGTGTACTAAACAACGGCGTAAATGTAGCTAGGCTAGCAAACACCCAATACACGGCCAAAAATGCTAAAAAACTCTGCTTCTTCACAGCGCTACCTCTATTATTTTTATATGACGTAGTTGAAATAATCTAGCCAAACAAGCCACCCCTGCTGGCTGATATATCACTAGTTTAAGGGCAGTCGACACTCGCCTCCGCACCTATTACACAAATAACATGTAATGGTGTAGTTGCATATACTCCAAAGTAACTTTTAGGCGCTACTCAAGTACGATGAAACAACATATTAAAAATATAAGGAGGATAAAAAATGCGAAAGTAGGGCCAGCATTCTAAGCAGAGCTGAGGCCTCTTAATGGATAAATTGTGGAGTGATTTATGGTGTGATTTATAGCTGTCAAAATTTGCTTTATGGTCATTGTATAGCGCGAGCTAGAAGCACCCAGCTTGGCGCAGCCGCCTGAATAGCGCGCCTTCTTGCCATTCCATTATTAGCGTGGGGATCTTTGCTTGGGCGCCAACGTTGCCGACGGCCCGTTTCTTAAAAGCGGTCTTTGCGCCATTTTCACACTGTTATTTTTTGCTGGGCATCAAGATCTGCGAAAAGCTAGGCCGCCGAGATTTTTACTTAAATTTGCTCAAAGGGACAGCGCCAACTAGTTGACTGCGTTCAATTTAATTTCATCGCATGGTATCATTCCCGAATACGTCCTCGTAGCTCAGCTGGATAGAGCATTCGCCTCCTAGTTGTATAAAAATTGGGCACCCCGCTGGAAACATTGGGAGTGAATCTACTCAAACTCAGGGAAACCTCAGCGAGTCATTTATTGACATCGGTGGCAATCCTGAGCGAAGCCACCCTTAAAAAGGTGGAACGTGCAGAGACTTGACGGGTAGCGCCTACGGACAAACACCTTTTAAGGTGCGTCTACGGTGAAGAGAAAGTCCAGACCACAAACAGCCTTGTGCTGGTGATGAAAGTCATAGTGGTATGAAGTGAAAGGTCATGCGTTCGAATCGCATCGGGGACACCATCATTCAAGCACTTATTATCAGGCGGAGAGTAAAGAGATAGCTCAAGCTTACACATTGTGTCTGAAAGGCTATTTTCAGCTGGCCGCTTTCATAAAAAAAACGATGTCCAGCGAGCTGGCAATCCAACTGCTACACGGCTCGCACCTTTTTCGGGAATACAATATCTACCGAACTCCCCTCTCCCACGTTACTACGTAAAGTAACGACACCTTTTAGCTGCTGCGTCACCAGATTAAAGACAATATGCATACCCAAGCCACTGCCACCAGAGCCTCGGCGCGTGGTAAAAAAGGGCTCAAAGACTTTTTTAAGCACATCGGCAGGCATGCCTTTACCATCGTCACTGTAATGAATATGTATATTATCGAGCTGCTCCTCAGCAAGAATACGCAAGCAGCCCGACTGGCCTTCGTCATAGGCGTGCTGCACCGAGTTCATTACCAGATTAGTGATAATTTGTGACATCGCACCAGGCGCAGAATTGATAGTCAGATCAGGATCACACTCCACCACCACGTTTAATTCAGTATTGCGCAACTTAGGTTTAAGGCTGAGCAAGGTCTCGTCAATATAACGTTTAAGCTCAAAGGTCCGGTACTCGGTACTGGTCTGATCTACCGCCACCTGCTTAAAACTATGAATCAGATCAGCTGCTCGCTGCAAATTTCCTAAAATAATTTCTGTCGCCTGCATGCAAATAGAAAAATAACGCTTCAGTGAAGAATTTGTTAGATCTCCCGTTTCATAAAGTGCGAAAGTCGCCTTGGTGTCTTCTCGCAAGGTACTCGCTGCTGTCACACCGACACCGACTGGGGTATTAATCTCATGGGCGACACCTGCCACCAAGCCACCAAGAGAGGCCATTTTCTCATTATTAACTAGTTGCTCTTGGGTATCCTTGAGTTTCGCCAAGGCAAGTTCAAGCTCGTCATTGGCTTTATCCGCCTGTTCTATTCTAAGCTCTAATTCAGCTCTGGTCGCCGCTAGGTCGATATCCCTACTTTCAATCTGGGCCAACATATTATTAAAGCCAGAAATCAAACCGCCAATTTCGTCCTTGCCCGTCGGGATTGCGCGAATGGAATAATCACTCGAATCCGACACCGCCTTGGTGGCGCCCAGCAATGCCAAAATAGGATTAGATATCAGCTTTTGCACGAGCAGCGACAACATAGATGCTATGGCAACACTCACTAGAACCATTAACCCGACAATCATCGCGTCGAGTCGAATAGACTCCCATAAATCATTGAGCCCGCGCTCAATATACACACTCCCTATCCGATCGTTACCCAAGTTTACCGGACTCACCACAACGAGGTGATTTTTGGTGTAAAAGCTCTCTGCGGGTGGAATTTGCGGGCAGCGTAAGGTCTTATCTTCCATGCTGTCATAGCGTGCAAATAAGCTCTCCTCGCCGTCAGCCTCGACTCGGTAAATGCAGGCCTGCAAAACCTCCCGTTTAGCTTGCAGTGAAGATAGTATTTCATTCGCCGCTGGCGCGTCATTAAAACTCAGCGCGGCGGTTGTGTTCATAGTGAAAACTTCTGCAACCGCGGTGAGATTATTGGCCAAGGTAGTGCGAACGCTAAACCAGTTAGACACCAGAAACACCGCGGCGGTAATAATTAAACATAGGGACGTTGTCCCCACAATTGCTGTCAACAATTTTACTCGGATAGGGATATCGGCGCCGCGTATCATAAGCTCAAGAGCACTCCTTGCTAGTTAACATTACGCGCTAATCCCAATAACTTGGAACTCATCTTTATTCTTAAACTTTTTGCCGCAGACTGATTGATATCAAAGCGAATTTTACCGTCAACAATAATGAATTGAATCATCCCCCCCACATTAATAAAATCTTGCTCATCGCTTACCGTCAGCACTGCTAGCTCAGACATAGAGTCAACCCAGTCGCTAAGGCGCTCGTGGTCAGCAAAGCCCAAAAAAACCAACTGGCAATTACGAGCTTCACCGGGGTGCTGAAGAAAACTGAAGCGTATGGGCTTATTGTTACTTTGCTGATTACCCACCGTTTCCATTAACTTCGCATGGAATTGACTATTGCCCGCCACACACATTACAAAATCACTGCGTGTCGCTTCCGGAGCCGGCCACTCAATAAATTTTGTGAAATTATACAAAAAAGCGGATTTAACCCGATACTCAAACTCAATATTATCCGCGTAGGCATGGGTTGCCGAGCAGCTGAGCGGCAATAAGACGAGCAACAACATACGGAGTTTTAGCCCCAATGTTGGCCGCGTATTTTGCGGTTTTCGCCTCAGAAGTGCCATGTGAACTGCCCATTTAAACTGCGGCTTATTTCATTGCCCCCACTAAATTCGGCATGTTGCGGGTCTAATAAATTACTCCCGATAAGTGTAAAATCTATATCTCGACTCAATCGCCAAATGGCGCTGATATCTAATGCCGAATAGGAATCTACCGCCACTCCATCAAGACCGCCTACCCAGCGAGCCCTAGTTTGTAGCGACCACTTATCGCCAATATCCCAGTCTAGCTGCAAGGAAACCTGACTATTGGGATCGCTCTCATCATTCTGGGCAATACTGGTATCACGACTACCTGCATATGCTGCCACATCCATATCGAAATATGTGTAGCTCCCCAGTATTTTCACCGCTTGCAGCGGCTCCCAACGCATGACCAACTCCACGCCCTGGCTGGTACCAGATCCCGCATTTACAATACGAACTGGCAGTGTTTGTGGCTGTGCAAGATCATCTGACACACCCCGAAGTTTGTCATATTCATTATAAAAAACAGCAAGATCTGCCGACAATGTCGGCTTAAAAATAGCCCGGTAACCCAGCTCGTAAGCCAGCAATTCTTCAGATTCAAAATCCTCATCGCCAACAATCACACCGCCAAAGAAATCTATGGTGTGATCCAGGCGATTAGGTATTCTTACCGCCCGTGAGACCGCGCCCCAAAACGTATTTCTATCATCCAAAATATACCCAAACCGAACACTGGGTTGGAACTCTTCACCGGTATAGTCGTTTCTTTCATACTTTGCACCTAAGGTCAGTTGCAAGGTATCTGGAATCAGTACGATCTGATCCTGCACAAAAATATCCAGGGTTTGATCTCGGCGTTTCAGCGGGGTAAATTTAGTGTTAGATGGCTCAAGATTTGTAATATCGTCATCAGTGACATGGTAACCGCCGCCCAGCACAAAACTTTGGCGCTCGCCCACGGCGAAGCGGTGTTTTATATCGAGATCGTAGGTGTTGCGATCCTCGGCAAAATTAAATCTGTTATCGCGACTAGTCTGGTCGTAGATAAACTGAATTTCAGTATCAGAGCTTTCATCGTAGCGGCGCTTCCAGCGAGAAATAACATTATAACCAGAAGCAAGCTCATCCTTACTGGTCGCAGGGCTTTGAATAGCGCCAGTATAATAATCGCCCTGTAGCGTTAATGTGTCGCTATCAGAGAGCTTAAGATCACTGCGAAACCCCAGTTGATTATGTTTACCAGCGTCCTGGGCATCGCCGGCACCAGGTGTTTCCTGAGCATTGTAGTGAGTAGTTTTTGCATACACTCGATAGTGGCCCAAATCGCCCACTTCACCACCGTAGCGCCACGCCCCAAAGCCTTTAAATTCGCTACCACCGCCAACCTGGTGAAAGCTACCTTGGGTCTCGGCAGCCGATTTAGTCACAATATTTACAACGCCGTTTACCGCATTGGCACCCCAGAGCGCCGCACCAGGTCCTCGAATGACTTCAATTCGCGCTACATCATCTAATAGGGTGTCTTGGGAATCCCAAAACACACCCGAATACAAGGGCGTGTAAAGACTGCGACCATCCATCAGCACTTCTAGTTTGTCAGCCAGGGTCGAATTAAAACCCCTTGCGGTTATTGCCCAGCTATGAGAATCGAGTCGCGCAACCTGAACGCCGGGGATGAGGCGCAAGGCCTCCGGTATACTCTTAACCCCAGAGCGAACAATCGTACTGCCCTCCAAGACAAAAACGGCAGCGGCAGATTGCTGCAGTGGCTCACTGTGCTTAGACACCGACACCACATCAATATTCATCAATGACTCTAGGCTCATACTGGCCAAGTCACCCGCACGCGCCAGCAACATAGGCTCGGAGTTGACCGCATAGCTACTGTTTACGACACTAATAAATACCGCCAAAATGGACAGGCCATTGCGCCCAGATTTCCTACAGAATGTATCTGCGGCCTTAAAACGAAGCTTAGGCATACTCTCTCAACTCACTTATTAGCGCGCAGGGGCAATCAACGCTTATTATGTTCCATCACCTGAATAGTGTGTTCTTTCGCTACACTAGACCATTTCCCCTTTCTCCAATATAGCTTCTTTTACGTATATAGCCTTATCCCTGATACTGCTCGCCTGATATCATTATGTGAACAATAGAGAATCAAAAAGTCCGCTAATAAAGGAACGAATGAGCACATGAGCAGCATTTCATCGATGCGCAATATCTCAGTGGGTAACTATTTTATTCACGCCGTGCTTCACAATGCCGAGGCGCAGGGACTGGATAGCAAGCAACTGCTCAATGCAGCAGGGATTTCACCGGAGCTATTAAGCCAAGCAAATGCGCGGGTATCCGCGGTTAACTTTGGCCGTTTGCAGTCAATTGTGATGCGTGAAATGGGTGATGAATTTTTAGGTTATGGTCCGTCCCGCTATGTGATCGGCACGTGGACAAATATGTGCTACTCGGTCATTCATTGCGCCACCCTAGGTCATATGATGGCGAGGTACTGCCGTTTTTATCAGATGTTTGAATGGGGATTACAACCGCGCTTTGAAATCAACGGTGACGAAGCCAAATTCGTTATTGAGCACGGCAATACCGACCATGTCATTGGACACTATGGCTTTGAACTGATTATGTTTAATCTTCATCGCTTTTGCAGCTGGATGGTACGCCGACATCTTCCGCTTATTGCCGTCAATCTAGAGTATTCCGCCCCCGCACACGCCGAGGAGTACCGGCATCTGTTTTTAGGTCAGGCGGTCTATTTTGACAAACCACGCAGCGAAATCATCTTCCATCGCAGCCTGACTGAATTGCCACTTGAACAAACAGAACAATCTCTACAGCGTTTTTTGCAGCACCCCACCCTCGTTATGTTAATCCAGCAATACCGTGAAAAGAGCTGGACCGCGCAGGTAAGAATGATTGTAAACAAACGCCTGATTGATACCCCCGGAATTGAAGAAATCGCAGAACAATTGCATTTACACCCACAAACCTTGCGCAGAAGACTGGCTCAGGAAGGGTCGACCTTTAACGAGCTTAAAACCCAGTGTCGTCACGACACCGCGCTATACCACCTCGGCCGTTCAAATCTTTCTATAGAGAGTATCGCGCAGCGCACCGGATTTTCAGAATCCAGTGCATTTACCCGCGCGTTTAAAAGTTGGACAGGTATGACGCCACAGCACTATCGGCGCCGGATGTAATGAGGAATAAGCGTGCTTTAAATTAAGCACGCTGTTGACCATACAAATACGTTTTTATATAAAGCGCGCAATATTCTGCGGTGCCTGGTGACTGACCTCCACTTGCCGACCAATCACTTCCTCATCGCCAGCTAGTATTGCATACGCTGCCTCGTCATCCGCCGCCGTATTAGCCAGAAAACGACGGCCATCAGCCAGTCGGCCAATCACAATACCCAAACTAGGTTTATCGCGTTTATAAACAACAGTGTAGGTTTCCACTGTGCCAAGACCGCTGGCTTGTTCTGCCACCTCAACAAGCGGCAAACTATCAAACTGTGCCTGCATACTAGAATCTGCATTCTTGCAGGGTGTTTGCGGCGCCTGTGCGGAATATAAGCCTACTGATTGCTTAGAAAAAAAGCCGCCGTTCGCTGTCACCAAACCAAAGGCCGACGGCGAATCGCGCAGCTGATCAGTCAAACTGGCAATAGCGTGGGTGCTGTAATTATTTCCTGCACCACCGAAGAATGGCAATCCACCGGTAACGGTTAGCGCTTTATCAGTATTCCAATCCAGCGCCATAGACTCACACGCTGCTAACACCGCGATAGGAAAACAGCTGTAAATATCCATCACATCAATGTCGCTAATCGATTTACCCGCTGCGGCAAGCACGCCATTAAGCGTTAACTTCATAGATTCTGAAAGCGACAAATCTGGTCGCGAAGACACCCAACGGTCATCGACATCGGCGTAGCTATGCAAATAAATCCACTGCGATTCGGGAATACCTAGCTCCAGTGCCTTATCGACCGAACACATTAGCAGTGCCGCGCCCTGGTTGACTGCATCCTGCGCCACCATCCATTTCGTATACGGAGACGCTACCCAGTAATTATCAGCTGAAACGGTATTTAAAAACTCAGCGCTACGGGCGACAGGAAATTGGGAATACGGATTATTGGCGGCGACATCTGAGAACTTCGCAAACAATTCAGACGCGAGCTGGCGATGCTCGGCGACGCTAAGTTTATGGCGCGCACGCCAGGCGTGTTCAAACAGAGGGTAAACCTGGGTGGGAAACGTAATACCATGGGCAATTTCATGCTCGGTAAATAACCAGTGACAGCCACGGTTGTCGAGATCACCGTCAACAGTTTCACTCCAGTCTACCGCCAACCCTGCCTTAGTAACCTGCTTAATAATCCCGGTAGCCTCTGCCCCGGCAATTAAGCCTAGTGACATTTCACCAGCGGCAATTTTCTCGGCAAATTCGTTCACAAAGCGCTGCGGCGAATGGCCACCTTCTCGGCCATATATAGCGCGCTGTGGATCGGCGCCAATACGCTTGGCTAGAGAGCGCGGCATATTATTACTAGCGCCAAACGGGCCCTGACCGCCAGGCACTGAATCCATAAAACCGCGAACAAAGGCAATGGTATCTATTTGAGAAGCTAATTCACTATGGGCATTGGCTGCCGCTATTGCCACATTAGCTGCCTTGGCAGCAATATCAAGTGGCGACATTACCGTTTCTGCTGTCACTTCATCACGAAAAACATATTGCCCAGACGCTATCAGAATTGGAGTTGTATTAGCCACAAAGCTTCCTCATTAGTCATTATTTATAAGTGGTGTCGCGCTCAATCACGCAAAGCGAATTGATAGCCCACACCACTTGCTATGGTATCTCAGCCAGCCTCTTAAGAGGTGAAACGGCCTTATAGATATCGTCAAGCAGAGCGTTTTACATAACTTGCCATCGATACTGCATACTGATGATATTGCTATTGTTGTTAACGTTAAACAAAAAAACAGGTCTGGCATCAATCTTGAGCCAAGCTCAAAGCCAATGCCACACCTGAAAACTTTAACGCTTTAACGCTTTAACGCTTTAACGCTTTAAAAAAGCTAATTATGACCGACTGCAAGCACGTATTCCAAGCACTAGGGCGCCATATTATTGTTGTGCGCGCCAACAATACGCATATTATCTAAGCGGTGCTTGCGCTCAATAGACACCACCTGATGCGCTCGCCCATCAATATTGCACATAACTTTAAAAGAATCGGCATCCGGCTGAAAAACCTGCAGCAAGATAGTTAGCTTTACTTGACTGCCGGTGGCGGCTTTAAATTTGGTTCGCAGCAGCTCGTCGTCCGCCCCGTACTTTGCGTTTGCTTCAGCTTTACACATTGCATATGCCTTACTGACGTAAGACTCCGCATATGCCTGCTGCCCAATGCTTAAGGAAGCCACCAAAAATAATAGCGCTGACAGTACCCTTGTTTTACGATTTCTCATGTTTTTCTCCCTCACCCTGGATTTCATAGACTGCGTTTATTGATCACTTGCTGATTCACAGGGGCCAGTCTAGTATCTATATTAATGCACGGAAATATCAAAAATATCACATAGATTGTGCAAAAATAGATAGGTAAAAAAGGGTGTTGCCGAAAATGAATTCGCTCAATTGGGACGATATACGCTATTGCTTGGCCGTTATTAACGAAGGTTCGGTGACCGCTGCCGCGAAAAAGCTGGGCGTAAACCATGCCACGGTTTCCCGTCGCATTAGCGGCCTAGAAGCAGTATTGGGCGCAGCACTCTTCGATCGCTCCACCAGCGGCTGGCTAATAACCCCAATGGGGGAAGAAGTTCTTAAGTCGGCAGAGCAAATAAGCGAACACGTCTTTAGTATTCAGCGCACGGTACAGGCCGATCGTCAGGAGTTGAGTGGCAAACTGCGGGTGACCGCAGTAGATGTCTGTATACAACGTATTCTCTTGCCCGGGCTCAAAGCTTTTTCTGAGCGCTATCCAGATATCAAGATCGAGCTGATCGCCTCAGAAAACACCTTTAACCTTGCCGGCCATGAGGCAGACATTGCCTTTCGTATTACCGATCAGCCGCCACCGAATGTGGTCGGCACCAAAATAGCGAAGTTTGCCTATGCGGTTTACGGCAGTAAAACCCTGTATCAGCGCTATTTAGATGATAAACAGGGAATCTCTGGTATTTCTTGGATGGGTGACGACTATACCGCACCCGAGTGGATGCAAAAAACGTTTCCAGAAATGCCCGTACGCTTTCGCGTTAATTCACTGGTCATCGCCTACGACTTAGTGGCGCAGGGCCTAGGTTTTTCGCTGCTGCCCTGCGGCTTAGGTGATGCCGACCCCAAGCTCACGCGGATAGACAGCGACTATATTCAACCGAACTTAGAGTTTTGGCTGCTATCCCACATTGATCTACGGACCACCGCACGCATCAGGATATTTCGAGACTTTATGCTGGAATCCATACAGCCCTATATCCCCCTTCTTGAAGGTAAAATGGCCGGCGCTGAGCTACTTAAACTACAGCAAGAGTTAGGCCTGAGTTAACACCCACGGCGCCGTGTTGCCGCGGGTGTATGGCTATAGCGACTGCAGCAGATGACCGCCATCAACTGGCAGGGCAACACCGGTAATAAACGAGCCGGCCTGGCTCGCCAACATTAGCAGCGGCATTGTTAATTCATCCATATTGCCTAAGCGCCTTGGCGGAATTTTATTGAGATACTGGCTGCCTTTTTCCGAGCGGAAAAAATCGGCATTAATTTCAGTTTCAAAATAGCCCGGACACAGGGCGTTGACTCTAATATTGTGCCGCCATAATTCTTGCGCGCTATTCTTAGTCAACTGAATAACCCCGGCTTTAGCCGTTGCATACAGGGCATTATTTGCACTTGGCTGCAATCCGAGAATAGACGCGATATTGATAATGCTTCCGGTAACGCCAGCCTTGATCATTCGTTCGGAAGCATCTCTAGACACCCGCCACACCGCTTTTAAATTGGTATCTACGGTGAAGTCCCATTTTTGCTCAGTACTGTCGACAAAGCGGCTGGGGTCGGCCACACCCGCATTGTTAACAAGAATTGTCACAGTGCCAA
>TARA_R110001592_G_scaffold104103_5_pt1 | contig 26333 bp, 38 predicted proteins | sample TARA_R110001592 | Tara Oceans TARA_R110001592 (sample SAMEA4398387) | marine metagenome | biome: Polar Biome; feature: [SRF] surface water layer (ENVO:00010504); material: water (ENVO:00002006), including particulate matter (ENVO:01000060) such as... | depth 5 m | reverse complement strand
CACAAAAAAAAAACAATTATGAAAAAAGAAAATACACCATCATATTTCAAATGGTTATTAACTGAACACAAAAGAGGTAAATTAAAAATACTTTTAACCGTAATAGGGATAATACAATCAATTTATATCACACCTTTACTTATAGAAGAATATAATTATGGGATGCCATTATTACCGTTTATTATGGGGTTCATCGCTTCATACGGTTTTACAATAGGTATCACACTACAACCATACTCAATTTATAAGACCTTAGTTGAATCAAATTGGTTCACTAAAACAAAGTAATCTAACAATATAAATGTTAAAACACCCAACAAAGTTAAAAATATCTAAATCCGAAGGTAGAGGTTGGGGTGTTTTCGCTTCGGAAGAAATCAAATCTGGTGAAATACTAGAAGAGTGTGTGGTCTACAAAGTACCTTTAGCTGGAACCGATGACTATAGCTTCCAATATAAAAGAGGTTCTATGTTGAAGAAACAAAAAAGACTTTCATCTGGTTTTGGTTGTATGTATAACCACTCTAAAAACCCAAACACTGAATATATCTACCACCAAACCTTAGAAGATGTTTTCGTTTTTAAAGCAAAAAAAGATATATCTGTTGGAGAAGAACTTTTTATATATTATGGGGGTGATGGGTATTGGTCATCTAGACCACAGATAAAAGTTGTTTAATAGGGGGTTTTACCTTTAGTAAAAATATTTATCCATTCACTTTCATCATTTTCTTCACCAGCCTCAACCCATTCTAATGAATCACCATACTTCTCAAAAAACTTAGTCTCATTCTCTGAATAAAAATTAGCCTGTTCTAATGTTAGTTCAACTTCTTCATATGAAGTAATTTTTTTCTTTATTGTTTTAATTAATGTTGCCATACTATTGTTTATAATAATAAATATTATTATATTTGTTACTAATTTAAAAAAATAATAAACAATTACAAAGTTAGGTATATTTAATAAAACTATGGAAGAAAATTCAGACATTGAGATAGTTAAAATTGAGAGGAAAATAGGAAACCTCCAAGACCGCTATGATAATATTGACAAGGTAGTTAATAGGTGGATGAAAATAAGGGTAAAGAAAAGACTGAGACAGTTTACAGGGATTAAAATTAGATAAAATGTTAGATACAATGGTCTACGGTTTTGTTGCCGCAATATTCCTAATCTTTATAACAATATCCATGGTTAAAATCTATAGAATAACACCTAAAATGGGTATCGGTCTTGTTTGGGGTAGTTTAGGTTTAAAGTTATTTTTCATATCTGTTTATACAATATCAGTTAGTGATTATATAGAAAATGATATTCTTTACGCTACATTAATCCTTATGTCTATTATTTATAGTATGGTATACACAATATTAAAACTAAAAAAAGATTTATTCGACTATGACGAGGAACAGTTTAAGAAAGATTGAGGAGTTAGCCACAGAACTACATGGTACTCAAAAAAGAAAGTATAGTGGTGACCCATATGTTACCCACACAATAAGGGTCGCTAATACAGTTAAAACATATGGTGGTGATGATACTATGGTTTACGCGGCTTTACTACACGATGTTTTAGAAGACACACCAACAACAGAGTCAGATTTAATATCACTATTAATTGACACAAAAGAATTAAATTTAAGTGAAGCTCAAGACGTTGTAAAATTAGTTAAAGAATTAACTGATGTTTACACAACAGATAATTACCCTGGTACAAATAGGAAAGGTAGGAAAGAACTTGAAGCAATAAGGTTAGGTAAAGTATCACCTAGAGCACAAACAATAAAATACGCTGACCTTTTAGATAATAGTGAGGACATACTTAGAAACGACCCAAAATTCGCTGAAGTTTATTTAAAAGAAAAAAGAGACATTTTAAAATATATGGACAGTGGAAACACATCTTTATATAAAAAATGTTTAGATTCCTTGTCATATTAAAATATTATTATTATATTTGTTAAGATAAACACAAGGAGTTATACAATGATATCTGGAACTATATAACTTTAAAAAAGAATCTTGTGTTTTATCTGCTCGGGTGGCGGAATAGGTAGACGCGTCAGACTTAAAATCTGATTCCCATTTGGGAGTGAGGGTTCGATTCCCTCTCCGAGTACTAAAAACTTAAGTAGTGGGTCAAGGGCAAGTAAGCATACCTCGAAATATAGGCAATGTCAACCATTAACACTTTAAGAAGATAGGCTTAAGTTTAGGGGGTAATGGGTACCTTCGGTGTTAGTAGATGTCACCTTCAAATCTACCCCAAAAGCCTACGTGCGGGAAGAGTGAGGTATGTGGATACATGGATGGGTCGTCCCCCTACCCCCACATTAAGGATTGACTTTTTTATGTGGTAAGACACTAATGAGTATTTTGAATAGGAAAAGAACGTTAAAATCTAGTACACTAAACCCTAGTGTATGTACTTGGACCGGTAGCTCAGCTGGATAGAGCATCTGCCTTCTAAGCAGACGGCCGGAGGTTCGAATCCTCCCCGGTTCACTATGGATTTAGTTAAAATACCAACAAATAAGAAATCATTAGACTTTTCTGGAGAAAGTTCTTTTGATTTTAATAATAATAACCTATTAGAAAGTATTATAGATTATTACCCAGCTGAAGAATTAATTATAGCTGACGGCTTTGATGATGCCGTGATAGGTATAGACGTTAGTTCAACTAGGGTAATATATTCAGTAAAAAAGTGTATCGAGATTTTATGTGTAAGAGATGAGATGAGTCTTGAAGAAGCTATAGAATTTTTCGAATATAATGTGTCTAGTACTTACCATGGACCAAAAACACCTATATGGTCTGAGGATTTATTATAATCTATTAGATATTTATCTAAAAAAACACCCATGAGAATTTTAGTACTAAACATGGACTATACTCCACTTAATATAACAACATTACAAAGGGGTTTTAAGTTAGTCTTTAAAGGTAAAGCTGAGATTGTCGAACACGAAGAAAATAAACCAATCCAAACAGATAGGAGAAAATTTAAAAGACCTACTGTTATAAGGTTACTAAGATATATTTTCTTACCCTTTAAAAAAGTACATTTATCCAGACAAAATGTGTTCAAAAGAGATGACCACAGATGTATTTATTGTGGAACGAATAGAGATTTAACTTTAGACCATGTAATACCTAAATCTAAGGGTGGTGGCAATACATGGGAGAACTTAGTAACATGTTGTGGTAGTTGTAATGTTAAAAAAGATAATAAGACACTAGAAGAGGTAGGATTGACTATGAGACACAAACCCTTCAGACCAACTTACTTATACTTTATTGAAAAAATACAAAACGTAAATAAAGACTGGAAAAAATATGTGGGAATAAATAATTAGATATGGCAAGAGATTTTGAATTTGAGAAGGGTAAGGATTATTATCTAGAAAATGGTTGTATAGTATTAACCGATAGGTATTTAAAAAAACGTAAATTTTGTTGTGGTGGTGGTTGTAGACATTGTCCTTATACACCACAACACACTAAAGGTAGTACCGACTTAATTATTAAGGAAAAATAGATATTTATTAATATGAAACTTTATGAATTATATGAAGAGGTGGTCACGTCTGAATCTTGGAAAAAGTTAGATGAGATTTTATGTGATGAATCTTTAATACAAGAAGTAGATTCAGTTGATTTAAATAATTTATTATCAATATCAAAAGTTTTAATCTTTGATGCTTTCGGAATCAACCCAAAAGATAAAAGTAAGTATTTTATAGCTGGTTCAGCTAGACTATTTAAAAACCCCATGTTACTCAAAGTATTAAACCAAATGGATAATGGTTTCGAATTATCAATAGGGGATTTAGATGTGGTAGTCCCAAACAAATCTGAATGGGATACCCTTTATAAAAATTACACTACAGATTCAGAATTTATTAAAAAACTAGGTTCAAAAATAGGTGAAAAAAAAATACCTAAAGTTGTAGAACAATTTAAAAAACAATGGGATAAATATAATGGTGAAGTTTATAGACCAGGGAAAGGTGGTCTAAATTTGGTAGATAAGGATATAGAATCGTTCACTAGTTGGAGACCAGAACTAGCAAAAGTTAAAGGAGCTAAAGATTTCAAAGTTAGAGGGGCGGAAGAAATATTAGCTGACGCTGTAAGTATAGGTGGTTATAATTATATGGGTATTTATGATGTTTTAGATTATAAAACACATTTGAACAGAGACAAAGAAAAAAAGATTGTAAAACTAATACAAACCTTCGTAAAAGGTAATCAAAATCCCCAAGAAGCTGAAAGATTATTCAGAAACATCTCCCAAGTAGTTGGAAAATAAATAAATTTTTATTATATTTGTTTTTATGAGAGGTGAACAATACATAAAATGGTTTTCCGAGGAAGATAAAATCAGATATATGAATCAATTCCATTTACAAAATAGTGAGTGGACGGATAATAAAAAACATGAATTTCTAAATGATAGATATTTCGAAGATTTATTTAATTTTCTTTCTTTATCATTTGTGTTTGCGTCAACAAAGGGGGGGCATAACTTTTGGATTGATTTTTGGATTAAATATAATGATTCGGAAAAACTAAATATTAAACCACCCAATGGGTTCAGAATATTTAAGAATAGACCTAAAATTTTAAAATAAACTATATAATGACAACAGCGGAGAAAGATTGGTTTTTAAGTTTACCAGAAGAAACTAAACTTAAACTTATGGAAGATATGTTAAAAGAAGAACAATTCGGTTTGGCTTTTCAAACTATGCATATCTTGTTAGATGCCCCAATATCAGATGGGGGAATATCAACTGAAAAAATAGATAAAATATTTAAAAACTATAAAAAATGAAAAATAAATTAGAAGTAAAAGAAAGAAGTATGAGTGAATTAAGACAAACAAAAGATTCTGTTTATAACCCACCCATAAGTCATTTTAAATTCACAAAAGATAGTGTTAGATTTGATAGTGAATTTTTAGTAAAATTAATTAAAGAAAACCCAAACGATAAATCACTAGGAGAGGTTATTAGAAATTATTATAATATCCTAAAAAACCATAAAAAATGAAAAAACTGTTTATATTTCTAAACTATTTTTTGTTATTATTTTCTTGTAAAAAAATAGATAGTGATGGGTATAGAATTTTTAAAATAAAAAAAGGTACCCATAGGTCAACACTTTCTTATAGAACCACCAAAGAAAGTAAGTTTAAACTAAAATGTATTTTCGATAGTTCAGTTATTTACACCACAGAGGACCAAACTAATCAATGGGATGTGAATAAATTGTGGGGTGTATCTGATTGTGGTACTAACCATATGGATAACTCTATTAGGTTTGGTTGGAGATGGTTAAACGATAGTTTAGAGATATTGTGGTTTAAACATTTAAATGGTAATTTTGACTTTGGTGTAATAACTACTGTAGAGTTAAACGAGGTGAACTATCTAGAATTAGATATTACTGACTCAGTGTATATTTTGAGGGTGAATACCGAAGTTAGACACGTATCAAGATATTGTGATGGTGATAATAAAAGATATTATTTAAACCCTTATTTCGGTGGTGATGAAACAGCTCCACACGATATAAAAATAAAAATTAAAGAAATTTAAAAAAAAATTTGTTTAATTAAAAAAAAGTTCTTATATTTGAATTGTTGTTAAGGTAAAGACATGACAACTTATATATGGGAGTGGTGAAATTAGTTCTTCGGAACGATGGTAAACACGCAACACTTGTGGTTGTGGATGAAACAAATCTCTTTTTAGCGATACGGAGTAATCCTTGGAGGTTCGAGTCCTCCCTCCTATACTGAATAGTTCTTTGAAAATATGACCGTGTGGCGGAATTGGTAGACGCTTACAAGAAAAACTGAAACTAGGGTAAAACTTGGTTTATATGTTTTCCTCTCACCCCTTGGTGGTGAAAAAACATATAAGTATAATATAATAATAACAACTAAAAGATTACTAACGCGTTGGTTGAAACAAATTATAATATGAGAAATAATAGAAAGAAATCCAGCTGTTTTTAATTCTATTGTATGAATGAGAATTCGTGAAGGTTCGACTCCTTCCTCGGTCACTAAACCCACTTCGGTGGGTTTTTTTATGCATAATGTTTACTAATAATAGTAATTCAACCATATTTATTAATAAAGTTAATATATGGATTTAAATTTCAACAACATGAACGAAGAAGAATTTAGGAGAGAGTTTTTAAAATTTCTTACAACATACCAATCTGGGTTAGAAGATTTTATGAAAAATACCTACCAACCCAACAAACCACTGAATGAAAATTTAATGGATGATGAAAGGTTAGAAGACATTTTTAGGAAAATACAAGAGAATATAATACCTAGGGGTAACCCATTTGAAGAAGATGGGTGGGATAAAAAAAATTGGTCATCCCCAGACGGTTTACACCAATTCACCTCTTTTAGTAGAAGTGGGATGTACAATCCATTTAACGGTAACACAAAATTTAATGAAGAACCAAAAGAGTTAGATACTTTAAAGTTATTAAATCAAAAACTAAATAAATCTATCATGAATGAAAACTATGAAGACGCAGCAAAAATAAGGGATTTAATAAAAACTTTTGAGAAAGAAGATAATTAAGATTAACCCCATTAAGTTGGGGTTTTTTATTTTCTAATAAAAATAATTAGATATTTCTATATTATTAACACCCTTAAAAGCTTTAGTTAAAGCTTCTTTAGCTGAAGAACTATTTAATGTTAAAGAATTCACATCAACTTGATTCATCATGGTGAAAAAACCTCTCCTAATTTTAGTAACCCTAAGATTATCTAATTGATTAATTAGACCCCAATTAGTGATTAATGGATATTCACCATGTAATGAAACGGATGTTAAGAACCCATCCCGTTTTTCCACTATACCATTTTCTGAGTTGTATCTCGCACTTCCTTTTATAGAACCTAAATCTACTTTACTATTGATTTTAATAGTACTCTTTACCCATTCAATAGAACTAACTTTACTTACATTTGGATTAAGAGTAAGATTACTAACATATTTAACATTACCAAAACCATCATTACTATCAACAATAAATGTACCCTCAACAATTTCAACGGAGGTTGGTATAGGACCTTCAGCCGCGGTGTTCCAACCGCCAACAACTTTAATTGATGGTATACCCTCTAGACCCATAGCGGTCATTTGTTTAAATTTGTTTATATTATCATCTGGTAAATCTTTAACCCACTTTATAGCTTTTTCTTTGTGAGCCTTAAACATAGCTTCTCTAGCTTCTAATGGTATTCCAGCAAAACTTCTACCTTCTCTATCTGTCTCAGTATAGATTGTACCTGGATAATTATCATATTCTAATTCACCAGCGTACATCCAATCCTTATTAGCATATCTAGAAGGACCAAACATTGGCTTTTGTAAACTAGTTAAAAAAGCTCTTTTCTTACCAGTTTTTTTGTTGATAAAATAAAATAAACTACTATTTCTAAAATATTGATTGAAATAACCTGAATTATGTTTCATCGTAGTACACCACTGTGTACCCGCTCCATAATAACATGAAGCTCCGTGAGATTCTGGTTCAACAACTAAATACCTACCTGTGTCATATAATTTTTTAGATTGTTTTTTTAATTCACCTTTAGTTAATTTAATTCTTGCGTCTATTGTTCGTTGACCTAATTCATAAATTGTGGGAAAAGAGTTTATGTCTGATTGGTCGTATTTGTGAGTATTACTATGGAAATACGTTATATCTTCCATCAGTTTTCTAGCTTCATTTGTCCTATTACAACCCCAACCATTTTTACACTTATCTCTTTGCCAAGATTTCATTAACCAATCAATGTACTTATGATTACCAGATGGGTCAGCTTCAACAAAAATATCAAATACTTCTTCAGGTACCCTCTCATATTTTCCCTTAGCATCTTCTTTTCTACCTTCAAGGACAAGGTTAGATTCTTTAATTAAATCTTTAAATTTATAAATCATAAGATATATTTTATAATAAATATCATTGATTATAATAAAATTTATAATATTCTTAATATATGGAACCAGAAAAAAATTTAAAGAAATTCATTGATTTTAATGATAATAAAGTTAAAACTAATAGAACTAAAAAATTTCTAGAATTACCTATGGGTGATACCTTGGGTATTTTCTTAATAGACTCCACTAAGCCTATAGTTCAAAATACTATACAACCACATTTTTTAGGTCCAGAAGATAGACCGATTAAGAATGTGGCACAACCAATACAAATTGTTTTTAGAGATGGTATGAATGTACCCATAGAAGAATTAAAACATTTTATTGAAGATTGGTTACACAACTTATCTGGTTATAAGAAAAATATGTGTGTAAAGTTATATAATAAAAATGAAAACCAAGAAGGTTATTATGAAAGGTGGGACTTGAGGAATTGTTTCCCAACAGCTATACATTATATACCAAACATTGACAGTGAAAGTGATTGGGAAACTATAGAAATAACTTTACATTACGACTATTGTTCAATATATTAAAATTATGAAAAAATTTTTAGAAAAAACCAAAGGTTTTAGAACCTTTATTGGTGTATCCATATTTACCCTATCTATATTTATTTGGTTGGTTAGTTCTTTATTAACTTCAATTTTTTATTTATTAGAGGTACAAACCTTTAATAAAATACAGTCTTACTCACTTTTAGTAGCACTAACCTTTTTTATGTATAAACAATTAACGTCTAAAAATACTAGAATACAAACTAAAGGTGTTCTAGCTAAATTCTTTAGTAAAAGACCTAAAAAGGGAGTGTTAGAGGTACCAAAAGAAACATGTCAAAAATGTGGTAAAAATAAGAGTAAGAAGAGGTAAGTATTGTCAATTCTAAAAATTATTACTATCTTTCATTAAAAAAGTATGCCAGAATTAGCAGAAGTAAAAATAATGTCTGAATATATAAACCATATAAATAAAACTGAAACTTTTATTGGTTTAGAGAAATCCAATGAGAATAAGAACCCAAAAATAGAAATTGATTTTAAAAGATTTACAGTATCATCTACGAGTAGGGGTAAGGAACTCATGGTAAAAATTACCGATACAACCACCAATGAAAGTAAAAAAGTTTTAATGGGTATGGGAATGTCCGGTAATTGGGTTTTTATTGAAAAGGGACCAACACCTAAACACGCCCATTTAATTTTTCATACTGATTGGGGTGGTAGGTTGTGTATGGTTGATGTTCGGAGGTTCTCTAGATGGAAAGAAAGTGATACATGGTCAGACAATAGGGGTCCTTGTATGTTAACTGAATGGGAAGAATTTGTAACTAATTTATCTAATAATTCACATAGAAAAATATTTGAAAAACCAATCTACGAGTTAATGCTAGACCAAAAATATTTTAATGGGATGGGGAATTACCTTAGAGCTGAAATTTTAGATAGAGCAAACCAAAACCCATTTGTTTCAGCTAGAGAGGCGATTAAAAATAATGGGATGTTATCTTTGTGTGACACTGTTGTTGAAGAAGCCTACCAATTAGGTGGTGGACAATTATCACAATGGATAAACCCATACTTTAATGATAAGATATCATTTAGGCAATGGATGAAATGTTACACCAAAAAAGAAAGTTTAAAAGACAAGTCTGGAAGAACCTTTTGGTATGATAAAAAATATATTACTAATTAAAACAATAGTTATGGCTAGAAGTTTAGAAGTTTGGGATAAAAAATTTAAGGTAGTCTTAGGTTGTTTTGGGTTAATGGAGACTCTATCTAAAGATAAAGATTTAATAGAGTGTGCTTCAACAATGTTTAGAAACCCAATAGTTTTCGATAATAATAAAAAAGAAGTTAAACAACCTTTACCATATAAAGTGAATGACTTCAATATATTAGATAAATCAGATTTAACAGAAGACCATTTAATTGGGACTAGTAACATGGTTTTATATATGTTTAAAAATGAACTATATAAAAAATGGAGAAATGTGGGGGATTTCAAAAAAACATTAAGAGCTTTAAACGTTTTATTACCCGTAACAAAAAGTTTAAACAATAAAAATACCTTCAAAAATGGGTGGTCCTTCGATTTGGATAACATAAATGATTGTCTTAGATGGAATGATAAATTAAAATCTGTAGGTATTAAAAAGTTGGTTTGTGATAGAACTGGTAGGGTAAGGTTAGTAGATACTGTATGGAAGAAATGGTATAAGGATAACAAAGATTATTTATTACCCCAATCAAAAAAAACAGAAGTCGCTTATAGAATAATGGAATTCTCTAGTTGGGTCAACCCATTAACTGAAGGTCAACAAAAAACATACCAAACTATTGACAAAATGAAATAAAGTTAGTATATTGGTAGTCAAGTGAGTGGTGGAGGGTATACACGACCCTATGACGGTAGGGTTGGTCTCATATAATAAGATAGTGAATGAAAAGTCACTATACGAAAAGATTCACCGAGGGGTTTAAGTCCCCTCCTCACTTTAAAAACACTCAACAGTAATGTTGGGTGTTTTTCTTTTTACACTTGTTTTTATAAATAAAAAATATTATATTTGATTTATGATATCAATAATAGCAGCAAAAAGTAAAAATAATGTAATAGGTTCAAACGGTTCTATTCCTTGGAACATACCTAAAGACTTAAAATATTTCAAAGAACTAACTGAAGGTAATACCGTAATAATGGGTAGGAAGACTTATGAAAGTTTACCAAAAGACAAAAAACCCTTACCAAATAGAATTAACATTGTGATTACTAGAGATATTAATTTTACAGCAAACGGTTGTATGGTAGTTGGTAGTTTAGAAGAGGCTATACTAAAAATTGATAATAGAAAAAATACCTTTATCATCGGTGGTGGTGAAATCTATAAACAGGCCATAAACTTTGTAGATAAAATTTATATCACAGAAATAAACGATGAGTACGAAGGTGACACTTATTTTCCTAAAATATCAGATAAGTGGGATTTAGTTGGTGTTGAAAAGAACGATGAATGTAATTTTATGACTTACACTATCAAGTAATTACCACCCCCTTCTTTTAATATCTTGATAAATCCATACAGCGTTTCCAATGAAACCACCATAAGCAGCAATTGCTACAGCTATCTTTAGGTACCAAGTATCTAGGTAACCATCTCTAACCCAACCTGGGTATAGAATACAAAAAGCTAAACACAGTAATAACCCTGCGAAATCTAGTATTCTTAAAAGTCTTGATTTTTTATTAGTTAAACTCATAATATTATTTTATAATAAATATATATTTAAAGTTTAAAATCTACTATATACGTTATCCACAAAATAATCTTCTATTTCATCGTTACTAGGATGTTCATCAACGTAAGGATTTAATAAGTCACTGTTATCTTCCAGTATATCTTTCATAAAAGAAACAAAATCACCATAATCATCAAAAGGGTGGTTCATACACTCATCACAATAATCTTCAAAAGCTTCTTCTTCCGTCTCTCCCTCTTCAAATTCTAAATCCTCTGGTTTCCAATAAGGTTTACATCTATTATCTATACAATACTCAATAGCCTCATAAAGATAATCTGACAACATACTAGTTACATCAAAAACCAATTTATTAGCGTTGTATTTGGATTTGTTGTATGAATTATAAAGTTCTACATCTTTTCTTTCACCATTACCCACAACATCTGTGATAGCGTCTTTACCCGCTTTATACATATTATCAACAATAAATGTGTTATAAGCGTCTTCATAAGAACTCTCTAATTGCCATTTTAAGTCCTCAAAAACGTCTAGTTCATTTATAACCCCCCCTAAAACATCTGAATCAGCTGACCAAGTAAGAACATCTTCTAAACTTAATATTTTTTCCTCATCATCTAATCTCATTTCATCCCCAACTAAATCTTCGGTAATGTAATCAACTATATAATTATACAATTCTTTGTTCCCCTCAACAACATCCCACACTTGGTCAATCCAATTATATACCACATCTGAATAAGGTTCAAAAAAACCATCTTCTCTACAAAAAGCTTGTGTAAATGCCCATTCATTCATATAAAAACCTTGGGAACTATTGTCTCTATCACTAAACCAACTACTAAAATCACACAAATCGTCAACAACTAAATAGTACTTACCATTTTCATACTTAATATCACCAAAGTTTCTACCAACATAAGGACCAACTATTGAATCTGGTAATGTTTCATATCTGTGAACAAGTTGAGCAGGAGTTAGATTAGTCTCAACTTCTACATCTCTAACCCAATCAAATCCATCAGACTCATTTATTGTATTATCTTTAAGATTGTCTAAAACTTTTTTTGTGGTTAAATTTTTATATCTAAACCATATATCACTTACGTTTAAATCTATATTATCACCCCCTAAGTAATCAGACCTCTCAAACCCATAACCATTTTTCATATATTCAAGGAACATAATAGTAGGACTCTCACTTTTAAGTAATGACGAGGAGTTAAATAATTGTTTGGCTGGATAACCTTCATAATAACTCATAAAAGGTAGGTCTACCCTTAAATTACCACCTTCCATCCAAAACCTAGTTTTATTAACAATATCTTGTGCAATATCTTCATTGGTCCAAACGTCTTTAGCCCAATCAAAATCATCAATTTCTTCTCTAATTAATTTTACGATATCCATATACTAATAAATATACTTTTATTTATTAAAATAAAAATTTTGCCATTGAATAAATTATTCTTATATTTGTTTAAATTAAAAACCCACAAAATGATTAAAAGATTTTTTTACACACTCCTAATTGGTTTAACTTTAGTGTTCAGTTCTTGTACAAAAGAAGAACAACATAGAGTTAGATTTAACCTTGTATTTATTGATGACTGTGATGCTGGTTTCAGTAACCATATTAACGTTGGGTGTTCACCTAGTTATGATAACGACCCGCCAAGAATTTGGAAAAGTCTAATAGAACCAGGTTATGAGTGGAATTACGAGTACTGGGTTCTACAGAACGGTCAGAACATAGAATTTTTAGTTTCACCACAACAAGGTTATCACTTTATCATGAATGTCTATATCGATGATGAGTTAATATCCTCAAGGGAGATTCTAACGGCTTATGGTGGTTATTACGGAACTACAGTATTAGATGAGAGTGGTCTTAATAACTATGTCGGTGATATGGCTAGGATAAGTTTTACTTACGTAGAATAACTTTTACCCAACTAATCTATATTTAATTATATCAATATAAGTAATACCTTCCCTTGTATTTGTATTATTTTTATCAAGGTTTTTATTGATTGAAAAAGGGGACCTCGGTCCCCATTTTTTTTAGTTAAATTTCTATTTGTTTAATATCACTAAACCTTTTCAGTAAGTCATTTTCTTCAACTAAATCATCGAACTCCTCTAACTTATCTATAAGACTTTGTAGTGACATAATTTTCCATTCTATTTTACTCTTCATTTCATCAATCTCATTAGAATATCTATAACCATATTCATCATACAAGTCTTCATCCATTTCGTCAACTAACTTAGATATTTTTTTAAACTCTGTCCATAACCCATCGTTCATGCGAGATAGTTCCCACCAAGAAGATTTTAAATCAACCTCATCTTTTATGATTTCATCTATAGTGGTAAATGTTAAGTTACTATATATACCATTTATTTTATTATTTAAATCTAAAATAAACTTGGTGAACTCACCATTAATTAAGTTTTGTAATTCTTTTTCTGTCATGTTACCCTATTTCTACAGCTTTTTCTTTAATTGAAGTGATAACAGCTTCACCCATATCCTCACTCGATTTTCCTATATACTCATCTAGTAAATCAGCTTGTGTTTTAATACCATACATTTTAGTACCTGGTTGAACTTGTTTTCTTAATTTCATCATATTAATAGTTCTATAAGAATTTGGGTCTAGTGGGTCTACTTTAACTAAATTATCTACATATTCCCTATCACCACTATCATAATCCATTGAAGAAAGGAATACATAAAAAGAAGTTGCGTTGTGTGATTGTCTTTCTTCTGGTGTCATAGACCATTTCTTATATAAAACTTTACTATCTGTATTATTAATTTTCTTACCATCAATAACCTTTGAAAGTTCATATTTAAAGTCATCCTCGAACTCCTCATTCAACCCCTCCATAACTTCATAGTTATTTAATATTTGTGGATTTTTAGTAAATAACTTCAGATACAAATCACTATTATTTAAATGTTCTTTCATTCTTTTATAAGTACTAACGTTTACGTCACCAACAACAAATTTATCCATAAATTTATCTTTTAATACTTCATCTAAGTCTTTAGATATTTTGTTGAATGATTCGAAATCTAAATTTTCATTACTGATGATATAGTCAACAGCTAACTTTCTTTGTTTATCACTTAAGTAATCCCTATATTTCATATATTCCCTACTCTTAGGTTCAGATATATAAGACCTTATTTGTGAATCTAATTTCTTTTTAGTGTGTTTTGGGTGGTAAGTTCTAATAGCACTCATAACCTCATCCGTTACCCAATTAGGGGGTGAGTTATGACTTGAGTCATGAGCGTCCCACCAAGTTAAATCTTCCTGACCATCATCAAATCTCCACTGTAAAGCGTATTTGTAATGTCGTTTTTCATCACCTCCATTATTAGGACTCATTTTTTTATTAATCAAAAAGTAAAAATTAGAGTGTTTACTGTAATTATCGAAATGTGAATTACCACTACCAACATCATTAGTTGCAGCTATACACCATTTAGAACCAGCACCGTACTTACAAGAAGCTTGCATTGTGAAAGGTGCGTATACAACAATATCATCGTCTTCAAAAACTTTTGCTGCTTCTTTAGATATCCTTTTTTCTTTTGCTTTAGCTAAAGCTTCATCAACCACTAAGTTAAACTCAGCAAAATTCTTATAACTGTTAATATCTTTCTTTTCTATTCTAGACAATTGGTTGTGAAAATCTTTAACTTTTCTTGCCACAGTATCCGCTGTTGGGATATTATTACTATCTTCCAAATTACCTAGAGATGCACCTACCATCCAACTCAAGTATTTATTGTTTCCAGATGGGTCAGCATCAGATAACAAATTAATTAATTCTGTATGTTCTTCACCATATTTTCTTATGGTATCTTCTTTCCTACCTTCTAAAATTAAATTAGATTCTAGTAATTGTGATAAATTAAATTTCATTCTTTTACTTTTTTTTATAAATATCTTGTTTTTTCTTAAATTTCTTTAAAACCTTATGAGAATCTTCAGTTAATTTAAAACTTTTAGCTCTATTCTCTTTTTTTGGTATAAATCTTAGGTTATCCATAGACCCAACTAGGTGGGGTGGAATCTTCTCTAAATAAGAATGTGCTATAGATAAGATATGGTCTAACTCATAACAACCATCCCTTCCCCAACACCTCTTTTTATGATTTTTAAGTTTACGTAACGGTTGCATTTCAGTTACTAACCAAACCCTTAAATAATATAATCTTTTTTCTTTAGTACTAATTGAACTAAAATCCCTATCTTTTAATTTAGGCATTATATTATAAATTTCTTTTTCTGTTACATCATATAACTTAAAACTATTCTTCTTCTTTTTCCTTATACCCATTTACAATAATTCAATATATACTATAATTATATAAAAACATAGATTATGGACAATGAAACAAAAGCAAAATATTACGACCAACTCCTAAGAGAGTATGATGTGAAAGCAAGAGAGGTATCTGTTATTGAAGGAAAATTTGATTTGGAACGAGCAGACCATTTAAAAATTAAAGAAATTAAAAAAGAAATGGCAGCTATTCAACACAAAGCTTCCACGTTAGGGTCACTGTAATTAAAATGAAACCTTTAATAGAGTTAGAATTAGGTTCTATTAATTTTGGATACTATAGACGTTTTATGGGTGAAAAAAATATTAGTATTGATGAATTTGTTTTTTTAGAAAAAAAATATAAATTAAAGTTAGCCGCTAAAAACACCACCTACCTAACTAGTTTATTATTTATCATAATATTCCCAATAACCAATTTATTAATATCATCTTTAGTTGTTTCATTAATATATCTAATTAGTTATTTTTTTACTTTACACAATTTTTATGATTGGATTGGGTTATATGAGAGTATAAAAAAAAACGGATTCGAACCAAACGATGATAATGGTTATATAACTGTTAGTAAAATTGATGGTAATTATGCTTGTCAAAACGGTAATCATAGAATAGCTATATTAAATTTAATTTATGGTAAATCTTATAAATTAAAAGTGTTGGAAGTACCATCTGAGCCTAACATAAATAAAAAATAATTTGATTCCTACAAATTTTTAACTATATTTATAGAAGTTCTTTGAAAATATGGGGGTATTCTGGATTTGACTTGCAGTAATCAAGATTGGTGTAAGCATGTCGTGAAATGATACTATCACGTAAATCTGTGTATTACAACTCTTAAATGGAAACATTTTAGAAAACGCAACTGTAGGTCACATTGTGACTGAAGGTGCAGCTGTAGTAGCCTAATTAGATTAGGACTAACTACCCATCACAACTAAGACTCCGATACTAGAGTATGTGATGTCAACGCATCGGAAACAGACTTAGTATGGCATAGTAGCCAAGTCGAACTACTATCAATGTTGTTGAACATTGTAAAAAAATCAAATATTTTGGTAAGTTAGAAAACTTAATCCTAAACATGTAGAAGACCGTTGAGATGCGGTAAGGACATGGGTTCGACTCCCATTACCTCCACCAAATTAAACCTCATAGAAATGTGGGGTTTTTTTATTTATATACAATATTTATTAGTATGAACTTAAAAACAATCATTAAGTCAGAACTATTATTTGAATCTTTGGAAGATAGGTTAAAATCTGCCTATGTCAAATGGTGTAAAAAAACCAAATCAAAAATACAACAAACAGTTGATGATATTTATGATGCTGATGGTTATGTAGAAGAGCTTGATGTGTATAGTGTTGATTTTAGTGACCCCTATAGTGAAATGTACCAAAAAGCTGAAGAACTATACGCCAAAGAAGATTATGAAGGTATACTGAAGATGATAGTTGACCACGAATGCAGGGGTGGGAGAGTTGATTGGAAATTTAAAGAATGGCTTTCTTATAGAAACCTAATGAAAAGTTCAGATATATTCCAATATAAAAATGAGGAGGAACTTACAGTGGAATTATGGAACGCAAAAGAAAAATCATTTACCAAAAAGCTAAAGAAAGCCTCAGCGGGTGAAGACTTTGATAAAATTTGGGAGAATGATGATATGTTGATTGTTGTCCCTAAGTCACACGTTGGAGCTTGTAAATTTGGTCAGGGTACTAAATGGTGTACCGCTAGTAAAACTAATAATTACTTTGATTCTTATTATAAAAAAGGTATCTTATATAGGGTACTACAAAAAAATGATAATTATAAAGAATTATTCTCTAACTTTCAGATGGGTAATAAACGTTCTAACTATAACATTGAAAACCTAAGTAAAGTCTCTATAAATCTAAGTAGAAAACAAAACGATATGTCTATGGTGGATAAAGTGGATATGTACTTTGGAGATGAACCAACTTTACAGTTTTTAAATTCCTTACCTAGTGAAGGTTATAAAGCCATTAAAAATTATCAAAGTTTAAACGAACAAAATATAAAAACAATCATACGAGAAGAAATCAATGACTTTGATTGGATTAGAGATGTTAGTCCCGATTTTATGTCTTTCCTAAAACGACACCCATCGGAAAACGGAATATATAAAATATGGATTGAGGGTATTAGTATTGAGGACCAACTAACAATGATGGATAAACTATACGACCACGGATTCCAATGGAGAGGTGGTCACGGAAGATATGATACATCATTTGTTAATATACCAATTCTTTATTTAGAAACCAATACCATGGAAATAGAATGGGATAGAGGAGAAGATAATAGAGACACTTTTGAAGATAGGGAATACGAAACACCTAAAACACAAATACCAACAGACGATTTTTTTAAGGTTTTGGGAATGAGTGTTAATAATATAAACGAATCAGATGAACTAGACGACTTTGGGTGGGCCAACTCAAACCCTATAGAGGTGGGTAATTGTTTAACTCTTAAAAGTAATAGTCATGGTGATGTTCTTGTTAAAATTTCAAAAATAAAAACCCTTAAAAATGACACGGATAAACTAGATAACTTAGCAATACTAAATAGAACTAGAGTGTATTTTGATATGTTCTACACTGGAGCCCCAGCTATGTCCCTTAAATATAGTGAAGTAGAAAATTATATTAATTCGGGTGTTATTATTCCTTGTGATTGCCCAACAATCAAAGAGTCTAAAAATAAATTAATCAAAGAGTCGGGGGTGGAAAACTATCTACAGTCGATTGCTAGTATCACTTCAGGGAACCAAAAAAAATATTATGAATGGTTAATATCTAATCTAGAACAAGTACCTGTTGTTAGTTATCGTTCTAATGAAGAACTAAAAGATAAAATAGATTCTTTTGTTAAGCGAATGAGACGTACTGGTAGTTTCTGTGAAAAGAAAGGTTGTTTTGATACAGCCTATAATACAGCAATGTATGTTCCAGGTGTTCATTATATAGAAGGTTATGTTCAGTCTATGATACCACTAGTCCACGCATGGAATTATCTACCAGAAGAGGGTATCTATTTTGATTTAATTAATGATATAGCTTGGAAAGAGGAGGACTCACATTTTAATGAGTACTATAAAGTTATTGATTTAGATAAATCAGGTGTTTTAAAATGGTCTTCTGAAACTGGTTACGGTGGGGGTTTCTTAGAGAGCCCACAATTTATTACTAGTATATTAAAATAATATTTGTTTGTGTTTCTCTAATATAGAGTAACCTAATCTAATTTTAGATTCTACTTGTGGTATTGAGAAATCAACAATATCATAAACAATATAAAGTTCTTCATTATCGATACCATCTAGAGAATCATCTTTAAAATAAAGATATTTGTTCTTAACCAAATCATTATATAAATTATCATAACTTTCTTTGAAGTTTATTAACTCATATTTTACTTTCTCTAAATGTAGTAGATGTGGAGAGAGTTTTTTTAATATAAAACAATCCTCCACCAACCTTAAATACGACAATAACTCATATTGTTTAAGTTCAAAATCCAAAGGACCCTCAAAATACCAATTTAAATTCAACATATTATCATTTACATTTCTATAATAATAAATATATTTGATTCATCGTTTCCTTATTCGTATAAATAAGGTGGTGGAAGCCAATCGTTTCAATGAATCGGCCCCCGAAGACCTACAGAAATGTGGGTCTTCGTGTTTCTAACATATTTATTATTAAAACCCACTTATGTTCCTAGGTTTTAACTTTCAATTATTGGTATCTTTATTTTTCATCCCAATAATCTACGCTGTAATAATTTATCTCACATCACCATATAAATCCGTAAGTTTTAGAAGGGGGTTACTATATTTGTGGGCTGGTTTGTTTTCACCAACCATAGTCCAAATGTTCTATTTCTTTATGCCACACTTAAGTGGTAACCATTCTGATTTCTACAAAATGTTCGTAGTAGTTGGACCAGTTGAAGAAATATCTAAATTTATTCTATTCTACACAATATTAATGGTAACTAAAGAAAAGAAAATTAGTGACCACCCATTTAAATATATGTTTTATTTTGCTATGGTTGGGTTAGGTTTTGCTATTTTTGAGAACATACATTATATTGCGATGTATGGAGAATCGGTGTTACCGATTAGAACTTTCACTAGTACTGTTGCTCATATGTTATTTGGTTTGTTTTTTGGTTATTGGGTGGGTTTAGGTACAATTACTAAAAGGAAATTTGAAGACCGTTCAGTTTTTGGTGTTCTAACCAATAAAAATAAAAAATTAAAAAGAGTCACATTTGGTTTTATAGGTTTAGTGTTCGCTAGTTTTTACCATGGTATGTATAATTTTAACATAGCATCCTCCCAAAATTCTCTAGAGATTATATTAATAATCCTATTAACATTTGGTATAATAACATCCAAGTTATTATCAGACGATTTAAATCGTAAGTGGAAAACAAGATTAACTTAAAAAAATTTGTTTATTAAAAATTTTTGATTATATTTGTATAAATCTAAAAATTAATAAAACATGGACTTCGTAAAAATACCCACAAAACAAAAGAAACACGACTTTATACCGGCTAACGAATTAAGAGGTAATCAACTCAGAGAATTTGTTTTTGCTGGTTACGCTTTATTTACTGTAACTAATGAGGATACTGGTAATCATGTTACATTTAAAGTTAAGAAACATAAAGAAAAAGAGTTATGGTTTGTGAATACTAGGGATGCTAATTCTTTTGAGTTTATTGGTTCTTGTTTCAAAGAAAAAAAATATTTTCATGGTAAAAAATCAAACTTAAAGTTAGATGATAGAAAAGTTCAAGTATTTGTATGGCTATTGAATGTGTTCTTTAACAACCAAGACAAGTACCCTATGGTTAAAGTATTTCACCATGGAAGGTGTGGAGCTTGTAATAAAAAATTAACAACCCCAGAATCAATTAAGTCTGGAATGGGTCCAATTTGTGGGGGTAGAAAAAGATAAAATGTATTATAGATTAGTGAAAAAAGTGGTTCAGCCGCTTTTTTTATTGAAAAAAAATTATTATAGTTAAAGTAAATTTAAAAAATAAACAAAAAATGGCGAGAGTATCAAAAGCAACAAAGTACGGTAAACTAGTGTGTAAAATCGGTAATTACGAAATAAGACATCAGATTATTAAAGAAAAAATAGGTAAAAATAGATTGGGTGAAGTCTCAAAAGAATCTGGTTCAACAAAGGCTGGTGTATTCCATTCTAGCAGACTAGTGGAAGGTGGCTTTAATGACCACCTAAAAGCAGCCAAACACGCATGGGAGTTGGTTAAAAAAGAACACAAGGCTCATTTGGTAGACAAAAGGATTATTAAAAGATATAACTTATCATAATGAATAGAAACGAAACCACCAAATTTCTCGAAGATAAAAAAACTTACAAGAAAGTTTTAGGTATTTTAGAATCAGTAAGTACATCTGAAGGTTTCGGTTTTGAATCTGAACTTGTGGATTTAATTGCTGGAGGTTCAGTAGCTAACACAATTTATCATCTCCTAAATAAAGAAAGGTCACCAAAACCGATTATAAATGATATCGATGTGTTTTCAATGGAGGAAAATAATGATATATTTTTTAGAAACCATAGTGAAGAACACTTTTTAATTGGTGAGGGTATAACCAATGAGACTCATGTAGATGGTTATGGTAGAATTTGGGTGGGTAAATACGGTAACACCTTATCAATGGTTAGTACAACTAGAAATGGTTTATTGAATAAAATAAATTTATATGTTACTAATCAACACAAAGATTTCAACCCAGTAGACTATTATGGTGACGTTATTTCAGTATTCGATTTAAGTAATTGTCAAGTGGCTCTCGATAGAGTTAATGAAAAAATAATCTACACAGATAGATTTTTAGATTTTTTGTTAACACATAAAATTGAAATAACAAATCTAAATCAACCACTACAAACAGCTTTTAGGTTAAATAAAAAAGTTTTAGAGTTAGGTTGTATTGAAACAAACATTGAGTCTGAGATAAATCTACTTAAACACTCTTCACTAATATACGGTTCATATAATAATAATTATGTTGGACCTGTATGGCAAAAAAAGATTAAAGATAATAAAGAATTCTTTTTAAAGATTTTTAAATTCAAAAAGGATAGAGCTTTTTATGGACCCACTGAACCCACCTCTTTTGTGTATACATTCAAAACTTTTGAAGTGAGACACAACTTTAACAATCTTCGTAGATTTACTAATCACAGTTCTTTGATGGCTTATTGGGATATTTTTGTTAGGGGTAATAATCCGAAACTAAAATCAAAAATAGAAGGTTACATACCCAAGTTAGTTACTAACCAACACTCAAAGGGGAGTAAGTCTTCAAATTATACACCATTAAAATCTAACATAAGTTTATTACAAGAGGGTAACATTGAATTCCATGACTTTATATTTGATTATTTAGGTGAAAGTCCGAATTATTTAAATGGTGATATAGAAAACGAATTTGATAAATTATCTTATATTAGAAAAATAATAAATGAAACACACCAATTTTTAGATTTTAGATTTACAGTGGTTAACACTTTAGAGGACCATGTTAAGTTTTTAAATTACTTCGAAGATAAGTTCTGTAAAAATGGTCAATGGAGGTCTCACGACATAAGAAAACTAGTTTTAATGAGACATAACAAGTCAAGTTTAACATCCAATAGTTATGAAGAAAAGTTAACAGATTTAAAAAACTGTATAAACAACCTTTTAGTTAGGTTTACTGGTAGAAAAATGAGACATAATTTCATTAAAAAGAAAATAGGTACAACTGACTTTGAGGACACCTATTGGTTCTAAAATATTGACTTTATATAATTTTTAAAGGGGTTTTATTTAAACCCCTTTTTTTTGTTAGTATAAGTATATTTATTAGTATGGAAGTCAAAGATGTTACAACATTGGTCTTAGAAAATGTAGAAAATCTATTATTGGAGAACCGTATAATGGATATTAAGAAAAAGTACCCCAAAATATTTAGTCCAGCAATAGATAAGTTAGTAGATATAGACCCATCTAGTAACAACAAGTATTTGGGTTGGTTAGCAAAAACTTTATTCCCATACACAATAAAGTGGTATAAGGAAAACCCAAAAGACAGTTATTGGGAAGATGATAATTGGACTACTGAAGAAGTGCCAAATAAATGGGATAGTGATGTATGGAATGAGGATAGATGGGATATTCATCATCTGAATACTAATAATAATCATACTCAGGAATTAATTGATAATTTAGAACACTTCCATCAAAACCCTACAAAATACGAATTAAAGGATATAAATCAATATGAAGATGAATTAGACTTAGCTTCAGCTTCTGAAATTGCTAAGAAAAAATTATCTAGGAAAGAAGAAAAAAATATTGGTGTTGATAAGTTATATGAAGATGATGAATTTTTACTATTGTTACCAAAAACCCATAAAGCAGCTTGTAGGTATGGTTCCAAAACTAAATGGTGTGTAACACAACGAAACGATTCTCAATATTTTGAACAATACTACACAAATGGCCCCATATTCTTTTTAATAGATAAAAGAGAAATCACACCTACAAACAGTATGAAAACCCAAGATTTCTATAAGATAGCTGTACATTATAAACCAGATTATGGTAATTTTTCTAGTAACGGAAGAACAGCTTTTAATCAAGCGACAAAAATGAAGAAAGATAGTTTTGTTAATTTAGGTAAAGGTGATAATGTGGAAATAGATTTTTGGGATTCTGTAGATAGACCACAATATGAAGATGTTATTATAAAGTATTTAGGTGGTCCAGGAAGAGGACAAAAAGAAAGAGGTAACAGAGTATTATCAACGATTATACCAATCATGGAGAAATACACTACTGAATATATGGGTAGGTATTGGGGGACTGTACAACATTTAAAAGATGAAGCTAAGAAACTTAAAAATTGGAAAAAGAAACAAGAAGAACTCCAGAATGAAGCAACTTATTTACAAGATAGAGCAGGTGAACTAGATTATGTTAGTGATAATTTAAGAGAATATGTTACATATGGTTTAGAAGATGAGGACAACGTTAAGTTTATAAATAACACACCAGAAGTAAATAAATGGGTTCTTGAGAATTTAAAAAAATCGGAAGAATTTAGAAACCAACTTCTTAAGAAACAAGATAAAGTAGAGAGAAGAATAGATAAATACCAAGATAAGATTAGTGATGGGTATAGAGAAATAGATAAAAACGTATTAAACTTTTATGACAAAGAAAAGCATGTCACTAAAGAATGGTAAAGGGATTACTATTGATTTTTTAAGATAAAAAAATTATAATTAAAAAGATGTTAATAATAAAAATAAAAAAAGGTAATATTGAAAGAGCCTTAAAAGAGTATAAGGGTAAGGTTATTAGAACTAGACAAATGAGGTTACTCAATGAAAAAAAAGAATTTGAGAAACCATCATCCAGAAGAAGAAAAGAAAAAATCAAAGGAAAATATAAACAACAAAAAAGAAGGGAAGACGATTAATCTTCCCTCTTTATTTATATGAACTTTAAAAACTTATTGAATCCTATCCATCCAAACTAACTTATCATTGTTAGTATTAAAGATGTCAGTGAACAAAGCTGAATTAATTTGACCATTAGTTACAAAGTTGTTCGGAACCATTCCACTAAAGTCCCCACCAATGGTATAGAAACCATATAAGGTCATTTCAGACATATTGTTACCGAATATACCACTTAAGGTATAATTAGTCGTTGTACCCCCATTTATTGTGTATTGGTTGTTAGATACGAAATGAAGTGTATCGTTAGGGTAGTTATTTGAGAACCCATCATAGTATTTAGTTACCACCCACTTAGTACCAACAATTTCATTCACACTTGTATTATTATTCACCACGCCTTGATAAACATAACCATAGTCAGCATCTGGTTGACAATTTGTACATGTTAAACCTGATTTAATAAAAGTTAATGTTGTGTAATATTCGTAATTACTACCATTCAAAGAACCGTAAGCCTCATGAACTTTCACAGTCATTTTAGTATCATCTAACTCTAATATAGTTATAGGTCTAGAAGAACCATTCTCCATCCCAATCACCGATATGGTATTATTGGTGTGTGTAAAATTATAAAAATTAGTACCATTTAAAATAAAATTAGAATTACCAAAATTCCAAGTAGTAACGTCTTGTGTTATACTATCAAATGGGATATCCACCCCACTAATAGGGTCCAATGTACTATTGAATTGTGATGAACCAAAGTGGTCATAGAAAAATTTTTCACCATTGCCCAAGTTTTCGGTATAAAACCTCCCATCAGTTAAAACCCAATCAATACCAATAAAATCGTAAACTGTATTATTGACGTTGACAATAGTGTTATCTGGTTGTATTGTTTCTTTTTTACAAGAAGTAAAAAGGGTGATTGAAACAATAATAAGAATCTGTAATAATATCTTCATTTTTTTCATAGGGATTATTTTTTTAATTAGTAATAAACAAATATAAGAATAATTATCCGAAAATAAAAATTATATAGGTACTTTTTTTTAATAAAGACTTTACAAATTGGTGTTTTTAGTTTTACATTAATTTATGAATAAAATAAATATAGACAATTTTAAATTGGGTGAGGAAGTTTTAATTAGTTCCTATAACCCACCTGTTAAAGCAAAGATAGCTGATATGTATGAATTACCTTTTGAACAAGTACCTATGGATAACATAAGTTTAATTAGAAAATATCAAGGTAAGAAAGTACCTGTGTTTGAAGTTTTTATTAATGGTAAGGTTAGAGCTTTTGTTAAAGAAGTGGTTTCTAAAATTAGTTAAATCTATCTTTAATTTTATTAATAACAGCTTTAACTGAATACGTAACAATAGAAAGTAATAACCCCGTGAATAAAGTGTTGACATTACCAATAGTTAAACCATAATCACCTATCAATTTACTTATGGTGTCCATAGTTGGGACTAGTAAGAAAGTGAACCCAAGTATATCTAAAAGTGAGTGTGAGACACCTAAAGTGTTTTTCACTATACTATTCAACAAATCTTTTGTTTCAGAAATAAAATTGTTAACACCCTTTAGTGTTGGGTATAAACCTTCTTCCTTAACCCTACCCACCAGTTTTTTAACATCTGGTTGCCCAGTTAATAAACAGAGAGAGGTTAGTGTGAGTAAGATAATATTTTCTTCAGTTATATTTAAACCACCACCACTTAATAATTCTTTTATTGGTCCATAAAAAGCTGTTATACCAGAACCAAAAGTGAAAATTAACTTTGGAGCTAGTTTTAAGTCGTTAACTAAATCTCTCAACATATCTTTATTTTTTTCCTCAGTCATTAAACCCTCCATTAAAACAGAAGCCTCAATATCACCCACACCATAATTAGATATGTTTTCATATAAAGAATTCGTCACACCCTCAAGGTATAGTTTTTCCGTTAATAAGTTTAAATTTATTGTTGATACTTTTTTCATCTAATTATAAATATTACCCTTTATTTTTAAGTTATATTTTATATACTAATAAATAGTTAAAAATAAATAGATGACAACAAACATTATATTAATAATAACATCAATATTAATCACATTCCCCCTAGCACACGTTTTTATGAAAAAGGCTTTGGTTTTTGATTATGATATAACCGAAGAAAGA
>TARA_R110001592_G_scaffold20761_8_pt1 | contig 26353 bp, 37 predicted proteins | sample TARA_R110001592 | Tara Oceans TARA_R110001592 (sample SAMEA4398387) | marine metagenome | biome: Polar Biome; feature: [SRF] surface water layer (ENVO:00010504); material: water (ENVO:00002006), including particulate matter (ENVO:01000060) such as... | depth 5 m | reverse complement strand
TACAGTGACAAAGGCAACGTGCTTGTGTTTGATGACTGTGACAGTGTATTGATGGATGATCTCGCACTGAACATTCTTAAGGCTGCACTTGATAGTGGCAAGAAGCGTATGATATACTGGAACGCAGAGTCCAACAAGTTGCGTAACGAAGGCATACCTGATAAGTTTGAGTTTAAAGGCAGTGCTTGTTTCATAACAAACATCAAGTTTGAGAACGTAAAGAGCAAGCGTTTACAAGATCACTTAGAAGCTCTTCAATCACGTTGTCACTATTTGGATTTAACACTGGATACCATGCGTGATAAGATCCTGCGTGTAAAACAGATTGCGGCAGTTGGTGACCTGTTTAAGGATTACAGTATGGATTTAGAACAAGAAGCAGAGGTAGTAGACTTTATGACTGAGAACTGTAACAAGTTCCGCGAAGTTAGTTTGCGTATGGCACTTAAAGTTGCTGACCTTATGAAAATAAGTCCTCATAACTGGCGTGCTCTTGCAGAAAGCACTTGTATGAAACGCTTATAAGAATTTGGGCCGCGACCCTCTCTCCTCTCTCTCCTCCAATCGCGGTACCAAAGAGCGGGCAGTTTAGAAATAGACTGTCCGCTCACTATTTGTTATAATGTATATTATGAAAACACTTTACACAATAGGCGATAGTTTTACTTACGGAGATGAACTCCGTGATGTAAAACAAGCCTGGCCCTATTTGTTAGGTGACATGCTAGGATATCGTGTAGATAATCTTGCAAGGAACGGTGCTAGTAATGACTACATCCTACAAACTACAGTGGAATATTTGGAGACCAATACCCCTGACTGTGTAATAGTAGCATGGACCACTGAGGATCGTATAGACATAGGCGGCAAAAGTGCTACTGTAAATCACGACCCGCATGTATTCCGTAATTGGGATATAGACTGGGCATGTAATAAACTGCAAACACAGATTATTACCATGGAAAAATATGTTCTCAGAGATTATAAATCATATCATTGTGCAACTTGGATTGATCCACAATACTTTGAAAACATGGATAACTACTTGGGTAGAATTGTTGACTGGGCATATGGTACTAAACATGGCCCACACGGACATCCTCTTCTAGAAGGGCATCAAAGGATTGCACAAGAAATTGCCAAACACATTTCGTGAAATTGTTGGACACCAGTATAGAGGTGAATCTATTACACAAGACTGTGTCCTACTCGTAGATCATTTTCCTTATTATGAAATAGATTATAATCAAAGCCGCGCTGCTCTGTGTAAAAAACACTATGCGCAAAATATACTTGTGGATAATTGTATAGATCCAGGCAGTACAACTTGGATATATGATAGTTACATGTATGTGGATACCACAAAAAATAACATATACATTCCTAGTTTTACATTAAATTTACAGGGATTTACAGATACAACTCCTGCTAAACACAGTCGTAAATACAAGTTTTGTAGTTATAATAATAAACCTAGATTTAATAGAATACTTGCTAGTAGTTGGATCAATGCTAATTTCGATAGTAAGGATTATCACTACACTGCATGTTTTAATACAGAGACAAGTGGAATTACTGGACATAAACAATTTGTAGACTCTATAGGACCTGGATTACCCTATAAGGAATTAGGCACTGCTAGTGATGTGTTTGTGCCGGGCAATGTTTTTGAAAAATTGTTTTACCCGTATATGAGCAACAGTGTATTCAATATAGTTAATGAAGTAAGTTTTTTTGAAACTGCATGTCATATAAGTGAAAAAACACTGTGGTCAATACTTGCATATAATATACCAATTGTAAGTGGTTATGCTATGTGTAATAGTATGGAACGAGTTGGTTTTGATATGTTTACAGACATTGTGAACTATAGTAGCCAGTACATTAAAGATCCATTTGAAAGAACATGGCGACTCCTAAATGATAACAAACAAATTTTATACAATGCACATGATATAATTTGTCCTGACATAATTGAAAGATTAGAAGATAACAGGCGCTTTTTACAACGTGCAGATATTAATAAACATTGCACAACCTTACTTAATTCTAGCGAAATGCTTGCAAAATTAGACGAAATTATGTATAATAATGAATACATGCAGAGCTATCAAGGATACAGATGAAACCCGCAATACTACACGTTAAAGATGAAGTGAACTGTAAGATCGAAGGCTTGGACTTGGATACTAGACGTAAGTTAAGTAATATGTTCAAGTACGAGATCCCCTATGCACGTTACTTGCCCGCTGTTAAACTAGGACGCTGGGATGGAAAGAAAGCATTCTTTCAACTGGGAGGATCAACATACATTAACTTGCTTCCAGATATTTTGCCTGTGCTACAGCAACAGGGATATGATGTAACTCTTAATGATTTACGAGAGTATGACACAGACTTTGAACTAGAGCCTGTTACAGAAGATACATTTGCAGAAACACTTTGGCCCAAGGGACATCCTGCTGCTGGTACTCCTATTAAGTTGCGTGATTATCAAGTAGAAACTATCAATCAGTTCCTAACCAATCCACAAAGCCTACAAGAGATTGCAACAGGCGCAGGTAAAACACTGATGACTGCGGCACTTAGTAAAAGTATTGAGAACTATGGGCGTAGTGTTGTTATTGTTCCCAACAAAAGCCTAGTAACACAAACAGAAGAGGACTATGTTAATTTAGGACTGGACGTTGGTGTGTACTATGGTGATCGTAAAGAGTTTGGTAAAACACATACTATATGCACTTGGCAAAGTCTAAACATACTGCTAAAGAACACAAAGAACGCAGTTGCACCAATAAGCATTGGAGAGTTTTTAGAGGATGTAGTGTGTATTATGGTGGATGAAGTGCATATGGCTAAAGCAGACGCTCTCACTGCCCTGCTAACGGGCGTAATGAGCCACATACCCATACGCTGGGGACTAACAGGCACAGTGCCCAAAGAGAAGTTTGAGAATGTGGGTATTATATGCAGTATTGGTCCTGTAATTAATCAAATTAGTGCAAAAGAACTGCAGGACAAAGGAGTGCTTGCACAGTGCCACGTTAATGTTGTACAAATGATTGACACAGTTGTACATACAAATTATCAAAGTGAGCTTAAATACTTACTAGAAGATAAAGGCAGACTTGATTATATCTCACAACTATGCGATGGTATCAAGGACACAGGTAACACACTTATACTAGTTGATCGCATTGCGGCAGGAAATGCACTAGCAGATCGCATTACTGACAGTGTATTTGTATCGGGGAGTACAAAAGGTGCAGACAGAAAACAAGAATATGACGAGGTATCAACTGCTACGGGCAAGGTTATCATCGCCACATACGGAGTTGCATCGGTGGGTATCAATATTCCTCGTATCTTTAATCTTGTGCTTGTTGAGCCCGGTAAAAGTTTTGTTAGAGTTATACAGAGCATTGGTCGCGGCATTCGCAAAGCGGAAGACAAAGACTTCGTACAAATCTGGGATATAACCAGCACTGCGAAATACGCTAAAAGACATTTAACAAAAAGAAAAGCATTTTACAAAGAAGCCAACTACCCATTTACGGTAGAGAAAGTAGATTGGAACTAGTGTTACTTCTCAATGGTTGTAGTTATGGTTGGGCTTGGCAAAGTTTTCCTGGTACTAATTTAAGCAAAAGCGGCGGTAGCATTGCCCGCAGTGTAAGAACTACAATAGAATGGATTGTTACAAATGGCAAACCAGACTATGTTTTTATTCCACTTACTATGACAAGCAGGTTTGAAATTGCACAAATTATGGTACAAAATATTCCTATTGAAGGTCCTTATGTAATTGATGGCAAATTCAAACACTATGAAATAGGTGCAAAACTTAGTGACAGTTGCTATATGGGTTATGACTATGCTTTTATGTGGATAACATTGCTTAGTACTTGGCTGGATTCACAGGGTGTAAAGCATCTTATCTGGGATCAGTGTAACTCGTTTGATAAAAAACATATTGAGGGATTCAAAGGACTGAGTAAACTTAAACTTGTAGAAGCAAATCCTCGTGTAATTCCACTATTTGATTTTTGCGGAAACCAATTTCTGTTTGACAGCGGCGGCGACTGGGAATCCTGTGATGATGAAAGACCTATTTTTACACGACACTACAAAGACAGTGCATATCCAGCACTGCAAGAATATATAACAGAGTACATGGATAATGTGCTCAATGAAAAGGTTAACTGGTAATGAGAATACTTACATTAGAAAACAATGCATATGAAATGAATGATATACCAGACGAGGTAGATGATTTACGATTTGCTATACTAGACAACAGTAATCCTCAGGATCCTGATTACTTTTTTATCCCACTTATCTTCTTAGAAAGTTTTAACAGTCCAGCAGTAGTGCTTGACATAGGCGGCAATATGATACGCATGCCTGTAGATTGGAAGATACTTATTGGTGACAGAGATATTGGTGACCTTGAGATGCTTAACTTTAGTAGTCTAAATGATCGTGGATTTGATGCATTTGTGTTTAATCCACTGGGAGACTTTAGGCATGATTATATGCCAGTAAACATCGTAGATATTTACAGTGATGTAAAATGGTTTTTTCCTAAACTAAAGCAAGGACAGATACTTGCTATTCCAATTGAAACTAATAAAGAAAATCCCAAGTGCGTGTACTGCGCCAAAGAGATTAATAAGCAAAACGAGATTGTTAGCATTGACAAAGCCTGGTAAAACATTTTGTGTGTATCCATGGTTTGGTGTATATGTAGATGACAACAAATATAGAACCTGTTGTCAATTTCGTCCACAACAAAACTTCAGTGTAAATGATTACACAATAGATGAATTTAGAAACAGCGAATATCAAACTGGCGTGAGAGCGCGACTAGATGCTGGCGAACAAATACCTGAATGTACACAGTGCTGGACAGATGAAGCACATGGTGTCACTAGTATGAGACAAATGGCAGCACCTATGATCTTTCCTGACATGCGTGTTGCACAGGGACTAAAACCTACAAAGCCATTGCTTAGTGTGGATATGAAAATAGGCAGTACATGTAATTTTGCTTGTGCTATGTGTAATCCTGCTGATAGCACAAAACTACACAGTGAATGGATTAAAGATCAGGACAATGAGTTTGTCAAAGACTATACTGTAAAATACAATGATTATTTTAATTACACTCGAGAAATTGCAATTAATCCTCGCCTTGATGTTCTTGAAAATGCATTGAACAGTGGTATTATTCATCTTAATATACTGGGCGGGGAGCCACTATTATACAAAAGCGCAATAGATAAACTTGCAAACGTGGATACAAAACGTAAAAATAAAATTACGTTAAGTTTTGTAACAAATGGTAGTCAACCACTAGTGCCTGTTGTAGAAAAATTGCAAGGATACAAGCGTGTTAACATACAAGTAAGTTTAGAAGGCGTAGGCAACACTCAGGATTACATACGCAAACACAGTAATTGGGCAACAATAGAACGCAATATTTTAGACTTTAACGAACTGGATAGCAATTATCATACACTGACAGTGGAAAATTTAGTTCAGGCTCTAAGTGTAGAAAATGCACACCTACTGCGCAGTTGGTGTTCTAAACATGAGATTACATTACGCCAAGATTTATTGTATAATCCAAACTACCTAAATATAAACAGTTTAAGTACAGAGTTTATTAACAGTTTGCCTAGTCATCCAAGTTTTAGTGACCATAAACATGTACCCGAACAACGTGACAGACTGCGTAGATTTGTTGCTTGGTATGAGACAAGACACACACTTAAACTAAAGGATATAAGTCCTGGAGTGTTTAATGACATCTCGTAGCACTATGCCATGGCGCCCCGGTGTAACTACTCCAGGAAGAATAATTAGAACTGATCACAGATGTTTTCAGTTTAGCCATAATTTAGACTTTTATACTGCAGTAAAACATGGCGAACGTGCTACAAGTATGATACAACGTGTAGAACGTTATTTAGAAAATCGCAGTGATACAGATTATGATCTTAAGACTGAAAGCAATACAATGGTTTTAGAATTTAAAACACTTGACGATGCCCGCATGTTTGTGTTATCATTTAATGATGTAATAGATACACACGGAGTAAGGTATGACTAACACAGTTCATATATCATATTTTCCTGGCAGTGGCGGACATTTTCTCAGAGAGTTTTTAGATCCTGAAATAATAAAGTCAGAGGCACCTTATTGGGTAGACGAAGATTTTGAGCAAGGTGGTAGCGGCAAGGGTAAACCAAGTCCATATAGTAAAGACAGCCTTTTTAGTTGTGTTAGTATCTTTGCTACTCCTATACCTTGGACACCTGCAATACATATAGGATTAGGCCCTAAAAATTTGCGGGAGCATATACAGGTACGCACTATGGTTAGCACAAAGAACCTAGCCCGTAGCATTAACGAAGTTGATGCAATACTATTGGACATGTATCATCACGCATGGACATATGATCATATGGACATGTATCAAAAACCTGTAGAATTTTTAGACCAATCACTTATAGATATTCCATTCGATTATACTATTAATTACAATGAACTGTTTAATTGGGCAACAATGCTTACACTGTACAGAGATATAAATGATAGTGAACCTGACCCTAGTAAGTGGGAATATTTTTTTAGTTACGCGAATAAACACAAGGAAATATATAGTAGTGAGTATTATTTCTGTATTGAAAAAATATTCGAATTCGAGTATAATAATAACCTAAGAGATAAGATGCGAAGTTGGAGTATACATGATGTAACTCCTGACAATGTACAAGGACTGCTATGTCTGACAAACTACCACTAAACACTGTGCTTGCTGCTATTGACCAAAAGCGGTATAACTTTTATGATGATCTTACTCCGGAACATCAGAAGCAACTAGCACCCTTCCTACTAAACCGTTATGTAAGTTTGGTAAAAGGCAATGCAGAACTACAAGCATACTACTTGATGGCTGGCAATCAGCGTGTAAACTGCACTTACTTTGAACTTGCAAAGCATCCTAAACTTGTGTGGCAATTGTTGTGTACAGTAAGTCCTGGCATGGGAACACAGTTTCATCAGTGGGTTGGACACAAGAAAAAAGATAAAAACAATAGTAGCAAGCGGCGTAAAGAAGTAGAACAACTACATCCACATGCAAAAAGTGATGAACTGGACATGCTTGCAAACATGTATACAGACAAGGACCTTAAGGCAATCTCAAAACTTTATGGTGATGCATGAACGACTTTACAAGTATCATTAAAGATGCTATAATTAATCGTACAATGGAAGACAAAAACTACACATGTCAGTACTGTGGCAAATCCTATCGCAAGGAAAGCACACTTGCTGCACATCTCTGTGAGCCAAAACGTAGAGCACAACAAGAGAATGAAAGCGGAGTAAAACTGGGCATGACTGCTTACTTACGCTTTTATGAACTTACACAGGGCAGTGCTAAATTTAAGACCTATTCAGACTTTAGTGAAAGTGCATACTACAATGCATTTGTAAAGTTTGGTAGACATATGGTGAACATTCGTGCAATAAACACAGCCAAGTTTATTGACTGGGTAATTAAGAGTAATAAGAAACTGGACTACTGGTGCAAGGATGCAGTGTATCAAGAATACTTGATGGAACACTTGCGCAAAGAAGCAACACAGGATGCACTGGAGCGTAGTATAAAGACCATGGAAGCATGGGCAGAAGAAAAGTCCAGTGTGTTTAACCATTACTTTTGTTATGTAAATGGCAATGTACTAGTGCGTGATGTAACCACAGGACGTATCAGTGCATGGATTGTGTTTAATTGTGACAGTGGACAACAGGCACTGGACAAACTTAGTACAGAACAAATTGAAATGATATTTCCATACATTGATCCGGACTACTGGAAGCGTAAGTTTGTTGACTATTTTGCAGACACAGAATGGGTAAAGCATATACTTAAAGAGGCAGGACTATAATGTATGATATGCCAGACGTAGATATTGACTTTGCTGATCGTACACAGTTGCTTAAATATGTGCGGGGCGTGGGGGCAAGACTTGAAAATGGTAACAAGCATAACACAGGTGTTTACTTTAATAATATACCTCAAGCACATGATGGACTAGCAACACTGGATCACAAACGTGCAGAAGAAATGGGATACTTTAAACTGGATTTGCTAAATGTTAGTGTGTACGAACATGTACGAGACGAACTACATTTAGTGGAACTTATGCGTGAACCTAACTGGGAACTACTACAACAGCGAGACTTCTTTGAAAAACTTATTCACGTTAGCAAACACTTTGAAACAGCAGCCCGCATGCCAGAAGATATAACAAGTATACCTCGCATGGCAATGTTTCTTGCTGTGATACGTCCTGCTAAAAGACATCTTATAGGAAAAACGTGGGCAGAGGTTGCACAAACTGTATGGGATGCAGGACAGGATAGTTATAGTTTTAAGAAAAGTCACAGTGTAGCATATGCGCAATTAGTTGCAGTGCATATGAATATATTGGAGGAAGCAAATGACTAAAGAAGAAAAAGATAGATATGATAAAAAACGCATGGCTGAAATACAAAACTTGCTTGTAAAACATATCGAAAAACAACTTAAATTAGATGAGGATTTTATGCTTATGGCTACTATGTTATTAAAGCATAGTATGGTGTTGTATAAAACATTCTTAGATGATGAACAAATTAAAAAAATGTTACATCATGTAGGAGAAACGCTTAATGATGAGACGCATGATATAAATGCCTACATTGACACTGACGACAAGGGCTCACCGCCTACTATGCATTAAGCATACATTTTAGGTATTAAGTGAAAGCCCACGGGCCATTGTAACACTGTCATTACAATTATCCAGTATGTAGCAGTATGTAAGCACTGATCTAATACATTAGTCCACCACCATTTACGACTGTGCCCAACAGCACCTATTGCACTGTTAAGATGATGCTTGGTATAATCTATGTGCCAGTGTACAATGTAATCAATAAATCCAATTAAAAATGCAATTTCTGGAGGTAACCATACTAGCAAACATACTAGTATAGTTGCAAAACCGTGTTGGGCATAATGAAAGTGTGCCTTGCCACTAAAGTATCTGTGCTTATCACTATAACCAATATATTGTTGTAATCCTAAATCAACAATAAAATGTTTTATCAATAGTAAACCAAACAGCGTCATTTTACTTTTTTTACTAACTGAATATTACGACGCTTACTGCGCTTCTTTGCTAGATCAGCAATGCTTACACTTGGTCCGCGCATTAATTCTGTGTCGCGGATATTAAATGTAATTAAAAAATTTGCAAACTGTACAAAATCATTTTTGAGAAATAGATTAATAGGTATAGTGCGATTGCTCTCCCACCACCATGTATCACCTAAATCTAAAAAAATTGGCTTCAATTTTTCATTGATTCTGCTATAATCATACATGCTTAAAACAGTATCATCCTGATTCTGTACTATTCCTATGTATTCATTACCACCATAAGTTACTAAACTCAAAAACGGATATTTTTCAAATATTTCTTCTGCTAATGGAGGCATTCATTACTTTCGATAAATACAGTATGACTGTTACTACTGGATATTTATATGCACAAAAACACACTGCAGTAGTTACTGACACTGGAGTTAGCAATCAAATGAGCATGTTTTACACACCAAATATAAAAGTCTATCGTGGGATAGATAATTTTATTCGTATAGAATTTAAAAATCGTGATCAAAAACGTGTTGTTATGACAGATCACACAGCAAGCATTGTTATACTGGATAAAGAAAATAGTGTAGCGTTTTTGGAACGTGCGCTAACACCTATTGATCCCCGTCGTGGACTGTTTGAAGCACTAATTAGTGAAGCAGATTTGCTAAACTTGGACAGTAAGTTCTTTAGTTATGGACTAAAAGTAACTAACGGAGAGGATAGAACTACACCTGCATACGCAGACGACAACTATCATGCTAATGGCACACTTGAAGTATGTGAGGGCGTATATCCTACATTTTTAGAAAGCACTACAGAAGCATTTGCTAGTGGCAACACAGGCAGTACAATAGCAATTAAACCATATGTAAATCGCAACACCGCACAACACACTGCACAAGTATATTTTAGCAGTTCGTTTACAGGCACCCTGGAGATACAGGGCTCAATCAATCCAAGTAATAGTATTCAAGATGCTGATTTTACAACTATAGCAACAGAAACATACACTGCACAAAGCGACAATGCCTTTGTAAACTTTACCGGCGTGTACAGTGCAGTACGTTTCAAGCGCACAACTACTACTGGAACATTGAGTCAAGTATTATATAGACCGTGAAGTTAGTAGGATTCGGTTGTAGTTTTACCTATGGCAGTGAACTAGTAAGTCCTGAATTAGATTTTCAAGTTGCTGAATTTCACCGTCGTAATACACGTTACAGAGAAAGTAATGTTTGGTTAGGACAACTAGCCAAACGTCTAAATGCAACCTGGGATAATCGTGCAGAGCCTGCTAACAGCAATTATGCTATACAGTATCAGTTTGCTGACTGGTTTAACAACAACAGAGATCCAAACGAAAGTGTAGCAGTGTGTGTTGCTTGGACTGCTTTGCCGAGATTCAGTTGGCTAGATGATACTTGGACACACAATGGTACAGTTCGAGATGATGAAAAGTTTTTGCACAGTCGCAAGGATTGGATTACTAGTAACGTTGATCATCAGTACTGGACTGATGCAGCAAAACTATTTGTAAACAGTGTATGTAAACTTCACAATATTCCTTTAATACAATTTAATTCAATAGGTGCTCATACTACTACAAATTATTCTGGCTATTTTGTAGATGGAAGCACAATGGAAGACGTACTTAAACAAGCACAATCAGAGGATGATCGTGAACAATTGTTTGCTAGTGGAGGACATCCTAGCGAAGCAGGACATGTTTGGTTTACAAAACGCTTGACAGAGTTTGCAAAAGAGCATATACTACTATAGATGAATGGTATACAACAAGCAGTTATAGATAGTTTGCCTGGCAAACAAAAGCGAACTACCAATGGCTGGATTTCGTTTAATGCTGTATGCTGTCATCACAATGGCGAAAGCATGGACAAGCGTAACAGAGGCGGAGTTATCGCAAATGGTGATGCTATAAGTTATCATTGCTTCAACTGCAACTTCAAGACAGGTTGGCAGCCAGGCAGACACATTAGTTTTAAGATGCGTAAACTACTTACATGGTTAGGCATTGATGAGAATACACGACAGATGCTTAACATAGAAGCACTGCGTATAAAAGAAACTGTTATACCAGAAGATGTAGAAGAAGAAAAGTTTGAAGTAGAATTTAAGAGTAGACCACTGCCTGAAGGGGCAACGCATGAACTGCCTGATAACATTCGTGAATATGCAGTTAAACGTTGTTTGCCTGTAGATAAACTGATGTACAGTAACAGTCAACCTGCAGGCATGTGGAAGCGTATTATAGTCCCTTTTAAATGGGGAAGGCGTACAATAGGATTTAGTGCAAGGAGTACAGACGATGCCGGAAGACCCAAATATTTTACTAGTCATGATAGTGGCTACGTTTATGGCATTGATTCTCAGTTGCCTGATGCTAGGTTTGTAGTAGTTACAGAAGGACTACTAGATGCAATGTGCATAGGTGGCGTTGGTATAATGAGTAATCAATGTAGTGAAATACAAGCACAAATTATTGACACACTGGGCAGAGAAGTTATACTAGTACCAGACAGAGATCGTGCAGGACAAAAACTTATAGATGATGCACTGGAGTATGGCTGGAGTGTAAGTTTTCCTGACTGGGAAGCAGACGTAAAAGATGTCAATGATGCAGTAGTACGTTATGGTAAACTGTTTACACTTAAAAGTATTATTGATGCAAAAGAAACAATGAGCCTAAAAATTAATTTAAAGAGGAAAAAACTTGGCTAAAGAATATACAGCAGACTTACAGAAGTTATTTTTAGAAATGATGTTACATGATGCGCAGAATTATGTGCGTGTGCAGAACATTTATAATATAGATAACTTTGATAGAAGTTTACATGACACTGCAGAGTTTATTAAAACGCACAGTGACGAACATGGCACACTGCCTACACATGAACAAATTCGTGCAGTGACAGGCGTTGAACTAAAGCCTGTGCCAGATATTACAGAAGGACATAACGACTGGTTCCTTGTAGAGTTTGAAGGATTCACCAAGCGACAGGAACTAGAACGTGCTATTCTCAAGAGTGCAGACCTGCTTGAGAAAGGCGAATACGAACCAGTTGAAAAGATCATCAAAGATGCTGTACAAATATCGCTTACTAAGGATATGGGTACAGATTACTTTGAAGATCCGAGAGCAAGACTTATGGCACTTAAAGACAATAACGGACAGATCAGCACAGGTTGGCCCGCTATGGATCGTAAACTGTTTGGTGGCATGAACAAGGGAGAACTTAATATTTTTGCAGGTGGATCAGGATCAGGCAAGAGTTTGTTCATGCAGAACCTCGCAGTTAACTGGGTAACACAAGGACTAAATGGTGTGTATTTGACACTGGAACTTAGCGAAGGTCTTAGTGCTATGCGTATTGATAGCATGCTTACAAATGTAAGCACTAAAGAGGTGTTCAAAGATTTGGATACTGTTGAGATGAAAGTTAAGATGACAGGCAAGAAAGCAGGTAACTTGCAGATCAAATACATGCCTGCCCAGAGCAATGTTAATGATATTAGATCATTCTTAAAAGAACTACAAATAAAAAATAACTGGCGTGTAGACTTCTTACTTATTGATTACTTGGATTTGCTTATGCCAGTTAGTGCTAAAGTAAGCCCAAGTGATTTGTTTGTTAAGGACAAGTATGTAAGTGAAGAACTACGCAACCTAGCAAAAGAACTTGACTGTGTGTTTGTAACAGCATCGCAGTTAAACAGAGGTGCAGTTGATGAAATAGAGTTTGATCATTCTCATATTAGTGGTGGACTTAGTAAAATTAACACAGCGGATAACGTGTTTGGTATCTTTACAAGTCGTGCAATGCGCGAGCGTGGACGCTATCAAATACAGTTGATGAAAACTAGAAGCAGTAGCGGTGTTGGTCAAAAGATTGACTTGGAGTTTGATATTGAAAGTTTACGCATCCGAGACTTGGGTGAGGATGAAGAGTATCAACAGTTTAAGAAACAGTCAAGCAGTATCTATGACCAACTTAAGAACAAAGATAACGCTGGCGTAGTCACTGCGCCAGACCAAGAAGCAAACAAGATTACTGCAAGTGTACAAAGCAGTAAACTAAAAAACATGCTTGCTGGACTTAAGACTAGTGACTAAGGTATTGATCTAGTCTGTAGCCTTTTGCATCATAGCAATCAATATAACGAGCACCATTGCTCATGCGTATCTTACCACTGCCTGCAACTACATCACTGTCTCTATATCCAAACGGCTTTTTAATAGTTACATCTACATATTCGCCATTGTTTACACCCAGTGTTACAAACGTAACATAGCGTCCTTGTTCGCCTTTAAACACACGCCCATTGGCAACTAGTCCTGCAAAGTTTACTCTATCGCCCCAGGTCTCCTGTATAAACATACTGGGCATAAACTCTGGCTGTGTCCAGTATCCGTGACGTTTGTATTGTTGCTGTGGGGATTCTGTAATTCCATTTGGATATCCTAGGTCACGCAGATCCCAGCCTGCATTTTTTGCTTCTGTTTTGTGTACCCAGCGTCTGTAACTACCCTGACAATGTTTAAGTGCAGCACGCCAAAACTCTTTTGGATTGTGTGCTTTGTTATAAGCAAGTGCCCAGATAAGTCTACCCAAGTTTACTGCATGCGCTCTGCACAATCCAAAGTTACCAAGTCCATATAGTTCTTGTATAATCTCTTCTTTGCGTTCACTGTCGCCCATGCGTTCCATAAACTGCATAACTTTTTCTTCATCACGTTTTGCAAACGCACGACGATACATGTCTGCTTCATACATGTCACAGTCTATAAGTTTGGCTATTTTCTTAATAGCATCATCCTCATATACAATAGTATCCTCTAAACGTTTTTCAGTCCAGTCTTGAAAAAATGCTGCTTTTTGTCTGCCTGTAGTAGCAACAGGTCTAATAAGTGCAGTAGCAAATACACAGTCTGATTTGCTCTGTGGTTGTATTGCCTGAAAAAGTCTGCGCATTGCTGGCGACTCTGCTTGTGTTACACCGATAACATCTCCTCTGCAAAGCATCTGACTTGTTTCAAAGTCCTCTTCAGGGTATGCTTCAAGTGGTGTCTCACTATCTATTTCTAGTAGTTGACTAAGACCTCTATTAGCAAGTATGTCTATTTTAAGATGCTCCAGATCTTCTACTTCATTCTTATCCAGTAGTATTTGATTGTCTGCGTTGATTAAACTTTTTGGTATCTTGTGATTGAATACAAGTACACCTCCGCAGTGTTTTGATATTGCTCTTTTTTTGCCTATTAATTTTCGTTCGATTCTCATTGCTTCTTCCTTGTCTATATCTAAATCTTCGTACTTAAAATTGCGAGGAAGTCTACCAGATGCGCCAAGACGGCGTGCCGCTTCTCTGCGAGCACTGCGCTCCTTGTATGTAACATAGTTGCTGATCCTGGCACTTTTGCCGGGCCATTTATCAAATATCCGTTGCATTACAGCGTTCTGTTGCCAATGTGGAAAGTCTATATCCACATCTGGTAAATCATCTCTTAAAGGATTTAGGAAACGTGCAACTGGTATTTGCCATCTTATGGGATCAACGTCTGTAATACCAAGTAGGTAACAGACGAGACTAGACCCTGCTGAACCGCGTGTCATATGAGTAATGTCATCGGTTAGCGTCAGTACATCGCAAATTGTGAGGAAGTAATCGACGAAACGAAGTTTGAGAATAATCTCTAGTTCTTCGATAAGCCTGTTATGATATTCAGCATTGTTCGGAATATGCCTTATGAATCTGCCTATTAATCGTTCTAATTGAGCCGTTGCGTCCTTAGGTAACTTCATTGTGTGCCTTTGTTTGCCTAAATTCTTTTGTTTGTGCCAAGTGTTGCAAGTTGCAACAGTTTTATTTATACCAGTTCTCTAGTGGTTTTAGAAAAAAGTGAATAACTACGAGTACAATGAATAAATTTTGTGCTTTTTTAAGCAACGGTATTAACATTGAGAAACGTAGTCTAGGATATAGTGTAAAACCCTGTTGTTGGTATGACGAAGAAATAATTGCACCAGACCTTACACCCCAAAACATACAAATCGCTAGAAGTAAATTTTCTCACATAGATAGTTGGGTTCCTGCATGCAATGCGTGTGAGACATTAGAAACGCATGGCGGCAGTAGTTTTAGACACAGTAGTTTTGACGTAGTAGTCGATGATGATGACACAGTACAGCATCTGGATTTGATGTTACACAATGTTTGCCAAAATGCTTGCATAATATGTAGTAGTGACTTTAGCAGTACTTGGTACAAACAAACTGGTGGTGTTAAACCTTTTATGTTTGACAAACTACAGTTTGAGAATCTAAAACAGTTCAATCTGGACAATGTTCGCACCATACGTTTTAAAGGTGGAGAACCATTTGCAAATGATCTCCACTTGGACTTTCTTGCTCTTATAAAAAATCCAGAACAGTGTGATATACAATACACAGTAAGTGCGCAAACACTGCCCAGTCAGAGAACCTGGGATACTATAAGCAAATTTCGACTAGTAAAGATAGAGTTCAGTGCAGATGGCGTAGGCGAACAGTTTGAATATATACGCTATCCTCAGAAGTGGAATGATTTTGTAAGTAACTGTAAAACAATAAGACAGATTGCACCAGTAAACACACTGTTCCGTTTTAACTATACAGTAAATCCATTTAACATTGCTTACTTTAATAGGTTCCAACACTGGGTAGACACAGAGTTTGCAGACAATAGGCTAGGAGATCCCACAGAAATAAACTTGCATGAATGTACAGGTGAACTTGCGTGTGACAAAACTCCGCCAGCACTAATGCAAACAATTGAAACTAGCAACCTACAATTGCAAGGTATGATAAGCATGGATAGATACACAGAGCATGATAGTATGATAGCATACATGGACTTCTGGGATACACAGCGTAATCTAAACTGGCGTAGTGTGTTCCCAGAACTAGTACAGTATTATGAGTAAAACTTTTTGTGTTCAACCATGGTTAGGCAAAGACCTTCCAAGTCCATTTTTAGATAAACGTTACTATGATAATTCTAGTTTTAGATACTGTTGCTGGATGAAATACGATTATGATATTGAAAAAGTAAGACAGGATTTACTTGATGGTGTACCTAATAGTGCATGTTCAAAATGTTGGCAAGCAGAACAACGTGGAGAGTCTAGTCAAAGACAAATAAGAAACACACTAGCAGATAATCTTTATGATCTAAACATTGATAATTTAAAAGCAATGGTAAGCAAACAAGGATACACTCCCACTATCTATCAAGTTCCCACAAGCAATTTATGCAATGGTGCATGTATTATGTGCAGTGGTGCACTTAGCACTAAATGGCAAAGTATAGACAAAGAAAACAAAGAATACAAATATGAAATACTTGAGGATATACAAATAGAATATGACACTGCAAAGTTTGTGGAATTTGTGGGTGGAGAGCCACTGTTGGAACAACGTAACATAGAAATACTAGAACAACTAAATCCGGAGTGCGTAGTTAGTCTTGTAACAAATGGTAGTGTTGAAATAAACAAAAAACTTTTGCAAGTATTAGCAAAGTTTAAGCGTGTAATAATTTGTTTAAGCATAGATGGTATTGAACAAGTTTTTGAATATCAACGCTGGCCCTTGCAGTGGAGTAAACTGTTGGAGAACTTAACCAAGTTTAGAGACTTACAGTGTGATATAAGTGTTAGTTATACTTCAACTAACGTAAATTTACCATACAAGCAACAAACCATAGACTGGATTACACAACAAGGATTACCCTACATTGTAAATGATGTACGATATCCAAGTTATTTTAGTCCCAGTGCGCCTATAGGTGTAGAAACTATAAGTGAACTAGATCGTCAGGATAAACTAAAAGGAATAGACCGACGAGATTATGGATTTAATTTTTAGCAATCTTCGCTTCGTATGAGTCCATGCTGTGATCCCTAGCACCATCAAATAGTTCTAGTTTACTCCATGCACGAAAGCGTCCACGCCAACTATCCTTGAACTTCTGCCATGGTGTAAGTTTACGAACATTGCCATAATAGTTTATGTAGTGCAGTTCACCATAGTGTCTAAATCCCATAATAGCAAAAGGAACGCGAGGCACAACGTCATTGTTGTTTACATATCTATGGTTCTCAAATGTTTGCTTTGCAAGCCAGTCACGACCGCCTACACGAGGACTGCCAAATGTATAGCAAGCAACAACTCTATCTCCTAGTCTACTACTAGCAAGTGTTGCCATTGCTCCACCTAAACTATGTCCACATATGTATAGTTTTTTTTCTTCACGTTTTCCATAGTTAATATGGTTCTCAACAGTATCCCATATACGCTCAAGGTAATCGTAAAAGCCAGCATGTACCATGCCCTCAGTTTCACTGGGACGTTTCCATGCTTTGAGATCTGCTTTAATATCTGAAAATTCTTTTGGTTCTGTGCCTCTAAATGCAAGCACAATACGTTCACTGTTTTCTAGGAACAAACACTCTGCACCTTTATGATCTATAAGTTTAGTTTTTGTATAGCCCATTGTATGCGCAATTGGCTTACTATCTTTTTCAGTCATATAGGCTATTTTAGCCAGGGTTGCAAAATGCAAACTAGGATTCTCTATAGTTGACATATTTTCTCTCCGTGTTACAATATGTGTAAGTGTATTTAACCGATAAATACTAAAAAGATAGGGTAAAATAATGCGTAAACAGACTAGAAGCATATTACACGAACTTAATACTATGATTGTTGAAAAAGATAGGCAACATGTTATGGAAAGTCGTGCAACAAATGTAATAGAAAGTGCAATTAATCTTATCAATGAAATGCACAAACACTACGATCCTGATACTGCAGTAGACTTAGAACGCAGACTACTTAACAGTATTAAAAATCAGGATACAAAACGTTTTGTGCGAGGTATTAGACGGGTCAACGAGAGCAAATGCGCTTCAAAGAAATAATAGCGGAAGCAGAAGGCAAAAATCTGCACCTTGAGCATATTGAAGATTTAGTATTTCTTCAAGGCAAAAGTGGTGCCAGTAGTGCATTGCAATATATTAACAGTGTGCGAGACATGCTAGAAGAAGGTGGTGGTATATCACCTGCTAACAGTAGCGTAACTGTAAAGTGGGATGGTGCACCTGCTATCTTTACAGGCACAGATCCAGCAGACGGCAAGTTTTTTGTTGGTACAAAAGGTGTGTTTAGTAAAACAGGCAAACTTGTTAAAAGCACAGCAGACTTAGACAAGTATGGTTACAGTGGCGGCTTGCGTGAGAAACTAGCACTAGCACTAAAACTACTTCCTAGTCTAGGTATACAAGGCATACTGCAAGGCGACATGATGTATACAAAAGCAGATTTAGAAACTGCTGAAATTGATGGCGAAGATAGTTTAGTATTTCAACCAAACACTATTGCATATGCAGTTCCAAAAAACAGTGAACTTGGTAAGCGCATTGCAGCAAGTCAAATGGGAATTATTTTTCACACAACTTATACAGGCGACAACATGGCAGACATGCAAGCAAGTTTTGGCGCTAATGTTGCAGAACTAAACAAAACAAGTGCAGTATGGTTTGATGACGCAACCTACAAAGACCTAAGTGGCACAGCAAGTTTAAGTAAAACAGAAAATGCACAAATGCTTAGAGGATTAAATGCTGCGGCTAAAGCATTAGGATCTGCAGACTTTGCCGCAGTCAGCGGCGAATACAAGGCACTGATGATGCAGTATGTAAATGCCCGCATTAGACGTGGTGATACACAAATAGATGACGTACAGAGTTTTGCTACAGATTTTACACAATGGTACAATGATTATATACAAAAAGAGATTGCAAAACTTAAGAACCAAGATCCAGAGGCAACTGCAGTAAAAAGTCGTACAGATAAAATTACTGCACAGAACAAGTTTGTTGGTGATAACATGACAGGCATTGCAAGCGCACTTACAGTATACAAAGACATTATTGCTCTTAAAAATATGTTGATAAGTAAGTTAAATAAAGTGGATAGTATAAAATCACTACTACGAACAGATACAGGCTATACAGTAACAAATCCAGAAGGCTTTGTTGCTATAGGCAGTGACAGTGGTGCAGTAAAACTAGTTGATCGCATGGAGTTTAGTAAAAACAATTTCAATGCTGTTAAGAACTGGAGCAAGTAATGAGACTAAGAGAGTTTAAAGAACCTCGACAGCGTATTGATGAAGTTGTTGTTGCCGGTATACCTCTTGCGACTTACATTTATGGTTTACTTTTCGCAGGCGGAGCAATGGTCGCTGGTGATCCTAGAACACAAAAAGTTATCCAGAAAAAGATTGAACAATGGACAGACTCAAATCCAGGCGAAGCACAGGTATATGCAGATCAAATTAAACAAGGACAAGACGCAGGCGCACTTCCTAAAGATCCAAGTAAAATAGGCGATGTAGCCTTTCCTGTTGTAAGTGCATTATCAAGTGCATGGGATTGGTTAACAGGTGGTAGCACTACAGGCACAAAGCCAGCACAACCCGGTGACTATGTAAAAGATAAAAATGGTATGCTACGCCGCAAAGAAACAGCAGCAGAAGTTAATAAAATGATTAGCGATGTAATTGCAAGTAATAGCACTACATTTAACAATCAAGCAAATGCTAGAAAAGCATTGCCAAGTTTAAAAGATGGCACAGTAGTCACTATCGGTGGAAAAACATATAAAGTAAGTCCTGATGCTGGTGGTAGATTAAGTGCAGAAAAGCGAGGATTTGTACCATACCAAGATATAGGTAATGTATCTAGCAGACCTACAACAGGACAAGTTGATAATATAGATGACTTTGAAGTAAGTCCAAGTACAAGCACAGACGATGATGCTGTTGCTACTCCTAAACCTAGTGCTGGTAGCACTGGTACTAGTTGGTTAGATCGTGTAAGCGATACAATCGGTGGTGCGTTTAACGCTGCCGCAAGCGCAGTAGGCGGATTATTTGGTAGCGAGGATGATGTAAAAACAAATATACCTCCTGCAACGGCTCCAGATATAAACATAGGTAAAGAGCCAACCGCTACTGGCGCTAGTACTACAACACAAGGTAACACAGTTGGAATGCCTGGTGATAGAACTGGAGAAAAAGTACCACCTATTGTTGGGCCAGGTAATGAAGTGGGCCAAGGAGTACCGGGTGCTACTTCAGGAACTAGTAGTGGCACAGGCACTGGCGCACAAACAGGCGCACAAACAGGCGCAACAACAGGCACTGGCGCACAGACCCAGGCACAGACCCAGGCACAGACCCAGGCACAGGCTAACGCAACAACAGGTACAGTTGCAACAACAACTGTACAAACACCCCAAGCAGTACAAGTTGCACCTCCTGTGACACCGCCACCAATTGTAGTGCCGCCTGCCAAGCCAAAAATTAAAACAGAGCCCTACAAAGGACAGGATGTATTCTATACTGGTTGGCGCAAAGGTCCACCAAAGAGAGTTGTTAGTTTAAGGAATAGATAATGGCATTTGAATTTATTAGAGAAGAAATTACAGAAGCACGTTACATTCGTAATGCTGGTGATACAGTGGGACGAAGCATGGCAGACGTTGGTGAAAGTTTCTTTGAACAACTATTAATGCTACAACAGATGCGTTTTGAAAATCCTAAGTTTGCACAAAAGTATGCAAAAGATACACTTAAATTTATGAACTTCAGTGGTGTAAAGCCAGGTGCTACAGACCTACATAACCTTGCAAGTATAATTAATAATCCTAGCAAGTACAAAGGTGTTACTGGTAGCGGCAAGGTAAATTTTGATGAACTAGGCTTTAAGCGTTTCTTGCGTGATATTGCAAGCGGCAAAAGTAATCAGAGCATGGATCGTTCTTTCCTAATGCGTCAACAAAAGAATCTTGGCATTAGTGGCAGTTTTCTTAAACAAGCAAGACGTTTAAGTGCAGACTATGGTAGGACTAATGCAGGTGAACGCGGTGCGCTTAGTGCTAGAATGGTAAACAGTCAGCGTGTAGACGGCAAGTTCCGCAGTGATATAAGCAAGCAGTACATGGGTACAATTAAAAACAAAAAACTTATACCCGCAGAAAAAGGCATCCCCAAGTGGGCAAAAGCCGCAGCAGGATTTGCTGCAGGGTATGCCATTGGTAAAACTAGTTTCACTGGATAAAATCCTATAAAAAGCATAAATACTTCTAAGCAGGACAAAAATAGCCTGCAAATTATAGGAGAATAAAAATGGCAAGTCTCACAAGAGTACATCCAGCCGCAACCCCAACACTTCCAGTGACAATGGGCGGAAGCACAGAAACTTTGGTAATTGTTGAAGTGGATTACGGCGCAGACGTTTCTGCAAAGACAGGACCTGAATCAACTATGGCTAAAGTACATCAAATGTGTGGAACATTTGGAACTGTAACATACTTAGGACCGTTGTTTGACAGTGATACACGACAGCATATTGGTATTGAAGGTTGCACAACAGACACAGCAGTAGCAAACTTTGCTTCAATGGCTGTTATGGCGGCTGCATTGCAGGCACTAGGCACAGTTGATTCAATTGACCTTAGTTCAATGACAGTTATTAAAGGCGGACCAAGTGCTGCACTTCAAGACGCAATTGTTTAAGGAGTAGAAAATGGCTGTTAATACAGATCACACAGGAGTAAGTAATGTCTTTAACGCACATGGTAAAGCATTACATCTTACAAAATTAGCAAAAACAAATATTACACAAGCAGAACTTGATGCTGCCCTACGTTTTATTGCACTTACTGCAACTATAGTAGCAGTTGGCGATGATACAACTGGTGGATTTAACGCTGGCGCATCTGATGCAGTACATGTACTTTCAGAAGGTGCAGCACCAGCAGCAGTATCAAACTTTGGCGTGGGCTCAACAGGCATCACAACAACTGTAGTATCAGTTTTTGAAGTATAAAAAATTATAGAGAGATAAAGGAATAATAAAATGGCATCACTAACAAAAGCACATCCAGCCCTTGCCACACTAATTGGTGAACACAGATTTGTTGGACGAGAAATTACAATGCTAAGTGTCGACTTTAACGTTGACGCTGACGGAAGCGCAATTGCAATGGAAACAGCATTGAACACAATCCAAACATACGGAAATATCCTCCTCGCAGGAGCAGTTTACGGCACAGGTCAGCAGATTGACGTAATCCTAGAAGGTTCATTAATTGGATCAGATTATAAATCAGCAGACGGTACTGTAACAGGCACACTGGAGCAGGCTTTGGAAGAAGACATCCTAAACTTAGGTACAGTGGACGGCGTTAACTTTGCAGCAGGTACACCAGCAATTACAACAAGGACAACATTAGTTTTAGCATAATTAGTTAACTTTTGTTTAAGTATATTAAAAGCGGTGTTTTTTAGCACCGCTTTTTTTAAGAGTTAAATACGCTATGATGAGCGATTATCCTACAGTAGTATATGGTGTAAGCATGGTAGATGTCACTTGCACAGGCGTGACTAGAGGCGAAGGATTGCAACGCAATCAACAGCGTAATTGGGAAACAGTGCTACAAACTTTTGGCTTGCTTGCACAGCCACAAATAATACAATATCCAGAACAACATTACTTTACAAAAGATGACAACTTTATAGATAGTGAAGTATACAATAAAATAGGTACAAAACATCAGTTTACAATACAAATGATACGTCCAGAAACAAGCATGTGGATATTTGCAATTGGCACTGAACACACTGGAGTCTTTGGGGATAACTGTAGTATACTACATGATGTATTTGATTTAGTGCCTGTTATACCTAAATTACAAAATACAATAGAACTTATCCCTAGTGTATTTCAAACTAAGAACAAAGAGTTTGTTAATATACAGTTTTTCCCCCAAACTAAAACAGTATAAATATATATGATGCTAGAAAAACAGGCACATATAAAACAATACTAGGCACATACACAAAAAAATAGATAATCTAGACATCACCCTAAGGTAGGTGATTAGTTATGTCGGAACTAGAAAAAGAATCTCTTGAAGCACATGTAGACATGTGTTCTGAAAGGTATAATGGTTTGCACAGGGAACTTAAAAATTTAAGTTCTCGCATGGATAAGTTTGAGCGCATGCTAACAGAAATGCGAGACATGATGATGAAAATGAAAACTGATCGCCAAAGTCAACTAATTAGTTGGGGTATAGGCATCATAGGAACCTTAGTGGCTGCAGTTGGCGCACTTCTCTTTATGTTACTAGGCTAAACATAAATACAGTATGATTTTAAGTGAACTTACTGAAGGTATGGCATGGGCAAAACGCGGCGGCAAAGTTGTACGCAAGTTTCGTTGCACCAGTGGCAGACGCAAAAGCCGCATCGTTAGTTCACCAGCACAGTGCTTTGCAGCACCTGACATTAAGAAACGTATCAAATTAAAAATGACTCGTGCTAGATTAGGTCCGAGGATGGTACGCAAGTCTAAAAAAACTAAAAGGGTAAATCCAGCAAGTAAGCGTGTAGCAGCATTAAACAAGGCAAGTAGATGAAACTATTAGAAGCACAATATGGAATGAGTAAAGGTATAACTGTACAGTTGAATGAAGCACAGTATATACTAACAGGCACACAGGGATTTACTGCAACATTTGCAGATCCAAATGATCCACGTATTACTTTTACAATGAACTTGTCTGATAAAAAAATTGACCTAACAGGTCCCGACGGCATGATAAGCATTACAGATGAACTATCACCAGCAGAACGAGCAAATATGATTCGTCGTGCAAAAGGTGCTATGGTTGATGTTAATGTAAGTAGTTTACGATAATGCGTTTTGTAGAGTTTACAAACGGTCTTCAGACCTTTGTATCAGGAGAGGAACAAGAACTTATTGAGGCAATCAGTGAGAAAAAACTTGTAAGTAAAAAAGATTTATCAGAGAGACAACAACTAGTAGCAAGACGTCTCGCTGAAAAATCTATCCTAGTTAGGCAAAATAAAAATGACAGCATCTATTATAAACTTAGCAACAGGGCAAACACTTCATCAACGTATTGATCGTCTGCTTGACTTTACACCTAAGATAAAAATACAAAAACTAGAGCATGGTACAGTCAAAGTCAATGACATTGTTATTGATAATTACTATGGTTCTTGGAAATGTAAAGATGAATGTTTTTATAGACGTAAAAGTGCTGTTGGTTATGCACTGTGTATTATTAATAATGATACAAAGACCGCAAACAATATAAAATCATTGGATAGTAAACTACAAAAAGTGAAAACAGATATTGATTTTTACCACTATCATTTGCGCAGAAGCGATCAATTTAAAAAACTAACTATGAGCAATCGTATTAGTTCTGACATGCCAGTGTTACATAATATAGATGCAGCTCTTACACAACTTCTGAAAACTATCTCAATTTAATAAATACACTTATATAATTTAAAGGGAAGAACCATGAACCTTAACGACATCGTACCTGCTCCAAACGCAGCAAAAGTAAATCAGTTAGCAAAACGTGTATTCGGATATGCATTAGACTTAGATAATTTAAGTGAATCAAAAGCAAAAAGACTACACAAAAATTTAAGCAGTCAAATGAACATTTATGAAAGTAAAATTGGCAGTGCAAGTCAAACTCGTACAAAGTATTACGAGATGAAAATTGCACTTGAGGCACTTACTAAGCATATAGCAGAAAAGAAAGGCTCAAAGCCAGACTTTTTAGACCTTGATGGTGACGGCGATAAGAAAGAACCAATGAAAAAGGCGGCTGATGAAAAAGGCGATGCTCCTAAAAAGAAAAAAGATCTAAGTAAAGTTCCGCCACAGTTAAGAAAAAGCATGCAAGGTGAAGGTGTTGCTTTGGTAAAAACTGGTGGCGAGCGTGATGTTACAGTAATGAAGACTCCTGACATGTCAAAGCGTAAGACTAAGCGTAGCATGGACAAGTATGCTAAACCAGGTAAAGTAAAAGAAAGTGTAGTAACTGAAGGTCAAGTAGAGTCAAGTGAACTCATTATGGCTGTAAAAAGTATGGTTGACAAGTACGATGCAATGATACAAGATGTAGGTGAAATGCTTAATGAAGAACTAGCACCAGTAGCAGATAAGATTCGTGATGAAATGGGTTCAGACATTGCAGATAGTTTTGTAGCAGGCATGACAGGTGCACTGCAAAACACATTAGATAACATGAAAGCAGATCGTGTTGCAGCAGACAACGCAACCCGTGTACTAGTTGGAGATTCACCTGCAGAACCAATGGGCATGGACACAGACATGGATATGGATGATGTATCAGACATGGAACCAACGTTGGACATGGATGATGAGTTTGACGCAGCACCAGCAGCACAGGGCGGCGAAGAAGCACCAGTAGGCAGAGAAAAGAGAGCATAATGTATACTACAGTTGATATGAGAAAACTTCAGGATCGTTTGGATTCAATGACTGAAGTTGCACAAGAAGTCACTGTTGAGGCTGCAGAAATTGAAGCAGCACCTGCAGTGGAAGAAACATCAATAGAAAATGCTAACGGTGATGCAGAACTAGCAGAACTTAAAGACATGCTAGGACGCAGTGGCGTAATGGGTTTTAGTGCATAATGAGATTTTACGAAGTAGATAGTTCAGTTGATGCTATAATGAGTGCAGCAATGCTTGCACAAACCCGTGCCAGTAGTACTGGCAGACAGGGTAAACTTAGTATGAACGGCTTTCTACAGATGCTTGCAAACTCAGGCATTATGATGGATTACGATGGTTTTAAAACTGTATACGATACTAATCCACAACTTGCAAATGTTATTGCACAGTTTAATAAAGACGAAATTACCTTTGTAGGTGATAGCGATGACGAAGACGCAGAATTTGAGCCTGATAAAGGTGAAATGCCTGACGACGAACGTGTAGCAAAAATGGCGAAAAGTGCAATGAGAACTAGAGAATTTGTAGAATCAGTAGTAAAAGAAGACACCGCAACATTGGTTGCTAGAGAATTGAAAAAGATGGGCGTAGCATATAACGCAACAGAAGATGAAATCATCAAACAGATTCCTAGTGCATTGAAGAGCATGGATATGCAAAATGTTATGAATATGATGAATACGTCTAAAGACTATAGA
>TARA_R110001592_G_scaffold89971_6_pt1 | contig 26387 bp, 22 predicted proteins | sample TARA_R110001592 | Tara Oceans TARA_R110001592 (sample SAMEA4398387) | marine metagenome | biome: Polar Biome; feature: [SRF] surface water layer (ENVO:00010504); material: water (ENVO:00002006), including particulate matter (ENVO:01000060) such as... | depth 5 m | reverse complement strand
TTTACTTAATCTTTTTATGTTAAGTCATGTAAATTGACTGTTTTTTAAACTACTTATCAGTTTTTCGTCGATTAATAAGCGCATTAAATGGCCCTGAAGCAACATAGATCATAAAAGCCCCAAAGAGAACCACAGAAGGCTCCAAAGCAATCACCGCAAAAACCAATACCATCATAAGCAAGGCCGTAAAAGGAACGCTCTTCTTCATATCAAATTCTTTAAAAGAATAGTACTTAACATTACTTACCATCAACACGCCCGACACCGCCACAACCACCATAGTAAGAAGCGTTAACGCCATAGTCTGCTCATATCCATGCGTAGCCCATACAAAGCCAGCCACTATTGCCGCCGCAGAGGGACTAGGAAGACCGATAAAGTATTTCTTATCTACCACATCAATTTGCGTATTAAACCGCGCCAACCTTAATGCAGCCCCAGCCACATAGATAAATGTAGCAATCCAACCAACATTACCTAAAGCTTGTAAATTCATAGTAAATGCGACTAACGCTGGAGCCACGCCAAAAGCAACCATATCTACCAAACTATCGTATTCAGCACCGAACTCACTCTGCGTATTAGTCATTCTTGCAACGCGCCCATCCAAGCCATCAAGAATCATCGATATAAAGATAGCTATCGCCGCATTATCAAAATGACCATTCATCGCCGCAACGATGGCATAGAAACCGGAAAACAATGAAGCCGTCGTAAATAAATTAGGCAGAAGATAAATCCCCCTGCTGCGAATACTTTTGTGCTTGGATGAAACAGACTCAGACGCCAAATCACTTTCATTATCATCCACAGAAATAGCATCAACACTTTCTTTCTCTGACTTTCCATCAATCATTAATATATTCACCTATAAAGAAGGTTTTTAAAATTTAAAAAAAACGGCTCACAAACACTTTCGCTTATGAACCGTTTAATTTTAGTCTTTTTACTTACTTAATGCTTAGTTTTTGCTCTGATCAACAATTTTAGTGATCCAAGGCATCATTCCACGAAGCTTCTCACCAACCACTTCAATTGGGTGCGCGGCATTATTACGACGATAAGCAGTCATAGAAGCATAATTTGTTGCGCCCTCTAAGATAAACTTCTTAGCATATTCACCATCTTGAATATCTTTAAGCGCTTGACGCATCGCTTTTCTAGACTCTTCGTTGATTACCTTAGGCCCAGTCACATACTCACCATACTCAGCATTATTTGAGATTGAGTAGTTCATGTTTGCGATACCGCCTTCATACATCAAGTCAACTATCAATTTCAACTCATGCAAACACTCAAAATAAGCCATTTCTGGCTCGTAACCAGCTTCAGTTAAGGTCTCAAAACCCATTTTAACTAATTCTACCGCGCCACCACAAAGTACAGCCTGCTCACCAAATAAATCAGTTTCAGTCTCATCCTTAAAGGTAGTTTCAATAATACCCGTTCTACCACCACCAACACCACTAGCATAAGACAATGCCAGCTTCTTAGCTTCGCCTGTTGCATCTTGATATATAGCGATAAGATCAGGTATACCGCCACCTTTAACAAACTCTGAACGAACAGTATGTCCTGGCGCCTTAGGTGCAATCATAATTACATCTAGATCCGCTCTAGGCACAACTTGATTATAATGAATAGCAAAACCATGAGCGAAAGCCAAGGTCGCACCTTTTTTCAAATTCGGCTCAATCTCATCTTTATATAAAGTTGACTGAAATTCATCCGGCGTCAAAATCATAACAACATCTGCACTAGCTACCGCTTCAGCAACAGACTTCACAACCAAGCCATGAGCTTCGGCCTTAGCAACAGAAGAAGAGCTTGACCTCAAACCAACAGTGACATCAACACCTGAATCTTTTAAGTTACACGCATGAGCATGACCCTGAGACCCATAACCAATGATTGAAACTTTTTTACCCTTGATAATCGATAGATCACAATCTTTATCGTAATAAACTTGCATGATTTTCCTCTAAATATCTGGCCAGATCACTGGCATTAATTTTAATCCAAAAAAGACAAACCTAAAGAATCATCTATAGGCTCAAAATCTTCTCGCCTCGCGCAATTCCCGAGACTCCAGTTCTAACTACTTCTAGAACACCACTTTCTGCAATAGCACTTATGAACGCATCAAGCTTTTCACTACTTCCTGCCAACTGAATTGTATAAACAGAGCTACTGACATCAACAATCTGACCACGAAAGATATCTACAGAACGCTTAACTTCAGCTCTCTGAGACCCGGAAGCCTTCACTTTTACAAGCATCAATTCTCGCTCAATATGAGCCCCTTCAGTCAAATCAACCAACTTTACAACTTCAACCAATTTATTTAGCTGTTTTGTAATCTGCTCAATGACCTTATCAGAACCACTTGTTGTCACAGTCAAACGAGACAAAGAGCTATCTTCAGTAGGAGCAACAGTTAAGGTTTCGATATTATAATTACGTTGCGAGAACAGACCAACAACCCTAGATAAAGCCCCTGGCTCATTCTCTAGCAAAACCGAAATAATTCGACGCATAACTATGTCCTCTCCGTCTTACTAAGCCACATATCTTTCATAGAGCCCTTTGCAATATGCATAGGATAAACATGCTCTTTAGGATCAACATAGACGTTAATAAAAACCAAACGATCCTTCATTGCAAAAGCTTTCTCTAATGTCGCGTCCAACTCGCTCAACTTTCTAACCGTCAAACCTACATGACCATAAGATTTAACAAGCATTTCAAAATCAGGCAGAGAATCCATATATGAATGAGAGTGACGAGCCTCATAATTCATATCCTGCCATTGCTTAACCATACCTAAAGATTCATTATTCAGAATAAGAACTTTGACCGGAAGATCATATTGCTTACAGGTAGAAAGCTCCTGAATATTCATCTGAATACTCCCTTCCCCTGTTACGCATACAACCTCCTCATTCGGATAATGCAACTTAATACCCATCGCCGCCGGAAAACCAAAACCCATTGTCCCCAAGCCACCTGAATTTATCCAACGATTCGGCTTATCAAACTTATAGTACTGTGCTGCAAACATCTGGTGCTGCCCAACATCCGAAGTAACATAAGCATCACCCTTTGTCACGCGATACAGCGCCTCAATAACAGTTTGCGGCTTAATGCAATCCTCAGTAGAAGGCTCATAATGACCTCCATGTCGCTGACGCCAAACCTCAATTTTTCCCCACCATTCAGCAATTGCCGACTCATCAGGAACAACTTCAGACTCAGCAATTAAAGCCAACATATCATCAAGCACAGAACCGACAGGGCCAACAATTGGAACATCAACCTTAACTGTCTTAGCGATATTTGCGGGATCAATATCAATATGAATAATACGAGCTCCGGGACAGAATTTATCCGTACCATTTGTAACCCTATCATCAAATCTTGCACCAACAGCCAAAACTAGATCTGCATGATGCATTGCCTGGTTAGCCTCAAAGCTTCCATGCATACCCAACATACCCAAACTATGCTTTCCAGTGCCAGGATAACCACCCAAGCCCATCAATGTATTAGTAATCGGATAATTAAGAGCCTCAACAAGTGAGATTAATTGAGCAGAAGCCCCCCCTAAAATAACCCCACCACCCGCATAAATCACAGGTCTCTTAGCCGCTAACATCATATCAACCGCTTTTTTAATCTGACCAGAGTGACCTCGAACAGGGGGAGAATATGATCTCAGCTTAACTTTTTTAGGATAGATATATTCAAATCGCTCATTAGGTGCAGTCATATCCTTAGGTATATCAACAACAACAGGCCCAGGACGACCAGATTGCGCAATATAAAATGCTTTTTTTAGCACTTCTGGAATTTCAGAAGGATGCCTCACCGCCATATTGTGCTTAACAATTGGCCGAGAAACCCCCATCATATCCGTTTCTTGAAAGGCATCTTCGCCAATTAGCGTTGAAGGAACCTGACCACAAAGAACAACCATAGGAATAGAATCCATAAAGGCCGTCGCAATACCCGTAATAGTATTTGTTGCCCCAGGACCAGAAGTAACGAGCACAACCCCAGCTTTTCCAGACGCTCGCGCATAACCATCCGCCATATGAACAGCCGCTTGCTCATGACGAACCAAAATATGTTCTACCTTATCCTGACGAAACAACGCATCATAAATATGAAGTGCCGCACCACCAGGATAACCGTATATCTTTTCGACACCCTCGTCTTGTAAAAAACGAGTAATCATATCGGCGCCAGATAATAGCTCCACGATAATTACCTTCTATTAATTAGTTAGTGAGTTGGAAGCTTAATCCGAGTTAACTCTAACTTCTTTTGGAAGCATTCTGGATACAATCTAGCGAACTCTAAATAGCAAAGTGGCGTGGAGTTTCGCCCAACACTGTACGTCTTATGAGATACAATCTTGAATTCACTACTGCCTATTTTAATAAACAGACAAAAATTCGCTCAGGGATACTATTAGCGTAATTAAACGACTCTTGTAAAACCCTAGAAAAAGCAACCAACAATTCTGACACTTAAATAAACAGAGTCAATAAAAAATACAAATTTTTCCTTGGTTTAAACAATTTTTAGCTAATTTTCAGCCAATTCTTCCATCATAGTTTATAGTTAAGATATATTCTCCACCTTACAAAGGACCTTGCAAGCATGCCGACACAACCATTACATGCCTTCAAACTGATATTCAAACCCACTTTTATAGCTTTATTAGCATCTTTACTCTTTCCCTTACTTTGCCAAGCTGAGGTTTATAAGTGGACTGACAGTAACGGTGACACCCACTATTCCGACATAAAACCAAATAAAGTATCTAGCGAGAAGCTAAATATCAAGACTAACAATCCAACCCAAGAAAGAGCATCACCTCAGAGCTCAGCTCGCGCTCTAGATGAAAAAAAATCAAAAGAACTTGAAGCTCAAGCAAAAAGATTAAAGTCTGAAACTGAAAAAAGAGAACTAAGTTCTCAATGTGAAAACACACAAAATAACCTAAAAATACTACAAGAAAATAGCCGAATAAAAATCAACGAGAATGGCGATACGCGCTACCTAACCCCTGAAGAAATAGAACAAAAGAAACAATCCTACATAAAACTAATAAACGAGCAATGCTCAAAGTAAAAATAAAAATCCAGACACAAAAAAACCGGCGATTTGCCGGTTTTTTTTCAGCTACTAACTAACTATTTAATATCAGCAACAGTTTTTAGTGGATAATGCGCAGGATAACCAAACTTAGCCACACCTGAATCCACTGCAGCTTTAGCAACAGCAGCAGAGACATTACCTAGCAAGCGCTCATCAAGAGGTTTTGGAATAATATATTCCTTACCATAAGCTAGCGGAGCGCCACCATAGGCATCAATAACTTCTTGAGGAACCGGCTCTTTTGCCAAGTCTTTAATAGCATGGACAGCAGCCACTTTCATCTCTTCATTAATCACTGTCGCACGAACATCAAGCGCACCACGGAAGATAAAAGGAAAGCCCAAAACATTGTTAACCTGATTAGGATAATCAGATCTACCCGTCGCCATAATTAAATCATTTCTGGCCGCTAACGCTAATTCTGGCTTAATCTCAGGATCAGGATTTGAGCAAGCAAAAATAACCGGATTTGGCGCCATACGCATTAGATCTTCAACCGGAAGCAAATCTGGACCAGACAAACCAACAAATACATCCGCACCATCACAAGCATCTGACAAAGTACGCTTATCGGTATCATTAGCAAACATCGCTTTGTATTGATTCAAATCATCACGACCCGAATGAATCACACCCTTACGGTCTAGCATGAAGATATTTTCAGATTGCATACCACAACTGATAAGCAACTTCATACATGCAATCGCAGCTGCACCAGCACCCAAACACACAACTTTAGCATCTTCAATTTTCTTGCCTTGAAGCTCTAGCGCATTAATCATGCCCGCAGCAGTAACAATAGCTGTACCATGCTGATCATCATGAAATACAGGAATATTACACTGTTCAATTAAAACTCTTTCGATCTCAAAACACTCAGGCGCTTTGATATCCTCAAGATTAATACCACCAAAAGTTTCCGCTATACGTCTAGTCGTATCGATAAACGCTTGTGGGCTTTCTGCATCAACTTCAATATCAAAAACATCGATTCCTGCAAAACGCTTAAATAATACACCTTTACCTTCCATGACTGGCTTACTTGCCAAAGGACCTAAATTACCTAAACCAAGAATCGCTGAACCATCAGAAATTACAGCAACAAGATTACCCTTAGCTGTGTATTTGTATGCATTTTCAGGGTCAGCCGCAATTTCTCTAACTGGCTCAGCAACACCAGGACTATAAGCCAGTGCCAAGTCTCTAGCCGTTGCAGTTGGCTTGGTAATTTCTACGCTAATCTTTCCTGCTCGTGGATTTGCATGATAATCGAGAGCTGCTTTCTTTAAATCTTCTGACATTATATTGTACCGTTTAACATGAATTGTAGACATTAAGCCTGAAATTTTAGGCAACCCGTTTATTGCCTTCCCTAAAAAACATTATGACATTGCACTTCGATTGGGAACAAATACTAAATCATAAAAACTTTTTATGGCGCTTTATCTTACTAAAATTAAACATCCCTGCGAAAAAGACAAAAAAAGAGCGTCATGCGCTCTTTTCAATGTAATCTTTTTAGCGAAACATCTATTAGCTGCCGATTCTGCTGCCAAAACGCTTCTTAAACTTATCAATACGACCACCCGTATCCATTACCTTCTGCTTACCAGTATAGAACGGATGACACGCAGAACATACGTCTAGAGTAAGATCTTTACATAGCGTTGAACGCGTATTAAAGACATTACCGCAACTACATTTTGCTTCAATTTCTTGATACTCAGGATGAATACCTTCTTTCATGACACACCTCAAATCAAATTATGCCGCCACTGAATATTGCCTTACCTACTTTCAACAAGCACAAAAACAGCACCGCATAAGGGAAAAAACTTAAGCTATTTCTTAATTTCATGTTAGCTAACAAAAAACCAATATAAAGCTCCAGCCATTTTTAAGACGGCGAATATTACCAAATTAAGCATAATTAGCAAGTATCGTTTCATTCAAAAAGAGAATACCCTAAGATTACGTCAGAAAATTCTTTTTGAAAGCTATCATGATTATATCTGTTGCCGTTCCCGTACCACTTTTTAAAACCTTCGATTATCTTGCTCCTGAAAAGAGCGAATGCTTTTCAAATGAAGATATCGACACACCCATTGCATCAGGGATGCGTGTGCTCGTTCCATTTGCGAGCAGACAACTAGTTGGCGTTATTGTTAGCACTAAAGCAATAGAAAACAACGCCACTGAAAATAAGTATAAATTAAAAAGAGCTATCAAGTTACTTGACGAGAAAGCCTGTTTTCCTAAAAAACTTTTCGAGCTTATTAACTGGGCTGCTCACTATTACTGTCACCCATTAGGCGAGTGTTTTCAAACTGCCCTTCCAACTGCACTTAGAAGACAAGCGCCATCAAAAAACACAGACAATACCCTTAGCGTTATAAAGTGGTTTCGTACAGATAAGGTATTCAACAACCCAAAAAGAGCGCCTAAAAAAGCAGAGATTTTACACTTGTTTCAACAACAACCTGATGGAATATGGCAAAGCTCACTTAAATTACTTGGCATCACAAGCAGCCAACTTAAAGACTTGGAAAAAAAAGAACTATTGCAACACGAAAAAATAGATCCACTTAACGCCGCCATACTAAAAAACAAAAATACAAGCACTGTAAAGCTTGATCTCAATATCGAGCAATTATCAGCTCTAGAAAAAATATCTATCAAAGCTGACTGTTTTAATATTCATCTTTTGCACGGCATAACCGGGAGCGGGAAAACTGAAGTTTATATCGATAGAGTTAAAGCAACGCTTGCCAAGAAAAAACAAGCTCTCATACTAATTCCAGAGATTAATTTAACACCCCAAACTCTGGCTCGCTTTCAATCCCAACTTAACACCCCTATAGGCCTAATTCACTCAGGAATGAGTGAGAAAGAAAAATATACAATGTGGCTACTCGCCAGCAACGGGACCGCAAATATCATTATCGGTACTCGCTCCGCCATCTTCACCCCATTCAAATCCTTAGACCTTATTATAGTTGACGAAGAGCATGACTCATCTTACAAACAAAACGATGGATTTAAATATTCAGCACGAGATCTAGCCGTAAAAAGAGCTCAATTGGAAAATTGTCAGGTCATTCTAGGCTCAGCAACTCCATCTTTGGAGTCTCTTCTGAATGCCAAACAAAAAAAATATCACTATATCCCATTGACCCAGCGCGCTGGCTTAGGTGAAAAACCGGAAATACATTTGATTGATATAAAGAGCAGAAGCCTTGAAAGCGGTTGCTCACAACCCCTTTTAGAAAAAATAAAAGTGGAACTAGAAAAACGAAACCAAGTTATTATTTTTCAAAACCGGAGAGGCTATTCGCCTACATTGCTCTGCAATAGTTGTGGCTGGATTGCTCTATGCCCTCACTGCGACGCTCGCTTAACACTTCACAGTCACCCACCTCACCTTCACTGCCATCATTGCGACTACAAAGAGGCTTTACCAGGCAATTGCAAAGCCTGCAACTACAATCAATTAAGCCCTTTAGGCACTGGCACAGAGCGTATTGAAACAAGCCTTTCACAAAAATTTCCAAACATAAAAGTGGTCAGAATTGACCGGGACAACATCAAAAAACAACAAGATATGAAGCTGCTTGTCGAAGAAATCAATCGTGGCGAGCCCTGCATTTTAATTGGCACTCAAATGCTAGCAAAAGGACATGACTTTCATAATGTCACCCTAGTTGCCATCATTGATGCCGATGCAAGCCTATTCAGCTCAGATTTCAGAGCATTTGAGCAGAGCACACAGCTTTTACTTCAGGTAGCCGGAAGAACCGGGAGAGGCCATAAAAAAGGCACCGTCCTTATTCAAACAAAACATGCCGAACACGCTCTTTTCATTCCGATTTTAAATAATGACTACGACCTAGCTGCAAATAATGAGCTTAATGAACGTAAAGAATGTGCGCTTCCACCCTACAGTAAAATGATTTCTGTGCGCGCTGAATCCAGCTCTCAACATATTAATTTTGAACAATTACAGCGACTCAAATCCGCACTAAACAATGAGTTGAGTTATGCAACCTCGGGCTATCAAATTTCTGGCCCACTTGAGGCTAGCATGTCCAGAAAGGCGGGTATTTATAGAGCATATTTACACATTTTCACTACAGATCAAGCAATTAGATTCACCACACAAACAAAACTACCCGCACTAATAGACAAACTAAAAAACAAAATAAAGATCATCATTGATGTCGACCCTCACGAATACACTTAAGTCTTTTGTGCCATCATAATTTCAAACTTATGAAATAACTCTAAGAGTTTCAATAAGCACGCGAATCATAGATAATACGCCACAATTATTTTATCTATTTAGCGACTACTCTTGGAATCACATGAAAGAACTTATCTCTGAACTTGTTCAAAACACTATTACACAGCTCAGTGACACACAGGTACTTCCTACTGGACTAACATACACAATCAATATTGATGCAAGTAAAGATAAAACCCACGGTGATTTTGCTTCTAACATCGCGCTTATTTTATCCAAACAAGCAAGTATGCCTCCCAGAAAACTAGCTGAACTTATTGTTGAAAACCTTTCCAAGAATAAACACAAAAGCATTGAGAAAGTTGAAATTGCAGGCCCTGGCTTCATCAACTTCTTTGTAAGCAGTGAAAGTAACTTTACGGTTATTGAAACAATACTGGCCCAAAAAGATCAATTTGGTCGCGCAGCAAAACCCAAGGGTAAAAAGCTTCAAGTTGAATTTGTATCAGCAAACCCTACCGGCCCTTTACATGTAGGCCATGGTCGTGGCGCTGCCTATGGCGCATCCGTTGCCGACTTACTAGAAGCGGTAGGCTTTGACGTTACGCGCGAATACTATGTAAATGATGCCGGCCGACAGATGAACATCTTGGCCGTAAGCGTTTGGCTTCGCTACCTTGAAAGTTATTTCCCATTAACCTTTCCTGTTAATGGCTATAAGGGGGAATATATAAATGAAATTTCTGCCGACCTTAAAGCTAAACATGGCGACCAATTCTTAAAGACAGCTGAAGAAGTATTCAGTCAGCTACCTAAAGACGAAAATGAAGGCGGCGATAAAGAACTCTATATTGATGCCATTATTTCAAAGGCAAAATCACTTCTTGCCGAAGATTATGAAATCGTTTTCAACCAAGGTCTCAATGCAATTGTTGATGATATCCGTGACGATTTAGAAGGGTTTGGCGTTAACTATCAAAACTGGTTTTCAGAAGCATCACTTAGCGAAGATATTAATGCAGCTCTAAGTAGACTCGATAAAAACGGTCACCTTTATACAGAGAATGGCGCTTTATGGTTTAGATCCACGACTTTTGGCGACGACAAAGACCGCGTTGTAAAACGAGACAACGGCGAAACAACCTACTTCGCTTCAGACATTGCTTATCATTTAAATAAGTTTGAGAGAGGATTCGACAAAGTCATTAATATTTGGGGTGCAGACCATCATGGCTATATCCCTCGAGTAAAAGCAGCCCTACAAGCACTCGATATCGACCCAGATAAGCTAGAGGTTAAGTTAGTTCAATTTGCTATTTTATATCGAGGCAAAGAGCGAGTTCAAATGTCCACCCGAAGTGGTTCTTTTGTCACTTTGCGAGAACTTCGCGAAGAGGTTGGTAATGATGCCGCGCGCTTCTTCTATGTTACTCGAAAGGCTGAACAACACATGGACTTTGACTTAGATTTAGCTAAATCAGAAAGCAAAGATAACCCTGTTTATTATATTCAATACGCACATGCAAGAATTGCCAGCATGCTGAGAAAGCTTAATGAGCAAAAACTAAACTTTAATCTACCTGAAGGGCTTGCAGCACTTTCATCAATAGCTAAAGAAGGTGAAATAAGCATGGCTAAGCAACTAGCCCATTATCCAGAGCAACTCAATACAGCGGCCAACAATCTTGAGCCTCACATACTTACTCATTACTTACGCGACCTGGCTAGCGAGTTCCATACTTACTACAACTCAAATAAAGTACTTGATGATGATAAACAAATTCGGGAGGCTCGAATTACTCTTAGCATAGCGGTCAAACAAGTCCTTCAAAATGGTCTACAGTTACTTGGTGTATCTGCACCAGAGGAAATGTAAGCGCATTTATGACTCAGGATTTCGCGAAACCTAGTACAACAAGAAAACCCGGCCAAGCCAAAAAGAAAAATGGGCATACGGATCGTCCGCAAACGCGCGATCCGCAAAGTAAAAACAAACGAAAGAACATGCCCTCTATGCCAGAAATACAACCTAAAACTAAGAATAGACGCTTTCTTTTCGCTTTATCTTTACTTTGTCTAATTGGCGCTTTTGGATATGGGCTTTATTTACTTCAAACCGTGCCAGAAACACATTCAATACCGGCAGAAGAAACCAAGATAAAAGCCAAACCTGCAGTAAAAACTGAACTAAAAACCCAAAAAGAACCTGAAAACAGGTTTAATTTTTACGATCTTTTACCTAAACATGAAGTTGTTGCACCAAAAGTAGATAGCTACCAATTTAAAGAAAAATCCGCACCTGGAGAGTATTACTACATAATCCAAACCGGCTCCTTTCGAAATTTAAAAGATGCAGAAAGGCAAAAAGCTATGATTGCATTTCAGGGTTTAAAAGCTGACATTCAAAGCGTAACAAGCGAACAAGGCTCAACCTGGCATAGAGTATCGACAGGCCCCTTCTACAATAGAAGCAAAATGAATGGCGCCTTAGATAAACTTGTTTCTATGCAAATCCAGCCTCTGGTTAAAAAAATTAAAAAATCTTCCTAACTTTCAAAAACTAATTCTTGAAATAATTAAGCAAGCCTCCATATAGCTTGCTTAAACCTTTTTTGCCTTTGACTAATTTAGATCTCCTCAAAGGTTAATTTTTAATCAAATTCTAGTGAGCTAGACTTACTTACCTTTCGATGCTTCACTTTGGAGAATTAAATGACCACTATTTTATCTGTACGCAGAGAAGGCGAAGTTGCTTTAGGCGGCGATGGCCAAGTATCTCTTGGCAATACGATCATGAAAGGCAATGCAAAGAAAGTAAGGCGCTTATACCATGGCCAAGTAATTGCTGGATTTGCTGGCGGCACAGCAGATGCTTTTACCCTTTTTGAACGCTTTGAAGCACAACTTGAAAAACACCAAGGAAATCTGCTAAAGGCTGCTGTTGAATTAGCAAAAGACTGGCGCACAGATCGCGCATTAAGAAAGTTAGAAGCATTACTTGCCGTTGCCGACGAAAAACATTCCCTTATAATTACGGGCAACGGCGACGTCATCGAACCTGAAGACAGCCTTATTGCCATTGGATCTGGCGGCCCTTTTGCTCAAGCTAGCGCTCGCGCCCTAATGGAAAATACTGATCTTTCCGCCGAAGAAATTGTCCAGAAAGGACTCCAAATAGCATCAGATATATGTGTTTTCACAAATAATAGTTTCACCATTGAGCACATATCAAAACAAACTGAAAAGTAATCACTAAACTTCCGACACATTCATACTCTCGCAAGACATAGAAAGCAGACATTATTATGGCAAACATGACCCCTAGAGAAATTGTTCACGAATTAAATCAACACATTATCGGTCAGGATGAGGCTAAACGCGCTGTCGCTATCGCTTTAAGAAACAGATGGCGTCGCATGCAATTAGAACCCTCTCTTCGAGAAGAAATATCTCCCAAAAATATTCTGATGATCGGCCCTACTGGTGTTGGTAAAACAGAAATAGCTCGCAGACTGGCTAAACTAGCCGACGCACCATTCCTAAAAGTAGAAGCCACTAAATTCACTGAAGTTGGGTATGTCGGGAGAGATGTCGAGTCAATTATCAGAGACCTTGCCGACAGTGCACTGAACATGCTGAAGCAAAAAGAAATGAAACAGGTCGCTAGACGCGCTGAAGATGCGGCGGAAGAACGCATACTTGACGCACTCCTTCGCCCTGCTCGCACCTCCGGCAACCCTGAGAACTCACAAACAGAAGAATCATCTACCCGCCAGATGTTCCGCAAAAAATTACGTGAAGGCGAATTAGATGACAAAGAAATTGATATAGAAGTAAGTTCATCGTCTATGGGTGTTGAAATAATGGCACCTCCAGGCATGGAAGAAATGAGCAATCAGCTGCAAAATATCTTTTCAAGCATGTCGGGAGACAAGAAAAAAACCAAGAAGCTCACCATAAAAGATGCGCTTAAACGCATCAAAGATGAAGAAGCCAGTAAATTAATTAATGAAGAAGACATTAAAGCTAAAGCGATACACGCCGTTGAGCAAAATGGCATTGTGTTTATTGATGAAATTGACAAAGTTGCCAAACGCTCTGAAAATGCATCTTCAGATGTGTCTCGTGAAGGCGTTCAACGTGACCTACTACCTTTAATTGAAGGTAGCACCGTTAACACAAAGCTTGGCGCAATAAAAACAGACCACATTCTATTTATTGCTTCAGGTGCATTTCATCTATCCAAACCTTCAGATTTAATTCCTGAGCTTCAAGGTAGACTTCCAATAAGAGTCGAATTGAAAGCCCTTACGCCTTCAGACTTTCAAAAGATACTGACAGAACCTAATGCGTCTTTGATTGATCAGTATATTGCTTTAATGGGCACTGAAGGCTTAAAGCTAAGCTTCAGCGTAGATTCACTTGAGAAAATCGCTCATATCGCCTGGAAAGTGAACGAGAAGACCGAAAATATCGGCGCTAGAAGACTTCATACCGTATTAGAAAAACTCTTAGAACAAGTATCTTTCGATGCAGGAGATACTCAACTAGATGATTTCGAAGTGACCGCAGAATATGTTGCTGAGAAATTAGATGCTCTTTCAGAAGATGAAGACCTAAGTCAGTATATTTTATAGTCAGCTCAAATCATAAAGAACTTTCAAAACAAACAAAGCACTCATTTCGAGTGCTTTGTTTGTTCTAAATAAAGTCTATCTACTAAAAAATTGAGACAACTTTATTTGTCACTTTTTCAAGATAGCTATCATTAGTTTTTGGTACAGAAATCTTTCTGACATTCGTTTGATATGTTGGTAACGCTGCACCATACAAACCCGTACTTAAGGTTCTTGCCTCATCGTTCAGAATGTCATGGCGTAAACGAATGCCAGCAGGAGCCAAGAGCGCCTCTAATTCTTCAGATCTTGCTCTCAATGAAGCTCTGGTCAACTGATAAGCCTGCTCACACATCATCTTCCTAGAATTAAAACTAAACACACTAGAAAAGAATAAGTTCGCATCATTTCTGATTGGTTCAAACAGAATGACTTCTTTATTCGGATAGTCACGCTTAATATATTTTAGGCCAGAGTGTAATCGTGAATGTATCATTGTTCGATAAACCTGAGACAACACATTAGGCATACCTGATTGGCTTAACTCATGACGAGACATTGTTCCTGAATCGACTGCCTGAACCACATCTACAGGCACGACAGGATTTATCGCGAATACGATATCAGCACCATCATCCATAGCCACAGAGGTGTGCATTCCCTTATTTAAGGTTCCATCAACATAGAAGTGATCATCAACTTCGACAGGCCGATACAATCCAGGAGCAGCCATACTGCACTGAATCGCTTTAGAAATTTGTATATGTTGCAGACCATCAGAGCCAAATCTCACAGTCTCGCCAGATTCCAGGTCAGCAGCAATAATAATTAGTTTCTTGCGCAACTGTTTGAAATCATTTGTTCTTCCAATTGCGTTGTATGATTTTGAAATATACTGATGAAAGCCTTCATTATCAAAAATCCCAGAAGGTACCGCTTGCGCCAAAGCTGTTAACGACTCTAATACACTTTGATCATTGGGATGACTTAATAAATTAGTCCAGGCTTTAAACAATATTTTTGGAATAGCCTTCGTTCGCTGAAAATACTCAGCAAAAGCGGGCTTATAAAACACACCAGGATGAAAAGGGTGAATATCTGCTTCGTTACGCACAAAAATTCGACACATTTGTGCAGGTGTCATTTGATTTGCCAAATTAGCGGCAACAAACGATCCAGCATTTACACCAACATAAGTATGTAAGTTGTTTAAATCCAAGCCGTCTAGAGCTTCATCTAAAGCTCTTAAAGCGCCGATTTCGTATATGCCGCCTAAAGGCCCACCCCCGCCAAGAGCCAAACCAATCTTGAGGTTTGTTTTATTTTGTAATGCCTTATCAGACATTTGATGACCCCACATACATTAAAATATTGGTATTGACACTATTCTTAATTTATAGAGTATTCACCCTAATCAAAAAATAGCCTTAAGTATTTATCTCTTCAAGAATTTTTGCAGGCCGTAAATACCGGGTAAAACCAGCCTCTTTAAGCGCCAAATTAAGTGTGCTTTGAATAATGTAAGGAGAGTCTAACACCAGCACATCTTCTAACAATCTCTTAGCCCAAGCCAAATCGATACCACGAATCACTGACTTCACTTTTAGCAAATTAGACGCATTCATTGAAAGTGCATCATAACCCATCGCCATCAAAAGTACGGCACCCGCAGGGTCTCCAGCTAATTCACCACAAATACTTAGCTGAATTGACATTTCTTTGGCATCTTTAGCAATGCTATATAACGCCCTTAGAACTGCGGGATGAAATGTATGATATAGCGATGCAACACGAGGATTATTTCGATCCACTGCTAACAAATATTGCGTTAAATCATTCGAACCAACAGACAAGAAATCGACCCTGTCAGCAAATTCTTTAACTTGATAAACGGCACCTGGCACCTCAATCATCACGCCAATCTGAGGCATTGTGACATCAAAACCCTCTGCACGAATTTCATGATATTCGCGGTAAATAAGATGCAAAGCTTCTTCTATTTCATTCACGCTTGAAATCATCGGCAGCATGATACGCAAATTATCCAAACCCACACTTGCCTTCAGCATCGCTCGCATTTGTACCAGAAAAATCTCTGGGTGATCTAAGGTAACTCGAATGCCACGCCAGCCTAAAAAGGGATTTTCTTCAGTAATTGGAAAGTACGGAAGTGATTTGTCTCCACCAATATCAAGCGTTCTCATAGTGACATAGTTTGGAGCAAATGCTTCTAACTGCTCTCTATAACAAATAATTTGCTCTTGTTCGCTCGGAAATCGTTCATTTATCATGAAAGGCACTTCGGTACGGTATAAACCTACACCTTCAGCTCCTTGATTAATAGATCGAACTACATCCGTCATTAAACCTGTATTAACCCAAGCAGAGATCACGTGCCCATCTTTGGTTTCACAGGGTAAGTGTTTTAACTTCTCTAGGCCTTGGTCAAGAAGTTTTTCCTCTTCAACTATTTGCCTATAATAATGTTTAAGTCTTTCAGAAGGACTAACGAATAACTCACCGCTATAACCATCTACGATAAGATCTTTCCCATCAAGACGATTAAGAGGCATATCTAGCACACCCATAATCGTCGGAATCCCCATTGCTCTTGCTAAAATAGCCACATGAGAATTACCCGAACCTTTTACTGAAACCAAGCCTACCAGCTTGTCTCGCGGCACCTCTCCCAGCATAGTAGGCGTCAATTCATCACTGACTAAGACGGTGTTCTCAGGAAAGTTTAACTGTGACTTAGAATCCTTTTGCAAATAAGAAAGGATGCGACGCCCCAAATCCTTAATATCAACCGCCCGCTCACTTAAATAGGCATCATTCATCAATTCAAAATGCCGAGCATATTCACAAATGATCATTTTTAAAGATGTTTGAGCAGATTTTCCGGCATTTATTTTGTTCTTTACCTCTCCAGCGAGAGCATTATCATCGAGCATATTAAGATATACATCGAATAAAGCCTGCTCTTCTGGCCGAAGCTGTGTTGATAAGCGTTCACCAACTTTCTGAATATCCAAACGAACTGCTTGAATAGCCTGTTCAAAAAGCTCTATATCTTCCTGGATATTTACAGCATCTCTATCTGGCACTGCATCCAGATCTGCCACAGGAAAAACAACAACACTTCGACCAATAGCAACTCCAGGAGCGCCAGCTACACCTCGAAAAGTAATATCCTGCGCAGCTTCACCCGTTATCGTTGTAGATTCCATTGAGCGAGTTATTTCGGAATGCGCAATTACACTGGCAAGCTGAGCAGATATTGTGACAAGAAAGGCTTCTTCACCTTCATCAAACTTACGACTATTACTTGCCTGTTGGACAACAATGACGCCTAAGACTTTCTTATGATGGATAATGGGAACACCCAAAAAACTTTCGAAGCGCTCTTCACCTGTCTCAGGAAAGTATCGATAACGCTCATGTTCTTGAGCATGTTCGAGATTTATTGGCTCTTCGCGGACACCGACTAAACCGACTAAACCTTCTGAATAGCCTAAACTCACACGCCCGACAGCGTCTTCTTTTAAGCCTTTTGACGCTTTCAAAATGTAGCGATTTTGCACTACATCCAAAATATATATAGAGCAAACTTCTGTCGTCATCGCTTCCTGAACACGAAGTACAATAATACCAAGCGCTGCATCCAAGCTTGTTGCATTATTAACTTCCTGAACAATGCTACGTAGTACACTAAGCATTCGTCGACATCCTTTGAGTGAAACTTACCTTTCGAACTAATTATTTATGACAAGTTAACCAGTCAATTAAAATTACTTACTTAAGATATATACCACGTTGTTTAAATAAATCAGAGGACAATTCTTTCATTGCCCGTCGGTAAACTTCCCGCTTAAAAGAAACGACCTGTCCTAAAGGGTACCAGTAACTAACCCACTGCCACTGATCAAACTCAGGATTAGCGCTTGCATTCATGGAGACCACTGAGTCTTCGCTATGCATACGCAACAAGTACCACTTTTGTTTTTGTCCAACGCATAAAGGTAATGAGTTATGACGAATCATTTTCTTGGGCAGGCGATAACGCAACCAGCCTTTGGTTCTAGCGACAATTTCAACATCACAAGCCTGAAGCCCTACCTCTTCATGCAGCTCTCGATATAACGCTTCATCAGGAGTTTCGGTAACTTTGATACCACCTTGAGGAAACTGCCAGGAATTTTGCCCGATTCGTCTTGCCCATAACACTTCATTGAATTGGTTAGCGAGAATAATTCCGACATTCAGCCTAAAGCCGTCAGAATCTATCACTGTACAATTCCTTTAAAAATTTATATTAAATGCATTCTTCCAGAATTTACCGAGTTCAGCAAACCAAGTTACATGCAATTGGTTCATATTTATCTAAATTTTAGACCAGATCAGGATTTTTTCACCTTAGTTCTGATATCCTCTGAAAACTTATCTCAATTTATTGTTTTTATAGGGGAAACTTTGTGGCTTTAGCTATTTTTGATTTGGATAATACTCTATTAGCTGGCGATAGCGATCATGCTTGGGGTGAGTATCTTGTCGAGAAAGGAATTGTCGATGCCGCACTATATAAACAAGCCAATGACCAGTTTCTTAAAGACTATCAAACAGGCAATCTAAATATTCAAGCCTACCTTGAGTTTGCGTTAAAACCACTTGCAAAAGAGTCGCTATCTAGACTTCAAACATTAAGAGAAGATTTTTTTGATTCAAAAATTAAACCTCTCATGCTTCCAAAAGCATTTGAATTACTGAGATCCCACAGAAGCAAAGGTGATTTTTTACTTATAATTACGGCCACAAATCGATTTGTGACAGAGATTATTGCTGATGCATTTGAAGTCGATGATTTAATTGCCACGGATCCAGAAATGATAGACAACAAATATACCGGCAAAGTAGCTGGCACTCCGAGCTTTAAAGAAGGCAAAATTACACGATTAAATGAATGGCTAAAGGATAAACAGCATGAGTTATCTGGTGCTTTTTTCTATAGTGATTCTCATAATGATATACCGCTACTAGAATTAGTCGATTTCCCTATTGCCATCGATCCTGACGATATTTTGAGACAGACCAGTTTAAACAACAATTGGCCAATACAATCTCTTAGAGAGTAAGCTTATGCCAGACCATTCTATGCTTAAACAGCTTTGCTCTAATCTAGCTAGCTTCATCATCTGTAGCACATTGCTTTCTGGATGCTCAGACTCAATTAATAATAAACAAATTAATGAAACTCAAAGTACTCATAAGCCTGAGGTCTCAGAACAACTAGAACAATCAACATCAGAAGAAACAATCTCCCCTGCATCCGCTTTTTTTATAGCTTTAGTTGATGAACACTTTTCAGAACTTTTAAAAGAAAGTAAAAATCTGAATACAAACCTGATCGCCTTTACAAAAAAACCTTCTTCAGAAGGACTTAAAAAAGCCATCATGACTTTAGAGAAAACCCATTCAATATTTGTAAGTGGATATTTTTTAGATACCTGCTGTTTTATCTATACTCATAATCCGATTAAAGATGAGAATGACTTAAGCTCAATTGCAATCAAAACAAGACTAGACCAACAACCCTTATTGCCAGGTTATTTAGATGTCGTAGACGGCTACCCTTATAGCGGCATGATCTATTCAGATATTCCGATTGCACGTAAAAATATGGAAGAAGAATTTCAACTGGGAGACCCAGCCTATGTGACGCTAGGGTTTCATGCTTTAGAGCTTATTCTTAAAGGAAGTAACCTGAAACGTACAGCAAGCGACTTTGCACCACTAACAAGCACTAATGACACCAGCACGGCTCCTGCTGAATTAAGAAGAACGCTATACGCTATTTTACTTGCGTCTGAAATTGAAAATGATATTTCATTATTAAAACAAACTTGGGAAGCAAAGCTTAAAAATCAACTGCAACACAACACTATAGCCCAAGCAAATAAGTTCTTTTTAGCGCTGCATTTGAAGGTTGAAAAAGAGCTTCTAGGCATGCCTTCGAAACAAGTAATTACTGAAGGCAATCATCTTAAGCCAGACGAGCATTTCAATTTAGAAAGCTTATCACTCAAACAAAGCCTTCTTGAAAAACTTGCCTCCTTAAAGAATATTGAAAATGGCTCTTAAATATCTCTTTCTACCAAGTTAAAAGAGATATTTAAGTCATTTGCATAACGACTATGCAGGCAAAACACGAACGAAAATTGCTTTTAAATAGTCCGTTTCTGGAATAATAGGAATAATAGGATGGTCTGGCCCCTGCCCTCCCTGCTCTAAAATCTGTAATTGTTTTTCTAAGGTTTGGCCTGCAAGACTAACCGCTTTCACTAGAGCTTCTTTAGATAAATGCATAGAGCATGAAGCAGATACTAACAGGCCATCTTTACCAAGCAATCTCATAGCCAACTGATTCAAACGCTGATAAGCCAACTCACCCGCTTTCTGGTCTTTTCTTCTAGGGATAAAAGCAGGAGGATCTACGATAACAACATCATACCGCTCATCCATTTCTTTCAGTTTTTTACACACTTCAAAAACATCACCTTCAATACAATCAACTTTATCTTGAAGATTATTTAGTTCTGCATTTTTAATGACATAATCTAATGCTAAGGTCGAACTATCGACACAGGTAACAGACTCCGCCCCGAATGCTGCTGCCTGGATACCCCAGCCACCAACATAGCTATATAAATCAAGAACACGCTTTCCTTTTACGTAATCTTTAAGGCGAGCACGATTCATACGGTGATCAAAGAACCATCCCGTTTTTTGGCCTTCGACAATAGGTGCGATAAATTTCACACCATTCTCAGTAAATTCTGCATCCTTTATATCATCACCTTTGGCAACTTCGACATACGCTTCCAACTCTTCAGAGCTACGCATTTTGCCATTATTTTTAAAGATAATATTTTTAGGTTTACACACTTTATCTAAAGCAGCGATAATTTCAGTTTTTAATACTTCCATACCCACTGAAGAAATTTGTACAACATAAACATCTGCAAAACGATCAATTACTAAACCGGGTAAGCGATCACTATCACCAAAAACTAAACGATAAGAAGGCTCAGAAAAAACATTTTGCCTTAAGGAAAGCGCTACATTTAAGCGATGCGTTATTAAAGACTGATCCATCAACTGGTTAGGATCACGACTAATTATTCGACCGGCAATAAGCGAAGCCGGCGACATAAATGCAGTTCCCATCACTTTGTCAGCACTAGTTTTTACCTGTACTTGCTCTCCTGGCTCGAAAGACTTAAGCGGTGTTTTTTTAACATCAATTTCGTTACTGTAAATCCATAAGTGGCCTTGCTTTAAGCGTTTTTCGGCGCCCTTATTTAATTGTACATATTTCATTATTTATCCCGTCATCTAAATGTTGCGCCAATATATTTTGCTGCGAAGTATAACAACTCAGCTACAAAGTCGTTCACTTATTTCACATTATTACGATAGCCGCTTACTTCAAGAGCACTATTTATTAGCGATAAGCTAATACGAAAAAAGGCCATAAACTTAAGCTTACGGCCTTTTTTACTTAAATGTTATTTCTCTTTATTCTGAGAATGAAACATCCAATTCTCGAGCCGCTTTGACATCATCAAGACGCCTAACAGGCTGAGTAAATGGCGCTCCTTTTACCATTTCAGGGGAATTCTCAGCTTCTCGTTGTATCGCAATCATTGCTTCTACAAATCCTTCCAACTCATCAATAGATTCTGTTTCCGTTGGTTCAATCAAGAAACATTCTGGTATCAATAAGGGGAAATAAGTTGTCGGTGCATGATAACCATAATCGAGCAGACGTTTTGCAAAATCCATGGCATTAACACCTAAGTTTTTAGCTTGCTTGCTCAAAGTGATAATGAACTCATGAGTGGCGCGTCGATCTTTATAGGCCAGCTCAAATCCAGCATTTTTCAATAATACGGCCATGTAATTCGCATTTAATGTCGAAAATTCACCGACTCTATGAAGCCCTTCACGACCAAGTAAGACCGCATAAATATACGCTCTTAAAATAATCCCTGCATTCCCCATAAAGGCACTTAAGCGACCTATTGAGTCAGGCAATTTATCTTGATCAATCCAGTAATATCGCTTTGCACCAGACTCATTTTCTTCGCACCCAGCTATTGGCGTAGGCAAGAAAGGTAGTAATCGCTTACCTACGGCAACCGGACCTGAACCTGGGCCGCCGCCACCATGTGGTGTAGCAAAGGTTTTATGCAAATTCATATGCAGAACATCAAATCCCATATCGCCTGGACGAACCTGACCAAGAATGGCATTTAAGTTGGCTCCATCATAATAAAGAAGACCACCTGCATCGTGAACTGTTTTTGCTATTTCTACGATCTGACGCTCAAACACACCACAAGTTGAAGGGTTTGTCATCATAATGCCAGCAGTTTGTGGCCCTACAGCAGCTTTAAGCGCCGCTAAATCAACATCACCATTAGCTAATACAGGTATTTCCTTAACCTTATAGCCGCACATTACCGCTGTCGCTGGGTTTGTACCATGAGCCGCTTCAGGCACAATAATTTCTGTTCTTGCATGATCATTACGACTTTCATGATAAGCCTTGATCATGGCCACACCAGCAAATTCACCTTGAGCACCGGCCATTGGGCACAAAGAAACACCCGCCATACCCGTGACATCTTTTAGGATATTCTGTAAGTCATAGACACAAGCTAAATAACCCTGGCTATGTGATTCTGGCGCAAGTGGGTGGCGATTGATAAAACCAGGCAAGGCTGCAGCTCGCTGAGCGCCCTTAGGGTTGTACTTCATGGTACAAGAACCTAAAGGATAAAATTGCGTATCAATAGAAAAGTTTCGACGTGACAAATTTGTGAAATGTCGAACGGCCTGTAGTTCAGAAACCTCTGGCATCAGAGCCGGTTTTTTACGCAGCATTGCTTCTGGCAAATCTGCAATATCAGCAACCAACTTTGGCGCTTGGGAGGTGGCAAAACGCCCTTGACTACCCTTCTTAAATATCAACATTCGCCTTTTACCTCTTCAATTGCACGAACTAGCGCTGACTTGTATAAGGCCAAGTCATTTTCAGTTTTAACTTCTGTAGCACAAACTAAAATACAGTTATTTAAGTCAGAGCCATACTCTGTCAAATTAAAACCGCCTAGAATACCTTGCTCTGCCATATTGCCTAATACTGCTTCTGCAAAACCTTCTTTGTCACTGTCTAACTGAATAACAAATTCATGAAAGAATGCGCTATTGGTTCTGCTTTTAACGCCAGCTACATCGGACAAACTTAACAATAATTGACGTGCATTTTGATGGCTAGATTTAGCAACTCGAGACAAACCTTCAAAACCAAGCAAGGTTAAGTAGATAGTTGCGGCCGTGACTGCCAAACCCTGATTGGTGCAAATATTCGACGTCGCTTTTGAACGACGAATATGTTGTTCGCGCGCTTGTAGCGTTAAGGTAAAACCTTCCTTGCCTTCAAGATCAACTGTACGGCCAATAATTCGACCTGGCATTTGTCGCACCAACTTTTGTTTACATGCGATAAAACCAAAATAAGGACCGCCTGATGCGAGCGGAATACCAAGAGGTTGGCCTTCACCAACTGCGATATCTGCACCATTTTGTCCCCACTCTCCAGGAGGATTAAATAAGGCTAGCGCTGTCGGATTAACTAACCCAATTACCAACATTTCTTTTTCTTGAGCCCAGTCAGTCAATACATCAACTGATTCTAAACCGCCAAAGAAATTAGGCTGAGGTATAACAAGCGCGGCAAAGTCTTCATCTGCGTAAGCTTTCAATGCTTCCATATCAACAGATAGATTTACAGGATCAATCGGCATGACTTCAATTTCGATGCCCTGATTAGAAACAATATCTGTCACAACTTTCTGATATAAAGGGTGAACAGTTCCGGCAAATAAAACCTTTTTACTTTTTGATTTTCGATTTGCACGTATGCTCATCAATACCGCTTCAGCTAAACCTGAGGCGCCATCGTATAAAGAGGCATTAGACACATCCATCGCTGTCAGCTGACATATCATTGACTGATATTCATAAATAAGCTGCAAGGTGCCCTGACTCGCTTCAGCCTGATAAGGCGTATATGCAGTGAGGAACTCACCTCTCATCGTTACATCCCAAACCGCAGCTGGAATATGATGCTCATAAGCACCCGCACCAATAAAACACAAGGCACCTTCATCTTGCTGAGCGCGGTCTGACAGTAAACGCATCATATCCATTTCACCCAAACCATCTGGCACGCCGATTAGTGGTTTAGCGCGAAGCTTAGAAGGGATTTCATCAAATAGATCATTGATAGACGCGACACCAATCACATCTAACATTTTTTCAATATCTTGTTCCGTATGCGGAATAAAAGGCATGCTTAACCCTCATCAAATCATAAAGCCGCGAAATATTACTGATATATTTCCATGAAAACCGACTTCATTTAAAAAAATAAAACCTTTGAGCGCTGCTTGACTTTTAAACAGCGTAATCAAAGGTCTTGAATAGTAGTTTGGCTAGAGCCGTACGACTAAAAGTTAGTGATCTTCAGAATCACAAACTTCAGTATAATCTTCGGCACTCAATAACGATGCTAACTCGTCGACATCAGATATTTTGACTTTATAGAACCAGCCATCATCATAAGGATCACTATTCACTAACTCGGGCGATTCCTCTAAAGCCTCATTGATTTCTATAACAGTGCCACTAATAGGCGAAAATATATCTGATGCAGCTTTTACTGACTCAACAACACCGGCTTCTTCACCCGCTGCAATTACGGAGTCAACCTCAGGCAATTCAACAAATACAACATCACCTAAAAGATCTTGTGCGTGATCTGTAATACCAACTGTCGCTGTTTCGCCGTCTTCCTCAAGACGAACCCATTCATGACTTGATAAATACCGTAATTCACCAGGGATAATACTCATGCTTTAATTTCCTCTAACTAGAACAAACAATGTTCAATACTAAATGTAAATTTACTAAAATGCTTTCTTTCCAAAACGGACAAACGGTGGCTTAACAATTTTTACTTCAATTTGTTTACCACGCATATCAACCTGACAAGCATCAGTCAGAGACTGAGACACTCTTGCCAAGGCAATCGAATAACCTAGAGTGGGTGAAAAACTACCACTGGTAATCTCCCCGACCTCTTCTCCATTGAGACATACTTTTTGATGTCCTCGAAGCACACCACGCGCTTCCAAGACTAAGCCTACCAATTTATTAGGCACACCCGCTGCTTTTTGCTTTAGTAAAGCATTTTTCCCGATGAAATCGCGTTCATCTGAAAAAGAAACTGTCCAAGCCATATTAGATTCAAGTGGACTAACACGCTCATCCATATCCGAACCATACAAGTTCATACCGGCTTCTAAACGAAGCGTGTCACGCGCACCTAAACCACAAGGTTTGACGCCGATTGCAACTAGACCATTCCAAAACGCTTCCGCCTCTTCATTTGGAAGTATGACTTCTAAGCCATCTTCTCCGGTATAGCCTGTTCGACAATACATCCAGCTGCCTTTTTCCAAACCTTGGAAAACAGCCAAACTGTCAATTAAAGCAGCATCATCAATTTTTAGTTTCTTAACAGCGGCAATGGCTTCAGGACCCTGAATCGCAATCATGGCCAACTCACTTCGCTCTTTCAACTCAACATCGAAGTTTTCTGCTTGTTTAGCCATCCATGCAAGATCTTTTTCCCGCGTGCCGCAATTGACGACCACTCTATAATCTTTCGGCATGCGATAAACGATTAAATCGTCGATCACACCACCGTTTTCATCCAGCATTCCACTGTATAAGGCTTTACCATCAATCAATAATTTATCTACATCATTTGCTAATAAATATCGCAAGTAGTCTCTGGACTGAACCCCTTGAACATCAACAACCGTCATATGTGAAACATCGAACATGCCGACATTTTTTCGCACAAAATGATGTTCTTCTATCTGAGAACCATAATTAATGGGCATATCCCATCCACCAAAATCTACAATTTTAGCGCCAGCTTGTTGATGAGCATTAAATAAAGCGGTTTTGGAACCCAAGAGATACTCCTTGTTATGTTTCGATAATGAGCAAAATCATCATAAGTCAGACGTGTTTGAACAAAAAGGGCGAAACGATAAAATCGAAAGCGGCATTTTACATGAATGGCTGAGTGAAAAACCACCTATAATTTGTAGACCTTGATTTTCACTAGACTTATTTCTTTATGAAGTGAGAAAAGAATTTAAAGCTTAAAGCAAAAAGAGCGTATACAGGGCAAGACTGAATCAAATTTCTCGAAGGCATGACTGCCT